>Ga0209698_10008349_pt1 | contig 10703 bp, 9 predicted proteins | sample LitLauG_LLR_2012_FD_187203 | JGI IMG/M metagenome (GOLD analysis project Ga0209698, IMG submission 187203) | Freshwater sediment microbial communities from Pennsylvania, USA - Little Laurel Run_MetaG_LLR_2012 (SPAdes) (version 2) | ecosystem: Environmental > Aquatic > Freshwater > Creek >... | reverse complement strand
ATCGAGCGACGTCGTGATCCACACCGCCTTGTTGTCGGGAGAGAAGTCTTCGACATTGCCCAGCGTTTCCTCGGGGCCCCACTTGATCAACTCGCGCCAAGGCGACTTGGCATCGTCGCGCACCCGAATGACGGTGCCGCCGTCATCGGTGGTGACCTGCGCACCGCGCACCTGCAGATCGTGATCGGCTTGCCACCCGGCTACATCGCCGGGATTCTGGGTGTCGAGCGTCATTTCGCCGGACGCCAGGTTTACACGATAGACGTCGAATACCTTCGGATCGCGCTTGTTGGACAGGATAAGCATCGTGCCCGGATGATTAGGTTCAAGCGCCAGAATGTTGGAACGCGACTTCTCGAACGGAGTGAGATCCTTGGTCTGCTTGCTGGCGACGTTCGTCTGATAAATGCGCCAGTTCTCGTCGCCACCTTGGTCTTGCCCGTAGAGGATGTTCTTCGAATCGTACTGCCACGCAAAATTGCGGATGCCTCGCTTGCGGTCGTTGGTGATGACGCGGTCGTCCGTCTTGCCCAGCGTGCGCACCCAGACGTTCAACACGCCCTGATCGGGAGCCAGGTAGGCCAGCATCGTGCCGTCGGGGGAAATGTCAGGCGCGGTGCGCTCGGGATTGCCGAAGAGAACGCTGCGAGGGATCAAGGCAGATTGAGCGACGGCAAAAGTGGATAGCGCAGCCAACAGAACAATCGCAAGCACACGAGACGGACGAAGACGATGCATCAAGGCACCTCCTTTGGGAAAACTGAATTCTACTCCAACAAGGCAGGGGACTTCCGGCAGCAGTTTCCGTGGTTAGATCTGTCAGGCGTCATCCCGAGCGCAGCCGCTTCTTCAGGCGGAGCAAGGGATCTCGCGCGCATTGATACAGGAAGTGGTTGTGAGGAGTGATCTGTGTTGGCGGGTGCTCTTACAAAACGTCCCGGGACACGCTTTTAGGGAAAGGGCCAGCGGTTCTTCCCAGAACTTCGCCCTTCAACGTTTCACGTCCCAGATTTACAGGTCCGTGGTTCCCACTCTTGCAAAGAACGCAAGGATGGGGCACCCGGCGGGAATGAGCTGCGAAGACGGCTGGAAGAGTTGAACGAGCAGACGCCGCCCGATTCGCCATATCCCAGAGGGCGGCTTAGGTTAGAGCCTCGTACGGCTTATCAGAGCGATGCGGTGCGCGGCTGAAATGTCAGCCACTTCTCTGCGAGCCTCCCCATGCCCCGCGGTCGTTTCGTTCATGAGGCGTTCAAGAGCGGAGAGTGCCTCCTTGATGGCATTCAGTTCAGCCGGGGTTCCAGGATCGCTCCCCCATTCGGAGTACCGTCTTTCAAGCGCGGTAATTCTGTTTTCAATGCGACCAAGCAACCACACGGGATCAGATTCCCCTAACGCTGCTGCACAATCCTCTTGCCAAGAATGACGAACGGGTCCCATTTAAGACTCCCTTGGCCCACAAACGGGGGCGTCAACATCAGAAGACCGTAACCCAGGATCGTGGGTTTTCTGCAACTGCACTCGGGTTGTTCGCAATTCGTAACGTGGTGGTGGGGAGCCGTTGTGTTTGCATATCCCAGAGGGACTCAACGGTGAGAGCCCTGGTACGGCTTAGCGACAATTGTGACGTGTGAGGTGTATTCACACTCTAATGACTTTTGCAAAGGGTGGGCGGCGGCCCGAAGCGCCACCGAGTCTGACTCTTTTCCACAGCCAAAACGTCATTCATTGTGACGAACGACCTTGACTGAGCCAGCGAACGGTTCACAATGGTGTCGTGCGCGTTCGCACCACAGAATTACTGGAAGCTTAAGCAGACAGGCTCCTGAGCACTCGGGCCAGCTAACTCCTTATTCCGGAATATTTTGCGTGTAAGTCCTTCTTTGACAATATTTTGCAGACGCAAAAGCGCAGCCCGATCTCGCAAGCTGCTTAGATTGAATATTTTACAAACCTCGATCTGAAAATTATGATCTCAAGCGCACACCCAAATCGACGGCGTAACTCCTTATTCTAGAATATTTTGCGAGTAAGTCCTTTGGATGGAAGATTTTGCGTGGAATAAGCGAGATCTCAGTCCGCTAAGTGCAATCGATCCAGGATTTTGCCGACTGTGATCTGGAAATTAATGCTGCGATAGGTCATCCCCGCAGCAAGGGACGCGTCAGGCACGTGGGGCCGCCGCTGCCGTTGATGCAGATCTCGCTGCCTGGGAACGTTCGAACGTCGAATCCCGCGGCGCGCAGTTTGTCGTTCGTCTTGCGATTCTCGTTAATCGCAAGCAGGCGTTTCCCGCCTAGCGACAGAACGTTGCAAGCCAGCGTATCGCGCTCGGAACAGTCGATCTCGATGAATTGGAATCCGCGAGACTTCAGTAGTTCGACCGTCTCGACCGCAAGCCATGGGAGATCGACCAGGGCAGTGTGTTCGTCGAGCAGGCTGATCAGCGACATCAGGTGCAGACAGGCCGATGGGCCGGGGCCGTAAGGCAGCGGTGCGGAAAGTACGTCGATGCCCTTGGGCGCGAGGAGGGTACGCACCTGCTCGATGCCCGCCGCGTTGGTACGGTAGCCATGTCCGATGAGGAGCGTCCTGGCGTCGAGCCAGAGGATGTCTCCAGCTTCGGTGGTACCGGGCGCGACGATTTTGGCCAGCGTGGGAATGCCGAGGAGCGTACAGAAAGAGCCATGGTTCCTGCCTTCGGCGACGCGGTTGGCCTTGCCAGGACGCATGACGATCAAGCCGAAGTCGGTGGCGAGAGAAGCGTCGTGGGCATAGACGGCGTCGAGCGAAACGTCGGGGGTGGGAGGTCCCTCGATCACTTCGGCGCCCGCGATTTCCAGTTCGCGGCACAAAGCGTCGTGTTGCGACTGAGCCGTGTCGAAATCGGGCGTGTGATGAAAACCAAGATCGCGCCAACGTGCGGCGCGCTCTGGTTGATTCCATCCGGCGACGCGAGGCGAGCACACGAGCACGCGCTTCAGCGGAGCGACCATCGAGTGGCCGTTGAAGGCCACGGCGGTTTCAGAAGGAGAAGAAGTGGGCAGGCGATCCTCCATGGGCTTTACGCGCGGCAAAGGTGATTCTACGGCAGGAGGGTGCCTGGAAGAAATGCGAGCCGCCGGAGTCTACTGCGCCTCTGTCGGGCCTAGTCCTCCATCGCGGCGAAAGCGACGTGCCCATCCGCCGGCGGCATCAGCTCGCGGACGGCATTCTTGTTGTGTCCGCCGCGCTTGCTGAGCCACTGCTTCAAGTGCTTGCGGGCCGCCGGAGCCAGTTTCGAGAAGAAGAGTCCGGCGCGGCCTTGATCGCTGGCCCAGATCACGTCGGCGTAGCCATTGAGCGTCACCTGCGTGCCCGGAAGCAGGCAGCGGAATGCGATGTTGGAATTCACGGGTACGGGCTCGCTCGCCTGCAGGGCCAGCCCGTGCTCTCCGATGTCGATGCTCACACCGGCGAGCGTGCTGTGCTCCAGTTCCAGATACACAAGCGTTTTCATCTCATAGCGCGCGGACTTGCGCCGGTTCGCGCGCACGGTTCTCTTCCCCGCCTTGAGTGCGTCTTTGACGAGATCCGGTTGGAGAGGCCGGTAAAGGATGCGGCTAGCGCCCGACTGGAAGGCCTGCCCGGTTCCCGGCCAGGCGCGGCTCGCAACGGCCAGAAGATTCGGCTTTTGCTCCGCGGGCAGCAGGGCAGCCATGCGGATCGCCTCTTCGGCGCCGGGAAGATCGAAGTCGACAATCAGCGTGGAGCACTCGCCGGCCATGACCAATTCGAGAGCTTCCTGGTTGGATCGGCAGTTCCTGAGCTCGATGCCAAGTTTTTCGAGGACAACTTCCAGGGTCTGCAGGGATCGCTTGTCGTGACAAAGAACCGCAGCGGACTTGCGCATGAGCTACAAAATACGGGGCTTGGCGAGGAGAGGAAATGTCACACCAGTAATCGGCGCGGTGGTTACTGAGGCCATCTGTAAATTGCGGAAACTGTTGGCGCGACATGTTGGCGCGATATGAATGAGTTGCTCTGCGTTCTCTGCGGGGGTTCCGAACTCGGCGGTAAAGACAGAGCTTAACCGCAGAGATCGCAAAGACTTATCGCCGAGGCCGCGGAGAACAGCGGCTTGGAAGCGGGCCATCGCCAACCGACTGCTATAATGAAAGATTGCGCTCATGACTACGAAACGACTGATTCGGTCGACGACGGTTTTGTCGATTCGCCGCGGAGGGAAGGTTGTTCTCGCCGGCGACGGTCAGGTCACGCTGGGGGAGTCCGTGATCAAGCACTCCGCCAAGAAGATCCGCCGGCTCTATAACGACAAGATTGTGGCTGGCTTTGCCGGATCGACGGCTGATGCGTTCACTCTCTTCAGCCGATTCGAAGCCAAGCTTGAGCAATATCACGGAAATCTTGGTCGAGCAGCCGTCGAGCTGGCGCGGGACTGGCGCACGGACAAGTTTCTGCGGCATCTGGAGGCCCTGCTGCTAGTCAGCGACAAGGAGCAAACGTTCCTGCTCAGCGGCCAAGGCGATGTGATCGAACCCGACAGCGGAATTGCGGCGATCGGCAGCGGCGGTCCTTATGCACAGGCGGCTGCTCAGGCACTCGCGGAACATACCGAACTCTCGGCCAGGCAGATCGCCGAAGAAGCCATGAAGATTGCGGGCAAGATGTGCATCTATACGAACGACAGGGTAACGATCGAAGAGCTTTAGTTCTCAGTTCTCGGTTCTCAGTTCTCAGTCAAACCTTGGCTGCGCAAACTGGGAACTGAGAACTGGGGACTGAGAACTTTTATGGCTATTTACCTCCCTTCCACTGCCGAAGAAGAACAGCTTGCGCTGGATGAACTGACTCCGCGCGAGATTGTTGTCGAACTGGACAAACACGTGATTGGCCAGAAGGCTGCCAAGCGCGCCGTGGCCATTGCGCTGCGCAACCGCACGCGCCGGCAGAAGCTGCCTCCCGATCTTGCCGAAGAGATCATTCCCAAGAACATCATCATGATTGGGCCGACGGGCGTGGGGAAGACCGAAATCGCCCGTCGCCTGGCCAAGTTGGCGAATTCCCCTTTCCTGAAGGTCGAGGCTTCGAAATTCACCGAAGTCGGCTATGTGGGGCGCGATGTCGAATCGATGGTGCGCGATCTGGTGGAGATCGCCATCGACAATGTGCGCGAAGAGAAACTGGAGGACGTCGCCGACAAGGCCGAACTCAATGCCGAGGAGCGACTGCTCGACATTCTTACGCCACCCTCGCCGCGGCCGGAGCCATCTTCTACCGCGGGTGGTGTGGTGATCGATGGCAGCACGGGATTAACGGAATCTTCCAGCCGCACCCGCGAAAAACTGCGGCAGCAATTGCGCGAAGGTAAACTCGATGACCGTACGGTCGAGATCGACGTGCGCGAGCGCAACTTCCCTTCGTTCGAAATCCTCACCAACCAGGGTGTTGAGGAGATGGACGTCAACATCAAAGACATGTTGCCGAACATCTTCGGGCAGCGCACCAAGAAGCGGAAGATGAAGGTGAACGAAGCCTTCGAGTACCTGATCCAGGAAGAAGAGCAGCGGCTGATTGATATGGATCAGGTGACGCGCACAGCGATTGATCGCGTGGAGAATTCCGGCATCGTCTTCCTGGACGAGATCGACAAGATCGCCGGCCGCGAAGGCGGCCACGGGCCGGACGTCTCGCGCGAAGGTGTGCAGCGCGACATTCTACCGATCGTTGAGGGTACGACGGTCAATACGCGCTATGGAATGGTGCGCACCGATCACATTCTATTCATCGCCGCCGGAGCTTTTCACGTTTCCAAGCCGAGTGATCTGATTCCGGAGCTGCAGGGACGCTTTCCGATCCGCGTCGAGCTGCACTCTCTGACGATGGAAGACTTCGTGCGCATTCTCACCGAGCCGAAATCGTCTCTGGTCAAGCAGTACACGGCATTGCTCGAGACTGAGGGCGTGAAACTGGAGTTCACCCCGGAGTCGCTGGATGAGATTGCACACTTTGCGTTCCGCGTGAATGAGAGCACGGAAAACATCGGAGCGCGGCGGCTGCACACGATCATGGAGCGCGTGCTTGACGAGTTGAGCTTCGATGCTCCTGAGAAAAAGGGGCAGGCAGTCACGGTGGATGCTGACTACGTCCGCAAGATGCTGACCGACATCGTGAAGGACCAGGATCTGTCGCGGTACATTCTGTAGAAAGAATCTTCACCACAGAGGAGCACAGAGATACACAGAGGAATTCCTCCGGTTCTCTCTATCCTCTGTGGTTTATCTTTCTTGACGATGAGAGTAATCGACCGTTCCCGCCTGCAGTCCCTGATGCAACGCGAACAGAAGAAGTTCGTGGACGAGCGCCCCAAGTCGAAAGCGCTCTTTGACCGCGCGCGCAAGGCGCTGCTCGCCGGCGTGCCCATGAACTGGATGGTGAAGTGGGCGGGAGCCTTCCCGCCGTTTGTGCGCGAGGCGCAGGGCGCGGAATTTTTCGATGTGGACGGTTTGCGCTACATCGACTTCTGCCTTGGCGACACGGGCGCAATGACCGGCCATTCTCCGTTCGCTACCGTCAAAGCGGCGGAGGAACAGATGCGGCGCGGCATCACGATGATGCTGCCGGGCGAAGACGCGATCATCGTCGCCGAAGAATTGCAGAAGAGATTCGGCCTTGCCTATTGGCAGTTCGCCCTCACGGCGACCGACGCAAACCGTTTTTCGATCCGACTGGCGCGGCAGATCACCGGACGGCCCAAGATTCTCGTCTTCAACTGGTGCTACCACGGCACGGTCGACGAGACTTTCATCACGATTGGCGCCGATGGCCAGCCGGGTCCACGTCCCGGGAACATCGGCCCTCCGGTCAATCCTGCAGTTACAACCAAAGTTGTCGAGTTCAACGACCTCGACGCGCTCGAAGCGGCGCTGGTCTCGGGCGATGTAGCCTGCGTCCTGGCAGAGCCCGCGATGACGAACGTCGGCATCGTGCTTCCGGAACCCGGATTTCACAAGGCGTTGCGGGAGATCACGCGGGAGCACGGAACGCTGCTGATCATCGACGAGACGCATACCATCTGCGCTGGCCCGGGAGGCTACACTCGGGCAGAGAATCTCGATCCGGATGTGATCGTCTTCGGCAAAGCCATCGGTGCCGGCATTCCGGGCGCGGCTTACGGATTCTCGCAGGAAGTTGCTGACCGCATTGTTGCCAAGCAGGAACTCGAGAATTGCGACGTCGGCGGCATTGGGGGCACGCTGGCGGGGAATGCGCTCTCGCTAGCGGCTATGCGCGCCACGCTCACCAAGGTCCTTACCAAGGAAGCCTTCGACCGCATGGTCCCTATGGCCGAGCGCTGGACAGAAGGCGTCGCCAAGGCGATCGCCGACGCGCAACTTCCGTGGCATGTCACGCGCCTTGGTTGCCGCGCGGAATACATCTTCGGTCCGCAACCCAAGAACGGGCAGCAGGCGCACGATCTCATGGATTTCGAACTCGAGCGCTTCATGCATCTATACGCGATGAATCGCGGCATCCTGCTCACGCCATTCCACAACATGGCGCTGATGTCTCCGCAAACGGAGGCGGCTCATGTGGACCGGCACACAAAAATTTTCCGCGAGGCGTTGAAAGAACTTACTACTTAGCGGCCGAGGGCCGTATCTTGGTACTCTTTTCCTTCTCATGAGACGCATGGCGCAAAGGCTTGCCTTGGCGGTGAGTACGACTTTTATGCTCGCGGCGTGCGCGACGATTAGTCCGCCGCAGCCACCCTCATTGGAACTGCCGAAGCCTCCGACGGACCTACGCGCTTCGCGCAAAGGGGACCGCGTCAACCTGACCTGGACGATTCCGACTATGACAACCGATCGGGAGACCCTCCGCAACCTTGGCCCTACGCTCGTGTGCCGAGGACCCGGAGAATTGACCGCTTGCAACACTCCGGCCGGCGAGATCAAAACTCCTGTCCCGCCGAACAAGGTGAGCGCTTCCGCTCAGAAACCTCAAGCCTCATATACAGACACGCTTCCCCAGCAACTGGAAAGCGACGATCCTTCCGCATTCATTACGTACGCGGTACAGGTGCTGAATCGCGAAGGCCGGGCCGCCGGGCCGTCCAATCAGGCGCATGTTCCGCTGGCCCATACACTGCCTGCCCCGCGTGATTTCCTCGCGCGCGTCACCAAAGAGGGAGTGGTGCTGAACTGGATCGGGGACATTGTTTCTGTGGTGCCGACGGATGTGCAATACGTTTATCGAGTCTACCGGCGCGGAGAAGGCAGCAACGAGCGGGTGCTTGCAGCAGAAACTCCCGCCGGCGCCGCAACCAGCTTTACCATTACCGATGCGAGCATCGAGTGGCAAAAGACGTACCACTACCGCGCTGAAGCGGTCACCGTAATTCGCCGCGCAAACAAGTCTCAGCTAGAAATTGAGGGCGATGACACGCCAGAGATCAAGGTCTTCGCCGACGATGTGTTCCCTCCCACGGTGCCCGCGGAGTTGCAGGCCGTGTTCTCCGGTCCGGGACAGAAACCATTCATCGATCTGGTCTGGGCTCCGGTCGCAGATGCAGATCTTGCTGGTTACAACGTCTACCGCCGCGAGGAAGGCACGACTCCTGTAAAGTTGAATGCGGAATTGGTAAAGGCTCCGGCTTTCCGAGACGAGAATGTTGCGTCCCAGAGGAAGTACTTCTATTCGGTTTCGGCTGTCGATGTTCGTGGCAATGAGAGTGCGAGATCGGAAGAGGCGAGTGAAGCGGTGCCCTGAGTGAGCTACGAGCTTCGAGCTACGAGTGAAACAGGCTGACTCGTAGCTCGGGGCTCGAAGCTCGAAGCTGCTGAAGAACATACCGATGTCGCGATTGCGAGATAGGAATTATGAAATATTGCAGATTTCACTGGAATGGCGAAGTGCACTACGGACTGGTCGAATCCATTGCGGGGCGCGACTCGATTGTTCGGCTGCTGCTCACGCCGCCGGAAGAAGCCGATGGCGATATGGAAAGCTTGCGCACCCGGCGGATCGAAGCTATTCCCATGGATGAAGCGGCCTTGTTGCCGCCGGTGCGGCCTTCGAAGATCGTGTGCGTAGGACGCAACTATCGTGAGCACGCGGCCGAACTGGGACATGATGTGCCGAGAGAGCCGCTGATTTTCCTGAAAGCGACTTCGGCGCTGCTCTCGCCTGGAGGTACCGTCCGCCGTCCGAAGCTCTCGCAGCGCGTCGATCACGAAGGCGAACTCGGCGTCGTGATCGGCAAGACTTGTTATCAGCCGCCCGCCGACGCAGATATTCGCCAGTACATCCTGGGCTATACCTGTGTGAACGATGTGACGGCTCGCGATCTGCAGAATAAAGACGGCCAGTGGAGCCGCGCCAAAGGCTTCGACACCTTCTGCCCGGTTGGTCCGCTGGTCACGGACGAAATTGATCCGTGGGCTGGAGTCGGCGTCGAAACGCGAGTGAATGGAAACATTCGTCAGCAGGGCAATACCCGCGATTTCATCTTCCCGCTCGACGCGGTGATCCGCTACATCGCGCAGGCGATGACTTTATTTCCCGGAGATTTGATTCCCAGCGGCACGCCCGCAGGTGTGGGACCTCTGATTGCGGGGGATGTGGTCGAAGTCAGCGTCGAGGGAGTAGGGACGCTGAAGAATCCCGTTGCAGACGAATAGCCGTGCCCGTTGAAAAAGTCCAGTTTCCTCCCGAACTGCCAAAATGAGGTGGGATGCAGCAGATTGGCAACAACAGTGGCGGAATCAACGGCTGGATAACACGCAAAGCATTTACGGCGTTGTGACCGAGATGGAGTTCCTGTCGTGAAATCGCCATAGAACTGGCTGACCAGCGGTCAAAACGTGTAATGGCCTGATAGCGACAATCTGCGGGGAGGCCCGGCGATCACTGCTTAAGCCATGAATATGAGTTCATCAATTCGTCCCCAGCGATTCGCGCATTGTCAGGTCCGAGGCAGCTAAACGTGTGGACGATGTCGTAGCCAAGCGAATAAGGCTCCGCAGAGGCGGACGAAAACTCGGCGGGGATGGGGATGTGAGCGCATCACGCAAATCTCGATCAAACGTACGGATCGCAGATAAAGCCGCTGTCGCACGGGAACGATACTCCCCGACATAGGGACGATGCGTTGGATGTTTGCCAGGTTCGATATCTGAACCGGGCGGTTCCAGCTCTGATTGAGCCTTAACGCTATCGGTGACGAACCAAAGCCAGTAATTGAAGGCATCACTTGCGTTCGCATAATCCTGCGACAATCTGGCCTCTTGCTCGATAGAGGGATTGGAATACCTGTTCTCGACGTGGCGAAATTCTTCGTAGTGATGCTTGTATTTTGCCAGCGTGTGCTCATCCGCGGTGTCACACGGAATGGCAAGAACCGATTCATTGTTGGGCGTCGCTGGAACAACGATTGGTCGAGAAGTCCGTGTACTGCACCCAATCAAGAAACCACACGTCAGGAACGCGGTCAGTCGCACCAACATGGGGGCATTATGCCCTACTCGTTGCGGTCATTTGGCGAAAAATCCTCATAGCGCTCATTGACGAGGTCAGGCGTGAGTGGACGGCCATCGCAGAGGAACCCCGCCTAGTCCGCGCGATAGACTTCCTGCCAGCCCCCGGCGGGGAGAAGAGCACCTATACCTGCGCCGAGGAGTCCGAATACTGGCGTGAGTATT
>Ga0209698_10008348_pt1 | contig 10704 bp, 2 predicted proteins | sample LitLauG_LLR_2012_FD_187203 | JGI IMG/M metagenome (GOLD analysis project Ga0209698, IMG submission 187203) | Freshwater sediment microbial communities from Pennsylvania, USA - Little Laurel Run_MetaG_LLR_2012 (SPAdes) (version 2) | ecosystem: Environmental > Aquatic > Freshwater > Creek >... | reverse complement strand
TATCTGCTGCAACACCGCCCGAATTGGGCAAAAACGTCCGCAGTGGGTAAAACCGTAGTTACGACACAGCTGATCGATCGGATTTCTGCAAAATTAAACAGAAAAATATACGGCGTTCCAGTAGGCTTCAAATGGTTTGTTGATGGGTTACTCAGCGGGATGCTTTGTTTTGGATGTGAAGAAAGTGCTGGAGCCTCTTTTTTAAAGCTGAACGGAAGTGTGTGGACAACTGATAAAGATGGATTTATTCCAGCCTTACTTTCGGCCGAAATTGCCGCCGTAATGGGGCAAGATCCGGGCGAAATTTATGCAGACCTGATTGCTGAATTTGGCCAGCCGTATTATGATCGAATCGAGGCAAAGGCAAATCCGGAAGAAAAGGAAAAATTGAAAAACCTCTCTGCTTCACAAGTAAAAAGTAAGGAACTGGCGGGTGAACTCATTGAAACTATACTGGTAAGGGCTCCGGGAAATAACGCCGCAATAGATGGCGTGAAGGTTGTGACAAGAAATGGATGGTTTGCCGCCCGACCTTCTGGAACAGAGGATATCTATAAGATTTACGCGGAGAGTTTTTTAGATAAGGCTCATTTGGAAAGAATTATTGAAGATGCCCAAATGATTGTTGATGCTGTATTACAGAAGAAATAAAATAATTAATGAAATTAAAATTGATACCTGCGGCGCATGAGCTCATTTCGAATATGAGGGCTTTTTTTCAAACAAGTGATAAAGGCAATCACTTAAATGAAGAACCACTGAGAGACGAATTATTCAGTTCTGATCAGATGGAAGATTTCGGAAAAATTCTGGCCAAACGGCATAAGCTGAGTTCAAAACCTGCAAAGGATCATTTGCTGAAACGACTGACTAACAATGAGGAAACTTTGCAGGAGGTGCGGAAGCTGCTTACCGATTCAATTAAGAGAAAGTATCAGGTTAGTCCCGCAGGCGAATGGCTGATAGACAATTTCTATTTGGTGGAAGAGCATATCCGTATTGCAAAAACACATTTCCCGAAGAATTACAGTGAAGACCTTCCTCAATTGGAAGACGGAAATTCAAACGGGTTGACACGCAGTTATGATATCGTCTTACAGATAATTTCACACAGTGACGGGAGAATCGATATGGAAAGTCTTAGCCGTTTTGTGAATGCCTACCAAAACATTACTGCCTTGAAATTGGGGGAATTGTGGTCTATCCCTATAATGTTGCGCCTGGCCCTCATTGAAAATATTCGACGGGTTTCGGCACGCATCGCTATTGACAAAGTAGATAGGAATCTTGCGGATTATTGGGCGGAAAAAATGATTGAGACTACGGAAAAATTGCCCAAAAATTTAATTCTGGTGATTGCCGATATGGCAAGGTCTAATCCGCCGATTGTTAGCGCGTTTGTTTCTGAATTAATTCGGCAACTACGGGGTAAAGGCCCAGAGCTAGGATTGGTGCTCAACTGGATAGAACAGCAATTATCGGGAAGTGGATTAACCAGCACCGAATTGGTAAATGCGGAAAACCAGAAGCAGGCAGCAGATCAGGTTTCCATGAGCAATAGTATTGGAAGTCTTCGTTTGCTTGGAGCAATGGATTGGCGTGAATTTGTTGAAAACCATAGCGTTGTGAACCAGATACTATTGGAAGACAATGAAGGAACTTATGGTTTAATGGATTTTATTACGCGTGACCGGTACCGGCATGTCGTAGAGCTCATAGCGAAAAAAAGTTCCTTTAGTGAGATGGAAGTGGCGCGTATGGCCATCCGGCTAATGCATTTGAATGCTTTGGCAGACGATAGCGACCAGGGCGCCGCTCATGTTGGATACTACTTGATAGGCCATGGAGTGAGGGAAACGAAAAAATCAGCAAAAATTATTGAATCGGGTATTCAAAGAATGCAACATGCGATCAGGAAACATGCATTTCCGGTTTATTTATTTTGCATTTTATTGGTCACTTTTAGCATTACCGCGTCCATTTTATTTCTTGCTGACTCAGATATAAAGAATGTGTGGCTTCTTGTGGTAATTGTTTTGCTCACGTTGCTTTGTTCCAGCCAATTAGCCATATCTGTTGTCAACTTTATGGCAACCCTGTTGGTAAAACCAAATTTGCTGCCAAGGATGGATTACTCCCGCGGGATTCCGGGTAGTGCGACTACCATGGTCGTAATTCCAGCGATGTTAACCAAACCAGATGATATCGAAATATTGGTTGAAGCCCTGGAAGTCCGGTTCCTGGCCAACAGGAACGAAAATTTGCATTTTGGGTTATTGACTGATTTTACGGACGCCTCGGTCGAAAACCTAGTTGCCGATAATTCCCTTCTAGAAGTTGCAAAAATCGGGATCGAAAACCTCAATAAAAAATATAACAGGGAGAAAGATGACTTGTTTTTTCTTTTTCACCGGCCTCGGAAATGGAACGCGAGCGAGAATTTATGGATGGGTTATGAAAGAAAACGCGGTAAGCTTTCGGATTTAAATGCGTTATTTAGGGGACTTTCGAAAGATAACTTTTCGCTCATCACGGGGGATCAAACTATTTTTCCGAAAATAAAATATGTAATTACACTGGATGCTGATACTCAACTGCCGCTGTGTTCGGCTTGGAAATTAGTTGGCACAATGGCCCATCCTTTGAATCGGGCATGGTATGACGAAAAGAAGAAGCGTGTGACGAAAGGATATGGCATATTGCAACCCAGGATTACCGTCAGCCTGCCCGATATAACCGGTTCTTTATTTGCCAGGATGCATGGAAATGAGCCTGGTATTGATCCATATACCCGTGCATCCTCTGATGTCTACCAGGATTTATTTCAACAGGGATCTTATATCGGCAAAGGAATTTACGAAATCGACATTTTTCAAAAAGTACTGGAAGGGAAATTTCTGGAAAACCGAATTCTGAGCCATGACTTGCTGGAAGGATGTTATATAAGGGCGGGATTACTGAGCGACGTGCAATTGTTTGAAAAATATCCCACAACGTACAGTGCAGACGTTAAAATGCGAATGCGCTGGATACGGGGTGACTGGCAGATTTTTTCCTGGATTTTACCATTGGTGAAGGGGCCTGGCAACCGGTTGAATAAAAATCCCCTTTCCGGTTTATCAAAGTGGAAAATATTTGACAACATGCGCCGAAGCCTTGTTCCGATTGGGCTTACAGTTTTATTGTTGCTGGGGTGGACGGTCCTGCCTTCTACTTTATTCTGGACGATTACGGTGTCTGGAATTATAGTTTTCCCGATATTCATCACTTCATTTTGGGATACTATTCGGAAGCCTAAAAGCGTTGAATTAAAGTATCACATCACTAATTCTATCGGCAAGCTTAGTGATATTATGGCCAAAACCTTCTTCACCTTGATATGCCTTCCTTATGAGGCTTGGTCGAACGGGCAAGCCATATTTCGCACTCTTTGGCGCATGATCATTACCAGGAAGAAACTGCTGGAATGGAATCCTTCCTCTCACCATGCCGATGCGAAAAGTTTGCGGTCGTGCTACGCGGCTATGTGGATTGAACCCTTTTTAACCGTGATCATTTTTGCCATTTTGGTAATTTACTTTCAAGAAAAAATGTTGATAGCCGGCCCCGTCCTCCTTTTATGGTTCATCGCACCCTTCGTTGCCTGGTTTGCGAGCAAACCTTTAGAAAAACAGGTTACCAAACTCAGCGCTGAACAGAATATTTTTCTGCGGCGACTGGCGAGGAAAACCTGGCATTACTTTGAAACTTTTGTTGTAATGGGAGACAACTGGTTACCGCCGGATAATTTCCAGGAACAACCGGTAGAACAAATTGCCCATAGAACTTCTCCCACCAACGTCGGACTGTCATTACTTGCCGGTTTAACGGCCTGGGACTTTGGGTACATTACCACGAGTCAATTCATTGAAAAATCAAAAAACACGGTCGATACGCTGCATAAAATGGAAAGATATAAAGGCCATTTTTACAATTGGTACGATACGGAAACTTTAAATCCATTGACTCCGAAATATATTTCAACCGTAGATAGCGGAAACCTGGCTGGTCATCTACTTGTCTTGAGACAGGGGTTGCTGTCTGTCCCGAGGCAGGAAATTCAGCGCCGGCAATTATTGAAAGGCCTACTGGACACCTTACTGGTGCTGGCAGAGGTTTCAAATGAACATGACCGCAAAGAGCTGACGTCATTTGTAACTAAACTACAAAGTTTGTACGACATCCCCGAGTGTTCGCTAACTGAATGGGTCAAACGCTTGCCAAACTTGAAGAATGATTTTAGGATGCTGTCAGAAAAAATTGATCTTGACCCTTGTAGTGAAACGTTTAAATGGAAACAAAAATGTATTGCACAGCTGGAGGCGGTAACTATCCATCTGCAGGTTTATGCACCCTGGATCTTATTAGAAGCGGCGCCGCCGAAATTCGCATCGCTTGCTCTAATGAATTCCAACGCAACTTTGATTGAATTACTGAATGCAGCCCGGGAAATGCAAATTGTCGTTGAGCGAAAGCAGGAGGAGACCAACGCAACAGAAGAAGTTATTTGGTTGGAACTTTTGCAAGCCGCATTGACAAAATCTATTTATCAGGCAGACGCTTGGATCGTGTCGACGGAAACTCTCGCTGAGCAATGTGTTGAACTTGCCGACATGGAATGGGATTTTCTTTACGACAAATCCAGTCATCTTCTTAGCATTGGGTATAACGTCGTGGACCACCGAATCGATCCGAGCTATTATGATTTACTCGCGTCAGAGGTGAGATTATGTATTTTTATTTGCATTGCGCAGGGAAAACTGCCGGAAGAAAGCTGGTTTGCCCTTGGACGGTTACTAACTAATCTGGACGGGAAACCGATTCTCTTATCGTGGAGTGGCTCCATGTTTGAATATCTCATGCCTCTGCTGGTAATGCCAACTTATGAAAATACATTGCTCGACCAAACCTATAAAGCTGCAATCGAATGGCAAATTGAATATGGTAAAAAGACCGGCCTGCCCTGGGGTATTTCAGAATCGTGTTATAATATGATCAGCGCCAATTCCAACTATCAATACCGTGCTTTTGGAGTTCCTGGACTTGGCCTGAAACGAGGATTGGAAGAAGATGCGGTTATTGCGCCCTATGCAACGGCACTCGCATTGATGGTAGTGCCTGAAAAGGCATGTGAAAATTTGCAACTTTTTAATAAAAAAGGACTGGAAGGGAGGTACGGGCTGTATGAAGCTATAGACTACACTGCGTCACGTTTGCCTAGGGGAAAATTAAGCGTCACTGTATATTCGTTTATGGCCCACCATCATGGGATGAGTTTGTTGTCATTGTCTTATCTGTTGAACGATAAGCCGATGCAAAAATTATTTGAGGCGGAACCACAATTTAAGGCCGCGTTATTATTACTTCAGGAAAGAATTCCGAAAGCAACTACCTTTTTTGCCCATACGACAGACATAGCAGATATTAATTATGCGGCCAGCGGCCAGGAAACGCGTATCATCAATACACCGAACACCTCCATACCCAAAGTGCAACTATTATCGAATGGGAAATACCATGTGATGTTAACCAATTCTGGCGGGGGGTACAGTCGATGGAAAGACGTTGCTGTGACCCGCTGGCATGAAGATGTTACTTGTGATAATTGGGGCATATTTTGCTATATCCGGGATTTAGATAATGGCAAATATTGGTCAAATACACACCAGCCTACCCTGGCCAAGGCTGATAAATACGAGGCGGCTTATTCGCAAGGCCGCGTAGACTTTACGACAAAACTGAACGGAATAGAGACACACACGGAAATTGTAGTTTCTCCGGAAGATGATATTGAGATGCGAAGATTACGTGTGACTAACCGGGCAGGGTCTCGTAAGGTAATCGACATCACGAGTTACGCAGAAGTTGTTCTGGCATCTCCCGCATCTGATTTGATGGCGCCAGCGTTCAGCAATCTATTTGTTCAAACTGAAATCGTTCCCCAACAAAATACGATTATCTGCACACGGCGACCCCGGTCTGCTGAAGAACAATCGCCATGGATGTTTCATCTAATGGCCATCGAAGGTAAAGCGGCCGAAGAAGTTTCTTATGAAACGGACCGGATGGCATTTATCGGTCACGGTAATTCAATCGTCAACCCCGTAGCCATGGGTAATCTGGGAAGACTTTCCGGAAACCAGGGTTCTGTTTTAGATCCTATAGTCGCTATCCGGTATAAAATTATTTTGGAACCCGAAGAGACTGCCACTATTGATATGGTCATAGGAATAGCCGAAACAAAAGAAATCTGTCAGGGGTTAATAAACAAATACCAGGACAATAAATCCCATAAGGATAGGGTTTTTGAAATGGCATGGACTCACAGCCAGGTCATTTTGCGCCAAATCAATGCGTCGGAAACTGATGCCCAGTTGTATTCACGGATGGCGAGTTCAATTTTGTTTACCAATGCTGCGTTTCGTGCCGATCCGGCGGTGATGATTAACAATCACCGGCAACAGTCCGGTTTATGGGGTTATTCAATCTCGGGGGATCTGCCAATTATTCTCTTAAAGGTAGAAACCCAGGAGAATGTGCAATTGGTGAAACAATTGATACAGGCGCATGCTTACTGGCGGTTAAAAGGACTTATGGTAGACCTCGTGATCTGGAATGAAGCGCACAATGGATATAGGCAAAGTTTCCAAAATGATATCCAGTCCCTAATTCCATCAGAATTAAAGGATCGGCCGGGTGGAATTTTTGTGAGGGCGGCGGACCAAATATCTAACGAAGACCGTATATTATTTCAAACGGTAGCCAGGGTCAATATTTCGGATAGTGGGGGAACTCTGGCAGACCAGGTGCGCCGCAAAACTATTGCGAGAACAGCGATACCACGAATCAATATTGTGGAAATGTTCGGGCTGTTGACGGTGCCAATTGCATTGCCAAAAGATCTAGTTTTTTTTAACGGAATTGGCGGGTTTTCTCCCGACGGGAAGGAATATGTGATCGTTATGGATCATAAGAATAAGACGCCGGCTCCCTGGGTAAATGTTATCGCGAATTCGCATTTTGGGACGGTTATTTCCGAGAGCGGATCTGCCTATACATGGACCGAAAATGCCCATGAATTAAGGCTTACGCCCTGGAGTAATGATCCGGTGTCTGACCCAACGGGAGAAGCATTTTATATACGAGATGACGAGACCGGCCACTTCTGGTCAACTGCCTTACTGCCGGCCGGAGGCAAGTCGCCTTACATTGCCCGACATGGCTTTGGGTACAGTGTTTTTGAACACATGGAAGATGGCATCTACACAGAAATGCTCGTGTATGTCGATGTGGAATCCGCTATTAAATTTAATGTACTAACCGTCAAGAACCAATCGGGAAGATCCCGCAAATTATCGGCTACTGGTTATATTGAATGGGTATTGGGCGATTCAAGGATGAAAACTGCCATGCATGTTCACACCGAAATTGATCCAGAAAGCAGCGCGCTGTTTGCCAAAAATCAATACAATACTGAGTTCAATAACCGGGTGGCATTTTTTGATGTGGATCTTTTGAAGAAATCTTTTACCGGTGACCGAACCGAGTTTATTGGTCGTAATGGCACTTTGCAAAATCCGGATGCGATGTCACGCACCAAACTTTCCGGCAAAATTGGCCTTGCCTTGGATCCCTGCGCTGCAATACAGGTGCCATTCATTTTGGGAGAAGGTGAAGAACGGGAAATCATTTTCAGATTAGGCGCAGGTAAAGATGCCAGCGACGCAAATCTCATCACCAAGCAATTTCGCGGGTCTGTGGCTGCCAATGAATCCTTAAAAAAAGTTAAAAACTACTGGGCCAAAACAGTTGGCGCGTTACAAGTCCAAACACCGGACCAAGCCATTAACTTCCTGGCTAATGGATGGTTGACTTATCAGACTCTTTCTTCAAGGTTATGGGGCCGGAGTGGCTTTTATCAGTCGGGGGGTGCATTTGGATTCAGGGATCAATTGCAGGATGTAATGTCTTTGTTTCACATCAATCCTAAACTGGCTCGTGACCAGATTTTACTTTGCGCTTCAAGACAATTTAAGGAGGGAGATGTGCAACATTGGTGGCATCCGCCCATTGGCCGCGGCGTTCGAACCCGCATCTCGGATGATTATCTGTGGTTGCCATTCGTAACTGCTTATTATGTCAAACATTCGGGAGATGTTGAAATATTAGATGTTTTGTCAAATTTTCTCGACGGGCGGTTGCTCAATGAAGGGGAAGAGTCCTATTTCGACCTTCCGATTGATTCACATGTGCCGGCGACACTCTACGAACATTGCGTTCGGGCGATCCGCCATGGGCTCGACTTTGGAGTTCACGGATTGCCTCTCATTGGCACCGGCGATTGGAACGATGGGTTTGACAAAGTTGGCCAACATGGTAAAGGCGAAAGTGTCTGGCTTGGATTCTTTCTGTATGAAATACTCAATCGGTTTGCAGAAATAGCGGAATTGCACAACGATGCCCAATTTATGACAATTTGCAAAGATCAGGCGCAGGCTTTGCAAAAGAATATTAACAAATACGCGTGGGACGGTGAGTGGTATAAGCGGGCCTGGTTCGATGATGGAACACCGCTTGGATCTAAAAGCGATCAAGAATGCAAGATTGATTCTATTGCCCAAAGCTGGTCGGTTTTATCAGGTGGTGGAAATAACAGTTTTGTTCATACTGCCATGGATTCCGCTTATAAAAACCTGGTGCAAAAAGATACGCGTATTATCCAGTTGCTGGAGCCCGCATTTGATAAATCCGCTTTAAATCCTGGGTACATAAAAGGCTATGTCCCGGGGGTGAGAGAGAATGGAGGTCAATATACCCATGCAGCTGTTTGGATGATCATGGCATTTGCCAAGTTGGGAGATACCAGACGGGTTGGCGAATTATTGGACATGATCAATCCGATTAACCACGGGAAAACCCCACAAGAGATTGCCCTTTACAGGGTAGAACCCTATGTGTTGGCAGCAGATGTGTACTCACGGGCTCCGCATGCTGGTCGTGGCGGGTGGACGTGGTATACTGGTTCGGCGGGATGGTTATACCGACTAATTACAGAATTTTTTCTTGGTTTGAAGCAAGAAGGTAATTTATTAAGAATCACCCCATGTGTTCCTAAAGAATGGGCGTCATTCAAGGTAGATTATCGCTACAAAAAATCAATATATCATATTGAAGTCCTGCAAATTAATATTGGGGAAGAGTTGCTCGTGGTGGTGGATGGACTGGACCAGATTAATCAAACAGTTATCATGGCCGACGATGGAGAAGAACATACGGTTCATGTTTCGAGTGTTGCACTGGTTTTGAACTAAGGAAGACAGATAAGAAAACTCGACCTTATCATTTGATGTATTGGTATTTGGATTTTTCGCGAACCCTCGAATAAAAATGGTTTCTGTTCATTGATATTGCTAGACATGTCTTCTCCTGTGAAGCTCCCACTGATCGATCAAAGAGGAAGAGTAAGACATTGGTGCAAGGAGGCATTTTTTGAGGCGGACGACTTTGATGAAGTCGGAAATAGCAGGAAAAAACAAACGGATTAACAGGGAAGCGACCGTTTGTCCGAAGCCAGGGAAGCCGGGAAAAAAATAAAGCCGCTGGCGGGCATACAAAAGTTGTCCAAGATATGGACTGCAGATAATTTGATATCTAGCAGCCGCCGACACTCCGGTAAAAATGCTTTTCTTGGCGTCAGCAAATCTGTTTATTTTGATGCTCGCGATCCTGTGAGGGCGCTAAATTCACCTGCAGAGTAGAAAACGATTCTGATGGACCAATTTTAGGGTGATCTTTAAAATAAAAAATGAAAAAGACTGCCCATAAATTTTTTACACTGGCGATCGCTGACATTATATTTTTAGTCGTTGAAATAACTGGCGCCCAAAGCATCGCATAAATATTTTTTAAAGCACCGGGGCTTCCCAGAACGAATCTTCACTTTAGTGGAACCTGGGCAATGTAGCCGCGTTGGCCTGCTAGTCCAATGGCAAGGACTAAGATCAATAAAAGACCGGGACGTTTTTAAAAAAGCCATTTGTGATCAAAGCTGAACCCGGATCGCCAAAAATATTATTGACAGTGCTGGCAGTTACCAATGGCGTGAGCACTCCAGAAAAATTTCCGCTTATGTGTCCGTTATTGTAAGATGTTATATTAAAACTTAAACTGTCAGAGGGAGCATGTACATACTCATCCGTTCCATTGTAGCTTATAAAAAACATATCGCCATAAGTGCCCAAATACTTATAATTTCCGACGCTTAAAGTATCTGTAAAAAAAAGGAAACTGGTTTCTCCTGAATTGCTTAGTCTGTCAAGGCCATAATAGCCCGCAGACTTGCTGCAGCCTAAAGTATAGTGAAGCGCGTTTTGGTTGTCGGCATCGTCAACTGATATGTTCACGGTGTTACCATTAAGTTTATAACTCAAAGTTGCAGTTACCATGCCTCGGCCGCCTGAATTTTTATTACCAAGCATAGCATCCGGTATCGATTGCTTTAAACAGGATGATAAAAAGATTGCCACGATTGAGGTTATTGCAAAAAATCTCATAATCAAAAAGTATTAAGTAGTAATATTAGTTGTCTTGATCTCTCCTTCCGAAACTAAAAGCCTTTGTTATTCCCAGGCTCATCAAATTGTTGGAACCGCCGTGAGCGATAAC
>Ga0209698_10008347_pt1 | contig 10704 bp, 10 predicted proteins | sample LitLauG_LLR_2012_FD_187203 | JGI IMG/M metagenome (GOLD analysis project Ga0209698, IMG submission 187203) | Freshwater sediment microbial communities from Pennsylvania, USA - Little Laurel Run_MetaG_LLR_2012 (SPAdes) (version 2) | ecosystem: Environmental > Aquatic > Freshwater > Creek >... | reverse complement strand
TCGGGGATCAGGTGCCAGCCCGGGCGGGCCTTGGCCTTGTAGATGAACATGTAGTGGAGCGCCAGCTTGATCCAGTGCCCGGCCAGGCCGATCTCCCCGAACGTGTCCTTCAGGCTGCGGCCGGTACCCGGGTACTTCTGCAGGTCGGGCACCACCGGGTACATGGTCATCGACGCCGCGCTCCCGTGGCGCAGACCCGACCCGGCGGACGCCACGCAGGCGGCGCCCATGTCGGCCATCGAGGCCGAGCGGACCCGGACGGCGTCGCCCTGCTCGATCATGGCGGCGACGTTGGTCGCCGCCAGCTTGCCCATGATGCCCGACGGCATGCCCGTCCGAGGCGGCGACGGGGCGATGACCGTGCCGTTCGACGACTTCCGGGGCTCCGAGATCTGGTGGGGCGGAGCGAAGGCGATCCCGACGGCGAAGATGTTGGGGAACCGGGGCACCTGGTAGGTGCGGGGCCAGTCCTCCGCGCGCCACTCCTCGAACGGCTTGGCCGTGTAGTCGGCGTCCACCTTCATGAACCCGTTCGGGGCGAAGAGCTCGGCACCGATGTCGTCGCCCTGCCTGTCGAACGCCTTCAGGTCGACCCCACGGAAGGGCGGCAGGAGCATGGCGAAGTCGAAGGCCAGCGAATTGAAGGTGCCGTCCAGCTGCTCGTAGTGGACCGCGCCCTCCTCGACGGCGGTCACGTGGGCGCCGGTGACGGCCCGGATGCCCCGCTCCCGGAACAGCGACTCGGTCCACAGCTTGGACGTGGTCTGGAATCCCTGCTGGGTGAAGGTCAGCCCGCCGACCCCGAAGTCGCCCAACTCGTACTCGTTGGTCAGGTAGACGATGTCGGCCAGGTCGCGCACCCCGGCCTGGCGCACCTCGTGCTCGACGTTGAAGGCGTACTCGAATGCCGCCCCCTCGCAGGTGCACGTCCCGTGGCCCATGCCGACGACGAGGGTCTGGCGTTCGCCGCGCTTCATCCTGGCGATCGAATCCCGGAGGGCGGCCGACGCCTCGACGGCGTGGCCCGAGGTGCACACCGAGTGCGAGTGGCCGTCGGGCCCGAGACCCGGTGTGGCTCCGAAGTTGAGCTTCGGGCCGGTGGCGTTGATCAGGTAGTCGTAGGTGAGCTCGCCGTGCTCACCCGATCGCGACGGGTCGGTGTAGGTCAACTCGACGAACGGCGAATCATGGGTTGCGTCGCCCTCCGGATGGATGGCCGTCGCCAGGGCCTGCTCGTACCCGATGCCCCTTCGCTTGTAGATCGGACCGAGCGCGAAGGTCACCTGTTCGGTCGTCATCTTGCCCACGCCGACCCAGATGTTGGACGGGATCCAGTTCCAGTTCGAGTTCGGGGTGACCACGACGACCTCGTCGGACCGCTTGAGCATCCGGGACAGGTGGAGGGCCGCCGTGTGGCCGGCGATCCCTCCGCCCAGGACTACGACTCGTGCCATGCGACACCTCCGATGCGCTCGCTGCCTCTACTGTACCTCATACCCCATGGGGTATCAAGTAGACGTATCTCCGGACGGCTCATGCGGTTCCGGTCCGGGACAGGCACCGCTCCATGAATTCCGACAGCCGAGACACGTCCCGGACGACCGACAGGCCTCCGACCGGATCCTTGGTGATGTCGAGCGTGGGGCAGAAGACGTCGGTGTCGCCGCAGAAGAAGTGGGGCGACCCCCGGACACCCCGGCTCCGGCCCTCCTCCCAGTCGGCCAGCACCGCGGCACGGTCGGACTCGTCGGGCATGCCGACGCCGAGGTCGCGGGCCAGGTACCCGAGCGTCACCGGGTCCGAGATGTCCCGGCCCTCCTCGAACAGCGCATCGCGGAGCGCGAAACTCACCCGCTCGCCCACCTGCGGGTCGGTCCGATAGGCCCGGTTGGCCAGGGCCAGGGCCTCGAGCGTCGAGGTCGGGAAGTTGTCGACATCGAGGTGGCGGAACAGGCCGGGGGCGACCTGGTGGCGCAGGTCCTCGGCATGCTCCTCGGTGACAGCGGGATCCAGCGGGGTGCCGTTGACCAGCTCCAGTGGCCAGGCCCGCACCCGTATGGCCACGTCCCCGCGGCCGGCCTGCTCCCGCTGCTCCTCGATCGCACGCAGCCCGACGTGCGCGAACGGACACCAGATGTCCGCGAAGACCTCGATGACCGGGTCGGTCGTCCTGCTCATGTGATCACCTCTCGGATCGGCGTGGGGCCGCCGGCCCGTCGACGGGGTCCCGGCGGCCGTCCACGGGGACGGTCAGCTCGCCCGGACAGCCTTGCCGCGGAGCGGCTGTCCGAACAGCACGTTGAACAGGCAGACGTCGAGGGCGCCGGCGGCCAGCGGGACGAGGCCGACGACGGCGAGTGCCCACCATCCCCCGCCCAGTAGACCACCGACTGCGATCAGCACGAGTCCGGCGATGATCCGGACGGCCCTGCCTGCAGTGGATGCCATGTACTTGGAGAATCCCATGTTTCCTGCTCCTTCGCTCGTCGGTGCTTCCTTGGTGATGCGATCTGCCGCTCAGGCCAACTTGGTGAACAGCCGCTGGACCTCGTCGAGGGGGTAGCCCGAGGCCTCGGCTTCCTCGGGGTGCTGGACGCAGAAGGTGAGGCCGCTGGCGATGAGACGGAAGCCGACCTGCTCCAGTGCCTTCGTGGCGGCACTCAGCTGGGTGACGATGTCCCGGCACTCCCGACCCTCGGCGAGCATCGCCTCCACCGCGTGGACCTGGCCCTCGGCACGGCGCAGTCGCAGGCTCAGGTCCTTCACCACTTCGTCGGGCAGTTCCATGGTCACACCTCCTTCGTCATCGGCCGGGTCCCTGAGGCCGTGGGGACCCCTCGTCAGTGCGAGAACTTCACCTTGGGCAGGATCTTCCCGAGCCACTCCGGCTGGTGCCAGGCGCTGTGGCCGCCCAGGCGGAGCACCACCGGAAGCACCACCAGCCGCACGACCAGGGCGTCGAGGGCCACGGCGATGGCCAGGATGACCCCCATCTCCTTCGGCGCCAGCGGTCCGGACAGGGCGAAGGTGAGGAAGACGGCGATCATGACCGCCGCCGCCGACAGCACGACACGCCCCGAGGTCCGCATCGATCCGATCATGGCGTGCTCGGGGTCCGGGTGGGTCTCGTAGCGCTCCTTGGCCGCCGACAACATGAACAGCGTGTAGTCCATGGCCACCCCGAACACCATGGCCCCGAAGAAGAGTGGGGCCCAGGCGTCGATGAACCCCTGGGGCTGGAAGTTCAACGGACCGGACAGGAATCCGTTCTGGAAGATGAGCCGGCCGATCCCGAAGGCGCCGGCCACCGACAGCGCGGTGATGAGCACCCCCATCGCCGCGATCAGCGGTGCGCCGAGGGCGATCAGCAGCAGCAGGAACCCGAGGACCCCGAGGATGGCCAGCACGATCGGCGTGTGGGATGCCAACGACTGCTGGAGGTCATGGTTCTCGGCCGCCGCCCCGCCGATCAGGGTTCCGGCCGGCAGGACCTGGCGGAGGTGGTCGATGGTGGCACCGGTCGCGGTCGTGGACGGGCCGGTCGTGGGGACCACCTGGTCGAGGGTCCACCCGGCGTTGGTCGGACCCGGCACCGCTCCGGCCACCCCCGAGGTGTGGGACAGGGTCGCCATCGCCTGTGCCTGCTCGGATGCGGGGACGACCACCTGCAGCGTGCCCGGCGCCCCGGCGCCGAAGGCGTCGGTCACCTGGTAGTAGCCGACACGGGCGTTGGCGCTGGCGGGCACGATGGTGATCGAGGGCATGTTGGTCCGCATCCCGATGATCGGGGCGGCGGCCAGCAGCAGGAGCACGAGGGCGGCGGCACCCGCCGGGAAGGGGTGCTTCCAGAGGAACTTGCCCCAGCGGTGCAGCTGCCGGTCGAGCGGCCCCTCTCCCACCTTCGGGCCGCCGCGTCCGAGCCGGATCGTTCCCTTGTTGATGTTGGTCCCGAGCTTGCCGAGCACGGCCGGCAGGAGCGTGAGTGTGGCGGCCAGCACGGCGATCACCGACAGCATGATCCCGAAGGCCATGGACCGGAACGCCGGGCTCGGCACGATGAGGATGGCGGCCAGGGAGGCCAGGACCGTCAGTGCGCTGAAGGCCACTGCCTTGCCGGCGGTATCGACCGTTTCCGCCACCGAGGCCACGATCGCCTCGCGGTCACCGGGTTCCGCACCCCGTCGTTCCAAGGCGGCCCGGAACCGCATGACCAGGAAGAGCGCGTAATCGATGCCCAGTGCCAGGGCGAACATGAGTGCGAAGTTGAGCGCCCAGATCGACACCGGGGTGAACTTGGTCGTGATCACCAGGGCGCCGGCAGCCACCAGCAGTCCGGCCATGGTGAGGAGCAGGGGCAGACCTGCGGCCACCAGGCTGCCGAAGGCGATGATCAGGATGATGATCGTGACGGGCCAGGACAGCAGCTCCGACTTGAGCATGGCGGAACGGTTGGCGGTGTTGAAGTCGGCCCACAGCGCGCTGTCCCCGGTGAGGGTGACGCTCACACCCGAGGAGGCCAGGGCCGCCAGCTTGGGCTGGACCGCGTCGGCCGCCTCCACCATCTTGTTCGAGTTGGCGGCGGCTCCGGCGGTGATGACGGCCGTCCGGCCGTCACGGGAGATCGACACCCCGGCCTGGGGTGGGACGACGGTCGACACCCGGGGATCGCTGCGGAGCACCGCTGTCGCCTTGGCCACGGCGGCCTGGGCCTGGGGGTCCGACGCGATCGGGCCGTTGTGGTCGACGATGACGACCTGCAGCCCGGTGGCGCCCAGGCCGGCGAAGTCCTTTTCGATCACGGCCCGGGCGGCGATGGACTGGCTGTTCGAGGCCTGCCACCCCGCACCGGCCAGGGCACTCTCCACGTGCACCGCGAAGTACCCGAACACGAGCAGCACCAGCAGCCATCCGATGAGCACCCGGCGGAAGTGGGTGGCCGCCCAACGGCCGAGCCTGGCGAACGGGCCGGGCCGACCGGCACGGGCCGTGTCGTCACCCGCTCGGTGGTCGTTGCCGGTCGGGACCGTCCTGTCGCCGGCTTCGGGCGGCAGCGGCGCCACGGTCGTGTCGAGTCCGGTTCCTCGGGTTGCGGCCATCGGAGGTGATCCTTTGTTCGGGCCGGCACGCACACCCGGGACGGTTGTGCGTGATCGGATACCTGGGTGGGTATGTACGACAGTAACACGATACCCCCCCTGGTATCAAGAGGTCTGTCGGATCGGCCCGTGGTGGGGCGTGTCGACGGTGCGAGTGGACTGCGCCGGACCACGTCGTCACGAGCGTGCCGGCCCGACTCCCGGGGGCATCCGCCGTGGTGGCAGGGCCCGGGTGGGACCGCTCTCGTGGAGGCGCCGTCCGGCGAGCCGCCGCCCGGCGGACGCTCGACACCGGTGCGTGCCGGTGGCCTCACGATCACTCGGGACCGATCCCGGCGGTTTCCCTGACCCGTTAGCGTGGTGAGTGGGATCCCCACCACGACCTGGGGCCGTTCGGGTCTCCTGTCATCCGACAGGCGCAACCATCCGGACCCCGGGGGCTCCCCCACCGAGGGCGGGCGCCGACCCGGGGGCGGACCACCCGGACGATGTCGACACCGAGAGAGGACGCCGCCATGTCAGTTCCAACCGAGGCCGACGTCCGTTCCTGGACCGCTGCCGAGCGAGCGGAGGTCGCCCGCCTCCTCGACCGGCTGGTCGAACGGCCCGCCGGGAACTCGGGAACCATCAGGAGGCGTAGGGTCTCGATCGTGGCCGCCGCCGTCGGCGCACTGGTGATGCTGCCATGGATCGGCTACCTGGCCTCGTCGTTGCCGCTCGCCGAATCCGGCGGTGCGTGGCGGGTGGCCTGGGTCGGCTTCGACATCATGCTCGCCATCGTCCTGATGACGACGGCGTGGCTCGGATGGCGGCGCCGACAGGTGGCGATGCTCGGACTGCTGGTGGCGTCGACGATGCTGGTCACGGACGCATGGTTCGATGTGTCCCTCTCCTATGGGACGGCGGAACAGTGGGGCGCCATCCTCAGCGCCGGATTGCTCGAGCTCCCGTTCGCCATCCTGTTGGCGAGCAGTGCCGTCTCGATCCTGCAGCGGACCTCCTCGACCGTGGCTCGCCTGAGAGGGCACGAAGGTCCCCCGCCGTCACTCTGGCACCAGCAGTTCGTCGTCGGTCCCCTGCAGCCAGGGAGCAAGTAGCCGCGGTGCGCGACGGTCGCCCCTGACCACCCCGGATCCGCCCGCAGGTCCCTAGGCCGACCGGTGGAGCACCGCGGAAAGATGGTGTGCCAGCGGCTGGCCCACCGCTGCCATCCGCAGCGAGTACCGGAGCGTGTCACCGTCGACGGTGACGTCCCGCTCCACCACGGTCACCTCCTTCGACGTCGCCGTGCACGCCAGTGCCGTCGACCGGAGCCGGACGGTGGTCCCGACGACCGGTCCCTCGGAGACCTCGGCGAGGCCGGTCGGCTGGGCGATGACGACCTCGGCCCAGTCAGGTCGGGCCATCCGCCAGTAGCCGGTCTCGCCGTGGAGCAGGCGACCGTCGCCGGCATGGGTCGTCGACTGGACGTAGGTGAGGAACGGCTTGCCGACGTGGGAGAACGTGACGGTCTCCTCGTAGTCGAACGGCTCGATCGTCGGATACTCCCCGTGACCGGACCCGGTCCACCTTCCCACCAGTGCGGCGAGCGGTTCCATGGCCGGATGCAGGGCGGAGGTCACCATCGCAGCATGTCACTCCGTTGCACGCCCCGGCGGTCAACGCGCGGCTCCGGCCCGCTAGCGTCTCTCCATGCCCGACAGCACGGATACCAACGAAGCCATCTGGAAGTCCGGCGAGACGGTCTCGTACTGGGTGTCGACCGCCGAGGACCGCGAGCGCCAGCGCACCGACGCCCGTCGGCTGATGGCGGAGCTGCTGCCCTTCACCGACGACCAGACCTTCACCTTCGTGGACCTGGGCGCCGGGACCGGAGCGGCCGCCCGGGTCGTCCTCGGACGGTTCCCCGGTGCACGGGCCCTCCTGGCCGACTACTCGCCCCAGATGATGGAACAGGGGCGCCGTGAGCTCGCCGCCTTCGGGGACCGGTTCACCTACGTCGAGTTCGACCTCGCCCGCGGGCCCTGGCCGACGGAGATCCCGGGCCAGGTGGACGCCGTCATCTCGTCACTGTGCGTCCATCACCTCGAGGACGGGCGCAAGGGGGAGCTGTTCGCCGAGGTCCTGGAGCGTCTGACGCCGGGGGGTTGGTTCCTCAACTACGACCCGGTGTCGACCGACGATCCCGTCGTCGAGGCGGCCTGGCAGCGGGCCGGGGACCGTCGTGACCCCGAAGCGGCATCGAAGCGCACGCACCGGACGCCCGAGGAGCAGGCCCGCCACGACAACCACGTCCGCTACATCGGCCCGCTCGCACCGCAGCTCGCACAGCTGGCCGACGCCGGGTTCGTCGGGGTCGACGTCTACTGGAAGCAGCTCGACCACGTCATCTACGGGGGCAGGCGGCCCTGACCGCCGTGCCACGGGCGCCGGAAGGCCCCCGGCTCAGCCGGCCGTGCCGAAGACCTGCGCCTGGACCTTGCGCATCCCCCGCAGCCACCGCTCGCGGTCGGTCGCCCGTCGCACCTCGTACTCGGCCACGACCGGGTGGGGCAGGATCAGGAAGCGCCCGTCGCCGACCGCCTCGATCACCGTGCGGGCCACGTCCGCCGGGAGCAGCATGCCGTCGCGTCCGGCCGTCGACTCCGCGAACTGACGGTCGACCGACTCCGGGTCGGCACCGTCCGCCTCGGCCGGTGCCCCGGTCATGGCCGTCCAGACCCCCTGGGGGCAGAGACAGGACACCGTCAGCCCCGAGTCGGCGTGGGTGATCGAGAGCCACTCGGCCAGGGCCACGACCGCGTGCTTGGTCACGGCGTAGGGAGCGGAGCCGATCTGGGTCAGCAGGCCTGCGGCCGACGCGGTGTGGATGAGGTAGCCCTCACCCCGGGCCAGCATGGCCGGCAGGACCGCACGCGCCGCATAGATGTGGCTCTGGACGTTGGTGCCCCAGATCCGCTCCCAGTCGGCATCGGGCACCTCCACCCCACCGGGCACGACGATCCCGGCGTTGGCGCAGAAGATGTCCACCGGGCCCCAGGCCGACTCGGCCTCGACGACCGCGGCCACGGTGTCGGCCTCGACGGAGACGTCACACCGCACCGCCCTGGCATCGTGGCCGGCGGCCACCAGCGCATCGGCCACCCGACCGGCGCCGTCGGCGTCGATGTCCGCCACCACGACGCCGCGCGCGCCGGCCTCGGCGAACGCCACGCACAGCGCCTTGCCGATGCCGCCGGCACCGCCGGTGACCACCACCACCCGTCCCTGGATGTCCATGCTCAGTGCCCCCTTCCGATGCGTCGTTCCATGTAGTCGGCGTACTCGACCAGCGCGGGGTCGGCGGCGAACGCATCGGCGAACTTCTCCCGGGCCCGCTCCCGCATGGCCGGCAGGTAGTCCGTCGGCCAGTAGCCCTCGTGCGGCGAGTAGCCCTTCAGCACGTTGCGGGCCACCGTCACCTTGTGGACCTCGTCGACGCCGTCCATGACGCTCATGGTCGGCGCACCCGCCCACATGGCCTGCAGCGGCGTGAGGTCGGTGACGCCCAGCGACCCGAAGATGTGGATGGCACGGTAGGAGACGTCCTTCAGCACCTTGGCCGCCGTGTACTTGCAGGCGGCGATCTGGGTACGCGCCTCGGCCGTGCTCGAGTTGTCGATGGTCCAGGCCGTCCACAGCACCAGCAGGCGGAGCATGTTGATCTCGGCGTACGAGTCGGCCACCGCCTCCTGGACCATCTGGTGGTCGGCGATGACCTTGCCGTGGGACTCACGGCTGAGCGCCCGCTCGCACATCATGTCGAAGGCCCGTCGGCACTGGGCGATGGCTCGCATGGCGTGGTGGATGCGACCGCCGCCGAGCCTGCGCTGCGCCAGCACCTTGGCGCCGTCCTCCGGCCCCAGCAGGTGGTCGAGGGGGACGCGGACGTCCGTGTAGACGATGTGGTCGTGCGTGCGGGGCCTGTCCATGATCTCGACCCCGGGCGTGTCGCGGGGGACGATGAAGATGCCGTTGGTGCACATCACGAAGATGATGTCGGCGTGGCGGCCGGCGCTGGTGAACCACTTCTCGCCGTTGATGACCCACTCCTCGCCGTCGCGGACGGCGGTGGTGACGAACAGGTTGGGATCCGATCCGCCCTGGGGCTCGGTCATCGAGTACGCCGACCAGATCTCCTGGTTCATGAGCGGTACGAGCCATCGGGCCTTCTGCTCCTCGGTGCCGTAGGCGGCCAGGATCTCCATGTTGCCGGTGTCGGGGGCCTGGCACCCGAAGAGGGACGGGGCGCTCGAGTAGCGCCCGAGGATCTCGTTCAGGAGGGCCAGCTTCACCTGGCCGAACCCGGGGCCCCCGAGGTCCTCGTCGAGGAACAGCGCCCACAGCCCCCGGGCCTTGATCTGGTCCTGCAGCGGGTCGACCAGGGCCGCCATCTTCGGGTCCCGGGCCCGCAGGCGCACCGCGTAGGGGAAGACCAGTTCGAGCGGCTCCACCTCGTCACGGCAGAATGCCGCCACCCAGTCGAGCTGCTCCTGGAACTCCGGATCGGTCGAGAAATCCCATGCCATGCCGCACACCTTCCCATAGGGGCGTCGCCCGATGCCGTGCGGTGGACCGGCCGGCGACGCAGATGATGTCAGTTATAGTGTCACTAGTTGGACTACCTGTGGACCCGGCGGCCCGAAGCCACTGCCCCCACCGAAAGGCGCCCCATGAGCTCCCGCACCGACATGCTGCCGATCCTGGCGGACGCCTTCTCCTCCTTCGGCGCCGCGGCCGACGCCATCGGGACGGACCGGTGGGCGGCGCAGTCGCTGTGCCCGGCGTGGACCGTACGTGACGTGGTCCTCCATTCGACCACCATCGAGTCGGCGCTGGTCGGGTGGCGACCCGGCGACGACAACCCGTTCCTGGCCATGCCGGCCATCGCCACGACACTCGGGGAGCTGGACGCCGACACCCTCCTCGCCCGGTGGGGCGAGGTCACGGCGGCACGCCTCGACGAGCTCGCCGGCATGGACGACGACACCTACGAGGCACCGTCGGTGACGCCCGTCGGCCCCGGCACCTATGCCCGGTTCATGCGGATCCGGGTCTTCGACGTCTGGGTGCACGAACGGGACTTCCGGGTGCCGCTCGGGATCCCCGGGGACGACGCCGGACCGGCGGCCGAGGTGGCCCTCGACGAGGTCGAGGCGTCCCTCGGCTACATCGTGGGGAAGAAGGTGGGCCTGCCCGACGGCGCCAGTATCGAGTTCGACCTCACGGGGCCCGTGCGGCGGACCATGTGCGTCGCCGTCGACGGCAAGGCGGGACGCGTCGACCAACTCGACGACCCGACGGTGACGCTCACCACGGACTCCCTGACCTTCATGCTGCTGGCCTGTGGACGGATCGACCCGGAAGGTCCGATCGGCGACGGGCGGGTCGTGCTCGCCGGGGACGCCTCGCTGGCGGACCACGCCGCCCGCAGCCTCGCGTTCACCATGTGATGTCCGCCACGCCGAGGAAGGAGACGCCATGCCCCCGGTGACCGAGGTGGACTTCCACTTCGACGTGATGTGCCCCTACGCCTACCAGACCTCGCTGTGGATCCGGGAGGTCCGGG
>Ga0209698_10008346_pt1 | contig 10705 bp, 8 predicted proteins | sample LitLauG_LLR_2012_FD_187203 | JGI IMG/M metagenome (GOLD analysis project Ga0209698, IMG submission 187203) | Freshwater sediment microbial communities from Pennsylvania, USA - Little Laurel Run_MetaG_LLR_2012 (SPAdes) (version 2) | ecosystem: Environmental > Aquatic > Freshwater > Creek >... | reverse complement strand
TCTATGCCGATGCGGAAGTTGACCAGGGCTATGGCCTGAGCACGACGCTGGGAGTGGCCGGGTTTCCCAGCGGCGAAGCCTACAAGGTGGGCGCCCGCAATCCGTACTTTCGCCTGCCGCGCGCCTTCGTGCGCCAGGTCATCGCGCAAAGCGCAGCCGGTTCGGCGGCCCAGGCCGACGCGGCCAATGCACTGGCCGGCAGGCAGTACGAGGACAGCGTGACCATCACACTGGGCAAGTTCTCCGTTGTCGACATCTTCGATGCCAACCGCTACGCCCACGATCCGCGTGGCGACTTCATGAACTGGGCAATCATCGACGGCGGCGCCTTTGATTACGCCGCCGATGCCTGGGGCTACACCTACGGGGGCGCGATCGAATGGACGCGCGCCCGCTGGACCCTGCGCGCCGGGGCTTTTGCGCTCTCGCAAATTCCCAATTCCAAGGACATCGATGGTCAGTTCCATCAGTTCGAACTTCTCGGTGAAGTCGAGGAGCGCTACGCGGTCGGAAGCCATCCGGGTAAGGGCAGCGCACTGGTCTTCCTCAACCACGCACGCATGGGCCAGTATTCCCAGGCAATTGCGCTGGGTCTGGCGCAGGGATCGAGCCCCGACACCAGCCAAGTGCGCCGCTATCAGTCCCGACCCGGCATCGCCCTGAATTTCGAACAGGAGTTGGGGCCGGATCTGGGCGCGTTCCTGCGGGCCAGCGCCAACGACGGCAACGAGGAGGCCTTCGAGTTCACGGAAATCAACCGTTCGCTTGCCGCTGGCTTGAGCCTGCAGGGCGGCGCCTGGAACCGGGCCGACGATACGCTGGGACTGGCCATGGCCGTCAACGCGCTTTCTGCGCCGGCACGCGCCTACTTTGCCGCGGGTGGTCTGGGCATACTCATTGGCGATGGCCGGCTCAATTACGGCCGCGAACAGATCCTGGAGACCTACTATGCGGGCCATCTGGCATCCGCAGTCACGCTCAGCACGGATGTGCAATTCGTGCGCAACCCCGCCTACAACCGCGACCGCGGTCCGGTCACCGTATTTGGCCTGCGCCTGCACGCCGCATTTTAAAAGCCGGCGCCCCAGCCTCTAGTGCGGCGCGTTGCCGGGCTTCCACTTGATGCTGCAGCCGATGCTGGGCGCACGTGCGGCACTGGGGGGCGCGCCCGAGAGCAACTGTTCGCTGGCCGCGCGCAGGTCCGCGCCGCTCGCCGGTGCTGCCCCCGGGCGCGTGCCATCAAAACATCCGTGGTAGTACAGGCGCAGATCGCCATCGTACAAATACACGTCGGGCGTGCAGGCAGCACCATAGGCGCGCGCAACGAGCTGATCGGCGTCCACCAGGTAGGGAAAGCTCAGGTGGCGCGCCACCGCAGCGATTTGTTCCGGCGTTTCCTGCGGGTAGGCAAGCGGATCATTGGGGTTGATCGCGACGACGCGGATGCCGCGCGCCGAATAGTCCAGCGCATAGCGCTGCAAGGCGTCCCGCATATGCACGACGTAGGGGCAATGATTGCAGATGAAGATGATCAGTGTCCCGGCCGCCCCGGATACGTCCCGCAGGCGATGCACAGCGCCCTTTGCGTCCGGCAGCGCAAAATCGGGCGCGAGCGATCCCAGGGCAACAGCATTGGACGTGGCAGCCATGGATACCTTCTCCTTCGGTCGCAGCCGCAACGGGACGCCCGCTGGCCGGCGGCGCGGCCAAGGTCCGGGGCACGTTACCATTGCCATTGCGGCCGCGCAAAGGCGGCATCGGCGAATCCCGTTCTCAACGTGAAGGAGACCTCCATGGCCCTAGCCAAACGAATCACCACCCGGTTTGCACTGCTGTTCCTCGTACTGTGCGCAAGCTCGCTGTCGGCGCGGGCCGCCTCGCGCGAGGAGATCGATGCGCGCGTGCGCGAATCGGTCCAGGCCCTGTACCGCGAAAGCTCCGCGGCCAAGGAATTGGCCGGCAAGGCCGCGGGTATGCTTGTTTTTCCCAGCATCATCAAGGCCGGCATCGGCATCGGCGGCGAGTACGGCGAAGGTGCGCTGCTCGTGGGCGGGTCCACGAGCGCCTATTACAACATCGCGTCGGCCTCCGTCGGCTTTCAACTCGGCGTCCAGGAAAAGGCCGTCGCAATCTTATTCATGACCAGCGAGAGCCTGGCGCACTTTCGCGAAAGCAAGGGCTGGAAGGCCGGCGTCGACGGCTCGGTGGCCATCGCGACCTTGGGCGCGGGCAAGGAACTGGACACCGAGACCGCCCGCAAGCCCATCATCGGCTTTGTTTTTTCCAACAAGGGTCTGATGTACAACCTCACCCTCGAGGGCTCCAAGATAACGCGCATCGAAAAGTAGAGCGCGGCGCTGGGCGGCCGGGCGCGCGCGCCGGCGCGGCGCCCCGGGGAAATGAGGCGGGATCCGCGGCCTTTTCTGCCTTTGCCTGCCCTGGCGGCCTGGGGAAAATGGCCCTTGCCCGCCGCCGTGTCCGGCGGCCCCAGGGCCTGCACCTTGCTCAAACGCATAGCGACGACGGATCTTCGCATCGGCATGTTCGTCGAGGAGTTTTGCGGCTCCTGGATGGATCACCCGTTCTGGCGCTCCTGCTTCGTCGTGCGCGACCACGAGCAGCTTACGCAGATCCGCGAAAGCGGGATCCGCGAACTCTGGATCAATTCGGAAAAGGGACTGGACATCGCGGCCGATGCCGCCAAGGTCCTGGACCGCGCGCAGGCCGATGCGCGCATCGAACGCGCCTTGAGCAAGGTCGCGGCCGATTCCCAGCGGCCGGTCAGCGCGGAACAAACCATCGACAGCGAACTGGCAAGAGCGGCCAAGATCTTTCGCGAATCACGGCGCGTTGTGGCCGATATGTTTGGCCAGGCCCGGCTGGGCGGCGTGCGCAGCATCGCCGACGCCGAAGCCGTGGTGGACCGGATCGCCGATTCGGTCGCGCGACATTCGACCGCAATGATCGGGCTGGCGCGCCTCAAGAGCGCTAACGATTACACCTTCTTGCACTCGATGGCCGTCTCGGCACTGATGATTGCACTCGCCCGCACCCTCGAATTGCCCAACGAGCAGGTGCGCGTTGCCGGCATGGCCGGCCTGCTGCACGACGTGGGCAAGGCCCACATTCCCGTATCCGTGCTCAACAAGCCGGGAAACTTGGACCCCGGGGAGTGGCAGACGATGCGGGCCCACCCCGAGCACGGCCACGCGATGCTCGTGCGGACTCCCGAGTTGCCGGCGCCGGTGCTCGACGCGGTGCTCCATCATCATGAAAAAGTCGACGGATCGGGCTACCCCCACGGCCTGTCCGGCGCGCAAATTTCGCAGCTGGCAAAGATGTGCGCGGTTTGCGATGTGTACGACGCCATCACCTCGGACCGCGCGTACAAGCCCGGATGGCAGCCCACCGTGGCGATCCGCAAGATGACCGAGTGGGCCGATGGCCATTTTGACGCCACCGTCTTCCAGGCCTTCGTGCGCACGGTGGGGATCTACCCCGTGGGTTCCCTGGTCCGGCTCAAATCACAGCGCCTGGCCGTGGTGGTCGACCACGACCCGACGCACCTACTGCAGCCCAAGGTGAAAGCGTTCTTCTCGTTGCGCTCGAAGATGCACATCGAGCCGATCCTGGTCGAACTGGACAAGGACGACGCCAACGACCGAATCGTGGCCTACGAGGACCCCGCCGCGCACGGACTCACCCGCATCGACGGCATCTGGGCGCCCTTGCCCACGCCCCTGTCCTGAAACTCCGCGCTACCGCGCCCCCGACTGCTTGAGCAGGTCGCGGATTTCGGTGAGAAGCACCTCCTGTTGTGTCGGCACAGGCGCAGCCTCCTCCTGCTTTTCCTCGGCCTTCTTCTTCAGGGAATTGATGCCCTTGACCACCAGGAAGATCACCGCCGCGACGATGCCAAAATCGACCACGGTCTGGATGAATTTGCCATAGCTGATCACCACGGCCGCACCGTTGGCCGGTCCTTGCGCCACGGTAACCGCCAATTTCGAGAAATCCACTCCGCCGATCAGCACGCCGATCGGCGGCATGACGACATCGGTCACCAGGGACGTGACGATCTTGCCAAAGGCCGCGCCGATGATGACGCCCACCGCCATGTCGACGACATTGCCCTTGATGGCGAACTGCTTGAACTCCTGGATTACGCTCATTTTTCTGTCCCTTCGGTTGCAAGGTCTCGGGGCGTGTGCGCCGCCGCTGCGCATCTTATCGCCCCGGCTGGGCCTACTGGCCGCGCCAAATGTGGTTATCGGCGCAAAGCCGGCTGGACGGCTGCCACGGCACAGCGTAACCCGCTACGATTTGTCCTGGCCCTCGAAATCCGCTGCACCCGATGAACTGGTTCAACAGCCTGCTGCGCCCTCCCGCCGAGCCGCCGGCGCCGGCAACCCGCCCGGATAAGGTCCGGCGCGCCCGTGCACCCGCTGCGCCCGTTGCGGGCGATCCGGAAGAATTGCGCCGACTGCTCGCCGCGGCCAGCAACGAGGAGGAGCGCCGGCAGGGCGCAATTGCGCTGGGTCTGGCCCTGGCGCAGCAGCGCAGGGCCCCGCAAGGCGCCGACCTGCCGGGAACCTGGGTGGCGGCGATCTGCCAGGCGCCGGACCAGGATCTGGCGCTGGGTTGGCTCGCCGGTCTGGAAGGCGAAACCTGGTTGGGTGAAATCGCCTGTGGTGCCCGCTACGCCGAAGTGCGCCTGGCGGCGGCGCAGCGCATCCTGGATCCGGCGATCCTCAAGAGCGTCGCGCGTCACAGCCGGGGGCGCGACAAGGGCGTGTACCGCCATTGCTCGGAGCTGCTGCAGGAGCGGCGCCGGGCCGGCACGCGCGCGCGCCAGGCGGAGCAACTGGCCAGCGCGCTGCAATCCTTGCTGGCGGCCAATCCGGTCTCGGTATCGCACCTGCTGGATCTTGAGCGCGAAGTCCGGGCGCTGGGAGATGATCCCCAGGCCCTGGCCTTGTGCCAGCCATTAATCGAGCAGGCCAATGCGCGCGTTCTGCAACAGGCGCAGGAGCAGCGTGCCCTTCAAACTCTGGCCGCTGCCACCAGCGCGCTGCGCGAGGCCATCGCCCGCGCGCCGCTTGCGGAGCCGGAGACGCTGGCGGCATGGCACACGCGCGCCCTGGACCTGCACCAGCAAAGCGCTGCCCTGCCGCAATGGCTGGCCAGCCAGTCAACCGCGAAAGCCCTGGCGGCCCTGCTGCCGCAGATCGACGAGGATCTGGCGGCGCTTGCCCACGATCAGGCACAGGCGCAGGCCGCGGCCCGATTTCTCGAGGCCCTGGAGGCGCGGGCGCCGGGCGCGGCAATTGATGGCCAAACCGCCCAGCAGTGGGAGCAGCTGACCAAGCCGCGGCACAGTGCAAGCCGTGCGGCATTGCTGGCGCGCTGGCAGGCCCTGCAAGCACCGGCGGTGGAACCGGCGCCGGCGGTCCCCGCGCCGGCGGCAACGGTACCGCCCCCGGTCGATCCACAGCTGATCGAACCCCTGCTCGAAGAGCTGGAGACCGCTGTAGAACAGGGCCACCTGGGCGCGGGCGAGGAAGCTGCGCACAAGCTCAAGGAAATCAGCCAGGATTCGCGCCTGCGCGGCGCGCAGGAAGCAAGGCTGCAGCGCGCGCTGGCGCGCTTGACCCAGCTGCGCAGCTGGGCCAAATGGAGTGCCGCGCGCAAGCGCGAGGATCTGCTGCGCGCGGCCGAGGACTTGCTGACCGCGACACCCGACGTCGACGAACTGGCCGCAGCAATTCCGGCGCTGCGCGAACAATGGAAACAGCTCAACGCCCAGGGCGCATCGGGTAAGTCGCTTTGGGAGCGTTTTGACGCGACACTCACCAAGGCCTACGCCCCGGTGGCCGCGGAGCGTGCGGCGGCAGCGGCACAGCGCGCCCAGGCGCGCGCACACAAGGAAGCGCTGCTCGCCCAGTGGGAAGCGGCCCTTGCAGCGGCGCAGGCGCAGCCCACCGCGTCCGAGGCCATGGAGGCACTGCGCGGCCAGATGCGCGAACAATGGCGCGCGGCCCCGCTGGCCGGTTTTCGCGATGAGCGGCTGCTGCGCAAACGCGCCGACGCGCTCAGTACGGCCATCGAGACAAGCATCACGGCGGCGCGCACGGCCGAAGTACAGCGGCGCGAAGAATTGATCGTCGCAGCCGAAGCGCTTGCCGCTGAGTCCGATCTGCGCAAGGCCACCAGCGCCTGCAAGGCGCTGCAGGAGCGCTGGCGCGCGCCGGCCGGTGCGCCGCGTCTACCCCGCGGCATGGAACAAAAGCTATGGCAGCGGTTTCGCGCGGCCTGCAATGCCGTATTTGGCCGCCGGGAAACACAGCGTGCGCTCGAGGAAGGTCAGCGTGAGGAACGCCAGAAGGCGCGCGTCCAATGCCTGGATGTCCTGGCCGCCGCGCTGGGCCAATCCGATGCCGGGCAGATCCGCCAGGCGCTGGCGACATTTCGCAAGGAATGGGACGCCATGGGGGTTTTGGAAGGCCGCGAGGATTTGCAGCGGCGCGCGCGCGATCTGGGTGCGCAGGCGCAGCGGCGCATCGAAGCGCTGCAACAGGACGCCTATCGCAGCCGCCTGGAAAATTTGGCGGCGCCGGCGGCATTGGCGGAACTGGAACCAACAGCGCTGGCCCACGCGTGCGCGCAGCGCGAAACCTTGCTGCTCGACATGGAAATGGCTCTGGGCATTCCATCCCCGGCCGCGTTCCAGGATGCACGCCGGCGCCGGCAGCTCGAACAGTTGCAGCGGCATTTTCGCGCCAGTGCGGCGCAGCCCCCGCGCGTAGAAAGTCTGCTCGAACAACTGCACGCCATCGCGGCGCCCGTCGATCCACTGCAGGCACCGCGCATCGGGGCGATCGTGCAAAAGATGGTGGAGAATCATGCGGCAGCGGCGCCGCGCCGGCCGGGCCCGGCCGGCAAACGCCGTTAGGCCAGCGTCGCGCCCGCTTTTTGTGCCAACGCCCCTGCCGACAGAACGCCGCCCAGGGACCGGTACGGCGCGAGCAGGGGCCACGCGGTGCGACGCATCGTGTCCTTGCTCAGGCCGCCTTGGCCGTGCCCAGGATGCGGTCTAACGCCTGCTCCAGATGGCCGACCGTGCGATCCACGTTGGCCAGCTTGTCCAGGCCAAACAGGCCGACGCGAAAGGTCTTGAAATCGGCGGGCTCGTCGCACATCAAGGGTACGCCCGCGGCCGTTTGCAGACCTGCGCCAAGAAACGCCTTGCCGGTGTGCAGGCCATCGTCGTCCGTGTAACTCACCACCACGCAAGGCGCCTGGAAGCCCTCGGCCGCGACACTGCGCAAGCCGCGCGCGGTAAACAGCGCGCGCACCTTGCGCCCCAGTTCGATCTGGTCGGCGCGCAGCTTTTCAAATCCCGCGGCGCGCGTCTCGAGCATCGCATCGCGCGTCTTGGTCAGCGCATCGGTGGGCATCGTCGAGTGATACATGTGGCCGCCTTTTTCGTAGGTCTCCATGATCTGCAGCCACTTCTTCAGGTCAATTGCATAGCTCGTGCTCGTGCTGGCCTCGATCGCACTGCGGGCGCGCTCGCTGAGCATGACAAAGCCGCAGCAAGGAGACCCGCTCCAGCCCTTTTGCGGCGCGCTGATGAGCACATCGACGCCGGTTGCCTGCATATCCACCCAGAGCGTGCCCGAGGCGATGCAATCCAGGACGAAGAGACCGCCGACCTCATGCACCGCGTCGGCCACCGAGCGCAGATACCCGTCGGGCAGGATCGAGCCCGCGGAGGTTTCCACGTGGGGTGCGAAGACCAGATCCGGGCGCTGCTTGCGGATCGTCGCCACGACATCCTCGATCGCCGGGGGCGCAAAGGGCATCTGCCGCCCCGGTGCCACCGGGCGCGCCTTGAGCACGATCTGTTCCGTAGGAATGCGGCCCATCTCGAAAATCTGGGTCCAGCGGAAGCTGAACCAGCCGTTGCGCAAAACCAGGGTGCGCCGCCCGGTGGCGAACTGGCGCGCAACCGATTCCATGCCCACCGTGCCCCCGCCCGGGACGACCGCGACCGAATGCGCGCGGTAGGCCGCGCGCAGCACCTCGGAAATATCGCGCATCACGCGCTGGAACTTCAGCGACATGTGATTAAGCGCACGGTCTGTGAAGACGACCGAATATTCCAGTAAGCCATCCGGGTCGATATCAGGCCGCAGGCTGGGCATGGCAATTTCCTATGAGGACGTAAAGGCTAGATTGGGCGGGCAAGGGCTTGGTACGAAATGCCCGGCATGCATACGCCGAAGCGGCGCGTGCCGTACCGGTCCAACTCGGACGGCGAGGATTTCCCGTACGGAGCGAAACTGGCCGGATTTTACCAGCGCAGCCCACCGGGCCGCCAATTGACGCGCCGGCTTGCTCCGGCAGGGTCCACCGACGCGTACCCAGCGCGCTACGGGCGGGCTCAGTCCATCGCCAGGCGGTAGGGTCCGCCGCGCTCGATTGCGCGCTGGTAGGCCGGCCGCGCATGGATGCGCCGCCAGAAGGCCATCAGCCGGGGCCGGCTCTCGTTGAGCCCGGCGCGCTGGACCGCCGCTTCGATGGGGAAACTCATCTGGATATCCGCGGCACTGAATGCCTCCCCGGCAAACCACAGGCTGCGGCCAAGCTCGCCTTCCATAAAATCGAGTTGCCGCTGAATGTTGGGTTCGATCAGCAGGGACTTTACCTTGCCAGATATTGCGCGCGCCACCGGCTTGGCAAAAAAAGGCATGGGCGAAGATTCCACCTTGTCGAAGACCAGCTTGAGCAGCAACTGGGGCATCGCAGAACCTTCCGCAAAATGCAACCAATAGCGGTAGCGCAGGTGATCGGGAGTTCCAACGGCAGGCGCGAGGCGGCCTGCGCCATGGCGCTCAACCAGGTATTCCATGATTGCGCCCGATTCGGCTACCGTCGTCGCGCCGTCGGATATCACCGGCGATTTGCCCAGGGGATGAACCGCCAGTAGTGCCGCGGGCGCCAGCAAGGTTTGCGCATCGCGCTCGTACTTGCGGATGTCGTACGGGACCCCGAGCTCTTCGAGCAGCCACAACACACGCTGCGAACGCGAGTTGTTGAGGTGGTGAACCGTAATCATGGAAGACTCGATGCAAGGGCGCTGCCGAACCACGCGGCGCACAGGGTCAGGGTGCTCGCGGTCTACGATAGCATGCACCTTGGCAGGAAGCCTGGGAGCGCGATTCATGAAGGAAACAGCGGCGTACACGCCACCGCGGATTTGGTTCTGGAACAAGGAAAACGGCGGGCGTTTTGCCAACATCAACCGCCCGGTGGCCGGGCCCACGCACGACAAGGAACTGCCGGTAGGCCGGCATCCGCTGCAGCTGTATTCGCTGGCCACGCCCAATGGCGTGAAAGTCTCCGTGATGCTCGAGGAGCTGCTGGCCCTGGGGCATGCCGGCGCCGAGTATGACGCGTGGCTGATCCGGATTAACGAAGGCGATCAGTTCGGCAGCGGCTTTGTTGCGGCAAATCCCAATTCCAAGATTCCTGCGCTCGTGGACCACAGTGGCCCGACCCCCATCCGCGTCTTCGAATCGGGCGCAATCCTGCTGTACCTCGCAGAAAAATTCGGTGCCTTCCTGCCCCGCGCAGCGCCCGCCCGCACCGAATGCCTATCCTGGCTCTTCTGGCAGATGGGCAGCGCGCCCTTCCTGGGCGGGGGATTCGGCCACTTTTACGCCTATGCCCCGACCAAGATCGAATACGCGATCGATCGGTATGCCATGGAGGTCAAGCGCCAGCTCGATGTTCTGGACCGGCATCTGGTACACAATGCCTATTTGGCGGGCGCGGAATACACGATCGCCGACATGGCGACCTGGCCCTGGTACGGCGCCCTGGCCCAGGGTCTGCTCTACGAGGCTGGCGAATTCCTGCAGGTCCAGGAGTACACCAACGTGCACCGCTGGACCGAAGAGATTGGCCGGCGCCCGGCCGTACGCCGGGGCCGCATGGTCAACCGCAACTGGGGCGATGTTGCAAGCCAGGCGCCCGAGCGCCACGACGCCAGCGACATCAAGACCTAGGCTGCGCGAGCGCGCCAAAGGCGCGCCGCCCCAGTTGGTCCAATTCGGCGAACTCCTCGTCAGTAAGCACGATGTCGGCCGCCGCAACATTCTCCTCGAGGTGGGAGACATTCGAAGTACCCGGGATCGGCAGCATGACCGGGCTGCGCCGCAGCACCCAGGCCAGGGCGATCTGGCTCGCGCTGGCCTTATGGCGCCGGACAATGGCGTCCAGCACACTGCCGGGCTTGGCAAGATCACCAGCGGCCAGAGGAAACCAGGGGATGAAGCCGATACCGCGACGGGTGCAAAGGTCCAGAACGGCTTCGTTGCTACGGTCGATCAGGTTGTAGCGATTTTGCACGCTGGCCACCGGGAACACCCGCGCTGCGGCCTCGATATCGTCTAGGCTTACCTCGCTCAAGCCCGCGTGCCGTATGACGCCATCGTCCAGCAAGGACTTGATCGCGGCGAACTGCTCGTCGCGCGGAACCTTGGGGTCGATGCGATGCAGCTGCCACAGGCCGATCTGCTCCACGCCTAGCTGCCGACAGCTCTTGTGCGCCTGCTGGATGAGGTACTCGGGCCGGCCCAGGGGCGACCAATGGTTGGGCCCGGTGCGCACCAGGCCCCCTTTGGTTGCGATCAGCATG
>Ga0209698_10008345_pt1 | contig 10706 bp, 8 predicted proteins | sample LitLauG_LLR_2012_FD_187203 | JGI IMG/M metagenome (GOLD analysis project Ga0209698, IMG submission 187203) | Freshwater sediment microbial communities from Pennsylvania, USA - Little Laurel Run_MetaG_LLR_2012 (SPAdes) (version 2) | ecosystem: Environmental > Aquatic > Freshwater > Creek >... | reverse complement strand
GGAAACGTTCAAATCGAAAAATCGACAATTTCCCCCAACCAATTGATTCCGAGCGCGTTATTGGTTGGGAAAATTATTTAGCCGGACAGCAGTGGATTTTGAAGAACTCACGCTGCTGATTCAACGCAGCATCGTTCACGGTAGGGTTGGCGACGTGAAGACCGAGTATTCTCGGGATAGCGTTCCACTGGATCCGGCGCTGGTGGAGACCCTAATGCAGCACAAGGGACGGTCGTTCTCCACGCCGGAAGGGTGGTTGTTCGCCAATCCGGTCACGGGCAAACCGTACCACCAGGAGCAAATCCAGAAGAAGCACATCCGCACAGCCAGCATCGCAGCCAAAATCGGCGGTGATATCGGTTGGCACACTTTCCGCCACAGCTACCGGTCGTGGCTGGACGAAACCGGCGCGCCTCTCACCGTCCAAAAGGAGTTGATGCGGCATGCCAGCATCCAGACCACGATGAACATCTACGGCAAGGCCATGACGGACACCAAGCGTCAGGCTCACCGCAAGGTTGTGGAGATGGTCCTAAAGTCGAACAAAGCGGAGGAAACTGCCGGCCACAAGGAGCCGGCCGCGGTTATTGGGAGTTAATGGGAGTTTGTGTGGCGCTCAGAAATCCGCGCAACGTATTGAAAAGATTGGTTGCGGGGGGTGGATTTGAACCACCGACCTTTGGGTTATGAGCCGAGTTAACCCACTTGTCAAGGATACTCTCTTGCGTTCATATGAGGTCTTGAGTTTATTATGTATAAACATCTTATGCGGCGTCCAGGTTGCGAATGACCACATACGAACACTCATGGATGCGGTTGAATCGCCAGCCTCTGCGCCAAAGTTATGTGGGTGTTTATGTGGGAGTGGGTAGCGATCGGCGAATACTCTTGGTATCACGCATTCACGATACTCGATGTAAGCAGTCTCCTGCAACGAGAGGCGTGCAACCACGATGTCAGCGATTATTCTGACGGACCGAGTCCGCACACAACATTGGTCGGCTAGCTCATTTGACGCAACGTCGGCCGAGCGGTGGGCAAGTGGTTCGGCTCGGATTTAATGTGATGGCCTTGATGCAGGTGATCGCAAAAGACGGATTCCGGTTGGTGCGTCGAACACTCGGAAAGAGGCTGATTCCGGAGCCGAAGTGGCCGGACCACCGGATCGGGCGCGCCAGCAGCAGCGGGACACGATGCGGCCAAGCACCAGCTCCACCGGCCGCGTTTTGCGCGCCGCCTGGCGCGGGAGCGCACGGGAGGTCATTGGCCTGACCGCGGCGCAGATCGGGCGCCGCAGCACCTGGAGTCGTCAACGAAGCGACCGTAGCGCAGAGTCGTGAATCACGGCAATCGGATGCCGATGATCGACTGTCATCCGAGCCAGTTCAGCGTCCGGAACGGCCTTGATTCCTGGGTGTTGTCCATAAGCGGCTACAAGCCGATTTATGGGGACTAATCGGCCTGCACCGGTTTGCTCAACTTCTGAATACCCGACCAACCGACCAGAGCGGGGCGGACGCTTCCAACGCCGTGTCTAGCTAGCTAGGTGGGGCCCACGGTCGAGGCATTCCTACGGTCAGCTATGCGTCCAAGTGACAGTTCACTCTGGGCCTGGCTCAGACTGACTGAGCGAGTCGCCGAATCACCTCACGGGGAGCGCCTCCAGAATACTCTCCAGAATACTCGGGGCCTCCTCAGATAGCGGATCTCTGAGATGCCGGGCCAGCCTGAAGCCCAGTACACTCAGCGGCGGCAACGCCGGCGAGGATTTCCTCCACCTGAGTCTTGTCCACATCCATGATGTGCTGAATTCCGCTTATCTCCGCGGATTCGCGCGTCAACGCCGCGATGTCGTCGCGGCTAATGTATTCCACCGAGAACTTGCGGCTACCCGCCATGAGTTGGCGCAAGCCCTGTGCCAGCCTCTCGTAGTATGTGTAGAGGCCGAGCGCGCCGGCGGGCAGGGTCTCGAAGATGCTGTCGCCCAGGTCCCGGCGCAGTGCAGTCGCGGTCACGAAGATCTCGTCCCGCGAATTGCCGAAACGTTCGATATACACCGGCAACTGGCCTTCGTCGATCGCGCGCCCGATGGTCTTGCCCACCATCGCCGCAGCTATCGGGGAGCGGGCCATGCCCACGAGTTTCACGTAGGGAGCGCCTAGCGCGAGACCTTTGAAAATCTGATCCTCGAAGGTGAAGCCGCCGGCAACGGCCAGCGCCGGCAGGTGTTTGCCGCTCTCGGCAAGCCGCTTCGCATAAGAGTAGAGTAGCGAGTGCAGTTCCACCGGCGGAACGCCCCATTCGTTCATCATCCGCCACGGGCTCATCCCCGTGCCGCCACCCGCCCCATCCACCGTAAGCAGATCGATGCTGTACTTGGATGCGAAAGCGATGGCCCGAGCCAGGTCGGCCGGACGATACGCACCCGTCTTCAGGAACACGTACCGGGCGCCCGCCTTGCGCAGTTCCTCCACCCGCTTTGCGAACGATTCCTCGGTCACCATCCCAACCCGGGAGTGGCGCTCGAATTCCTTGAAAGCGCCCCGCTCGAATGCTTTGATGACCGCCCCATCGGTGGGATTCGGAAGTACAATGTACCCGCGCGCAAACAGCATCTGGGCTTTCTTGAGCGAGTTGATCTTGACCTCGCCGCCGATGTCCTTGGCACCCTGCCCCCACTTCAGCTCCACGCATTGGATACCCAGTTTCTCGATCGCGTATTCCTGCACTCCGAGCCGGGTATCTTCGATGTTCGCCTGCACGACGATGGCGCCGTATCCGTCCCTTTGATAGTCCTTGTACAGCGTGACGCGGCGCTTCAGATCGGCGGTATCGACGACGCGGCCGTTTTGGATGGTAGCCTCCGGATCCATTCCGACAACGTTCTCACCGATGGTTAGCCCGGTACCGGCCAGTGCCGACCCGATCGCCAGGCCTTCCCAGTTGTTCTTGGCGATGTTGGTCGAGCCGATGCCCGGAATGATCCAGGGGTAGCGGAACTTGAGGCCGTGGTCGCGCCCGATGGCGACTTCCAGGTTCACCGCCGGGAAGATGGCCCTATCGCTGTCCGCCGCCGCGCCGTGCGCGCCTACGGCCGTGCCCATAATGTTGAAGTGCGAATAGTCCACCGGGTAGTTCTTCTCACCGGCGGTGGTGATCACGCCGAAAGGCTGGGGATAGATCACTTCGTGCCCGCGAAACGCGGACTTGCCGATCTCGCACATCCCGATGCAGCCATCCACGCACGTCACACACATGCCGGAAGCCGGCACCACGGAACCTTCGGTCCGGTTCTTCGTGAGGGTGGCGGCCGACGAATTCACTTTCGAAAGGGACATCAGAATCTCTCCTTTGCGGGTCTCATTCTTCTCGTATCTCACAGGCGACACAGGGCGTCATGTAGCACATCAAATCGTCGAACTTGGGTTTTTCCAAACACGGCGCGCTCAGGTTCGCGCAAGCGCCGCAGATGGCGTTGTCCGGTTCGTTGTACGTGCAGCGGAGTTGGCAGGCCGGACACACATACATGCAGGCACCGCACAAACGGCAGGCTTTCGCGGGGACGTCGAAGGGCGTGCCAACACTACGATGTTCGCCGCGCCCGCGGAATCCAATGGCCTTCGCCATCATCTGCTCCGCGCACATGCGCACGCACAGGCCGCACAGGATGCAGTCGTCGTGTTCCTGCCGGAAGCGCTGCCGGCGGACGTCGTAGGCGGAGGCCAAATCCTGAATGATCTTCGATTGCGGGCAGGAAGCCAGCAGCAACTCCAAGATCATGCGGCGCGCCCACATCACCCGGGAGGAACCGGTCCGTACGTTCAGTCCCCCCTGCGCTGGATAGGTACACGAGGAGACCAGCTTTGATTTCCGTGTGTCACCTATTTCGACCACACACAGCCGGCAGGCGCCATAGGGTGTAAGTCCGTCCATGTGGCACAAGGTGGGGATCTCGACGCCGAGATAGCGCGCGGTCTCCAGCAGCGTGGTTCCCGGCTCCACCATCACCGGCAATCCGTTCATGGTCAGGGTAATCATGATTCACCTCACGGGCACCGCGATAATGGCATCGCCCGCGATGGCGTCGAACTTGCAAATCTCATAGCAGGCGCGGCATTTGATGCATTTGGATTGATCGAGATTGTGCGGCTCTTTCCGCGGCCCGGTAATGGCGCCCGACGGACATACCCTGACGCACAGCGCGCACCCGGTACACTTCTCGGCGATCACGCGATACGTGAAGAGATTGCGGCAGACCGTCGCCGGGCAGTATTTCCGTTCGATGTGAGTCAGGTATTCGTCGCGGAAGTAGCGTAGGGTACTGAGCACCGGGGTGGCAGCGGTTTGTCCCAACCCGCATAGCGAGGTGTCCTTCACCACCTGCCCCAGTTCTTCGAGAAGATCCAACTGCTCCCGCTGGCCTCTGCCGCTGGCGATGTCGTCGAGGATCTCCCACATCCGCTGCGTCCCCTTGCGACAGGTGAAGCATTTGCCGCACGACTCATCCTTTAGGAAATTCGTGAAATACTTGGCCACGTCTACCATGCACGTGCTATCGTCCATCACGATCATGCCGCCCGAGCCCATGATGGACCCCGCACCGGCCAGACTTTCGTAATCGATCGGCAGATCAAACATGGAAGCGGGGATGCATCCGCCGCTGGGACCGCCAGTCTGCACTGCCTTGATGGCGGTTCTTCCCGAGGGCCCGCCGCCGATTTCATTCACGATCTCGCCGATGGTGACTCCCATCGGCACCTCGGCCAGCCCGGTGTTCTTCACCTTTCCCACTAGGCTGAAGATCTTCGTCCCTGAATTCCCCGGCGTTCCGATTTTGGCGAAGGCTGCCGCGCCGCCGGAAATGATGACTGGAATGTTGGCCCAGGTCTCCACGTTGTTGATCGCTGTAGGCTTGCCGTCGATGCCCTTCTCGACCGGATAGGGGGGCCTCTGGCGAGGCTCGCCTCGCTCACCTTCCACCGATCGCATCAGGGCCGTCTCTTCGCCGCACACGAAGGCGCCCGCGCCCTTCACGATTTCGATATCGAACGAGAATCCCGTGCCCAGAATGTCGACGCCCAAGAGTCCCAGCTCGCGCGCCTGGCGCAACGCGATCATCAGGTGTTTGATGGCCAGCGGATACTCGGTGCGCACGTAGACCACGCCTTCCTTCGCCCCGGTGGCGTACGCGCCGATCAGCATTCCCTCGATAATGCTGTGGGGATTGCCTTCCAGGACGCTGCGATCCATGTAAGCGCCCGGATCGCCTTCGTCGGCGTTGCAGACCAGAATCTTTCCGCGCCCGTCCGGCTGGTTGGCGAGCAACTCCCACTTCTGGCCGGTAGGGAAGCCCGCGCCGCCGCGGCCGCGCAACCCCGACGCCTTGACCTCCTCTACCACCCGCTGGGCGTCGCCGTTCCACAGCACCTTGGCAAGCGCGGAGTAGCCGCCGTTTTCGATGTAGGCGTAAATGCGGATGGGGTCGATTTTCTCGTTACGCGAGAGAATGGTCCGTGTCTGGCAGTGAAAGAACGGAATATCGGCCTGCTTCTGCACTCTCCGGCGCGTCTCCGGATTCCGCCATAACAAGTCCTGAACCACTTCGCCCCGGCTCACCGCGTGGACTACACGGGACATCTCGTTGACGCCGAGCTTCGGATAAAAAGTGCCTTCCGGCTCGATGAGCACGGACGGCTCCGCCTGGCAGAACCCGTGACAGCCCGTAATCCGCAAGCCCACGCTGTCCGCCAGCCCATTCGCCAGAATCTCCCGTTTGGCTACGCGAGTCAGGTCATTGGCGCCGCTGGCCTGCCCACACGTCCCGGCCGAGATGACGATCACCGGGAGATTGGGATTCCGATCCGTCATCATGCGCTCTTCGAGCGCCCGCAACTCCTCGATCGAATTCAGCCGTTCCATTGCTGTGCTCCGTCCACAAATCGGCATGCCATTCCGGCTCAAAACATAGGACCGCCCAAATCGAGGATGTGTCCTTTACAGCCCCTTCGCGAGCAGATCTGAACGATGCCCCCACCGCGAACAATCATCGGCACCAAGGGAGTGCTGCATTCCGGGCAATTCGAGGAGCCCGTGAGATGCGCGTGGCAGTGCGGGCAGAAGAAATCGGCCACAGTGCCAATCGGGATCTCCTGGTCGGACTCGACGTTGTAGCTGCCGTAAAGCGAAGACAGACGGATGTGGCCATGCACACCGTCGAACGCCAGCGTCACTCGAATCGACGGGTGCCCATCCACCGGGTGTTCCGGATCCATCAGGCTGTGGTTGCAGCGCGCACAACTGACTTCCACCGGGAAGATCCGCTGATCGGTGTTCACTTCGACGTTGTCCAGGCCCGCTCGTGTCTTTTCGACGATGTCCTTTACACCCACCGGAGTGACGTTCGAGAAGTAGTGGCCATCCGCCACCACGATCGGCCCCAGCGCGCAGGCGCCCAGGCAGTTCACCGTCTCCAGCGTGAACTGGCGATCGGATGTGGTCTCGCCCGGGAGGACGGCGAGTTCCCGCGCGAACTCTTCGGCGATGATCGGCCCGCCCCGCACATGACACGCGGTCCCCAGACACACCGAGCACATGTGCTTTCCGCGCGGCTTGAGGCCGAACGAGTGATAAAAGGTGGCGACGCCGTAGATGTCGACCAGCGGCCGGTTGGTCTTTTCCGCAACCGCTCTCAGCGCGTCGGCCGGAAGATAGCCATACCTGGCCTGGATATCTTGCAGGATGGCAATGAGCCCGCCGCGGCGGCCGGCGTGTTTCTCAACGATGCCGGAAACGAGTTCCGCAGTCATAGGCTACACGTACTCTTCGCAACGCCAAACGCCGCCCTCCGGCTTGGGATAGCTGCAGGCTTCCCGGTTTTCGCAGTTCGAGCAGATGCCGGAATACTTGCTCGAAGTGGTTCCCTTCGTTGGTAACGTGCGGGACTGCGTTCGAGTTGGTCGAACCTCTTCCACCGGGAACGCCATCTCAAACTGCTCGCATTGCAGGATCACTCTGCCGGCCTCGGCCTCGAGGAGGCACTCACTACCATGAATACAGGCTGAACATACGCCATGTGTGACACCGCTATTCAACATTTAGACACCTCGCGCAATTTGCTGGCTGACCCAGCCGCTTGCCGGTCCGCGACGACTGTCGCCGCGAACCGGCAAAGGCTGGTAAGTACAGCCGCACTCACTTGGGGCAACCGCGATGCCAGTCGCACTTTGCGCTGTAAGCGTATGTCAGGCAATGACATCCTGAATGGCCCAATAGTGATTGGCCTACAACTTTAGGTGGGGAGATTTGGACCGGCGGGGAGAATCTCCCCGCGTTACTGCTTCTCCTTGAGCTTCTCCCGCAGGGTCTTGCGGTCGATGCCCAGGATTTCCGCCGCGCGCGTCCGATTGCCGTTGACGCTCGCCAGAACGTTGCGGACATATTCGGCTTCCACTTCCGCCAAGGTTCGATCGAATCCGCCCTTACCCAGTGCCGAGAAACGCATGAGCGAGGGCAGGTCCGGAACGTCGATTGTGTTTGGGTCCGCCATGACCACCAGCCGTTGCACGACGTTCTGAAGTTCTCTGACATTGCCTGGCCAGCGGTATCGCCGGAGAACTTCCAGTGCGGCATCGGAAAAGCCGGGCGCCGGCCTCCCCAATTCCGCTGCGAAAGCGCCCGCAAAATGGCGGATCAGAAGCAGGACGTCTTCACTGCGATCCCGGAGGGGAGGTAGGTCGATGGTGATGACATTGAGGCGAAAGTAGAAGTCTTCTCGAAACGCCTCCTTCTGGATGAGGGCGTGCAAATCCTTGTTTGTGGCGGCTAGAATGCGGATGTCCACCTGCCGCGCGCGCGTGGAGCCCACCATGCAAACCTCCCGGTCCTGCAGTACCCTCAGGAGTCTGGCCTGCATCGCCGGTGTGGTGGCGCTGATCTCATCCAGAAAGATTGTGCCGCCGTCCGCCGTCTGGAAGAAACCGGCGCGTGTCTCTGTCGCGCCGGTGAAAGCCCCCTTGACGTGTCCGAAGAGTTCGCTCTCGAGCAGTCCTTCCGGGATGGCCGCGCAGTTTACCGGCACGAACGGAGACGAGGCCCGCGGGCTGCCGTAGTGGATCGCCCGAGCCACCAGTTCTTTTCCGGTACCGCTTTCGCCCGTTATAAGCACTGTGGCGGATGTCGGAGCGGCCTTGGCGATGGCGCCGAATACCCGCTGCATCGCGGAGGATTCGCCGATGATGCCGAACGGCGTTTGCGGGGTTCGGTACGATGGCGCCTGCGCGGCGCGCCGCATCCGCAGCTTGTCGAGCGCCCGCTCCACCGCGGCATACAACTCCTCACCTGTGAAAGGCTTTGAGATGTAATCGTCGGCCCCCATCTTCACGGCGTCGACCGCGCCCCCGATGGACGGATACCCGGTGATCATCATGACTTCGGTGTTCGCGTAGTTCTCGCGCACATGTCTTACCAAGTCCAGGCCGCTGACCTTCGGCATCTTGAGGTCGGTGATCACCAGCTCAAGCGGAGTCTGTTCCAAAATTCGGATTGCCTCGGGAACTCCGGGGGCGGTGTAGACCTGGTAGCCCTTCAACTGCAGATTTCTCTGCAGCACTTCCAACGTGTCCGGCGCGTCGTCGACCACCAGGATCCGTTCCTTTGCCAGGGAGCCCGCAGGTTTAGCCATGGTTTTCCCCCACCGGTAGTCGGATCTCGAACCGGGCTCCCTTGCCGGGCGCGCCTTCCACGCGGATCGATCCCCCGTGGGAAGTCACGATGCCATGCACCACGGCCAGCCCTAGGCCCGTGCCTTGATCGACGTCCTTGGTCGTGAAAAACGGTGTAAAGATCTTCTCCTTAATTTCGTCGTTCATGCCCAGCCCCGTGTCCTGGACGCTGAGCGACACGGACTTGGGATCGGCACGCGTCTCTATGGTGAGCGTGCCTCCTTCCGGCATCGCCTGCATGCTGTTCACCACCAGATTGACGAGAACCTGGTGCAGTTGCGAGGCATCCGCATTGATCTCCGGTAGATCGGGCGCGAGTATCAAGGATAACGTAATTCCCGCCGTGGCACAGCGAGACTCGAGAAAATAAAGGCCTTCCTCCACGATGCGATTGAGGTTCACCCGCGCCTTCACGGGTGTCTTTTGGCGTGAAAATACCAGCAGCTTGTGGATGACCTCGCGTGCGCGAAGCGAGGCCTTGACGATTCTCTCCAAGTCTTTGGCCGCTCCCGGCTGCAAACCAGGCTCTTTCTGTATGAGCTGAGCGAAGCCTAGGATGCTCCCCAAGGGTTCGTTCAATTCGTGGGCTACGCCGGCGGCGAGTTGACCGACGGTGGCCAGGCGGTCGGCGTGACGCAGTTGGGCCTGCAATATCGACTGGGATGCTTCGGTTTCGCGCCGGCCCACGATCAACGCCACCTCCTGGGCGACGGTGTCGATCAAGCTGCGCTCTTCTTCGAGGAACGGCCCTTCTGCGAACTCCGTTCTTGCATCCGTGTATACGACCTCGATGAAGCCGCGCAGCTTGCCGTTCACCTTGAGATCGGCAGCCTGGCGATGCGTGCCCGCTCGAAAGCCGGCCGTGCTGAAAGCTCGCCCATCCAACATGATGCGGGCGCAGGCGATCTCGGGAAATTGCCAGGCGGGAGGCAGAAGCTCCACGATTCGCTGCAGAGCCTCATCTAGGGAAAGGTCGGAAACCTGCGCGATGCGCCCGATGCCGTAGAGGCAGGTCAACTCCTTTACGCGCTCGCGCAGCGCCCACTGGGCGCGCCGGTTGGCGATCGCCAACCCAAGGGTCTCCGCTACTCGCTCAAAGAACTCCACCCTCTCTTTGCTAAAGCGGTTTTGTTGCATGCTCTTAAGCTGCAACAAGCCGACGGTCTGTTCATCCACGTTGAATGGAATCAACGCGAATGACTGATAGGGTTCGGTTGCGGCCGCCCTCCTGGTCGGCTTGCGGAAACCGGATCCAGAACGCGCCGCCTTGTCCGCCTGCCGTGCGGCGCGCTGCAGTGCCCCTTGGTCTCCTATCCAGAAACTCCCTCTTCTTGTGAAGAACGGCGATTCAGGATTGAAGCGGCCCCGCATAACCTCCTTGCACAACCCTTCCAAGCCCGTGGCCCGCACCTTGGATCTCGGCGGATTACCTCGCTCGTTCGGATGATTGGCCAAAATAGTGAATTGAGAGGACTGCTTAGGTTTGGCAGTGAATTCCCATTTATAGTGCAGGTCCGGATCCCGCAGTCGCAGTTCGACTCCATCGCACTGCAGAAATTCCAAAAGGACGGTGGAGATTCCCGTCAGGAACTCAATTCGCGCAGCGCCTCGATTTGCGTATCGCAGAATTCTCTGTGATAGAACGGCATAGTCGCCAGCCTGACTCGAATGGACGTCGCGGCTAGAGGAATCCTTCATTGCCTTGCCAACCGGCTGAGCGGCTCTCGTATGTGCTCAGGAAGCCAAAATGGTAGCACCCGTGTCGGCTCTCGATCACATCGTCAATGCCGATCCGGCGAGAACTACCGAGACGCTTGGCGCTGCCGGTCAAAAGGATTACAGTCGTTGGGACGCGGCCTCGCACCCCTTGCATCCTCGACGGTCAGTACTGCAGACCTTCAAGAACAGGAGACCCAACTCCTCATCGTCGATGTAGAAGTAGTAGTGGTTGACGTAAACTGTCTTGTCGCGGTTAAACTCAAACTG
>Ga0209698_10008344_pt1 | contig 10708 bp, 9 predicted proteins | sample LitLauG_LLR_2012_FD_187203 | JGI IMG/M metagenome (GOLD analysis project Ga0209698, IMG submission 187203) | Freshwater sediment microbial communities from Pennsylvania, USA - Little Laurel Run_MetaG_LLR_2012 (SPAdes) (version 2) | ecosystem: Environmental > Aquatic > Freshwater > Creek >... | reverse complement strand
CCACTGCATCCTGATCGACGACATGATCGACACGGCGGCGCAGATCGTCCCCGCCGTGTCGATCATGTCGTCGATCAGGATGCAGTGGCGCCCCTCGACCTCGCCCACGACGTGGCGGGCCTCGACGGTGTTGTGCGTGTCGCGGGGTCGCGTCTTGTGCACGAGGGCGAGGTCCGCGCCGAGGCGCTGCGCGTAGCGCTCGGCGACCTTGACGCGTCCCGCGTCCGGCGTGACGACGACGAGGTCGCTGGTCGCCTGCTCGCGCAGGAACGCCTCGAGCACCGGCGCGGCGGTGAGGTGGTCGAACGGGACGTCGAAGAAGCCCTGGATCTGACCGGAGTGCAGGTCGACCGACATGACCCGGTCCGCTCCGGCCGCCTGGAGCATGTCGGCGACCAGCTTCGCGGTGATCGGCTCGCGGCCGGTGGACTTGCGGTCCTGGCGCGAGTAGCCGTAGTAGGGGCACACCGCGGTGATCCGCTTCGCCGACGCTCGCTTGGCGGCGTCGATCATGATCAGCTGCTCCATCACCGTGTCGTTCACCGGGCCGCAGTGCGTCTGGAGGATGAAGACGTCCGCGCCGCGCAGGGAGTTCTCGAACCGGCAGTGGATCTCGCCGTTGGCGAACTCGCGCAGGTTCGGCTCCGAGAGCGGGACGTCGAGGTGGCGTGCGATCTCTCGCGCGAGTGCCTGGTGCGAGCGGCCCGAGACGAACTCGAGCCTCCGCTTGGAGATCAGCTCCACGCGCAGCAGGCTAGCCCGGAGTTGGCGCTCGCTCCCCGGGCGCTAGAGGCCGAGGGTGGAGTGGGGGCCCACGCGTGTCCCCGAGGCGACCACCGTGCCCGGCCCGAGGATGCTGAAGGAGCCAACCTCGGCGTCCTCGCCGATCGACGCGCCGGTCGCGTGCACCGTGCCGAGCTGGGCGCGCGCGCCGACGGCCACGTCGACGAGCAGGGCATTGGGCCCGATCTGGGCGCCCTCGCCGATCCGGCAGGTGCCCTTGATGACGGTGCCGGGCAGCAGCGAGACGTCCTCGGCGAGCTCGACGTCGGCGTCCACGTACGTCGACGCCGGATCCCACATCGTGACGCCCCGGCGCATCCAGCGCTCGTTGATGCGCCGGCGCAGCTCGGCCTCCGCGGCGGCCAGCTGGACACGGTCATTGACGCCGGCGACCGCGGCGGCGTCCTCGGTCAGCACGGACCGAGCGACGTGCCCCGTGTTGTACAGGACGCTCACGATGTCGGTCAGGTAGTACTCGGACTGCGAGTTGGTCCTGTCCACGCGGCGCAGCGCGGGACCGAGCAGGGCCATCTTGACCACGAAGATCGAGGTGTTCACCTCGTCGATCGCGCGCTCCTCGGCCGAGGCGTCCAGCTCCTCGACGATCCGCGCGACCGCTCCGTCGCGGCCGTGGACGACCCGGCCGTAACCGGTCGGATCGGCCAGCCGCGTCGTGAGCACGGTCAGGGCGTGGCCGCCGTCGACGTGCGCGGTGACGAGCTCTGCGAGGACCTCGGTGCGCACGAGCGGGGCGTCGCCGGGGACGATCAGCACGTCGTCCTCGTCGTCGTCGGGAACCTCGAAGTTCGCCAGCGCGACGCTCACGGCATGACCCGTCCCGAGCTGCTCGAGCTGCTCGACGAACTCGATGGGAAGGCCCTCGGGGGCCCGCTCGGTGAGTGACTTGATGACCCACTCGGCCTCGTGGCCGACGACGACGACCACGCGGTCGACCTGGAGCCGGCCGACGGCGTCGATCACGTGCAGGACCATCGGGCGCCCGCAGAGGTGGTGCAGGGGCTTGGGTCGCTGCGAGCGCATCCTCGTGCCCTCGCCCGCGGCGAGGACGATCGCGTTGAGCCCTGCCATGCACCCTCTCTAGCAGCACCGCGACGCCTAGCCTCGGCTCATGGCGAAGACGCCCTATGAGGAGTTCTCGATGCTCCACGAGAACGCCGCGGAGTGGTCCCTGCCCGTGCCTGTGGACGCCGCCGTCGAGCGCATCACGGTCCCCGTGGAGCCCGGCCGGCACCTCTCCGCGCTCCGGTGGGGCCATGTGGCCCCGCGGCTCGTGCTCCTGCACGGAGGCGCCCAGAACGCGCACACCTTCGACACCGTCGCCCTGGCGATGCGCTGCCCGCTGCTCGCGGTCGACCTTCCGGGGCACGGGCACTCCGATGCCGCACCCGGCGGACTCGGCGACGTCCCCGGTCACGCCCGAGCGGTCGCGGCGATGCTCGGCGCCCTGGGCCTCGCCCACCTGCCGGTCGTCGGCATGTCGCTCGGCGGGCTCGTCGCGCTCCAGGTGACCGTCGAGACGCCCGAGGTCGTCTCGCGCCTCGCGATGATCGACGTCACCCCGGGCGTGATCGGATCGCGGAAGGCCCAGCACATCACCGAATTCGTGAACGGGCCCGCGTCGTTCGCCGACCTCGACGAGCTCGTGGCGAGGACCGTCGAGCACAACCCGACGCGCTCGGAGTCCTCCTTGCGGCGCGGGGTGCTCCACAACGCCGTCGAGTTGGACGACGGCACCTGGGTGTGGCGCCACCAGCGCCACCCCGCCCCCGAGAACCCGCCTCGAACCGATCCCGAGGCACTCTGGGCGTCGCTCGGCCAGGTCGGCGTCCCGGTGCTGCTCGTCCGTGCCATGGGCCCCGGCTCGGTCGTCGACGACGCCGACGAGTCCGAGTTCCTGCGGTGCCAGCCCATGGCGCGCGTCGTGCACGTCGAGGGGTCCGGGCACTCGGTCCAAGGCGACCAGCCCCTCGAGCTCGCGAGGATCCTCGCCGAGTTCATCGACGGCTGAGCGACCCCCGAGCGCGGCGCCGCCCTGCGTAGTGGAATGCGGGCATGCAGACCATCTCGCTCCTCAACGAGCTCTACGGCAGGCTCGCCCCGCTCGTCCCCGAGGTGCTCGACGGGCTCAGTCCCGAGGACCTGGTCGCGCCGCCGTCCGACGGCGCGAACACGATCGGCTGGCTCGTCTGGCACATGGGCCGGGTCCAGGACCACCACCTCGCCGACGTCATGGGCGTCGAGCAGATCTGGACGACGGGGAGCCACGCCGCGAGCGTCGGGCTCGACGCCGACCCCGAGAACAACGGCTACGGCAACACCTACGAGCAGGTCCTCGCGGTCCGTCCCGAGAGCGCCGCCGCGCTCGCTGACTACTTCTCCGCGGTGCTCCGCCGAAGCATCGCGTGGATCGAGACGCTCGACGAGGCCGCGCTCGACCGCGTGGTCGACACGCGGTGGTACCCGCCCGTCACGCTGGGCGTGCGCCTCGTGAGCGTGGCCCAGGACGGGCTCGAGCACGCCGGGCAGGCCGCCTACGCGCGCGGGATGCTCGGACGCTGAGGATCCGCCGCGTCAGCGGTGGTAGGTGAACCAATCCCTCGGGCTGGGCGACGACACGCCGCCGTGGGTCACCACGCGCACGTCGACGCGCCCGCCTCCTCGTGGGGCCGACACGCGCAGGACGTCGGGGTTGACGGTCACGACGTGGGTCGCGCGGCGTCCGCCGAACAGCACGGCGATCACGCCACCGAGGTTCGCGCCCCGGATCTCCACGCGCTCGCCGCCCCTCGACGATCCCGTGGCGGGCCCGAGGGCGCGGACCACGGGCATGCGCGCGTAGACGAATCGGGCGCGCGGCGACGGGGGCGAGAAGCCGCCCTGTGTGCGCACGCGGACCATCACGGTCCCTGACCCCGGCGGCACGATCACGCGGAGCGCGCCAAGGTTCACGAGGCGCAGCCCGGTCGCGCGACGAGCGCCGAAGAGCACCTCGGTCACCCCAGCGAGGTGCGAGCCGTGGATGACCGTGGGCGTGCCGCCGCGCGTCGGCCCCGCCGACGGCGCGACCGAGGTCACGACCGGGGTCGGGTAGTAGTCCATGACGAAGACCTCGTACTGGCCGCCGCCGCTGCGGTAGTTGCCGCCCGCCACGCAACTGCCCTGGGCGGTGCAGGCAACCTGGAAGATCGTCGCGCTGTCGCCCTTGTTGAGCTGCGCGGTGCCCGGCGCCTCGACGGCGCTCCCCCACCGTCCCGCGGTCTCGTTGACCACGTAGACCGGTGCGCCGCCCGACGCGTCGCCGTAGTCGCCCGCGGCGCTGCAGGTCCCGGGGGCCGAGCACGAGATCGACGCGACACCCTCGCCGCCGCTCGTCACGTTCAGCGCCGCGGTGCCCGGGACCTCGAAGGCCCCGCCCCAGTGGCCGTTCACCTCGTCGACGAGGAACGACTGGATCTTCTTGGAGGCATCCAGGTAGCTGCCGCCCGCCGCGCAGCTGGCCGCGCCCCCGCACGACAGCGCGTAGAGGTGCGCGGCGCCGCCCGCGTTCATCGCGCCGAGGCCGGGGACCTCGATGGCGTCGCCCCAGGTCCCGTGCGCCTCGGTGACGACGAACGCCTGGAGGTTGTGGAACGTCGCGTCACGGTAGGTGCCGCCGGCGCTGCAGTTGCCCACCGAGCTGCACCACACCTGTGACACCGAGGCGAGCGCGCCCTTGTTGAGCGACGAGGTGCCCGGGACCTCGAAGGCGTTCGACCACACCCCGGACGCCTCGACGGCGAGGAAGCCCTGGAACCCGAGGGACCCGTCCTTGTACGAGCCGCCTGCGACGCACTCGCCCGGGGCGGGACACGACATCGACTCGACCACCGCATTGCCGTCGATGTTGAGCGACGCGGACCCCGCCAGCTCGCTCGCGGTCCCCCAGGTGCCTCCCACCTCGCTGACGACGAGCGCCTGGGCGTGGCCGAACCCGTCGACGTAGTGGCCGCCCGCGCTGCAGTTCCCGATCGAGGCGCACGAGACCGACTTGATCGACGCGGTCCCACCCGCGTTGAGCGCAGCGCTACCGGGCACCTCGAAGGCGGACTGCCACGAGCCGTGCACCTGGTCGACGAGGAACGCCTGGAAGCCGCCGTGGGCGTCGCGGTAGCCGCCGCCCGCCACGCAGTAGCCCGGCGCGGCGCACGAGACCGTGTACAGCTGTGCGAAGCCGCCGGCGTTGAGCTTCGCGGTCCCCGGTGCCTTGAACGCGCTTCCCCACTTGCCGTGGACCTCGTTGACGATCAGCGCCTGTGTCCGCTCGGAGTGCGCGACGTCGCGGAAGTCCCCGACGCCCGTGCAGTTCCCCGGCGACCCGCACGACATCGAGAGGATCTCGGAGTACCCGCCCTGGTTGAGCGTCGAGAAGCCCGCGGGCTCGATCGCCGGCGACCACACGCCGCTTGTATGTGCGACGACGACACGCGACGCTGCCATCGCCGCGAGCGGCGCGGTCGCGACCAGCAGGCCACCGACCGCAAGGGCCACGAGCGCCGCCACCTTGGTCCGGGGACGATGCTGGCTCATGCGATGGACTCCTGGTTCTCTCGATCAGCCGCGCGGCCGTTCGGTCGGCGGAAGTATGGCAAAGAGTCGCCCAGAAGGTGCCTCGCGGGCTGCCGTACATGACAAACCGACTCGCTCGAGCGTCGCGCACGGCGCGCCGCGCGGGCGAGTCCGCTGTGTCGCGCCCCTCGAGCGAGCGGCGAGCCGACGCGCTCCGCCACCCGGTGCCGCCGCGAGCGGCCGGTCGCGCTCCTAGATCCAGGGAGGAACCTCACGTCGCGCGGCCGGCCACCTGCGTGGCGGCGCGTGCGCGCGAGCGGCCCGGGGGCCGCACCAGCAGCGCGCACGCGCCGACGGCAACGTAGGCCCGTGCTGTTGCGCGCGTGTGTCGTGACGGTTTCGATCTCGAGAACACTGCGGGGCGCAGGCGGCGCCGCGGCGGCGTGCGCCCCCGGCGCGATCCGCTGGCGCGACCGGACTTGCTGGCGGGGGAGGGCTCGAACCTCCAACCTACGGATCCAAAGTCCGTCGTTCTGCCAATTGAACTACCCGCCATCAAATGGTCACGCGAACGGGGATCGCCCCGACGTCGCAGTGACACCGAGACCGTAGTTCGCCGACGCGCCGAGCAGCCCGCCCGTGCGCGCGCACCGCCGCGGCGCGCTCTCGCAGCGGGCGCGTTCTTCTCCACCTCTTAGCCGCCCGGTGGGGGCCCCTTAGGCCCGGCAGGCACGATGGAACCCGATCAAGGAGCAACGATGACGTTCACCTCGAACGAACCGACGCTGACACCGACCGTCCGGGACCGCGCGATGCGCCGGGCCCGATCGACCTCCCTCGCGGTCGCGACCTTCGCCGTCGGAATAGCCATCGGCCTCGGCGGGAACTTCTCCACGGCGCACGCGAAGTCGACCGCGACGTCGACGTCGAGCGCGTCGACGTCATCTGGAACTGCGTCCTCCTCGGGCGCGACGACGCCCACGACCGTGCCGGCGAGCTCGACGTCCTCGCAGGCGAGCTCCACGCCGAGCATCGTGACGGGTGGCTCGTGAGCCCCGTTGGGGGCCTCGTCGCGGCGCATCTGCTCAGTAGGCTCGTTCGCATGCCCCACCGGTCGATCCGATGAAGGTCCTCGTCGTCGAAGACGACCCCGCCGTCCGCAGTTCGCTGTCGCGCGCCCTTCGACTCGAGGGCTACGAGCCCGAACTGCACGAAGAGGGGACGTCGGCGATCAAGTCGCTCCAGGTTGCAGCACCCGACGCAATCATCTTGGACCTCCAGCTTCCCGACATCGACGGCCTCGAGATCTGCCGCCGCGTGCGCGCCTCGGGCGACGCGACACCCATCTTGATGGTGACCGCCCGCGACGCGGTCGATGACCGGGTCGCGGGCCTCGACGCGGGGGCGGACGACTACCTCGTGAAGCCCTTCGACCTCGCAGAGCTGTTCGCCCGGCTCCGCGCGCTGCTCCGCCGCCGTGGACCCGCCGAGGGCGAGGCGGACGTCCTGCGCTTCGAGGACCTGTCGCTGAACCTCTCGACGAGGGAGGGTCGGCGCGGCGAGCGCGACTTCTCTTTGACCCGCGTCGAGTTCGACCTGCTCGAGCTGTTCTTGCGCCACCCACGCCAGGTGCTCACCCGTGAGGTCATCTTGGACCGCGTCTGGGGCTACAACTTCGACACGGGCACGAACTCTCTGGCGGTCTACGTGGGCTACCTGCGCCGAAAGCTCGAGGAGGGCGACGAGCCGCGGCTGCTGCAGACCGTGCGCGGGGTCGGCTACGTCTTAAAAGAGCAGTGAACTTCCGCACCCGCGTGGCCGTCATCGCGGCCGTCGTCGTCGCGATCGCGATCGTCCTCGCGTGCGGCGCGGCCTACAAGGGAGCCCGCGACGCGCTCGTGGGCTCGGCGGATCCGTCGCTCGCCCAGGACTACAAGCTGCTGTTCTTGCAGCAGGGCCCGGGTGGTCCGACCGCGGGCCCGGAGATCGACACGGACGTCGCCGTGGGGTTCGGCTGGATGATCGTCGGGCCCACAGGGGCGAACCTGCACTCCCAGAACGCCGCCAACGTCCCGATCGACTCGACGATCACCCAACTCGCCGCCCACGGCGGCCCCGCGCTGTTCCGGACCGTCTCGACGCCGAGCGGGGCGCTTCGCGAGCTGATCGTCCCCATCCCCGCGGGCACCGGCGTGCACCAAGACGGCCGGCCCTACGGGGTGATCGCCACCTCCGCGGCGCTGGTGCTCGTGGTGCCGTTCCGCGGCACGATCGAGCGCCTGCACTCGTTGGGCCTGAGCCTCCTGCTCATCGCGGCGTTCGGGGTACTCGTCGCGGCCCTGTTCGGCTGGCTCGCGGCGCGCGCCGCGCTGATCCCGCTCACGGAGACGACGAGGGACATCGAGGAGATCGCGACGACCCTCGACGTCTCGCACCGTGTCGCCGAGGGTTCCAACGACGAGCTCGGGCGACTCCGGCGCGCCTTCAACCAGCTCCTCGAGGAGCTCGAGATCTCCCAGGACTCCCAGCGCCAGCTCATCCTCGACGCGAGCCACGAGCTGCGCACGCCGCTGACGAGCCTGCGGGCCAACGCCCAGGTCCTCGGTCGCATCGACGAGCTCGGCGAAGACGACGTCGCCCAGCTGTCCGACGACATGGTCACCCAGGTCGACGAGCTCACGAGGCTCGTCGGCGACCTGACCGAGCTCACGCGCGGCGAGCACTCCGTCGAGGAGGCGCACGACCTCGACTTCGACGAGCTCGTCGGCGAGTGCGTGGAGATCGCCGAGACGCACGCGCGGACCAAACAAATCACGATCAACTACATCTCAACGCCCAACACGGTGCACGTCAAGCGGAACCGGCTCGTGCGCGCGGTGGGGAACCTCCTCGACAACGCGATCAAGTTCAGCCCGGAGGGCTCTGCGATCGAGGTGACCTGCGAGCACGGCACCGTCGTCGTCGAAGACGGCGGGCCCGGGATCACCGAGGGGGACCGCCCGTTCGTCTTCGATCGCTTCTATCGCTCGCCTCGCGACCGAGGACGCCCCGGTTCGGGACTCGGCCTCGCGATCGTCGCCCAGGTCGTCAACGAGGCGGGCGGCACGGTCGACGCCGGCTCGAGCGAGTCGCTCGGTGGCGCTCGGATGTCGATGCGGCTTCCACTCGCCAGTCACAACGGGAAGTTCTCAAGCGTTTCTTAGGGTCACCAGACCCGTTCGCTTATCGGGCCCCGCGAAGATCCCTCGAGTAAACCGGAGCCCTCAAGCGCAAGGAGCCCGACGTGCACCGAGGGGCGACGCCCCGCCACAGCGACACTCACCGCCGCGACCGAGCGAACGATCGGGTACGCCGCACCACCCAGGTGAGCTTCGCTGCGGCGTTCGTCGCCACAGGTGCGTTGGTCGGGCTCGTCGCGCACTCCGTGTCCGCCACCAAGCTGGTGCCCCTCACCCCTGCAGGGTCCGGCTCGGCGGCGCACGGTGCGACGGGCACCTCGACCGGCCGGTCGGCGGGCGGCACCCCATCGCCCGCCGCCGGTCGGTCAACCTCGACGACGACGCCTAGTGCGCCCGCGACCCAGGCGACCGCGCCGCCGACGACGTCCCCGCCGTCGGGCGCGCCGCCCGTGACCGCGCCGCCCGTGACCGCGCCGCCCGTGACCGCGCCGCCGACGACGGTGCCGGTGACGACCACGACGATCTTCACCCCGCCGCCCCCGGTGACGACGGGGGGTTCATGAGCGCCTCGGAGCTCCTCGCGATCGACCACTTCGAGCTGTGGGGCACGGTCGGCGCGGTGTGCGTCACCGACGCCCGGCGGCTCGGGGACGCCCGGGCGATCCTCGACGAGGCCATCGACATCGTGGAGCGGGCCTGCAGCAGGTTCCGACCCGACGCCGAGCTCGCCGCGCTCAACAGCGCGGCGGGTCAGGGGCCGTTTCGCGTCTCCGAGACGCTGTTCGACCTCATCGCGGCGGCCACCGACGCGGCCCGGCTCACCGGCGGCGCCTGTGACCCCACCGTGCTGCCCGCCCTGCTCGCCCTCGGCTACGACACCGACATCGAGGCGATCCGGGGCCGCGACCTCGACGGCGGCCTCGCGGCGCACCGCGCGCCCGGCGTCACCGCGATCTCGACGGATCGCCCCTCGATGACGGTCTCGCTGGCCCCGGGGTGCGCGATCGACCTCGGCGCCGTGGGCAAGGCCTGGTGCGCGGACCTGGCCGCGGAGCGCATCGAGCACCGCCTCTCGGTCGGGTGCGTCGTCGACCTCGGCGGCGACCTGCGCGTGGCGGGCCCCGCGCCCTCCGGGGGGTGGCACGTCGCCGTCGCCCGGGACGCGAGGCAGGACGCGGCAGCGGCCGACGAGACCGTGGCGGTCAGCACCGGGGGCGTCGCGACCAGCTCGACCCGGCTGCGCCGCTGGCGACGCGGGGGCGTCGAGGTCCACCACATCGTCGACCCCTCGACGGGGCTGCCCGCGGACTCGCCGTGGTCTGAGGTCACCGTCGCGGCGGCGACGTGCACACGCGCCAACGCACTGTCCACCGCCGCGGTCGTCTGGGGCGAGGACGCGGTCTTCGAGATCCCCCAGCGCGGCGCCGCCGCCAGGCTCGTGCGCCACGACGGTGGGATCGAGCGCGTGGGGGGCTGGCCCGAGCCCGAGGACCCGCGGTGATCGCGCTCACCTCGCCGTGGCTGTGGTACCTCTCGAGGGCGACCGGGATCGTCTCGCTGTGCCTGCTCACCCTCGTCATGGCCCTCGGCGTGGGGACGGCCACGCGCGCCGGCGGCCGGTTCCTGCTTCGCTTCGAGGTCGCAGAGCTGCACCGACGCCTCTCGCTGCTCTCGGTCATGTTCGTCGCCGTGCACGTCACCTCGACCGTGCTCGACACCTACGTTCCCACCGGCGCGCTCGCCGCCGTCGTCCCGGGCGCCTCGTCGTACAAGACGATCCCCGTCGCGCTCGGCGCGCTCGCGGTGGACTGCCTGCTCGCCGTCACCGCGACGAGCATCGCGCGCTCGCGGATCCCGGTCGCCGCGTGGCGGGCGGTCCACTGGCTGGCGTACTTGTGCTGGCCGATCGCGGTGCTGCACACCGTGGTGATCGGCTCTGACATGAAGCACCGCTGGATGGACATCGTGGTCCTGGCGTGCGTCGGCATCGTCGTGGTGGCGGGGCTTCGCCGGGTTGCCTGGCGTCAAGGTGCCGTGCCCGAGGGCGCGCGCACCGTCCTGCACCCGCACCCTCGAGGCGTCGCGGCGGCATCGCGTGAACTGCGGGGACCCCTGCCCCCACACCCGCAGGACAGCGACCGCCGCCGCGTCGCCTCGAGGGTGCGGGTGCAGGACGGTGC
>Ga0209698_10008343_pt1 | contig 10708 bp, 12 predicted proteins | sample LitLauG_LLR_2012_FD_187203 | JGI IMG/M metagenome (GOLD analysis project Ga0209698, IMG submission 187203) | Freshwater sediment microbial communities from Pennsylvania, USA - Little Laurel Run_MetaG_LLR_2012 (SPAdes) (version 2) | ecosystem: Environmental > Aquatic > Freshwater > Creek >... | reverse complement strand
CATGGACCCTGACGTCGAAGAATTACGCGACATACCCAGTAGCTCACAAGAACCGACCACGGGGCACTGGATCGCCTCGATCTGCACACCCTGGTGTGCGGACGCGACGACGGGGACACGCTGGGGTGCGGCCCAGCCCGATGCCGTCTGGCTGACGAGGTAGGAGGCGTAGGTCGGAGCCCGTCCTTTCGTCGAGAGGGTGATACGTATGACCACGGCGACGCACTGCGAGGCGGCGGGACAGGCGATCCCCGTCACGGTCGAGGGCTCGGTCGACGACAACGCCGCCATCGACACTGCCGGTGCCCACGAACCATCGACCTGCGTCGCCACGATGGGGGCGTTGTGCGTGGTCGCCCCCGAATGCGAAGTTGAGATCGACACTCCGCCGGCGACGCAGTTCCCGACCGACCAGCACGCGATGGCGGTGAAGCCCGCGAGAGAGGTCGGCGCGCTGACCGGAGTGATGGTCGTCGGGGGTGATCCACCAGCGGCACCCGACGTGGACACGACGCCGAGGGCGAGACACGCCACTGACGCGATCGCACCCCTGATGATGTTCCTCATCCGCCTCACCCTAGACGGCGGATCACTGATACGAGGAACACTCCCCCGCTCACGCTCCGTTCTGCGGGGGCATCGCGTGGTCGTCTCAGGTCACGACACCGCGCCGAGTGATCGGGAGCGGTACACGCCCCACAAAGCGACGAGCAGGCCGACGAGCATGACGACGGCCGTGACGATCATGGGCAGGGGAACCGACGTGTTCGCCACTCCCCCTACGGCCGTCGAGAAGAACGACGGCGCGCTCCGCGCCATCGCGATCCACCAGACCAGAAACGACGCGACGATCACACCGATCGACGCCGCCACACCCCTCGCGAGGCGCGACAAGACGGCGAGTTCACGGTGCGAGTACTCCAGGCGCATCGCGACCCGTGCCACCGTGACGTACGCGACCGCGAGACACAGGGCCAACGTGAGCGACCACGCCACACCCACGACCTGATACCACGTCAGCGCGCCATTTCTCTGCGTCGCACTGAGATGATGAGCCACGTCGATGACCACGGCACTCGTCGTCGTCGCCACGACGAGCGCGACCAGAGCGGGACGGACCAGTCGCATGGCGTGTCGCACCCCCGTTGACCGGGACCATCGCCAGAGGCTCCGGCTCGACAACAGTCCCGCTGCCGCACAGAGGATTACCCCGGCGAACGCCGACACCTGCAGCGTGCTCATCGCCATCGAGGGAATCGCTCGTCGGGCCGCGGGCGTGGAGGCGTCCCAGTGTTCGCTGTACTTCGCGAAGAATGAGCCCGCCACCACGATGATCGTCCACGCGCCCAACACGCCGAGCGCGCCGACTCTCACTCGCTGCTCCGGTTTCGTCGCCTCTCCCACGAGGCCATTGGCGCGGCATCGCTCCCACGTCCCCGATCGCACGAGGGAAACGAGAGCACGCAGGGGAAGCCGTGACGTCGGATACGCGTCGTCGAGATAATCGAGCAAGTCGTCGCCGTAGCGCTCTCGCCACGACGCGGGATACCAGCGTCGCAGCAACCGTTGACGACGTTCGCGCGAGCTCACGCGGGCCTCACATTGACTGACCCCAGGCGCCGCGAACCAATGTCGGCCAATCGGGCCATCTCCGAAACGATGTCGGCCAACGCCGCCGTGCCCTTGGGCGTCAGTCGATAGGGGCGTCGACGATCCACCTCGGGCTGGGGTGCGATGAGTCCCCCCTCTTCGAGGCGCGTGATCGCGCCGTAGAGAGTGCCCGGACTCAACGTCACCGACGCGAACGAGGCGATGTCCTGGGCGAGGGCGTAACCGTGCTTGGGGCCACCGGCAAGGCTCGTGAGGATCAAGACGGCCGGATCGTTCTGGCGACGCATTCGCGAATCTTTCTGGGCACCCATACGCTCACGCTACTACGTGTCACGTAGTAGCGCAAACACTCCTGGTGGCTCGGCGCGAGATGGCCGTGCGAACGGTAGTTTGACGACGGGAGGCCTGATGGACGAGTCCGGAGTTGAAAACGCTATCGAGGTCTTGACATCGCACGAAGCCCACGTGGGTTCACTGACGGTGCGACGTGCGATCCCTCAGCGGCGGCGTCGCACGATCGGTGCCTGGTGCTTCGCCGACCATATGGGTCCCGCGGACGTCACCGAGGGCGCCGGACCCGACGTCGGCCCCCACCCCCATATCGGACTGCAGACGGTGACCTGGCTGACCGATGGCCAGGCGCTGCATCGTGACTCCCTCGGTTCTGAACAGGTCATCGTGGCGGGTGAGGTGAACTTGATGACCGCGGGTTTCGGCGTGAGCCACGCCGAGGAGGCGACGGGACACTACCGAGGGACCCTGCAGGGCATCCAGCTCTGGATCGCTCAGGATGACGCCTCGCGCGAGGGTGCCGCCGCGTTCGAGCATCACGCGAACCTGCCCGCGATCGAACTCGGCGACGCGAAGGCCACCATCCTGGTGGGTGAGTTCAATGGCGCGACGAGTCCCGCGAGGCGCGACGCGGCGTTGATGGGGGCCGAGATGCGACTCAATGGTGCGAGCGAAATTGCCTTGGACCCGCGATACGAATACGGCGTCATCGTGCTCGAGGGGCTCGTCGAACTCAATGGGGCGTCACTGGGCCCCGGGACCATGGGCTACCTCGCCCCGGGCCGCGACGAGCTGACGATGCGCTCACGCGAGGCCAGCACCCTGATGGTGCTCGGGGGCGTCCCTTTGGCGCAGCCCCTGTTCATGTGGTGGAACTTCGTCGCGCGCACCCGCGCCGAGATCGACGCGGCCTACGAATCGTGGCGAGACAACGACGGCCGCTTCGGCAAAGTGGACTCGTCACTGGCGCGCGTGCAGACCGCCGCTCCTTATTGGCGCTCGCGCGAGGCGTGAGTGTCGAACCGTGACGACACCCACTCCGTCTCGAGGACGGCGAAAATCAGCTCGTCGGTCCACTCGCCCTTGACGAATTCGTTCTGCACCAGGTGCGCCTCGAGGCGCATCCCGAGCCGCTCGAGCAAGTGGCGCGAGGCGTGATTTCGCGCATCGAGTCGCGCGACGACCCGATGCGCCTTGAGGTCCACGAAGGCGACGTCGACCATGGCGCGGGTGGCTTCGGTCGCGAGGCCGAGTCCGCGATACTCCGGCGCGAAGACGTAGCCGACCTCGTAACTGCGATGCGCGGCGCTCGCCAGACTTAAGCCCACTTCACCGACGAACACCCCGTCGTGCTCGACCGCCAGGTTGAGCCACGCGCCCTCGCCCGGTAGCCCGTGCCAGAGGCGCCGCGAGAAATGAGCGCGCAGTTGTTCGAGGTCCATCTGATCGTCGTAGAGGTAGCGCACCACCTCGGGCGAGGAGAACAGGCGCGAATGGTCCTCGAGGTCGGTCTCGGCGATCTCGCGCAGCACCAGACGCTCGGTGCGGATCGGGAGCGTGAAGTCGACATCCACCGCGGTAAGTCTGACATCCGCGCGCGCTCGGCGCGAGCATGCTGTCGTGGCGGGCGTCAGCCCCTCAAGAGGTTGGCCACCAGGTCCAGACGCTCGGGCACGGCGTGCCAATAGGTCCACCGGCCGCGCTTCTCGCCTTCGATCAGCCCCGCTCCCGCGAGGATGCGGGTGTGGTGCGACACGGTCGGCTGGCTCTTGCCGACCGGCACCTCGAGGTTGCAGCTGCAGGTCTCTTGCTCGGAGGCGATGATCGAGAAGATCCGCAGACGAACGGGGTCGCTCAAGGCACTGAAGATCAGGGCGACTTCGCGCGCCTCGTCCTCGCTCATCATCTGGGTCGTGACCGAACAGCACCCGTCCAGCGTCGATTCGATCTGGGCTTCGATTAAACGGCGAACCACGTGCACCTCACATTGACACTTATCGATTTATTTGTCATACTTATCGACACGTATCAATCTTAGGGGCCACGTGTCGTTCTCATCTGCCAACCTCGCTCGACGGTTGCTCGCCGAACTGCTCGGCAGCGCCGCGCTCTCGGCAGTCGTCATCGGTTCGGGCATCGCCGCCCAGCAACTCTCGCCGGGCAACGTTGGACTCGACTTGCTCGAGAACGCGCTCGTCACCGGGGCGGGCCTCTACGTCTTGATCCTCGTCTTCGGACCCGTCTCGGGCGCGCACTTCAATCCCGTGGTGTCCCTGGTGAACGCCGCCACCGGCGGCATGTCGTGGCTCGCCGCGCTGCTCTACACGCCCGCGCAAGTGGCGGGATGCGTCCTCGGCGCGATCGGCGCCAACGTGATGTTCTCCTTGTCGTGGGTATCGATCTCGACGCACCACCGCGCCAGCGGTCCGCACCTCTTTTCCGAGGTCATCGCCACGCTGGGGCTGATCCTGGTGATCTTCGCGCTCTCGCGAAACGGGCACCACGCCCACACACCGGCGGCCGTGGGCGCCTACATCACCGCCGCCTACTTCTTCACGTCCTCGACCAGTTTCGCCAACCCGGCGATCGCGGTCGGTCGTATCTTCTCCAACACCTTCGCGGGTATCGCGCCCGCGTCCGTGCCGGGCTTCGTGCTCGCCGAACTTCTCGGCGCTGCGGCGGCGCTCGGACTCGTTGTGTACCTGTTCCCCACCACCAAGGAGCCGTCATGACCCCCGAGATCCTCTTCTTGTGCATCCACAACGCCGGACGCAGCCAGATGGCCGCCGCCTTCGCCCGCCAACTCGGCGCCGATCGCGTGGTCATCCACTCCGCCGGGTCCGCGCCGGGCGAGACCCTCAATCCCGCGGTCGTGGCCGCGATGAACGAGGTGGGCATCGACATCACCGGTGAGAGTCCCACGAAGCTCACCGACCAGATGGCCCGCGACGCCGACGTGATCGTCACCATGGGGTGCGGCGACGAGTGCCCGTACTACCCCGGCAAGCGCTACGACGACTGGGAGCTCACCGACCCGGCCGGACAGCCTCTCGAGGTCGTGCGAGGCGTGCGCGACGACATCCTTGGACGAGTACGCGCCTTGCTCGACGAACTCGGTGCCCTCGAGCCCTAACCCACGAGCCATAACCTGCGGGCCATAAGCCGAAGCCACGGACCGTGAGCCGCACGGCCTCAGACGCGCAGCGTCGCGTCCACGCGTTGGGGGATCCCGAGGGGATTGTCGTCGAGCAGTGTCACGGGCAGCCACGCGGCCGGCACCCCTTGGTAGGAGACCGGGCGCAGCCAGCGGCGGATCGCCGTGGCGCCGACCGAGGTGTGTAGTGAGCTCGTCGCCGCCGGGTGCGGCCCCCCGTGGTGCATCGACCACGACACCCCCACGCCGGTGGGGAAACCGTTGACGATCACGCGACCGGCCTTCTTGCGCCCCGCCGCGAGCAGCGCCGGTGCGTCGACGTCGCCCTCGCTCACCTGCACCGTGAAGGTCAGCGCCGGTTCGAGGGCGTCGATCGCGCCGAGCAACTCGTCCATCGACGCGTAGCGCACGAAGACCGCCACCGCTCCGAAGTACTCGGTCATGAGACTCTGGTGCTGCGCGCGAAGCGTCGCGACATCGGTGTGATAGAGCGCCGCGAAAGAACCCGCGTCGCTCGTCGCGCGCGGCGACGTCGCCAGGTGGCTGACGCCCGCCACGTCGCGTAACGACGCCACGCCCGCTTCGAAACGGTCGCGAATGGCCGTGCTGAGCATCGTCGCACCCGCGCCCTTCTCGAGCGCGGCCACGGCTGAGGAGACGAGAACGTCGCCCTCGTCGCCCTCGGGCACGAAGAGCAGTCCGGGTTTGGTGCAAAACTGTCCCGACCCCAGGGTCACCGAGCCCACGAGGCCCTCACCGAGTGACGCCGCGCGTTCGCCGGCCGCCGCGCGAGAGACCACCAGCGGATTGACGCTACCGAGCTCTCCGTAGAAGGGGATGGGCACCGCGCGCGCTTGGGCGAGGTCAAAGAGGGCCCGACCGGCGCCGTAGGAGCCGGTGAATCCGACCGCGGCCACCTGGGGGTCTTGCACCACCGCGATCCCGGCCTCGAGGCCGAACACCAGGCTGACGGTCCCCTCGGGCGCGTCGAGTTCGCGCGCCGCACGTTCGATCGAGGCGAACGTGGCGAAGGAGGTGCGCGGATGCGCCGGGTGGGCCTTGATCACGACGCTGCAGCCCGCGGCCAACGCCGAGGCCGTGTCGCCCCCGGGGACCGAGAAGGCGAGGGGGAAGTTCGAGGCCCCGAAGACGCCGATGACGCCCAGCGGCTCGAGTTGGCGGCGCAGGTCGGGCAAGGGACCCATCGGCGAATCGTAGGGGTGGTCGATGCTGGCCTCGAGGAAGCCGCCGTCACGCACCACGTCGGCGAAGAAGCGGAATTGGAAGCAGGTGCGCTTGAGCTCACCGGTCAAGCGGGCGGTGCCCAGACCCGTCTCGGCGTCGGCCACTTCGATGATGGTGTCGGCGTCCGCGTCGAGGGCCGCGGCGATGGCGTCCAAGAACGCCGCGCGCCACGCCAGCGGGTAGCCGGCGAGCACGTCGGCGGCGACCCGGGCGCGTTCACAGATGACCGCGACCTCGGTCGCACTGGATTCAGCGAATCCCGTTGATGACGACTCTCCCGTGGTGGGGTTATAGCTCTGGACGCTCACGTCACTCCTTGGTTGTGGGTCGAAGGACTCGCTCGCCACGCACCGCGACGTCCACGCTCGTGAGCGAGTGCCCGCACAGCGACACCAACGCGAGACGATCGAGGTCGTCACCGTAGAAGGCGATGTTGGTGGGTGAGAGGATGAACTCGCCGGTCCAGTCGTCGATGATCAGATCGAGTTCGCCCGCGGCACTGAGGCGCCACACCTGATTGGGCTGGTAGCACGAGATGTAGAGCGAGCCGCGCTCGTCGAAGGCGAGACCGTCGGGCACGCAACGCGACAGCCGCGTCACCAGTTCGCGCTCGCCGACCGCGCCGTCGTTGCCCAGGGCGACGCGCCACACGCCGGGCAGGGCCGAGGCCACGTAGTAGAGATACCCGTCGCGCACGTAGAGACCATTGGCGTACTCCACCGCGGGCACGTCGAGCACGTGGTGCGTGCCGTCGGGAGCGATGGCGATGATCGCGCCGGTCGCCTCGGTGAAGGAGCCCGAATCCGACACGTACAAGGTCCCGTCCGCGGCGAAGGAGGCGTAGTTGGGGTAGTCGATGGCGGGGCCGTAGCGCGTGGGCGCGCTCTCGTGGTCCCAACGCCACACGGTGTGGTTGCCGGGGTCGCACAAATAGAGGTTTCCGGCGGCGTCCAGCGCCACACCCAACAAGACGCCGCCGGCGATCTCGCACACGGTGGCGACCTCGCCGGTGAGTGCGATGCGGTAGATCTGTCCCGCTTCGCCGCCGGCCCACAGGCAGCGCCGCACGGGGTCCCAACACACGCCTTCGGCGTGGTCCAGACCGCTCGCCAGGGTCCTCAGGTCGAGGGCGTCGTCGACGTAGGCGCTCACCGCGACACCCGCAGGGTCTCGCCGGACTGGGCGTCGAAGAAGTGCAGGTTCTCGGGGTTGAGCGTGAGATCGATCCGCTCGCCCACCGTCACCTTGGCGCGCGCCCCCAGACGCGCGACCACGCGCGTCGAGTGGCTCGCGGGGGCGCTGGCCTGCGCCTCGTCGGTCACGATCACGTCCTCACCCCCGAAGTTGAGGTGCGCGAGGATCTCTGAACCGAGCGCTTCGCGAAGGGCCACGGTGGCGCTGAAACGACCAGGCGCATCGGCGTTCGCCACCACCAGGTCCTCAGGACGCACGCCGAGCAGGAGCGGACGTGTCAGATTCTCGTCGAGACGGTGCGTCTGGCGATACCTCGCGGGCACCTCCACGCTCTGGTCGCCGAATCGCGCGCGCAAGGTGCCCTCGCTCTCGACCAACGTGGCGTTGAGCAGGTTCATCGGCGGCGATCCGATGAACCCGGCGACGAAGGCGTTCGCCGGGTGGTCGTAGAGGTCCTCGGGGGTCGCGACCTGCTGGAGGACTCCCCCGCGCATCACCGCGACGCGGTCACCCATCGTCATCGCCTCGGTCTGGTCGTGCGTGACGTAGATGGTCGCCACTCCCAGCAGGCGCTGGATACGCGAGATCTCGCTGCGCATCTCGACGCGCAGTTGGGCGTCGAGGTTCGACAAGGGCTCGTCCATCAAGAACGCCTGGGGCTCGCGCACGATGGCGCGACCCATGGCGACGCGCTGACGCTGGCCGCCCGAGAGAGCCTTGGGGCGCCGATCCAGGTATTCGGTGAGACGCAGGATCTTGGCCGCCTCGCTGACGCGGCGCTTGATCTCATCCTTGGGGACGTTGCGGATCTTGAGGGCGAAGCCCATATTCTGACCCACCGTCATCTGAGGGTAGAGCGCGTAGTTCTGAAAGACCATCGCGATGTCGCGGTCCTTGGGCAAGACGTTGTTCACCACCTGGCCACCGATGGAGATGGTCCCGTCGGTGATCTCCTCGAGCCCGGCGATCATGCGCAGCGCCGTCGTCTTGCCGCACCCCGAGGGCCCCACCAAGACCATGAACTCCCCGTCGGCCACGTGCAGCGACAGGTTCTCCACCGCGGTGTTGCCACCGGGGTAGACCTTCGCCACTTGGTCAAACACGATCTCAGCCACGGTGACATCCCCTCACGTCAACTCTTCTCATCGGTCTATTCCCATCGTCAAGCCCCGCACCAAGAAGCGCTGGAAGACCAGGTACACGATCATCGCGGGCGCCGCCGACACCAGGGAACCGGCCATCAGGAGCGGGATCGAGGTGGTGTGTCCGGCCGCCAGCGCGGCGAGCCCCACCGTGATGGTGCGCTCGCCGGGATTCTGCAAGAACAGCAGTCCGACAAGGAGGTCGTCCCAGATCTGAATGAACTGCAGAACCGTCACGGTGGCGATGGCCGGCAGGGCCATCGGCATGGCGAGGCGCCACAAGACGCCCCAGTATCCCAAGCCGTCCACGATGCCCGCCTCGATCAACTCATCGGGGATGCGCCGGAAGTACGTGGTGAACAAGAAGATCGAGAAGGGGGTGCCCAAGGCCGCGTAGACGACGACGGCCCCGAGGTAGTTGTTCGTGAGCCCGGTCTTGGCGATGTTCACGAATTCGGGGATGAGGATCGCCTGCAGGGGCACCATCATGGCGCTCACGATGGCCAAGAAGACCACGTTGCCGCCACGGAACTGCAGCTTGGCGAACGAGAAGCCGGCCATGACGCCAATCACCAAGATGAGCAGGATCGAGAGACTGCACACGACCGTCGAGTTCCACAGTTCCTGCCAGATCGGCAGGGTCGCGTTGATCTGCTGCCAGGTCTGCGTCGAGGTCCCCGAGGAGCCGATGAGGTACTGCGCGTTGGTCTTGAAACTGATCAGGATCATCACGGCGAAGGGGTAGAGCATGATGACCGCCATGATCGCCATGGCGACGAAGATCAGCGTGCGCCCGAGGCGCCGACGCGCGAGCGAGCGCGTGGGCTTGGGCGCGTTCACCGTCAGCGCGTCGGGGGGGCTGGCGAGAACGGTCACGAGTCCTTCGCTCCGATCAGGCGCAGCTGGATGATGCCCACCAGGGCGGTGATGACGAAGAGGATGATGCCGTAGAGCGCCGCGGTGCCGAACATGCTCTGGTTGAAGCCCGTCTGGTACACCAAGAACTCCATCGTCGTGGTGGAGTAGCCCGGACCGCCGCCGGTCATGACGAAGATGAGGCTGAACAACGCCGAGAAGGCCGAGATGACCGTCATGACGAAGGCCAGTTGGATGAAGCGGCTCAGGTGCGGCAGGGTGATGTGGCGAAAGATGCGCCACGCGCCCGCCCCGTCGATGCGCGCCGCCTCCTCGAGCGACGGGTCGAGGGTCGCCAAGCCAGTCAAGAACAGCATCGTGTTGGTCCCGATCATCGAGAAGACGAAGGTGACGCCCAGGGCGATGAGGGCCTGGTTCTCCTGACCCAACATGTTGGTGTGGATGCCGGAGAATCCGATGTCGGACAGCAGGGAGTTCATGGTGCCCGAATAGGCGAAGAAGTGCTCGGCGACGAGTCCGATGACCACCCACGAGATGGCGGTCGGCAAGAAGTAGATGGAGCGGAAGATCTTCCAGCCCGCGACGCGTTGGTGCAGCATGACCGCCACCAACAGCGGGATGCCCAGGGCGAAGGGCACCGACAGCAGCAATTCGCCGTTGTTCTTGAGGGCCGTCCACATGGTGGGGTTGTGGAACGCCTGGACCCACGCGGAGGGCCCGACCCACTGGGTGGTGAGACCGTCCCAGTTGGTGAAGGAGTAGTAGACCGCCTGGCCAATGGGATAGGCGATGAGCAGACCGACCAGCGCGAGCGCCGGCAGGATCAACATGACGCCCACGCGACGTCGGCGCTTGGAGAGCAGCGAGGCCCGCGGGGTGCGCCGGGCGCTCGTGGACGCCGAGAGTGAAGCGGTGAGACTCATGTACCTAGCTTTCGAAGTGGAGAGACCTGGCCGGCGCGGAGGGTCCGCGCCGGCCAGTGGCTCGCCAAGGTGTTATCCGGCGTACTGCGCACCGCGCTGGGAGGCGGGCAGCGCGTTGAGGGTCTGGGACATCTTGCTCAGCGCCGCCGCCGGCGTCGTCTGACCGGCCAGGACCGTCGGCAGCTCCGAGGAACCCGCGTTGACCACGTTGACCTGGGTCACGTTGTCGAGCATCGGGTAGACCGTCATGTGCTGCTTCGTGACGAAGTTCA
>Ga0209698_10008342_pt1 | contig 10708 bp, 7 predicted proteins | sample LitLauG_LLR_2012_FD_187203 | JGI IMG/M metagenome (GOLD analysis project Ga0209698, IMG submission 187203) | Freshwater sediment microbial communities from Pennsylvania, USA - Little Laurel Run_MetaG_LLR_2012 (SPAdes) (version 2) | ecosystem: Environmental > Aquatic > Freshwater > Creek >... | reverse complement strand
GCTAGGGTGGGTAGCAAATGGGGAAATTATGTTGTAAGTGCTTGATACTGGGTGATTTACTGGCAACTTGTGCATATTATGGCACTGTGGGTTGAATTCTTGGGGTTTTCGGATGGTGAAGTCATCGGTCATCCAATGGTCGGCCCTAGAGGACGTTTTTCGAACGTCCTGCGAGATGCTAGCCGGTTGAAAATCGCCGCCGCGCAGTTTTCTTTGCACAGACGGATTACGAGAGAACTGGTAGAGCTTTTTCAGTTTCTTACTTCCAATTATCGGCGAAAATAGATCGAAATTTCTACCCTTCGATATACAGCTAGCTGGTTCTGCGCAACCTCCTAATTTCCGCCTTGCAAAGTGCTGGCAGTTCCGTGCGCTCGACGTTAACGCGATCCAAGTAGCCTTGGCACTCGGATAGCGTCAGGTCGTCGCGGAGTCGGAATGCGGACTTGAACAGCAGCGCGCTTGTTCTGGACAGTCCAGTGGCCATCAGCCCGATCAGAGTCTGATTGGCCGCGCCGTATTCCAGGAATAAGTGAATTGGCAGTAGTTTCTCTGCTTCGTCTGATTCGCCGCGCTCGATTAGGACGGCCTCTAGCACGTCGTTGTAGATTTTCATGTACTTTACGTAGGTGTATCTCAATTCTTTCTCTAGATCGTCGAAAAGCCCACGGATGAGGTCGTTGACTCTGTCGTGGTCGCGCGTTGGGCTGAATTCCGGATCGATCAGTTGTTCGTATTTAAGCTTTTCTCCTATCAGTTCCCGTAGCGACTGGCCTTGCATCCATTTGACAGCAAGTGGTGCTAAGTACTTGTATCTGAAGTAGCCGGTCCGAAGGATAAGATCTTCTAACAGTTGGAAAATGGTTGTGAATTTTCTGAACGAGTAACGCTCGTAAGGGCTACCCGGAATCCAGCTCGCTAGATCTGGCTGTCGGCGGAAAAAGTTCGCGATTAATTCGAGGCGCACAGGATGAACGTAGAAATTGTTGATAAAGAGTTCGTCCGGTAGGCTCTTTGTGAAAGCTGCTGACAGAGCGTCTATCTCTTTTAGTAGGTCTTTTGTCTTAGAATCTACCGGCTCCTGTGAGTCGGCTATGCGTTTGCCAGACGTAACGAAGTCTGCGTAGATTCTGGCGTACGTTTGCTCGGCCCATTCTAGCGCCTGAGATTCGGGGGACTCAGGCGGTTCTTTCACGAATTGCAGCAGCTCAGGTGTCTGCTCCCGCACGGCAACCTCGAACGCTGACTCTATTTTGGCAAGCCGGTCGGATGTCACCTCCGGTTCCCATTCCTTTCCGTAAATACAGAAGACATTCCCTTGGAACTCGCTGGACATTCTTCCCGCGCGCCCCACCAGGTTCCAGAAGTCTCCTTTTTGCATCGGCTTTCCGCGTCCTTTCGTCGGAGCTTCGACGAAAATATTTTTCGCGGGTAAGTTCATGCCCTGTAGCAAGGTGCTAGTACAGCAAACGAAACGCAGTTTTCGGTCTCTTAATAGCTCTTCAATCCTCCCTCTGATGATTTGTGGAATGTTGCCGTAATGAAAAGCTATTCCCTTGCGTACGAAGGCCGAGAGTCGGTACAGGGGGTGTACTTCTTGGCGTAGGAAGCTTGCCAGGTCGGAAAGGTCTTGGTCTTGGATCTCTTCTTCTATTTCGGCAGCGATGTCTACGGCGACTTTGTCCGCAGCTCCCGGCTCGTTGCAGTAAACGATGGATGTGTCATCCGGCTTGGTGAAGTAGAATGCAAACTTCCCCATATAACGCCCTCGGAACCTAAACGGAAGATCTACATTCCCAAGTGGCCCGACTTCGTTGTCGATCAAGAGCTCCATGCGGGCTGTCTTAACGCTCCTTTCCATTTGGTAAACGTTGATAATGTTTTGCGTCACCGGGCTCAGATGCTCAACAAACGACTCTCCTTCTCGCCCGAAAACTCGCAGCAGCAGTTCGGGGTTGGACCTAAGCGGGCTCGAAAAGAAGAGCCTCGCTTGTGGGAACCGTGCAAGCGCGATGGCCAGCGCACGCTCGAGTGTCTGGCCCCGCCTTGGTTCTCCGATCTCATGGGCTTCATCAACTATGATCGCGTCGATTCTTAGATTCGCTTCGTTGGCTGTCAGAAGTGTTGCAAGTCTCTCTTGAGTGAGCACGTAAATCAGTTTCTTGACCTCGGCGATATTGTCGGGCGGCGTTGGCGCCGAAAGCACCGGGACGGAGTTTAGATCGTGGTCGCGCAAAATCTTGACCAGATCAAAGGTTACTTGGCGGATTAGGGCCCTCGTGGGCACCAGAAAGAGGGCTATGCAGGACTCGTCGTCCTTCAAGCGTCTAAGGAGCTCGATTTCTAGCGTAAAGGACTTTCCAGCAGAAGTCGGTGCAGAAACGCTAACGGATGTTTGCGATTCGAGCGCACGAATGAGCCGAACCTGAAAGTCCGTGAGTACCGTTTCCGAGGCAGTTCCCCTGAGGCGGTTCTCACATCGCCGAACTAGCATTTCGAGCTCGAGGAAGGGGTCACGGCGCGCGTCCATGGGTCCCGCATCACGATCGAGAAGCTCTCGAGCAGGGAAGTTCCCGATCCTGCTAAGGATTAAGTCACAGAGTTCCCGGACCGTGCGTCCCGAGCCATTCGCGAAGTTTAGTGATCGAATGGCTACCTCGTATGCACGACGTCCGGCATACGCATTTTCTGGTGTCTCACCATTACCTGACAGGGCGAGTCGCGTGGCGACCGAGAGCGCGTAGGCTAGATCCTCTTCGTCGGGAAGATGGCGATTGGGGAAAAACTCGTCTAGCTGTTGTTGCACATCCGCGACCAGCAGGGAGCGGTAGATTTGCTCGAATCGATCGGTCGTAGGAAGTGCGCTCATTTTAACGCCCCTTTGATGGCTCCCGCTGCTGGCGGTTTAGTGCCGGTCAGGTTTTCATAGAACCAATCGCGAAACGCTTCTACGTCTTTGAAGGGGAGCATGAAAAATTCGAGGCGCAGTTGCTTGTGCTTGAAGTTTTGCAACTGGGCGTTCAAGGACTTTTTCATGCCTGTTCCCCAGTCGCGATATCTCGTCTCAAATTCCTTAATAAATTCCGACCTTCTTTTGTCATCTAGGTGTTCGTATTCGTCCCAGTTGAATCCGATCAGACAAGCTTGGGCGTAGCGGGATTTTGCGGAGTCCGGTCCTTCAATATAGGAAAGAACCCTTCTCTGAAGTTCCGGATCCAAATTTGAGTAGCCGGACGTGAACGCGTTGACCTCGTGAGTTTTGGTTCTTGAGTCGTGGAACGATTCCATGCTCTCGAATGCATCACGAAGTGCGTCGGAGAAGGATTTCCAGATTTTTGACTCGGCGAACATGAACTCAAGTATCCCGGTGGCACCGTCCCAGAGAAGGTGCACTCCGTCGCTACCTTTGCGTTCTTCCTTCGGATTGGTAGTCATGGGCATCTTCTTGATCGCTTGTGGCGCGCCGAGAACTGTCTCCATCAAGAAGTAGACCAGGAGTTCTCCCGCCTGTCCGCTGCGGTTGGATATTCGGAATAGATCTCGGGCCTGCATGAACATCTCCGCCTGCTCGATGGGCGATAGGTTCTTAAGCCGTTCAGCTCTGACGCAGTAAACGGTTATATATCGGGTCAGGAGTCGAGCAAGTTCTCGGAAGCGAGGCTCTCCGCTTGCATCGGGCTTAACGAAGTGAAGGCGAATCGTCGATGCTGGTGGAGTGTCACAGCAAATCTCGTGTTCGATGTTTGAGAAGTAGACATCGTAATCCTTGCGCTGCGCTGCGAGCAGACCGTCTAGCAAGGTGCACCTTGGGCGTTGTCACGATTATGGCATTCTGGCCTCTTGCCATATACCGACTTAAGAAGTCTTATGGTAGGCAAACAGAAAGCGTAGGTAAAATCGTGAAGGGCGCTTCGTCGCGCTCCGCGCTCTACATGCGCGCTTTGCGTTTCCAGACCGGTACAAACTTTCGGCTGTACTTTCATCTTGACGAATGCTTCTGCACTCTCCTCGAGAGACAAAAAAGGGGAGTCCCACAATGTCGTGGGACCCCCGTCCTTGTGCGTCCTTTTTACACCTGTGGGCGTGAATTGCAAAGTGCACAATTATGCACTGGGAGTTGCACGACGGAGCGAGAGATTTCTGCGGTCCTACGGGACTTATTCCACCTATAAATCACCTACCCCCAGGACTTATGTCCTGGGCAGGTCAGGCCCTTCAGATCCGGCGAGGGTAGCATGAATCGATGGCGAATACAGGCAAAGATGTACGCGCCTCCTGTAACTTACGATTCGCGCTGTGCAGTCGCACCTCTATCCGAAAGCGATTTGGTCGGCAACGTGATGCGTCACCCAATCCAGATCGTGCTGGTCTAGCGCAACTCGAAGCCTTTCAAGGCGACTTCGAATTCGGAGTCTGTCATGAGCTAACCTCATCCTCCCGACCAATCCCGACCGTCTCTGCTTCTTCTTCGCTCGGCACGGGTTTCTTTGCTAGTCTTGCCGCGATCTTCGTGAATTGCTCCAGAGCGGATTCAAGGTCATCAGCAATCTCTTGTGCAATGATGTCAGGCGCAGGCAGCGAGTCAGTATCCGTGAGGCTCTTGTCCTTTATCCAGAAGAGATCCAGGCTGAGTTTGTCACGCTTTGCTAGTTCTTCATAGTCATAGCAGCGCCAGCGTCCCTCGGGGTTAGCCTCACTCCATGTCTCCTTGCGTTTTTGAACCTTGCCTGGCTCGTAGCACTCGATAAACCCATCGAAATCTTTGTGCTGGATGGGAGATTGCTTTAATGTGAAATGCATGTTCGTTCGTAGATCGTAGACCCAGAGCTTGTCAGTCCACGCTTTAGCGCGCCCCTCTTTCTTGTCGAAGAAGAGCACGTTTGCCTTAACGCCCGGTGAATACCAAATGCCGGTCGGCAAGCGCAGGAGAGTATGGACTCGACATTTCTGGAGAAGATTGCGGCGAACTTTTTCGCCTGCACCACCTTCGAACAAAACATTGTCAGGCAGCACTACCGCCGCACGCCCGTCGATTTTCAGCAGGGAGTAAATGTGCTGAACGAAATTCAGCTGCTTATTGCTGGTCGAGGTCCAGAAGTCTTCACGCACCACGACCTGATCCTCCTTCTCGGTGTCGCCTTCCTCGTTAACAAAGAGCAGACTCTGTTTCTTTCCGAAAGGAGGGTTGGCAAGGACCATCGAGTATTCCTTGCCCCACGCGGCAACCAAACTATCGTGACCGGGATGAATGACTACCTTGTCGCCGCCAATGCCGTGCAAATAGAGGTTCATAGCGCACATGCGCCCCACTTTGGGCGAAAGCTCCATGCCTTCGACCAATTCTTCTCGGAGTGTGCGCTTCTGGTCGCGGTCTAGATCCGCCTCGAACTTACTGAGAACATAGTTATATGCGTTGCATAGGAAGCCACCGGTACCGGCCGCCGGATCGCAGATTCGGTCCTCCGGAGTCGGCTGCATCACTTCGCACATCGTCTGGATCACAGGACGTGGCGTGAAGTATTGGCCAGCGCCTCGTGAGGATTCAGCAGCCGAACGTTGGAGCAATTCTTCGTAGATTGTGCCCTTTACGTCTACCGGTAGACTCAGCCAGTCCACCTTGTCGATCAGATTTACAATGATCTGTTTTAGCAGGGCAGGGTTATGAATCTCACACCGAGCACTCTTGAAGATGACACCAAGCATCCCATTCTTTAGCACCAGTTCTTCGAGATTCTCGCGGTATTTCACCTCCAGCACTGGACCGTCCAGCGGTACCAACGATTTCCACCCCAATTTGGGGGGCACGATGGGGGGTTTGTTGTACGGGGCCTCGGTAAGCTGGTCTGCCATTTTGAGAAATAGAAGTAGCGTGAGCTGTTCAACATACTCGAAACAGCTCAGGCCGGCGTCCTGAAGTACTCCGGCATATCCCCACGCTCGTTTTCCAATCTGTGACGCGTCCATGGGACTCTAGCCTCTATTCTTTCGCCAAGGCGGCCTTACGCCGCACGCTTGGTCTCTTCGACATGTTGTTTGCCCGAGCCTTCTGCGCGGCGTGTTCATCGCGCGTAACAGCAATACGCTTCAACAGTGCTGACGCCGGTTCATCGTGAGGATCTTGTGGGGCAAGGCGGCCCGTAAAAGAGTAGCGAAGGATAGCTTGGCGTAAACTTTGTTCCGTCTTCATCTGTGTTTCTAGATCCGCAGCAAGATGCTCAACGATGGAGAGATGATCCTCTACCGCTTCAATAATTGCTTCCTGCTCGGCAGTCGGTGGAATCGGAATCGATAGCTTCTCGATTTTGGTGACACTGAGCGTATACAGACCGCTCGTGGAACTTGCGACCTTCTGGATGGCTTTCTGTCCAAGGGGTGAGTTTAAAAACAGGTCTATGTACTTTGGAATGACCCCAGAAAATGGCCGTACCCGAATGATATGGTTCTGGTGAACGCAGTCATCGATCTCGCCAGCCCAGATGGCGCACCTGCCAATTTCAGACAGGCTACCATTACCTTCCACGATGAGAAGATCGCCTGGGTAAAGCCGCAGTCGCTCAAGCTCTTGTTCTGTTAGTTCAAACCGATGCAATTCCCGCAGGTCGAGATGGGCCCTATGAACGTTGGCAACCCGTAGATAAGGGTAGTGGTTCTTCACCGGTTTTCGAGATGGCGACTTCTGGAGTCCACCCTGAGTTTCTCCGATCTGATCGAATGACGCCCAGCACCATCCTTTTCCTAGTTTGGGTAGAAGGGCCGTGTCCGGCGCCACTGGCTCCTTGTACTTGAGCGTCCAGTTGCTCGGCGGATGTTTTCCTGTCGCAGCAAACCTCTTTAGCTGATGTTCTTCCCATCGCTTGCGGCGTGTGACGAGAATTCCCGTAAGCAATGCGGAAGCCGACTCAGTACTAACATGTTGCTGTCGCCAGTCCTCAGTGAGAGAACCCTCTACTGCCGCCTTCAAAACGGCTGCACGGTAGTGCGCCAGCATCTTCCGCACGCGATCCAGCGCCGTTACTCCCGCGTCGAGGTCAGACAGTAACTCGTCAACGGCATCGGTTATGCGCCGTTGCTCTGCGGAAGGTGCAACGGGAATGACCGCGTCCTCCAAAAAGCTGGCCGGCACACGCATTTGCCCGACGCCCCCCGTCATTTTGCGTTGGGCGGCGCGGCGCACTTCATGCTGAAGTAGGAAGTTGGCTAACCACTTCGGCGATATTCCACTCTCGGTTCTCAAAACGTGAAATTCAGTAGACCCGAAGCACACGGCGCCAGGAAGCTCAGGAACGACTGCGGTCTTCCCGTTCTCCATGCAAGGAGTGATTTTTGCCATGATCACATCACCACACTGAAACGCGGTATATCCCTTCTTTACCTCGCCGTAAGATCGTATCTCTGGGCGCAGCAAGCCGCCCCCTTCGGGTTCGACCGCACGCATTGGAACGAAATTCACGTCATCCTCGTCGCCGGGATCCGGACAGTCAAGCGGGGGATTTATCCGAGCAACCTTTGCAAGTTCCGCGAGCTCCCATCCTGCGGGCAAGGGAGTCGCCGTGGGTGAACCGTTACTCATAAAGCGAGCCTATCATTCAATTCCGAAATGACCGGCATGAGTTGCCCCTCAAAGAGAAGGTGAGCCTTGCTCAGAGAGCCATTCTGTCCGAACCAACCGTAATCGAAGTCTTCGGGCTCGATACTCAAGCTCGTGGCTATGTGTTCTGCCATTCGATCCAGCCATTCTCGCTGCTCTTTCGTGAAAGTCTTCTCGGCGTCTCGCTCCTTGAGCCAACACTGATAGCGAGCTGCCAAATCCTCCCGATAAGGAGCAAGTTCAGTCTCGGGAGCCAGGGCATGACGAACAAGGTTCACTAGATCGGCCAATTGCTTGCCACCAGATCCCTTTACCTTGCTTGCCTCAGTCGCTTGGAAAGCGCGCCACAGCTGGGTCGGTGTCGTGGACAATGGAGGTCTGGCGATCGCCTCACTGAGATCTCGAAGATCTTTTAGTTTCAGCTTCAGTGGTCGCTTGCCCGCATACAAAAGCTGGAGCGCAGTCAACTCGCTGCGGTTCTGATTGATCCAGGCGCGGAAATCTTTGACTTTCGTCTGTGCCTTGTCAAGAGCCGCAGCATCGAACCCCGAATAGATGACAGCGTCTATCGTGTGGCGGTCAATCGTCTGCTCGTTCTGTAGGCGAATCTCCAACAGGCGAAGTCGAAACTTGGCCTTCATGAACGGAGTAACCGCCTCTTGAACCAGCTGACCCACGGCAGTGTTTCTCTGGTCCTCGCTTGGTTCGAGGCCACCGGCAATTTCCTTCGCCCTGTCCGCTAGTGAATCTGGGTCCACTGCTTTCAGCAAATTATGTGACAGGTCCGGGAATGACTTCCCATCAGCCAGTTCCCGCAGCTCCGCAAGTTGAAACGGGCTGAATTCCCTCTGCATGCGCGATAAACGTCCGGCAAGCGTGGTCAGGGCGTCCGGATCGCTGCCGCCCTGCGCGACGTAGTTGAGCACTTTTTCAAGACTTGCAGACGGCTGACGATTCAGCGTGCACGAGTCCGTTTTGTCGTGTTCGCAGACTCCGACTGCATCAACAATGATGAAACGCTCCTTCGATCTTGCACTGGGAGAAACAACTCTCAACTTGTCTGGTGAAATGACGCGAACTCCCCGACCCTTCATTTGCTCAAAGAAGCCGGCCGATTTCACGTTCCTCATGAAGAACACGCACTCGATCGGTTTAACGTCCGTTCCCGTTGAAATCATGTCAACCGTCACGGCGATTCGAGGGTAGAAACTTGTACGGAAGTTGGCCAGAATCTCTTCAGGAGAAAGTTTGGAAGTTCTCACCCACTCAGTCACTTCCGACTCGGTGCCGTCACCGTTCTTAATTTGTTTCGTCACCCGCGTGAAGCCTGTGCGATAGGTGATTTTCTGGCAGAAGTCGTTTCCTTCCGCAAAAACTTCACGTGCGATACGAACAATATCGTCCGCGTGAGAGTCGTCCTTGGCGAAGATCAGAGTCTTTGGCACTTCTGTTCGACTAGGAAAGGCGTCGGGGATGACTTTTTCGCGAAACTGCTGGAGCACCGTGCGGATTTGGCTCTCGGAAACAACATCGCGATCGAGCTCATTCGCCGTATAAGTCAGGTCCCTCTGGAGGAGTTGCAGGTGCTCAGCACGGGTAAGTTTGTGTCGTTTGTCAACGTATACGCCGGTCTCCCCGGCGACGATTGTCGCCCCGGTTTCGGTGACACGGGTACGGATGCGGTACACATCGAAGTCAACATTGACGCCATCAGACACGGCTTCGTCGTGCCCGTATTGCATAACGAGGTTCTGGTTGAAAAAACCGATGGTCTTGCCTGCTGGTGTAGCGGTCAAGCCGATCAGGAATGAGTCGAAGTAAAGTAGTACCTGGGCCCACAGTTCATAAATTGACCTATGGCATTCGTCCACAACGATGAAATCGAAAAACTCTGGAGGAATTCTTGCATTGTAGGCAATGTCTGGCGGATCACCTTGCCAAGGCTTGGCAGAATCGAACCCAGATCCCTCTTCATTCCCAGGATCAAACTCGGCCTCGCCCTTCAACATCGAATAAAGGCGCTGGATGGTGGTAATCACCACCTTCGCCGCAGGATTGATCGAATTGGTTTTAAGACGTTGAATCGTATACAGCTGCGGGAATTTACGGGGATCATCCGAGGGCTCGAAGTCGGCGAACTCGTCTTCAGCTTGTTTGCCCAAATTGCTACGGTCAACGAGAAAGAGAATTCGCTTGGCGCTGGCGTATCTTAGGAGCCGATACGCAACGGTGACGGAAGTGAACGTCTTTCCCGAACCTGTGGCCATTTGAATCAAGGCGCGAGAGTGAGCATCGGCAAAGGATTTTTCGAGGTTGCAGATCGCTTTCGCCTGGACTTTCCAGAGTCCAGAATCGTCCAGTGGCGGCAGCTCTCTTACCCTCGCGCGCAATTGCGAGGGCTGGGATACGAGTTCCCAAAACGTTTCGGGGCGGGGAAAATTGAATATCTTCCGGCTGCGAGGAATCGGGTCGAGCCCATTTGTGAAATACGTGACATCGCCGTTCGATTCAAACAAGAACGGCAAAGGACGAATGTGGGCTGGTAGATTGAGGGGCAGGCCGGCAGCGTATTTGGCTGTTTGCGCCTCAACGCCGGTGAGCGTGCCTTCGGCCTTCGCTTCTACAGCTCCGATGGCCTTTCGATCTAAATAAAGCAAATAGTCGGCGAACCCGAAGCCAGACTTCATTTGGAATTCGCGCACTGCGATGCCACGTCCCGCAGTCAAGTCAAGATCTCGAATCCCTTGCACAACCCAACCAGCGGCGGTGAGGTTTGCATCGATCTCGCGCCGAGCTTTTTGTTCTGGGCTCTCGGGCATGGCTGCAGAACGCTGAGACGCGTAGGGCACCGACACGTACCAGGCGTTGGATTGCCTTTACAGAGAATAGGGAGAAGAACGCAAATTATCTCACATCGGTACGGGTCGGGCGCTTCCACAAATGGCAAACTCACCAAGTCCTCTGAGACTCAGCCTTCAAGAGGTTCGACGCCGCGTGGGGGATGTGAAAGTGCGCGAGAATCCGAGGGTGTTAGAAAACCTTGCCAAATTCGCGCTTTTACAACCCGCGTAAACATTGGGATCTTACGGCTAAGACTCGGACGTTAGAAAGGTGTAGTTT
>Ga0209698_10008341_pt1 | contig 10709 bp, 7 predicted proteins | sample LitLauG_LLR_2012_FD_187203 | JGI IMG/M metagenome (GOLD analysis project Ga0209698, IMG submission 187203) | Freshwater sediment microbial communities from Pennsylvania, USA - Little Laurel Run_MetaG_LLR_2012 (SPAdes) (version 2) | ecosystem: Environmental > Aquatic > Freshwater > Creek >... | reverse complement strand
TCCGCGGACGTCGTCCTCGACCTCGCTGCAATCGACCTATTCCGCCTTCACGGGCGCACTGCAAAGCCTGGCGTCGAACCCCTCCGACTATCCGACCCAGACCGGCGTCATCAACGCCGGCACCGCTCTTGCCTCGCAGCTCAACGGGCTCACCACCACGGTCCAGAACCTGCGCTCGAACTGCGAACAGGGCCTGAGCGACACGGTCACCAATGCCAACAATCTGTTGCAGAGCATCGCGGCGATCAACGCAAAGGTCGCCGCCCCCCCGCTCCAGGGCAATACCTCGGCCTCGCTGCTCGACCAGCGCGACACGGATATCGACCAGCTTGCCAAACTGATGGATATCCGCGTGGTTCCGGGCAGCGGCAGCCAGGTAAGCATTTTCCAGCCCGCCAGGCGTGTTGCACCACCGGTCTGCTTGCCAGTGTTCGGGTCCGCCGTGATTGCCCAAAGATCAGAGTCATTACCGCTGGAATTTTTGGAATCAACCGAGTAGATGATTCGTCCATCGAGGAGCCACGCGATGCCGTTAAAGCCGTCAGGGCTCCACAGACCCGGATCGGATAGCACCACGGTTCGTGCGCCACCAGACAGATCGCAGGTTTCAATGGTAACCTGGCGCTTCGAATAATCGCCCTGGCTTCGGATATAGGCAAGACGTTGACCGGTTGGTGACCATGCGATGTTCTGAAAGTCATGGCTCGAAGATATTTCGCGCGGTCCCTCACCGTCAGCACCCATCAGCCATACGCCTCCGCCCCCCTTCATGAAAGCAATCTGCGACCCATCGGGCGATACCGCTGCCTGGGACGCATCGCCGCTCCACAGCTTTCGCAGGCTGGAGTCCCACGTTGACATTTTCCATAGATCGCCAGAGTAGCCCCCTCCGGGTCCGCCCACCAGTAGCAGGTGGTTCCCATCTGGAAACCAGTCGGCCGGATAGTACGTGGCAGGTAATGACACCTGGCGAATTTCCCCGTTATCGATCGCCAGCAGGTAGAGATTCTTAGACATGAAGTCGGTGTAGGCCAGGTATTTGCCATCGCGGGAGATGGTCCAGGCGCTGATCGAATTTTCTGTCGGGTTTGCGGTCAGTTGTCTCTCCACCAATTCACGCCTTGGTTCGGCATGCCGCCGCGTCTGAATGCGGACCACAAGCACCACCGCGATGACTGCCACCAGCACGGCGACAACCGGCCACAGCCTGTAAATTCTCAACGGCTCTCGATTTGAAAGTGTCGCAGCACTGCCCGAGGTCTCCGACAACGCATCCAGCGCGAACGCCAGATCGGATGCCGACTGAAACCGCTGCTCCGGGTTCTTCTCCAGACAGCGATGCACCACCCGCTGCAGCGCTGGCGGGATGCTTGTCGTTACCTGCGAGATCGACGGCGGATCTTCGTTCAGGATGGCACTCTGCGTGTCGGCTGCGGTGGGCTTCTGAAACGCACGCTTCCCCGCCAGCATCTCGTATAGGATCGCGCCGAAGGAAAAAATATCCGTGCGATGATCCGCCGCTTGTCCCCGCACCTGCTCCGGCGACATGTAGCCGACCGTCCCCATCACCGCACCAGGTTCCGTCGCGCCTTCTATGGTCGGTGCATTGTCGGCCAACTGGGCCTGCGTCAGCTTCGCCAGGCCAAAGTCGAGAATCTTCACCCGCCCGTCCTTAGTGACGAACAGGTTCTCCGGCTTCAGGTCGCGATGCACGATCCCCTTCTCGTGCGCAGCCGACAGCCCTCGCGCCATCTGCACGCCGTGGTCGATCGCTTTGCGCAGCGGGATGCGCCCGCGCTTCAACTGCTCGCGCAGCGTCTCGCCTTCCAGCAACTCCGACACCAGATACGGCGAGCCTTCGTGCGTGCCCATCTGAAAGACGGCGAGAATGTTGGGATGGTTCAGCGCCGCTGCCGCCCGCGCCTCCTGCTCGAAGCGACGCAGTCGGTCGGCATCGGTGGCAAAAAGCGCAGGCAGAACTTTGATGGCGACGTCACGCCTCAGCTGCGCATCGCGGGCGCGGTAGACCTCACCCATGCCGCCCTCTCCCAGCATCGACTTGACCTCGTACTCACCGAGTTTGGTTCCCGGCGTTAAGGCAACATGCGGCGACGGAGTCGACGCCAGAAAGCTGGAGCGTACGTCATCGCTGGAAGCGAGCAGGGTTTCAACCTCCCGCCGCAGCTCGGAATCCGAAGCGCAGGCCCGAGCCAGCAAGGTAGAACGCTGCTCCGGCGCAAGGGACAGCGCCTGTTCCAACAATTCGCGTATCTGCTGCCAGCGTTCCGGCGTCATGTTCCAGCCTTGCGCATCTGGTGATGCAGCCAGATTCTGGCGGATTTCCAATGCCGCTTGACGGTCGCCGGAGACATGCCGAGCACGCCGGAGGTCTCATCGATGGAGAGGCCGCCGAAAAATCGCAGTTCAACAATTCGGCTTTGTTGGGGATCGAGCTTGGCGAGTTCGGCGAGGGCATCATCGAGCGCAACCAGATCGAGATTCCTGCGGTCGAATTGCACCGACTGGTCGAGAGTGAGGGCATAGCCGGGATTTCTTTTGTCGGCGCGGCGACGTCGCGCATATTCAACGAGAATCTGGCGCATCAACTGGGCGCAGACGGCGACGAAGTGTTCGCGATTGCGGAACTGCGCCGCACCCTGCTTCTCCAGACGGAGATAAGCCTCGTGCACCAGGGCGGTGCTTTGCAGAGTGTGGCCGTCGCGCTCCTGCCGCATGTAATGGTGCGCCAGGCGACGTAGTTCGTTATAAACCAGGGGTAAGACGTCGCGCAGAGCTTCGTCATCGCCAGCATGCCACTGGGCTAGAAGCCGGCTGACGGTTTGCGACGAAAGCGGCGACACTGCTCCCCCAGCTTGGCTCCAAACTATAGCCGTAAGTCAATACAACGTCAATCTGCGATCAAACCTTCCCGATCCTCCTCAGTCGGCAAGAAATTTTGTCATCGCGTGAGCCAATTCATCGTTTTTTCGCACTTTACGAGTTGAAGGCCGGACAAGCCCTCGGGCTGGGTGGAAAAGAGACATTCCATGTCACGAAAAACGATATTGACGGTCGTCACAGATGGGGCGCGCGACCTCCCCGACGCCTGGCCGGGGCTCACGGCTGCATTCGCTGACAAAGAAGTTTTCGTTGCCCTGAGCTGATTTGTCGGCGGAATGCACTTTACAAGGTGACGGGATCGAGAGCAGTACCAGAGCGGTAAGGGTCAACAGCTTGGGAGTTGATTATGAAAAAACTAGGATTCGCGTTCGGCTGCCTGCTGGCTCTGACGGAGTTGCTGGCGATTGCCCCAATCGCGCTGGCCAGCACGACTTGGTACGTCGACGGAGTGAAGGGCAACGACGGTAACAGCTGCCTGTCTTCAAGCACCGCCTGCAAGACGATCGGGCATGCCATTTCACTGGCGTCGTCCAGCGACTCTGTCATGGTCGCTCCGGCGATTTATATGGAGAATCTCACCATCAGCATCGGCCTAAAGATCATGGGTTCGGGTGCCAACACGACGATCGTGGATGGTGGCGGCGTGCACACAGTGTTCACGATCTCTGGCAAGAGCGCGAACGTCCTCTCCGGGTTGACGATCCGAAATGGATATGTCAACGGCAGCGGCGCTGGTGTCAGCAATGTCGGAACGCTGACGATCAACAGCAGTGTGATCAGCGGAAATAGCACCCCGGAAGGGTCGGGCGGCGGCATCTACAACAGCGGTACGCTGACGGTCAACAACAGCACCATCAGCGGCAACTCCGCATGGGATGGCGGCGGTATCTCAAACGTTTATGGTGGTACGCTCACCGTCAACAACAGCACCATTAGCGGCAATACAGCACTGGGCGGTTGCGCCAGCCAGGGTGGTTGTGGCGCTGGTTACGGAGGCGGAATCGGGAACATCGGCATCCTGGTGGTCAACAACAGTACCATCAGCGGGAACAATGTAAGTGGACCGAAGGGTGGTTTCGGCGGGGGTATCGCAAGCCTCGGCAATCTTCGGGAAACGGTCACGATCAGTAACGTAACCTTCAGCGGAAACGGCGCCACTTTTCAGGGCGGCAACATCGACAGACTAAGCGGCGCTGGCCGAGTGACGATCCAGAACAGCATTGTGGCCAACGCCACTTCGGGTGGGAACTGCGGCGGCACAATAACCTCACAGGGCTACAACCTGAGTGACGACGATACCTGCAGCTTCAGCGGCTCCGGTGATATGAACAACACCATCCCCATGCTCGGCACCCTGGGCAACAACGGTGGCCCCACACAAACCTTCGCGGAACTGACGGGCAGCCTAACCGTTGACGCCGGCAACCCAAACGGCTGCACGAACGGCAACGGGAAACTGCAGACGACCGACCAGCGCGGATATCCGCGTCCCGGCAAGAACAAGAATGACAAGCGTTGCGATATGGGAGCCTATGAAAGCCAAAGCGACTGATCCGAGTTGACGGCGATGCGGAGGGTCCTGCCGGTTCGGCAGCAGTGTGGAAATTCATGATGTGGCAAGGCAACAGCGTCCCCATAAGGAGACAGTTTATGAAAAAAGCCAATTTAGTCTTGAGAGTATTCGCGCTTTTTCTTGGGTTCGCCGCTACAGCGAATGCGACCGACGCGTCCCAACCGCAATTCACGTTCCGCAGGCCGCACCTGCCCGGGGCGCAATCAGTTATTCCAAATGCTATCAACAACAATGGGGTGGAGGTCGGCACGTACGTTGACAATCAATCTGTCACTCATGGCTACATGTTTGACGGCACCAATCTGATCACCCTGGATGACCCGAATGGCTATTACACAAGTCCTCAGGGTATCCCATTCAACAGCGAGGGTGTGGTCGTCGGCTACTACTTCAATTTAAGCGGCGTGCTCGTGGGGTTCCTCTATGACACGGCGACGCAACAATTCACGGACGTCCCCGGCCCAGTCGGCGCCACCGGTTCGGCGGCTGGAGGAGTCAACGATCAGGGTTGGATCAGCGGCTATTACTACGATTCCCAGGGCTACGCGCATGGCTTTCTGCTGCAGGGAACTACTTATTCGATTCTCGATCCGCCTGGTTCTTTTGCGGCGTACGCATACGGCATCAATAACAATGGCGATGTCGCCATAACCTGGCTAGACAGTGACTCCCTCTATGAAGGGGCTATTTACAACCGCAGTACGAGCACTTACACGATCAGAAATGTCCCCGGCGCAACTCTAGGCACCGAGGCTTCCTACCTCAACAACAAGGGTGACATCACATTTTGGTGGTACGACTCCAATTTCCTGGTGCATGGCGCCGTTTACACAGAATATTCCGGGAAATTCACGTTTTACACGTTCGACTACCCGCATGCCTATCAGACCGCCGTTAACGGAATCAATGACAACAAGGCTTTCGCCGGTTGGTTCGAGGGCCAGCAGTACGGCTCCGACCTGGGCTACATCGGCACCTTCAAGTAAAACAGCCCCGGAGGGCCGCCCCGAATGCTGCGTGGCAGTTTACGAACAAGACAAGCCGAATCCAACTATCGAAGGAGATTCTCCATGAAGAACACAATTGGGTTGTCCATCGCTCTGGCTCTGTTGTGCGCGGTTGCCACGACAGGAATGGCGCAACAACGCGAGCAGGCGCTCCGGCACGGTTCTTTCGCGGTCAAGCCGCATCCCAATCCGCCGGACACGGCGCAGATTCTCCGAGATGCGGCCGCCGGAACTGGCCTGCCCATGTGGGGTTACTCGGTCACGTCCAGTCGCGACGGAAACTCGTACTCCGGGGTCATGGTCGGTGCCAGCCCCTATACCAGCAACACCACCACAAGCGTAAAAGTGCAGATCGTCCCCATCATTTTCAAGATCGGACCCATTGTGTTTGACCCCACCAAACCCGACAACACCTGCGCCGGAGGACGGGTTCCCTTGACCCTGTTTAAGCAGTCGCCACTCTTTAACCCCGCTGACTTCGTGCTGAACGGAGTTGACGTGGGAACCGGGCAATACGTGGATGATTTCCAGCGGGCCAATTTCTGGGATCCGATCCAAGCCAACGGTGGGAACTACCATACGACCCTGAACCCGGTCGAAGTGTTGAAACCAATAGAGGTCGTTCCGGGAGGGCACGGTTCTTTCATCGCCAGGGGCTGCGAAATTCTCGGCGGGGTCGAAGTCAACTGGTGGGATAACTACCTGACTGGTACCCTGCTTCCCGAGTTGGCGAAGAGCGGCGTCGGGCCTTCCACCTTCCCCATTTTCCTGATGTACAACGTTGCGATGTACATTGGTAATCCGTACAACTGTTGTTATGACGGATATCACGGATCGTACGGCAGCCCGGTGCAGACGTATTCGCCGATGGAGTATGACACTTCCGGGCTGCAGTTTCCCGATACTTATGTTGCCGCCCATGAAATCGGGGAATGGATGAACGATCCGCTGATTACAAACCCGGTACCAGCGTGGGGACACGTCGGCCAACAGGCCGGATGCCAGAACAACCTGGAAGTGGGCGATCCGCTATTTTCCACTAATCCCCTCAGCAAGACCATGCCGAACGGTTATACCTATCACATGCAGGAGTTGGCGTATTTCTCCTGGTTCTACGGCGCACCATCGATCGGGGCGGGCGGGCTGTTCTCGGACAACGGCACTTTTACGACCGACGCCGGTTCAGTTTGCCAATAGGCGGAGCGCTATTATGGTTGCCGTCTCACCACGACGTCTGTCCCCCATCGACTACCAGCACTTGGCCGGTAACGTAGGAAGAAGCCTCGGACGCAAGAAAAACCGCCGCTCCCTTTAAGTCATCTTCGCTTCCGAACCTGTGCAGAGGGATGGCATCAAGCAACGAATCTTTCTTGTGCTCAATCACCCACTCGGACATATGTGTAGGGAACCATCCCGGAGCCAGCGCGTTCACGCGGATATTGTGAACTGCCCATTTACACGCCAGATCTTTGGTGAACGCGATGACTGCGCCTTTGCTTGCATGGTACGCAGTCGCCTGAACAATCTCGGCCGGCGCGCCCGCCATGCCCGCCACGGACGCTATATTGATAACGCTGCCGCTGCGGTGGCTAATCATGACTCGGCCGACTGACTGCGTCATCAAAAAGGTGCCTGTCAGATTCGTGCTGAGAACCCGTTCCCAATCCGCCAATTTCATTTGCTCGAACGGAGCGCCCCAGGAAATCCCTGCATTGTTGACGAGGATGTCGATGTGGCCAAACTGACGGACAACTTCCTCCGTCACCCGGTCAATAGATTCGGGTTGCGTCACGTCGCATTCCAGCGCGAGCGTGCGAACTCCGAAGTGGGCCAACTCCTTCGCCGCGTCCTCGCATCGAGTAACTTTGCGAGCGCACAAAACTACATCCGCTCCCATCTCGGCTAGCCCTTGCGCTATCTGGCGTCCCAAGCCGATCGATCCTCCAGTGACCATGGCAACTCGGCCGTTCAGTTCGAACAGATGGCGCACGTTCATGTCGTCCTCGATCTAGGAAGCCGGATGCCGGGAGGTGTGATCTTAGCAATAAACTCGGTCGTATTCTTCACAAGCAGCTTACAACGAATCCAACGAGAACAGGGCGGAGGCGATTTTATGACGAAGAAACGCGGGCAAACTCCCGACAAATTATAGTTCTACCGACCAACCTCCATGCGGGCTCCGTTAGTGTTTACACTCCTCCCTCGGAGAAGGCATTTTCGGTGAGATGATGCCCACGTTCCAATTCCAGGGGATGTCTCCGCTAGCTCGACGCCTGCAAACGACCTCCTCATTCAGTTCGTACATCCCGGGCATAAGGTGTTCCATCGGGTGCGGAGCATCCGTAAATGCCATGTAAGCGCGCTTCGATCCGAAAGCCGGCCAGTCCGGTTCATTCGCGGCCTGCGGCCGGCCCGTACGCGCAAAGGAACTCCAATAGCCAATCATCGTATCGGAAAGTTTCGTCTCTTCGGGCGTGGCTGGAATTTTCGGCCAAAGCGGCGGGGTGCCACCGAACGTGCCAAACACATAAGGCAATTCACTGGCGTGGAAGGCATGCAGGCCAGCCGCCTCTTCGGCAGGATATCCATGATCGAAGAAGTAGAGGAATGACGGCTGCCCCTGTGCCGTCTGCTTTCGAACCAGTCGCTCCGCTGTCCAGCCGTAAAGCATGTCTCGAGTTGTGGCCCATACACTCTCCTGCAGGTTGGTGGTGGGATAGAGCCGCAGGAATTCATCTGCCAGATCAACATACCGTTCACGAATCGTGGTTTCGTACTCTGAGGCAGTCGCAGGTGGTGGCGGGGAAAGTATTCTTAACGAGCGGATCTCGCCGCTGTTGAAACCAGCGAGGAGAGGCACAAGCGCTTGTTCGCCACGGTCGAAAACATCGACAAGTTGGCGCGGGATTACGTGCCCATCAATCGTGGGCCATGGAGCGTACCCGCTTGCTGGCGCGGATTGAGCCAGCTTATCTGCATCCATCGCCCGCAAAGCGGCGATGTTGGCCGCGTGCAGCGCCGCTGCGAGCTTCGTTCCACTTTCTTCTGAAGACGGTGAGCCGAATCGATGCTGCTTCAACTCGGGCATGGAGATCATGTAGGCGCTTTCCGATATTGCCTTCGCGAACAAGCCTCGTGCGGCAGGCGCTGCCATCAGGTACATCACACTGAGAGCCCCAGCGGATTCGCCCGCGATGGTCACATTGGAAGGATCACCGCCGAATGATCCGATGTTACGTCGAACCCATCGCAGCGCCTCGATCTGATCCAACAGACCGTAATTGCCAGACACTCCATCCGGCGATTCGGCGCTGAGTTCGGGATGCGCAAGCCAGCCTAGGACGCCTAATCGATAGTTGATCGAAACCACAACGATGCCTTGATTCGCCAGCCCTGTTCCGTCGTAGAATGGCTCCCGGCTCGCCCCTCCAACCAGCGCGCCGCCATATATCCAGAAGAAGACTGGCGCGTTGCGCGCGCCCACCGGACTCCAGATATTCAGCGTCAGGCAATCCTCACTCATCGGCATCGGCTCCCGAGTGTAGACGCTCGAGAGTTGTGGTTTTGGTTGCAAGCAGGCTGGCCCGAATTCAGTCGCCCTTCGGACCCCTTTCCAGCGAGGCATGGGAACCGGTGGTTTCCATCGTGCCGGGCCGACGGGAGGTAACACGTATGGAATGCCCTTGAAGACATGCAGTCTGCCTTCGGTCAGACCTTCGATCTTGCCTGCAGGAGAGTTCACAACTGGGCTGCGTTTGGCATCCGATGCAGATTCTGCGGCTGTCTTCCCCTGGACGCAATATAAAGGTGACATAGCAAGACAGCCGGCCACAGTGCTCCAAATCGTCAAGTAACGGTGTAGGCTCATACGGCAACTCCCAGCGCATTGTTCTCGCGTGAAAGTACGCGCGCGAGTCTTAAGAACAGCACAATAGCCACCAGATAAAACGGCACGAGGGTGTAAAGGGCAATCTGTAGCGAGCGATGAGGATAGGCTGCGTGAAAATAATCGCTGGCCGCACCTACGTAAGTAGGTCCAAGTCCGAGGCCGATGAAATTCATCACCAGCAACAACAACGCGCCCGACATCACACGCTGGTCCGGCCTTACCTCTTCCTGCACCAGCGTGACCATCGATGAGAGATAGAAATAGTTCAGAAACAGTGTGGCCACCAGGAAGCACAAGGCGAAATGCCACGAGGGCATCCAGACGAAACACAGATAAAAGGGAACCGCCAGTGCAAGCGAACCCGCGGGAACCAGCGCATATGCCTCTTTCGAGGTTCGCGTGAATCGATCAATCACCCTACCTGACACGAACATAGACCCACCTAGTCCGATCAGAACAACCAGCGCATAATAGGTGGCGATTTGTTTGAGCGCCATCCCTTTCTCGCGCATTAGAAAGAGGCCTAAAAAGTTGCCGAGGCCATACGTGACGAACTGGTTGGCCCCAGCGGCGAACGCCGCGAGCCTGAGCGAAGGCCGCGTAAAGAACATCACCAGAGTCTTCCGGAAACCGGTCGTTCCCCCCTGATCCGGAACGCGATCCAACCCGCCGCGTTGGGGTTCACGCACCAGCAGTGGAACGCCGATCGCCGCCAGCACGCCGATGCTTCCCAGAAAAAGAAATGCATAACGCCAACTTAAAGTCGCGGCGATCGAAGCTCCGAATGCAATCCCCAGTGTCGCGCCGAACGCTGGGCCGAGGTTGAAAATACCGAGCGCCGTTCCCCGGCGGCCGGTCGGAAAGTAATCGGAAATGATCGAATAGGAAGGGGGAACGCCTCCCGCCTCTCCAAACCCCACCGCCATATATGCGACCACCAGTTGAGGATAAGTGTTGGCGAGGCCGCAGCACATCGTAGCAGCGCTCCAAATTGCACACGCTGCCGCCAGCACTCTCGACCTGTTCGTCTTGTCGGCCATCCAACCAACCGGAATCGAGATAAAACAATAGAACAGCGCAAAGTAAAGTCCGCTCACCAAGCCAAGCTTACCGTCCGAGATGTGCAGGCTCTCCTGTATGGGCTTCGCAAGGATCGCGGGAAGTTGCCGCGACAGGAAATTCAGCACATAAACGAAGCTCAGCGTGCTAAGGGCAATCCATGCGCGCTGCCCGGGAACGGCCGGTTCGGGTTTGGACTGCTTCAGAACGAAAACCTCAACGCGAGTTGAATCACTCTCGGATTGGTACTCGTCGCAGTGATCTTCCCAAAGGCCGAGGG
>Ga0209698_10008340_pt1 | contig 10709 bp, 10 predicted proteins | sample LitLauG_LLR_2012_FD_187203 | JGI IMG/M metagenome (GOLD analysis project Ga0209698, IMG submission 187203) | Freshwater sediment microbial communities from Pennsylvania, USA - Little Laurel Run_MetaG_LLR_2012 (SPAdes) (version 2) | ecosystem: Environmental > Aquatic > Freshwater > Creek >... | reverse complement strand
GCGTCGTTCCCTTCGCGGAGGGTTCGATCGTCTTGACCTCCGCACTCGATGACCAGATCGCCGCGATCGCCGCGCAGGTGAAGGTGAAGAAGTACCACGTCGTGGGCATCACCGGCTACACCGACAACGTCTTCACGCCGGCGTTCAACCAGACCCTGAATCAGAACCGGGCAGTGGCCGTGGTCGCTCAGCTGACGGCTGACCTGGCGGCGATGCACGTCTCCGGCGTGACGGTGACGATCGTGACCACGCCGACCAGTTACGTGTTCCAACCGGACTCGAACGTGACCGCTCAGGGCCGAGCGTTCAACCGACGGGTCGTCGCCACTCTCAAGGTGAGTTAATCATGAGGGCACTTCGGCGTTCGCGTCGCGTCGCGCTCATCTCGCGGTTGGCGGCGATGGCGCTGGCGTCACTGGGGATCCTCGCGGGTGTGGCCAGTACTGCCGCCGCGGCGCCGGCGCAGAGCAAACCCGCGGCGGCGGGAACGGTGCTGGTGACGAATCTTGACCGCAATGCCGTGTCCGCGATCGACCCGGTGACGGGCGCCGTGACCACCGTGACGGGCCCCGGCTTGAGCGGTCCGTTGGGTATCGCGGTGGCCCCCGATGGACGCACCGCCTACGTGACCAACTCATTGGGCAACTCGGTGACCCCGATCAACCTGAGCACCACGCCCTTTCGCGTGGCGTCGCCCATCGCGGTGGGCACCGCTCCGTCGGCCATCGCCATCTCTCCCAACGGTGACGTGGCCTACGTGTCGAACTTCAACTCCAATACCGTGACCCCGATCATCTTGAACCGGTCGCCGGCGGTGGCCGAGGCGCCCATCGCCGTGGGGGCGGGACCCTGGAGCATCGCCGTCAGCCCGAACGGGCTCAAGGTCATCGTGTCGAACTCCGAAGCCAACAGCGTCAGCGTCATCGACGTGGCGACCAGGTCGACCTCCACGATCAACGTCGGCGGACGGCCCGAGGCGATCGCCGTGGCACCCAATGGCGACACGGCCTACGTGGTGTCCAACACCGAAGTGATTCCCGTGAATCTCGCCTCGAGCCCCGCCGCGGTCGAGTCGTCCATCAGTGTGGTGAATAAGCCCGTGGGAATCGCGATCAACCCCCAGGGGACGGCCGCCTACACCGTCAACGCCGACAACACGGTCACCCGCATCGACCTGAGCACCCATCCGGCCACCGTCTCCAACGCGGTGCAGGTCGGCTCCCTGAGCCAAGCCGACGGGGTGTCGATCAGCCCCAACGGCAAAACCGCCTACATCGCCAACGCCAGCGCCACGGTGACCCCCATCAATCTGACAACGGACCCGGTGTCCCCGGGGACCCCGGTTGCCGTCGGCTCATCCTCCTTCGGCGTGGCCGTGATCCCCGACCAGGCGCCGGTCACCGTGTTCACCGAGAAGGTCGGGGCCGCGGGGCGCACGTCGGTCTTCGACGCTTCGGCCTCCACGTCGCCCAATGGCAAGATCGCTTACTACCGCTGGGACTTCGGCGACGGCAACGTCCTGACGACGACGACGCCGATCGTGAAGTACCAGTACGCCAAGGTGGGCACCTATCAGGTCTCGCTCACCGAGGTGACCGTCGACGGGACGTCCAACGTCAGGACCTTCACCGGCCAGAACGTGAGCAACAACGGCAGTTCGGCCTCCCAGGTCGTGCACGTCGCACTCGTGGCCTCACCCCTGGAGATCAATCCGCTCCAGGGAGCTCCCGGCACCGCGGTGACCGTTCGCGACGCGACGCTGTCGAGCACCGGGTTGTGCCGTCCCGCCAACATCTACTTCGACAACCGTCTGGTCGCCCAGTCCTTGCCCGTGGGCAAGGTGCTGAGCGACCCCAACGTGGTCGTTCCCGGTGACGCGAGCGTGGGACAGCACACCATCTCGGTGTCGTGCTCGACACCGGCCAAGTCACTGGTGAACGTGAGTTTCGCGGTGGTCGCGCTGCGCAACCATCTCTCGGAGTTCAGTGTGGCGATGCCCTCGCCGGGGGTCCTCAAGAAGCATCTGGCCTCGGCGGGCCTCTTTGGTCTTTTGTTCCTGCTCTTCGGGCGCATCTTCGCCGCCGGCTTCCCGAGCGAGTGGATGGACCGCACCTACGCCAGCAACTTCGAGCGGGTCTCTCGGCGCATCCGCCGGCGCTATCCGTGGCTGTTCATCGACCACGACAAGCAGCGCCACATCGCGCGGCGCCTGTCGGTGGGCACGGTGTTGCTGCTGGTCTTCGTCGCGGTGGCCTCGTTCATCGACTCCTTCCTCAGTCCGGGATTCGGTCTCAATCGCACGTCGCTGTGGCTGTTCCTCGGCCAGTGTGCGGGCATCGGCATCATCACCCTCATCTCCCAAGGTCCGATCGCCCTGGTCGGGCTGCGCGAGAAGAAGACGGTCCACCTTCACGTGCTGGTCGGCGGACTCTTCATCGCCGTGATCTGCGTCGTGGCGTCGCGCTGGCTCGGTCTCGCACCGGGCTATTGCTACGGCTTGATCGCGGTCTACGTCTTGCGACCCACCCCGAGTTTGAAGGCGGAGGGTCGCTACCACTTCATCTCCTCCATCGTCGTCCTGGTGGTGTCCACGGCGGCGTTCTTCTTGACGGTGCCGGTCTTTCGCGCGGCCACCAACGGTCACCCCGCCCTGTGGGCCCTTATCTTGGACCCGGCCCTTAACATGACGTTCCTGGCGGGGTTCTCGAGCGTCGCCTTTGGCATGTTCCCTCTCCCGTTCCTTCCCGGGCACGGCGTCGCACGCTGGAACCGCTGGGCGTGGGCGTTCTTGAGCGTGGTCGGACTCATGGGGTACGTCGCGGTCCTGCTCTCCCCCGGCAGCGGCACCCTGCAAGAGCTGCACTCGGCGGGCATGATCCCGCTGATGACGGCCTTCGTCCTCTTCGCCCTCGCCTCGCTGGGCTTCTGGGCCTACCACCTGTGGCGGGCCAAATCGACCGGTGAGATGCACCACACCGACGACGAGGAACAAGAGGACTTCGAAGTCTTCGCCACGGAGTGAGTCTGCGGGCTCCGCTCAGCAGTCGAGGACGAAGGCGCGCAGGTGCAGGGCGTCGCCCTCGGCGTAGGGGCCCTCGTGGATGAACTCATCGAGCTCGGGCGCGGCGCGAAAGCCCATGCGCAGGTACATCGCCTGGGCCACCAGCATCGTGGGCGCCGAGTGCAGGATGATGCGCTCGCGTCGCTGCTGGCGTGCGCGAGCGACGCAGGTCTCGACCAGGGCGCGACCCGCGCCCTGTCCCTGGTGCGCGGGGTCGATGGCCAGCATGCGGATCCCGCAACCGCCGGGGTCGCTGAACTCGGCCATGGCACGCTCGGGACCGGGCACGTACGTCACGCCGCCCACGAGTACGGCGTCGTCGAGGGCCACGTAGACCTCAGAATCGAGTCGGCGACGTTCGACGTCGAGCAACTCCGCCTCGTAGGGGCCCAGGGGTTCGCCGCCATTGAGCTGGCGGTAGGCCGCCACCGTGATGCGCGCCAACTCGCCGCATTCATCGGCGTGGATCAGGCGAATCAGCACGGGATGCTCCCGCGACGTGGACATCGAGGTCCCGTCCCTGGTGCGTACGCATCCGCCGGTGGCGCCCCTATCGTCATGTCGGAGAAAGTTTTTCACATTTCCTGTAACGCACGAGGCACTCGCGCGACAGTGCAGTTATGAAGAGGCGCTATGACTGACGAGACCGTGACACCAGCGACGCGAGTGACCAGGACGCCCGTGGGCCGTCGTCTGTTCCTCGGGCTGGTCGCCCTGGGTGGCGCCGGCGTCGCGTTCGGCGGTCAGGTTCAAAAGGCCCTGAGCAGCAAACTCGGCAGCGGATTCGCGTCGCTGCTGCCCGGCGGCGACCATTTCCGTATCTACACCATCACGGGTAGTTACCCCGACGTCCCCACCTCGAGCTTCCGCCTCACGGTGAGCGGGCTCGTTGACACTCCGATGACGCTGACGTTCGATGAATTGACGGCCCTGCCGTCGCTCGACATCGTCAAGGGTTTCCAGTGCGTGACCGGCTGGCGGGTCGAGAACGTGCCGTGGAAAGGTGTGTCCCTCGCGCATTTGTTGACGATGGCCGGCGTCCAGTCCTCGGCGATCGCCGTGAGCTTCGACTCCTACGACCACGCCGATTCCGAGAGCCTGTTGATCGACCAGGCCCACTTGCCTGATGTCATCGTCGCCTACGAGATGTACGGCAAGCCGGTGTCGCGCGAGCACGGTGGCCCGGTGCGACTGGTCGTGCCCCAGATGTACGGTTACAAGTCCCTCAAGTGGCTCTCGGGCATCCGCGTCGTGGACCGCGTCGAGCCGGGTTTCTGGGAGCAGAACGGCTATCCGACCAACGGGTGGCTCGATGGCTCCACCGGTGCGACCAATCCCAGCCCCCAGCTCTCGTGACGTCGACTCTCACTGACGCCGCGCACCGCCTCGTGCGCTTCGACGTGGCCCAGCGCACCGCGCACTGGCTCGTGGCCCTCGGATTCGCGGTCCTCACCTTCACCGGGATCCCCTTGTACTTCGGTTCATTCTTCGGGATCCTCTTCGCGCGTCACCAGATCCAGACGATCCATCTGTGGACGGGACTGGTGTTGCCCCTGCCCGTCCTCGTCTCGCTGGCCGGCTCGTGGGGGCGTCGCATGCGCCGCGACCTTCATCGCTTCGCGTACTGGTCACGGGCCGAGGTGCGTTGGCTCGCGACGTTGGGACGCGAGAACACCGACCTCGACAAGTTCAATCCCGGCCAGAAGGCCAACGCTCTCTTTATTGGCGCCGCGATCGTCGTGTTGTGGTTCAGCGGTTACATCCTGCAGTGGTTCCGCTTCTTTCCGGTGTCGTGGCGCGAAGGAGCGACCGTGACGCACGACACCGTCGCCTTCGCGGCCTTCGCGGTGGTGGTGGGTCATATCGTCATGGCTCTCACGCACCGTGACGCACTGGTGTCCATGATCAAAGGGACGGTGTCGCGCGACTGGGCCGAGCGTCACGCGGGCGAATGGGCCGGGGAACAAGAGTCGGCGTCGTAGCCGACGTCGCCGAGTGCGGTGGCGGCGATGTAACGAACGGGCGACTCGAGAGACCGTAGTGCAGTCCCACTTCAAAGGAGCAGTCATGACGGAGACTTACCAGGTGAAAGAAGAGGCCTTGGCGCAACTGACGACACGTCAGTTCCGGGTCACCCAGGAGAACGCGACGGAGCCCGCCTTCGACAATGAGTTCTGGGACCACAAGGAGGCCGGGATCTACGTCGACGTGGTCTCGGGCGAGCCCCTGTTCGCCTCGACCAAGAAGTACGACAGCGGGTGCGGGTGGCCAAGCTTCACCGCACCCCTCGAGCCCGGCAACGTGGTCGAGAACTCCGACACCGCCTTCGGGATGGTGCGTACCGAGGTGCGCTCCACCCACGGCGATTCGCACCTGGGACACGTGTTCAACGACGGGCCCGTCGCCGAGGGCGGACTGCGCTACTGCATCAACTCCGCGGCCCTTAGATTCGTAGCGTACGAGGACCTCGAGGCTGAGGGTTACGCCGCCTACCGCAGCCTCTTTTCAAATCGCGGCGAGACCGAGGAGCGGGGACGATGAGTGACGTGACGCACAAGGCCATCTTGGCCGGGGGATGTTTCTGGGGGATGCAGGACCTGATTCGGCGCCGTCCGGGCATCGTATCCACCCGGGTGGGCTACAGCGGTGGCGACGTCGCCAACGCGACGTATCGCAACCACGGTACGCACGCCGAGGCCATCGAGATCGTCTTCGATCCCACGCGGACGTCGTATCGCGAGATCCTCGAGTTCTTCTTCCAGATCCACGACCCGACGACACCGAACCGTCAGGGCAATGATCTCGGGATGAGTTATCGCTCGGCCATCTTCTACGCGGACGAGGAACAGCACCGCGTGGCCCTCGACACCATCGCTGATGTCAACGCCTCGCGGCTGTGGCCGGGACCGGTCGTGACCGAGGTCGCGCCCGCCGGATCGTTCTGGGAGGCGGAACCCGAGCACCAGGACTACCTCGAGCGCATCCCCAACGGGTACACCTGTCACTTCGCGCGCCCCGACTGGGTGCTGCCGCGGCGCCAGGACGCGGCGAGTTCTATTTCATAAGGAGTTGACCCGGGGAGGGAACCGTCGAAGGTCCTAGCGAGGACGTCGGCGCGCGACGACGATGGCGCGCACCGAGTCGTCGCTCGCGGGCGAACCTTCCTCGTCGAACTCCTCGAGGATCTCGAAGTGCGCCGAGAGCATCTGGCGCACCGTCTCGAGGTCGACGCCGAGCTCAAAGATGGTGTCGCGATGCAGGACATAGTTGTCGTCGCTGCGGTGCTCGAAGATGCGGATGTCCCAGACGGCCAAGGGTTCTCGCGAGAAGTTGACGTCCATCACCAGCGTGTGGCCGTCGAAGTCGTAGACCCAGGGCGCCATGTCGCCAAGGTCGCGTAGTCGTCCCACGGTGTTGAGGTCGAAGAAGAAGAGTCCCCCGTCGCGCAGGTGCTGGGCGACCTTCGACACGACCGTCTCCCAACCCTCGAGGGAGGTGACGTGATTGAGGGTGTCGAAGACGCAGATGACCGCGTCGAAGGTCTCGTCGAGCTCAAAGCGGGTGATGTCCGCTTCGAGGAGTCGCGCCTCGGGGCAGCGACGTCGGGCACGCTCGAGCATGCGTGACGAGAGGTCGATGCCGGTCAGCGAGTAGCCCGAGCCGAGTCCGGCGAGGACCGCGCCGGTGCCACACCCGAGTTCGAGGACGTCGCGGGCGTCGGGGCGGTAGCGGTCGAAGGCGCCTAGCAGTGTCGCGATGAGTTCGGTGGGCTCGCCGTTCACGGCGTCGTAGAACGCGGCGAAGGAATCGTACTGGGCCATCGCCCAGTGTCTCACGAGCGAGTGGTGACCCCGGAACGTGACGAGACCCCCAGCGAGTCGCGGCGTCGCAAATCGTCCGCGGCCCGTGGGAGTCGTCACTGTCAACGGGCTCTTGCCCGCATCGATCAGTCCAGGTCGAAGCGGTCCAGCGTCATGACCTTGTCCCACGCGCTCACGAAGTCGCGCACGAACTTGGACTTGGCGTCGTCGCTCGCGTAGACCTCGGCGATGGCGCGCAGTTGGGAGTTCGAGCCGAAGACCAGGTCCACGCGACTCGCGGTCCACCGGACGTCGCCCGTCGCGCGGCTGCGTCCCTCGAAGGTGTGCGCCTCCTCGGACGACGGAGTCCACTGGGTGTCCATGTCGAGGAGATTGACGAAGAAGTCATTGGTGAGAGTCGCGGGACGCTCCGTGAGCACGCCGATCGGTGACAGGCCGGCATTGGCGTTGAGCGCACGAAGCCCGCCCACCAGCACCGTCATCTCCGGGGCGCTCAAGGTCAACAGACGCGCCTTCTCGAGCAGCAACTCCTCGGCCGTGCGGCTGTGCCCGGGGGCGAGGTAATTGCGGAAACCGTCGGCGGTGGGTTCGAGCACGGCGAAGGATTCGATGTCGGTCTGTCCCTGTGAGGCGTCGGTGCGTCCCGGGATGAAGGGGACCTCGATCTCAAAGCCGGCGTTCTTAGCGGCCTGTTCGATCGCGGCGCAGCCGCCGAGCACGATCAGGTCGGCCAGTGACACGGCCTTCGACCCGTTCTGGGAGTCGTTGAACTCCTGGCGGATCGCCTCAAGGGTCGAGAGCACCGTGGCGAGTTCGCCCGGATTGTTGACCGCCCAGTCCTTCTGGGGCTCGAGACGGATGCGTGCACCATTGGCACCGCCGCGCTTGTCAGTGCCGCGGAACGTCGAGGCCGATGCCCACGCGGTCGAGACCAACTGGGAGATGGTGAGGTTCGAGGCGAGGATCTTGCTCTTCAACTCCGCCGTCTTCTTCGCGCCGATCAGCTCGTGGGTCACGGCGGGCACCGGGTCCTGCCAGATCTGGGGTTCGGCGGGCACGAGAGCGCCCAGTCCCCGGACGTAGGGTCCCATGTCGCGGTGGGTCAACTTGAACCACGCCTTAGCGAACGCGTCGGCGAACTCCTGGGGGTTCTCGTGGAATCGCTTCGAGATCGGGCCGTAGACGGGGTCGAAGCGCAACGCCAGGTCGGTGGTGAGCATCGTCGGCGCGTGGCTCAGCGACGCGTCGTGCGCGTCGGGCACCGTTCCGGCGCCGGCGCCATCCTTGGGCTTCCACTGCTGGGCGCCGGCCGGGCTCCTGGTCAGTTCCCACTCGAAACCGAACAGGTTGTCGAAGAAGTTGTTGCTCCAGCGCGTGGGGCTCGTGGTCCACGCGCCTTCGAGGCCACTCGAGATGGTGTTGACGCCGTTGCCGGTACCCATGGTGTTGTGCCACCCGAATCCCTGCTCCTCGAGGGGCGCGGCTTCGGGCTCGCGTCCGACGTACTCCTCGGGATTGGCGGCGCCGTGGGTCTTGCCGAAGGTGTGGCCGCCGGCGATGAGCGCCACCGTCTCCTCGTCATTCATGGCCATGCGCAAGAACGTCTCACGGATGTCGTGCGCGGCCAAGAGGGGATCGGGATTGCCGTTGGGCCCCTCGGGGTTCACGTAGATCAGACCCATCTGCACGGCGCCGAGAGGATTGTCGAGCTCGCGCTCGCCGCGGTAGCGCTCGTCGCCCAGCCACGTGGTTTCGGGACCCCAGTTGGTGTCCTCCTCGGGCTCCCAGATGTCCTCGCGACCACCGGCGAAACCGAAGGTGGTGAAGCCCATCGACTCGAGGGCGCAGTTACCCGCCAGGATCATGAGGTCCGCCCACGAGATCTTTCGGCCGTACTTCTGCTTGACCGTCCACAACAGTCGCCGCGCCTTGTCGAGGTTCACGTTGTCGGGCCAAGAGTTGAGGGGAGCGAATCGCTGGGCGCCCGAACCGGCGCCGCCGCGACCGTCGCCGATGCGATACGTACCTGCGCTGTGCCAGGCCATGCGGATGAAGAACGGTCCGTAGTGGCCGTAGTCGGCGGGCCACCAGTCCTTGGAGGTGGTCATGACGGCTTCGATGTCAGCCTTGACGGCGTCGAGGTCGAGCGTCTTGAACTCCTCGGCGTAATCGAAGTCCTCATCCATGGGATTGGCCAAGGGGGAGTTCTGGTGAAGGATCCTCAGGTTCAACTGGTTCGGCCACCACTGCGCGTTGGGCTGGCTGTCGCCCGCACTGGTGTTCGCTCCGCCCGCGAAGGGGCACTTGCTGTCGTTTTCCATTTTGTTTCTCTCCTTTGTTCGAATGATAATTGCCGACCTCGGTGAATTTCCCGTGATGACTTCGTGCCTGCTCTGCTCAGACGCCCTTGGTCGCGGCCGTGATGTCGCGTCGTCGTCGCGGGGTGGGGTCCAGGCGAGTGGAGACACGACCCTGGGCCACGCACTCGGGACATCGTCCCCAGTAGGCCACTTCGGCTTCGTCGATCTCGTAGCCCTGATCGTCGTCCGCCGTGAGGCACGGAGCCTCACCGACCGCGCAGTCGACGTCGACGACGCGCCCGCAGATCCGACAGATCAGGTGATGGTGGTTGTCGTCGACCCGGTCCTCGTATCGTGCGGGGGAACCGACGGGTTGGATCCGCCGTATCAGCCCCTTCTCGACCAGTACACCCAGGGCGTCGTACACGGCTTGGCGCGAGATCGTCCCGATCTGCGCCTGCGCGGCTTCGACCACGTCGTCGGCACTCGCGTGCGGGAGTTGGCCAACGGCGTGAAGGACCGCTACACGTTGGGCGGTCGCCTGGATGCCGTGTTGACGCAGGGACTGCACGGCGGCGTGGGACACGCGAACAGACTACACCAATTCTGTACTCAGTCCAGAAATGGATGAAATCTGTATTCTGTCGGGCCAGTAACCCTATGAGTAGGTGACCTTGAGGGACCTGGCGGTAGCGGGCAATAACGTCGCGCTCCAGTTCTTGGTGGCGTGCACGATGCACAGACCAGCGCGCGTCGCCGTCACTGAGGAACCGTGCAGCGAGCAGTGTGCGCCCGTCACGGAATAGACCATCGCGCCGGTGCCGGTCCCTCCGGTGGTCGACAGCCTGACGTGAGCACCGTGCGTCGCGTGCGCGCTCGAGACCGTGAGGATCAACGCGCGTTGCGCCGCGAAACCAAAGAAGAAGGTCACCGCCTTCGACCTCACACCGCGGTGGGTGGCGTCGCGCCCCTTCGTGGCTCGCACGGTGCAGGCGTGGACCGACGTCACGCTGAGGTGTTCGCCATTAAGATGAATTTGCCGGCCACGAGGCGGTAGGTGACGACTCCCGACCCGGTCCCTCCGCGGGTTGCGAGCGAGATCCTGGTACGCAATCCGAGATCGAGCTTGCGAGTGGAGAGTGAAAGGCGCGACTGGGCCAGGTTGGTGAGGGTCACCACCGGGGATGACGGGGCGGTGCCCACTGCGCCACCGTATGACGGACCATTGGCCACGCTGGCGATGAGTGAGCAAGTACCGTGCACCCGTACGTCATCGTGCGAGGCACCATATTCAAAGGGTTGTCGCTAGCACGTCGCGGAATTGCCACGGTTGATCGCCTTCGACGCCCGCGACCCGCACCGTTCTTGTGGCAGCGTCTCAACTCACTCGCAACGACATCACAAATCTGGCGCAAGTCGGATGAATCGCGCTTGCCGTGTCGTGCCACGTTGTACATTTCGTGGATGACAGCAACCACGGTGAACGAGCAGCGGCTCGCCACGTCTCGACTGCTGCACCGCTTCAAC
>Ga0209698_10008339_pt1 | contig 10709 bp, 11 predicted proteins | sample LitLauG_LLR_2012_FD_187203 | JGI IMG/M metagenome (GOLD analysis project Ga0209698, IMG submission 187203) | Freshwater sediment microbial communities from Pennsylvania, USA - Little Laurel Run_MetaG_LLR_2012 (SPAdes) (version 2) | ecosystem: Environmental > Aquatic > Freshwater > Creek >... | reverse complement strand
TTCATCAACTGCAGCACTTCGCCCTCGGCGATCCGGTTGGTGGCGTCGGCCAGGATGCGCATCACGCGCATGTTTTCGATGTCGACCATCATCTGGAACGAGCGCGAATACAGGAAATCGCCCACCAGCACGCTGGAGGCATTGCCGAACGCGGCGTTGCTGGTCGGCCGTCCCCGGCGCAGGTCGGACTCATCGACCACGTCGTCGTGCAGCAGGGTCGCCGTGTGGATGAACTCGATGACCGCGGCCAGCACCGTGTGCGCCGGGCCGTGATAGCCGAGCGCACGCGCCACCATCAGCAGCACCGCCGGTCGCAGGCGCTTGCCCCCGGCGCCCACGATGTAGTCGCCGATGGTGCCGATCAGCGCCACTTCCGAACGAAGGCGCTCGCGCACGATCCGGTCGACCGCCAGCAGATCGGACGCGATCGGCGCCAGCAGCAGCGCCAGGTCATCGGTCGAGGCGGCGGAGGCTTGCGTTGCGGAGGCGATCGACACAGGCTCTCGGAGGCGGGCCGCGATGGCGGCCGCGTTTTGACCAATTATTATATTGAGCCTGCGCGCCGGTTCGGGCGATCCGGACTGCGCATTGACGTCGGATCACGGAAAATGCGACAATATCCGGCTTCGCATGGGCGGGCCGCGGCGGGTTGCTCCCGAGGCGCCCGCATCGCAAGTCAGGGAATGAAAATCATGTTCGCGGTCATCAGAACGGGCGGCAAGCAGTACCGGGTCAGCGCGGGCGACCGCCTGAAGGTCGAGGCCTTGCCGGTGCAAGTGGGCCAGCAGATTGCGCTCACCGAGGTGCTGGCGCTGGGCGAGGGCAGCGAGCTGCGGCTGGGCGCTCCGCTCGTGGCGGATGCTTCGGTCGTGGCGACGGTGCTGTCGCACGGGCGGCACCCCAAGGTGCAGATCTTCAAGATGCGCCGCCGCAAGCACTTCCAGAAGCACGCCGGCCATCGGCAGGATTTCACGGAACTGCAGATCGACCGTATCGGCTGAGAGCATCGGCTGCACTGAGCAAGGTTGCGACATGGCACACAAGAAAGCAGGCGGTTCGTCCCGTAACGGCCGCGATTCGCAGCCGAAGATGCTCGGCGTGAAGGCCTATGGCGGCGAATCGGTCAGCGCGGGCAGCATCATCGTGCGCCAGCGCGGCACCCGGGTACACGCCGGCGAAAACGTCGGCGTCGGCCGTGACCACACCCTGTTCGCGCTGGTGAACGGTACGGTGCGCTTCACCGTCGGCGGGCGGCACAACCGCCAGCGCGTCAAGATCGTACCCTTGCAATAGGTCCCCGGCGCAGGCGGGCGAACCGCGCGCCGGCAATCACCGTTCGGCCCGGGCGCGAGAGCCCGCGGCCTTCCGTTTCGGGTCCGTGTCCGTATGAAGTTCGTCGACGAAGCGCGGATCGAGGTGATCGGCGGCAACGGCGGTAACGGCTGCATGTCGTTTCGCCGGGAAAAGTTCGTTCCCAAGGGGGGGCCGGACGGCGGCGACGGCGGCCGCGGCGGAGACGTGTGGGCCGTGGCCGACCGCAACCTGAACACCCTGCTCGATTACCGCTACACGCGCCGCCACCAGGCCGGCAACGGCGAGCACGGCACCGGTTCGGATTGTTTCGGGCGCGGCGGACACGACATCGAGTTGCGCGTTCCGGTCGGCACCCTGGTGTTCGACGAATCCGACGGCTCGCTGGTCGCGGACCTGGCCGCGGACGGCCAGCGCGCCATCCTGGCCTGTGGCGGGCGCGGCGGCCTGGGCAATCTGCACTTCAAGTCCAGCACCAACCGGGCGCCGCGCAAGCGCACGCTGGGGGCGCCCGGTCAGGCGCGTCGGCTGCGGCTCGAATTGAAGGTACTGGCCGACGTCGGCCTGCTGGGCGCGCCCAATGCCGGCAAGTCGACGCTGCTGGCGGCCGTTTCCAATGCCCGCCCCAAGGTGGCCGACTACCCGTTCACCACGCTGTATCCGCATCTGGGCATGGTGCGCCTGGAGCACGGCAAAGGCTTCGTGCTGGCGGACCTGCCCGGTCTGATCGAGGGGGCTGCCGAAGGGGCCGGCCTGGGTCACCGGTTTCTGCGGCACCTTGCGCGCACCCGCCTGCTGCTGCACGTGATCGACATCGCGCCGTGCGACGGCTCGGCCGATCCGGCCACCCAGGCGCGCGCGATCGTCGCCGAGCTCAAGCGCTTCGACACCGGCTTGCACCGCAAGCCGCGCTGGCTGGTTCTGAACAAGATCGACGCCCTGCCGCAGGAACAGCGCGCCGAGCGGGTCGCCGAGATCGGCGAGCGCTTGCGGCGCCGTTTGCGCAGCAAGGCCCCGGTGTTCGCGGTTTCGGCTGCCACCGGCGAAGGGTGCCGGGATCTGATGTGGGCGATCAACGACTTCCTGTCGCGGGCGCGTCCCGCCGCCGAGTCGCAGGAGGGCGCCGTCGACGTGCGCTTCGAGCCCGCGCCGGCAGCGACGTGATGAGCGCGGGCGGCTCGGCACTGGCGGGCGCGCAGCGCGCCGTCGTCAAGGTGGGCAGCAGCCTGGTGACGGACGAGGGACGCGGTCTGGATGCTGGCGCGATCGCGCGCTGGGCGGCCCAGATCTCGGCGCTGCATCAGCTCGGCAAGCAGGTCGTCCTCGTGTCCAGCGGCGCCATCGCCGAGGGAATGCAGCGCCTCGGTTGGCGCCGGCGCCCGCAGCAGATCCACGAACTCCAGGCTGCTGCCGCGGTCGGACAGATGGGCCTGGCGCAAGCCTATGAATCGGGATTCGCCGCGCACGGGCTGCGCAGCGCGCAGGTGCTGCTCACTCACGCCGACCTGGCCGACCGGGCACGCTATCTGAATGCGCGCTCCACCCTGGTGACCCTGCTCAACCTGGGGGTCGTTCCGGTCATCAACGAAAACGACACCGTGGTGACCGACGAGATCAAGGTCGGAGACAACGACACGCTGGCCGCTCTGGTCACCAACCTGGTCGAAGCCGACGTTCTGGTGATCCTGACGGATCAGAGCGGCCTGTACAGCGCGGATCCGCGCGTCGATTCCGCGGCGGTGCTGATCGGGCAGGCGCAGGCCGGCGACCCGCAACTGGAGGCGATCGCCGGGGGCGCCGGCAGCGCGATCGGGTCCGGTGGCATGCTGACCAAGGTTCTCGCGGCCAAGCGCGCCGCCCGCAGCGGAGCCACCACCATCATCGCGAGCGGGCGCGAGGACGATGTGCTGGTGCGGATGGCCAACGGGGTATCGATCGGCACCACGCTGACGGCGCGCGATCCGGTGCTGACCGCGCGCAAGCAGTGGCTGGCCGATCATCTGCAGCTCAAGGGCCGGCTGCTGGTGGACGCCGGGGCCGCGCGCGCGCTGCGTCGCGAGGGCAAGAGCCTGCTGCCGATCGGCGTGCTGCAGGTCGAGGGCGAATTCGCCCGCGGCGACGTGGTGTCCTGCGTCGGCCCCGACGGCGCGGAGGTCGCGCGAGGCCTGGTCAATTATTCGAGCTCCGAGGCGCGCCAGATCGCGCGCAAGCCGAGCAGCGAGATCGCGGCGACGCTGGGCTTCATCGAGGAGCCGGAGCTGATCCACCGCGACAACCTCGTGGTGCTGTGAGGCGGTAGCCACGACTTGCGGTCGCCGCGGCTGGCGGTGCAGCCCGGCCGGTCGCGCTGCACGCTCAAGGGAACGGCCAGGCAGGTGCCGCCCTCACGCCCTCACGCCGTCGCGCCGATCAGGACTTGCGCTGCTCCGGGCGGAACACGTACTGCGACAGTTCCGCCAGCGCCTGCTGGTACACGGCGCGCTTGAATTCGATCACCGAGTCCTGCGGGACCCAGTAGTCGTTCCAGCGCCACGCGTCGAATTCGGGCTTTTCGCTGCGGCGCAGGCAGACGTCGCATTCGCGGCCGACCAGCCGCAGCAGGAACCAGATCTGCTTTTGCCCGCGGTAATTGCCCCGCAGGTCGCGCCGGATCCACTGCTCTGGGACCTCGTAACGCAGCCACTCGCGCGTGCGCGCTACGATCCGCACATGGTCGGGGTACAGTCCGATCTCCTCGTACAGTTCGCGGTACATGGCCTGCTCGGGGGTCTCGCCGTGCTTGATCCCCCCTTGCGGGAACTGCCAGGAGTGCTGTTTTGCGCGTTTTCCCCAGAATACCTTGTTGCGGTCGTTGAGCAGGATGATGCCGACATTCGGGCGGTAGCCTTCCTTGTCCAGCATTCCATCACCTGAAGCTATATCATCTGCCGCCGATTATAGGAGCCGCGCGGTGCGGCTCAAACGTGATCCGCGTGGTCCAATGGGCCGCCTTATTCTCAGATTTCATCGATGCGAGCTTCGCGGTTCTTCATTTCGACGCTGAAGGAGGCGCCGGCCGACGCCGACGTCGTCAGCCAGCAGCTGATGTTGCGGGCTGGCATGATCAAGAAGCTCGCGGCCGGCATTTACACGTACATGCCGCTCGGGCTGCGCTCGATCCGCAAGATCGAGGCGATCGTCCGCCAGGAGATGAATCGTGCCGGCGCGATCGAGCTGCTGATGCCGGTCGTGCAGCCGGCGGAGCTCTGGATGCAGAGCGGGCGCTGGGACAAGTACGGGCCGGAGCTGCTCCGGCTTAAGGACCGCCACCTGCGGGATTTCGTGCTGCAACCGACCTCCGAGGAGGTCGTCACCGACATCGTGCGCCAGGAAGTTCGCAGTTACCGTCAGCTGCCGGTGAATTTCTACCACATCCAGACCAAGTTCCGCGACGAGCGCCGGCCCCGGTTCGGGGTGATGCGGGGGCGCGAGTTCACGATGAAGGACGCGTATTCGTTCGACCGCGACGAGCAGGGCGCGCACCGCAGCTACGACGCGATGTTCGCCGCCTACCAGCGCATTTTCGAGCGCATGGGACTTGAATTTCGAGCCGTGTCGGCCGACACCGGGGCCATCGGGGGAACGCGCTCGCACGAGTTCCAGGTGATTGCCGATACCGGCGAAGACCGGATCGCGTACAGCCCCGACGGCGATTACGCCGCCAACCTCGAGCTGGCCGAGGCGCTGCCGCTGCTTGCGGAGCGCGCCGCGCCGGCCCAGGCGATGCGCAAGGTGGCCACGCCCGGCTGCACGCGCTGCGAAGACGTGGCCGCCCACCTGGGGGTGCCGATCGAGCAGACGGTCAAGGCGGTGGTGGTGGCGGTCGAGGCCGGGAAGGACGCCGACCGGAGCGAGGCCGGCCGGCCCGAGATCTGGATGCTGCTGGTGCGGGGCGATCACGATTTGAACGAGATCAAGGCCGGCAAGCTGCCGGGCCTGGCGCGCGGCTGGCGCCTGGCGAGCGAAGAAGAGATCGTGGCGCACTTCGGATGCCCGCCGGGGTACCTGGGCCCGGTGTCTGCGCGCAAGCCGGTGCGGGTGATCGCGGATCGGACCGTGGCCAGGATGAGCGATTTCGTCTGCGGCGCCAACCAGGCGGGCTACCATTTCGCGGGCGTGAACTGGGGCCGCGATCTGCTCGAGCCGGAGCTCGTCGCCGACATTCGAAACGTGGTCGCCGGCGACGCGTCGCCCGACGGCAAGGGCCGGCTGCAGATCCAGCACGGCATCGAGGTCGGTCATGTCTTCTACCTGGGGTCGCTGTATTCGGAAAAGCTGGGAGCGAGCTTCCTGGACGAGCAGGGCCAGTCGCGCCCGATCGAGATGGGGTGCTACGGAATCGGAATCACGCGCCTGCTGGGCGCGGCGATCGAGCAGAACCACGACGAGCGCGGCATCATCTGGCCGGTCCCGGTCGCGCCGTTCGAGGTCGTGATCTGCCCGGTCAACTACCCGCAGTCCACGCCGGTGCGCGAGCAGGCCGACCGGCTCTACCAGCAGTTGTGCGAGATCGGCGTGGACGTGCTGCTCGACGATCGCGGCGAGCGTCCCGGCGCGATGTTCGCCGATGCCGAGTTGATCGGGATTCCGCACCGGATCACGGTCGGCGAACGGGGACTGAAATCCAATCAGCTGGAGTATGCGTCGCGGCGCGCTCTTCAGCCCTCGATGATTCCGATCGCCGATGCGGTGGCGTTCATCCGAGAGCGGCTCGATCGCTGAGCGGCGGCGCGCGGCGCTGTGCGCCGCCGTCGCCTTGCCATGGGCCCTGGCGGCGCGGCCGGCATGGGCCGGAGCCCAGGCCTACGAGCCGCTGGCCGACGCCGTGCGCAGCGCGCTGGCCGCGCGCATCGCCGACACCGCCCCGCCCCAGCGCAAGTTCGATCGGGTCCAGGACCGCGTCGCGTTCGTCGACTGGCTGGCCGAGATGTCGCAGCGCCTGACTCCCATGGAGTCCGAGTACCGCCTGCGCGTCGACCTGCTGCGCACGCTCGACTACGAGTGCACCCGCGCCGGCCTGGACCGCCAGATGATCCTGGGACTGATCCAGGTCGAGAGCGGGTTTCGCAAGTACGCGATCTCCGCGGCCGGCGCGCGCGGCTACATGCAGGTGATGCCGTTCTGGACCTCGTTGATCGGCGATGGCGATGCCCGCCGCCTGTTCGACATGCGCACCAACCTGCGCTACGGCTGCGTGATCCTGCGGCATTATCTGGACGCGGAGCAGGGCGACCTGTTCCGTGCCCTCGGCCGCTACAACGGGAGCCTCGGGCGGCCCGAGTACCCGCAGGCCGTGCTGGCGGCGTGGCGGCGTCAATGGAACTACCTGCCCCGCCCCCGCCAGGCCTCGTGAACGGCGCGCAACGTATTGCGACCGCTTTCGATTCCGCTTGATCCAGGTCAAGCGGGGATCAGCCCACGGATCCCACACTGCGGACTCCGTCTTTTGAAGAATCGGGTCAACCTTTCGGCAGGGACGGTCTCGCGACCGACGGCGGGGACAACGGGATTGCCTGGGCTTGCCCCGGCAAAGCCGGCCTTGCCGACATCAATCTTGATCGGTGCTTTCTGGCCAAGGAGAGTGCAGTGTCTATGCTGAAGCTGGCTTCAGTCCTGGTGGCGGCGCTTGCCGGCACCGTTTCCGCGACGGCGTATGCGGCCGACGATGACTTCGATCGGTGGGAGGTTCGTGCCCGGTTCGTGCGCCTCGATTCGAAGGGTGAGTCCGATCCGATCTCCCAGCTCAACCTGCCGGCAAATGCGGTCGTCGTCAACGGCGTGTCGCTTCCGGAATTCGATATTTCCTATTTCTTCACCAAGCACATCGCGGCCGAGCTGATCCTGACGTACCCGCAGAAGATGAATGTGGACGTCAACGCAGGTACCGGCATTGGCCAGATCGGCCACGTCACCGCGCTTCCGCCGATCATCACAGGCCAGTACCACTTCATGCTGCCGCAGGGCTTCGACCCGTACGTCGGGGCCGGCATGAACCTGACCTGGCTGACCAACGTGCAGCTCAAGGCGGCGCCGGTCCTTCCATTGGGATTGAATACCAGCAGCAAGTTCAGCGTCGGTCCCGCTCTGCAGGCCGGCCTGGATTACACCGTCGCCAAGAGGTGGGTGGTGAACGCCGACATCAAGTACGCCTGGATCACATATAACCTGACAAGCAATGCGCTTGGCGACATCAAGGTGAGCACGCTGACGGTCAACCCCTGGCTGTTCGGAATCGGGGTCGGCTACAAGTTCTGATCTGACGCCCTCACCCGGGCGCGCAGCGCGCGGGTGAGGGTTCTTTCTATTTGCGGGGCCCCCCCGGCAGGCCGCGCGGCGCGCCGCCCAGGGCTCCCAGCGCCCGCATCATCTTGCCGACGCCGCCTTTCTGCATCTGCTTCATCATCGCCTGCACCTGCTCGAACTGGGCCAGCAGGCGATTGACCTCCTGCACCGGCACCCCGGAACCGGCCGCAATGCGTCGCTTGCGCGAAGCCTTGATCAGCTCCGGTTTGGTCCGTTCCAGCGCGGTCATCGAGTTGATGATTCCTTCCAGGCGGCGCACCTGGCGATCCGCGTCCTGGCTGTTGACCTGGCCCGCCGCTTTGGCGAACTGCGCCGGCAGCTTGTCCAGCAGGTTGCCGACGCCTCCCATGCGCCGCATCTGAACCACCTGCTCGCGGAAATCGTTCAGATCGAAGCGCGCGCCCGAGCGCATCCGGTGCGCCAGCCGCTCGGCCGCCTGCACGTCGATCGCCTTGTGCACGTCCTCGACCAGCGCGACGATGTCGCCCATGCCCAGCACGCGACCGGCCATGCGTTCCGGGTCGAACCGCTCCAGGCCGGCGAGCTTCTCGCCCACGCCCGCGAACTTGATCGGCTTGCCGGTCACGTGACTGACCGAAAGCGCGGCGCCGCCGCGCGCGTCGCCGTCCAGCTTGGTGAGCACGATCCCGGTCAGCGGCAGGCGCGCGGCAAAGGTCGAGGCCGTGTTGACCGCGTCCTGGCCCAGCATCGCGTCGACCACGAACAGGGTCTCGGCCGGCGCCAGCTCGGCGTGCAGCTGCGAGATCTCCTGCATCATCGGCTCGTCGATGTGGGTGCGGCCCGCGCTGTCGACCAGCAGCACGTCGAAGTAGTGGCGACGCGCATGAGACAGCGCCTGGCGCGCGATTTCGACCGGCGGCGTAGAGGCCTCGGCCGGGAAGAAATCGGCGCCGGCGGCGGCGCTGACGGTACGCAACTGGTCGATGGCCGCCGGCCGGTACACGTCGGTCGACACCGTCAGCACCTTCTTCTTGCGCTCCTCGACCAGCAGGCGGGCCAGCTTGCCGCAGGTTGTCGTCTTGCCGGCGCCCTGCAAGCCGGCCAGCAGCATCACCGCCGGAGGCTGCACCGCAAGGTTCAGCTCCCGCTGCGCGGCAGGCAGGTCGGCGCCCATCAGGCGCGCCAGTTCGCGATGCACGATCCCCACCAGCGCCTGGCCCGGGGTCAGGCTGCCGGTGACCTCCTGCCCCAGCGCCTGTTCGCGCACGCGCGCGACGAAGTCGCGCACGACCGGCAACGCGACATCGGCTTCCAGCAACGCCAGCCTGACCTCGCGCAGCATGTCCTGCGTGTTGGCCTCGGTCAGGCGTGCCTGGCCCCGCATCTGCTTCGCGATGCGTGCCAGCCGGTCGGTCAGTTGCTCGAGCATGGGGTCCAGGTGCGCCGAATCGGCAGCATGGTATAAGAATCGCCCTATGGCAGGGCCTGAATTCTACGTTTTTGCCGGATTCTCGACCGCGCTGCTGTACCTGGCGATCGCCGCGCTCAGCTGGGTCCAGCTCAGGGCCGACGGCTCGCCCGACCGCAAGTTCGGTCTGGTCACGGCGCTGATGCTGCCCGCGCTGGTCGGCCACGCGATCGCGCTGGGTCACTCGATGTTCGGCCTCGGCGGCCTGCGTTTCGGGTTCGCGCACGCACTGTCGGCGACAATGCTGATCAGCGGCGCGCTGCTATGGTTCGAGGGTTTCTTCGTCCCGCTGCGCGGCCTGTACCTGCTGGTGGCCCCGATCGCGGCGCTCACCGTGATCCTGCCGCCGTTCTTCCACGGCGCTTCGCTGGCTGCGGAGGGCGCGTCGCCGGCCTTGCAGCTGCATCTGAGCGTGGCGATACTGTCCTACAGCATCCTGACGGTCGCGGCGCTGCACGCGCTGTTGATGGCCTCGGTCGACCACTACCTTCATGAGCCGTCGGCCGATCCGGGCCAGGGCCTGGCCCGCCTGTTTGCGCGCCTGCCGCCGCTGCTGGCGCTGGAGTCGCTGCTGTTCCGGCAGATCGCGGTCGGCTTCGTGCTGCTCAGCCTGACGGTCGCCTCCGGGGCGGTGTTTTCCGAGGAGCTGTTCGGGCGGCCGCTGCGCTTCGACCATACGACCGCGCACAAGATCGTATTCACGCTGCTGTCCTGGGGCGTGTTCGGCGCCCTGCTGACGGGCCGGGCGGTGTTCGGCTGGCGCGGCCGCACCGCGCTGCGCTGGACCTTCATCGGGTTCGTGTTGCTGATGCTCGCATACGTCGGAAGCCGGTTTGTCGTGGAAGTCGTGTTGCAAAGATCCTAGGGACGGTCGCGGCATGGCGCGTTTGCTGTTCTGGATGCTGTTCGCGGTTCTGATCTACGCGGTGGTGAAGAACCGGTCCGCCGCGGGCCGCGTCGGCCGCAGCGCGAAGCCGCCCGAGGCCATGGTCAGCTGCGCCGCCTGCGGCCTGAACGTGCCGCAGTCGGAGGCCGTCGGGCACGACGGCCGGTGGTACTGCAGCAAGGAACATCTGGAGCGGACCCGAGCCGCCCACTGAGATGCCGGACCGTCCGTTCAGCGACGATCGGGCGCCGGCCGAGCGCTCCGAAGGCGGACCGCCGCTTGCCGGTGGCCGCACGCTCGTCAACCTGCTGCAACCGTCGGCCGATTCGCCGATCGATGCCGCCTGGCCGACGCTGCACACCTTCGCGCTGGTCCGCGTTCTGGTTTCGACCGCGCTGTTGCTGGCGGTGATGGTGTTCGGCGCACCGGTGATCGGCCATGCGCTGGGCGCGGACCCCGGCCGGATCGTGAGCCTGCTGGGAGCCTATTTCGCGCTGTCGATCTCCATGCTGGCCTGGACCCTGCTGCACCGCAGCCGCTTCGGGTTGCACGTCTGGGCGCACCTGGCGGTCGACCTGGTGCTGATCTCCCTGCTGGTCGTGCTGGGCGGCGGGACGCGCAGCGGCGTGTTCATTTTCTATCTGCTCCCCCTGGCGGAGGCTTCGCTGTCCCTTGCCAGCGTGGCCGCGTTTTTCGTCTGCTCGATCGCCGCCCAGCGCGCGCGACACCTCGTTGCCGAGC
>Ga0209698_10008338_pt1 | contig 10710 bp, 9 predicted proteins | sample LitLauG_LLR_2012_FD_187203 | JGI IMG/M metagenome (GOLD analysis project Ga0209698, IMG submission 187203) | Freshwater sediment microbial communities from Pennsylvania, USA - Little Laurel Run_MetaG_LLR_2012 (SPAdes) (version 2) | ecosystem: Environmental > Aquatic > Freshwater > Creek >... | reverse complement strand
CGAACTGATCGTCGTGATCCTGATCCTCGGCATCTTGTCCGCGCTGGCGCTGCCGAAATTCATCAACATGGGCGGCGACGCCCGCGCCGCCAAGATCAATGCGATCTACGGCTCGATGCGCTCGGCGGCGCAGATGGTCTACGCCGAATCGCTGGTCCACGCCGGTGGCGTCAACGCCACCGCGGCCACGGGTAGCGTCACGATCCAGGGCAGCTCCACGGCCGTGACGACCATCTACGGCTATCCGGACGCGGCGCAAGCCACGGGCATCGCCTACGCCGCCGGCATCGACGTCGGGTCGAACAACTCGGACCAGGTGACCTTCAATACGGCCACCACCGGCGTTCTGCTGGTGCAAGCCGTGGGTGCGACGACGCCGGCCAGTTGCGAGGTTTCGTACACGGTTGCCACGTCCTCGGCGGCGCCGGTCATCACCGCGACGACCAGCGGCTGCTGATACCGCCCCACCGGCCACGGCCCGCAGGGCCCGCAGTGGCCTGCAGACAACGGCGCGCCGGCTACCGGACGCGCCGTTCTTGCGTATGAGCCCCTACCACCGCATCCCTGCTCCGACCCCGGCAGCGCGGCGCGCGCCCCGGGGCTTCACGCTGCTCGAGCTGCTGGTCGTGCTGCTGATCGGCGGCATCCTGTCGTTCTATGCCATGGGCCAGATCGCCAATGTGGGCGAAGTCAACGCGCAGGGCTTCGCCGACCAGCTCGCCAGCGAACTGCGCTTCGCGCAAAAGGCCGCGGTGGCACAGCGCCGCTCCGTCTACGTGAACGTGACGGCTGCCAGCAATCACCTGTATGCCTGCCTCGATGCCGCCGTGCCCTGCCTGCACCCGCTGGCGCAGCCGTCCGGCGGCGTGCTCGATGTGACCGGGCCGGCCAGCGTCGTGCTCACCTCCACCGTCACCCAGTTCAGCTTCAACAGCTTCGGCAGCCCTTCGACCAACGCCGCGATCCGGCTGGTCGCCACCGCCAGCAGCGGCCAGCGGTACACCGTCACCGTGCAAGCGGATACCGGCTATGTGCAGCGCAGCTGAACCCGCCGCCCGCCGCCGGCGCGCCCCCGCCCGCGTCCGTTGCCGCGGCGTGACCCTGGTCGAGGTGATCGTGTTCATCCTGATCGTCTCCATCGCCCTGGGCGCAATCGTCAATCTACTGGCCCTGGCCACGGCACGCTCCGGCGACCCGCTGGTGCGCCGCCAGTCGCTGGCCGTGGGCGAGGCCCTGGTGCGCGAGATCGACGCCGTTCCCTACCACCTGAAGGAAGCGTACAACCCGACGGGACCCAACGACGCCATCGGGCCCGAAGCCGGCGAAGCGCGCTCCGGCGCCAGCCTGCCGTTCGACAATCCGAACGACTATTCGGGCTACAGCGAAACGGGCGTCGTCACGCCCGACGGCACGGCCATCAGCGGCCTGGGCACCTACAGCGCCAGCGTCAGCGCCAGCCAGCAAGCGCTGGGCGGCATTCCGCTGGGCAGTGGCCTGCTGGTCTCGGTGACGGTGACCGCGCCCAGCGGCGAACCGGTCACGATCACCAGCTTCCGGTCGATGTATGCGCCCTGACACCCGCCCGGACTGCGATCACGGCGCGCGCCGCTGCGGCAGCAGCCAGCGCGGCTTCACGCTGGTCGAACTGATCGTCGTGATGTTGCTGCTGGGCATCATCGGCTCCATCGTCGGGGTGTTCATCGCCAACCCGGTGCAGTCGTATTTCCAGACCATCAACCGGGCGGCCCTGACCGACGCCGCCGACCTGGCGGTGCGGCGCCTGGCGCGCGAACTGCAGGGCGCCGTGCCCAACTCGGTCCGCGTGGCTTCGAGCGGCGGCGCCAGTTTCATCGAGTACGTTCCGGTGGTCGATTTCGGCCGCTACCGCGCGGCCGCCTCCAATGGCAACGATCCCACCGGCATCGATCCGCTGGACTTCTCCAATCCGAATGACGGCTCCTTCCAGGTCCTGGGGCCGCCCGTGACCGCGCCGGCCGGAGCCAAGCTCACCATCATGAATCTGGGCTACAACCCGATGAACCTGTATGGCGGGAGCAACGTGCGCACGGTCACCAGCATCGGCACCGGCCTGCAGAGCCTGACCTTCACGGCCGGTACGGCCTGGCCGGCGGCATCGCCCACGCACCGCTTCTACCTTTTCACCACCGCCGTGACCTATGTCTGCGTGCCCAATGCCGCCGGCGGCGGCACGCTGACGCGCTACTACAACTACAGCCCCCAGGCGAGCCAGCCGGTGGCCACCAATGCCGCGCCCCTGAGCAGCGCCAGCCAAAGCCTGCTGCTCGACGATGTCAGCGCCTGCAGTTTTACGCCCGGCTCGGCGCAGGTCGACCTCAACGCACTGCAGGTCTCCCTGCAGCTCACGCGCAATGGCGAATCCGTGACCTTGTACTCCCAGCTGGTGACGCCCAATGGACCGTGACCCCCACCCCCGTCGCCGCGTGCGCGCCGGCGCGCGCCCGCGCGGCTTTGCCTTCGTCGCGGCCTTGTTCCTGCTGGTCGTGCTGGGGGCCTTTGCCGCCTTCATCGTCGCCATCGGCGCCAATGCGCAGGCCACCAGCGCCGTGGCCATCGAGTCGGTGCGCGCCTTCGAGGCCGCCAACGCGGGCCTGGAATGGGCCACCTACCAGGAAATCGACCCCAACCAGCAGATCTGGGGCAACGTGACCACGCCCCCGGACTGCTTTTCGGCCTCAAGCGTGCCGACCCTGCCCGCCGCCTTCGGCGGCTTCACGCTCACCGTGAGCTGCACGCGCTACCCGGCCTATACGGCAACGCCGCCGTATTACGAGGAAGGCAGCCAGCGCGTGGCCATCTACGTGTTCACCGCCACCGCCGCGCTGGGTACGCCCGGCACGGCCGGCTATGTGGAGCGCCAGATCGAGGCGCGCGTCGAACAATGCAAGAACCCTTACGGAACGGCAGGTGCCTATGCGTGCTCCTAGATTGCGCGCTCCGCGCGGCGTCGGCGCTGCTGCCGCGCTGGTGGCGCTGCTGTTGGTGGCGCAGGCGGCACAGGCCAGCACGCGCTATGTCGGCAGCTGCGGCACGCCGACCACCACCACGATCGCCGCGGCCGTCGCGGCCTCGAGCAGCGGCGACACGGTGCTCATCTGCGCCGGCACCTACAACGAGAACGTGAGCCTGGATCGCAACCTGACCCTGGCCACGGCCAGCGGCGCGGCCGACGTGACCATCAATGGCGCCGCCGGCAATGCGCTGACCATCGCCAGCCAGAGTTCGGGCTCGCCGACCCTGTATCCGCGCGTGCTCACGCTCAAGTACCTCACGCTCAAATCCACCGGCGGCTACGGCATCTACGGCAACTACGTCAACGGCACCGGCACCAGCAGCTACACCTTCACCAATCTGGCCGTCACCAGCGCCCAGGACGCGATCAACCTGAACAATCCGGGCAGCGTCACGCTCAGCGGCAGCACCCTGAGCTCCAGCGCCGGCGGGGGTCTGCTGATCGGGGCCAACGGCAGCGGCACCTACAGCATCACCGGCACCAACGTCACCAGCTACGGCGTCGGCCTGGCACTGGGCGGCAGCTTCAGCTCCAGCCTCACGCATACCCTCAGCAGCCTCAACGTCACGACCAGCAGCGCCAGTGCCGATGCCATCGACATCACCTCCGGCGCCGTCACCCTGAGCACCGCGGTGATCCAGACCAAGGGCGTGGGCGTGAGCGTGAACTCGGGCAGCACGAACAAGAACACGCTCTCGGGCTTGAGCATCAATTCCGGTGGCAGCGGCATCGTGGTCGGCGCCAACAACCTGGCCGCGCATGTCTTCAGCAACATCGCGGTCACGTGCAGCGCCAGCGGCTGCACCGGTCTTTCGACCTTCGGCGGCGCCACCTTCAGCATGCTCACGCTCAGCGCCAAGGGCGATGCGCTGTACGTGGACCGCACCAACGGCTACACCCAGACCTATACCGACCTTACGCTCACCTCAGCGGCAGCGCTGGGGATCGACATTCGCAATACCAGCACCGCAACCAACGGCCTGAGTTTCGGCAGCGCCAGCGCGCCAGTCACGATCACGTCCAACAGCGGCGGCATCTACATCGGCGACGCCGTCAATTCGCGCGGCACCGTGTCCTTCGACAACCTCACCATCAACAACGCCACCGGCCAGGGCATACAGATCGGCGTCAACAGCCTGGGCTCGGTCACGATGGGCACTGCCGCACCGGTGAGCATCACCAACCAGGATACGAGCCGCTATGGCGTCACGATCAGCGCCGCCAATGCCGTTACCCTGGAACAACTGACGATCAACTCCAGGGGCGGCGGGGTCTGGCTCGACGCCAATGTCAGCGGCAACCTCGCGCTGACGGGCACCGTCAACCAGGCCTTGTCGATCACCGCTAGCGGCACCGGCAGCTACGGCATTTACATGGGCAACGCCGGAGGCAACGCCATCCTGGGCGACCTGACGATCAGCGCCGTCAACGGCTACGGCATCAGTGCCGGCGCCAATGCGGCCGTGACGAGCATGACCAATTTCACGATCAATTCCTCGGGCACGGGTATTTCGATAGCGTCGCAGCCCAATTCGCTGAGCCTGCAAAACGGCAACGTCACCGTGACCGCCGCGGGCGCCGACGCGATCTACCTGGGGCAAAGCGGCAGTTGCCAGAACAACCAGAACTTCAGCGGCCTGACCCTTAGCCCCGGGGCCGGCGGGCGCGGCCTGAGCGTGAGTTGCGGCAGCAACGTTCAGGTCAGCGGGGTGTGCACCTCGCAGGGCGCGCTGGGCATGTTCTTCGACACCAACGCCGGCCAGGTCAGCGTCAGCAACAGCAGCATGACCGGGTACACGAAGGCGGGCATCGAGCTCGATACCGGCAACGGAGGACAGGTGCAAGGCGCCTGCTTCAACACCGCGACGGTACCCATGGCCGCGGCACCATCGACGAACAACGGCAACAATCAATGGAGCAACAATTACTGGAAGGGCGCGAGCGGTTCGAAATACCAGCCCGGCGGCAGCTTCGCCGGCGTCAATGGGAGCTACACCAACGGCGTCTACGACAACCAGATCCTGTCGAGCTGCCCGGCAGCAGCGAGCGTCTGCTACGCCGCGGTGGCACCGGCCGCGGTGGTCGGCAGCTGGCACTTCGACGAACTCAACTGGAGCGGCACGGCGGCCGACGTGATCGATGCGACGGCCGGCAACAACGGCACGGCGCACGGGGGCGCCCAGGAGACCGCGCCCGGGCGCCTCTGCTTCGCCGGCAGTTTCGACGGCTCGAGCGGGTATATCACCGTGCCGTCGAAATCGAGCTACTACGGCACCGGCGGCCTGAGCCTGGCCGCGTGGGTCAATCCCAGCGCGCTGACACAGGCAGTGATCTTCCAGAACGGCAGTCGCGGCCGCATCGGCATGGACCCCCAGAACGGCTTTTACGCCCAGTTCTCCACCAACAACTACGGCGGCGACGGCGGCAATGGCTATAACAACACGGTGTATTCGGGCAGCGCGCCGGCCCTCAACACCTGGTATCACATCGTCGCGGTGTATGACGGCGCCCGCATCTACCTGTACATCAATGGCGTGTTGAGCGCCTCGCAGGCCGCACCCGGCGGCTTGTCAACGTACAACAACTACAACAACACCGGTCTGCAGATCGGGGCCAACGTCAATTCCGGTGGGGACGGCGGAAATAATGCGCAGAATTTCTTTGGCGGCCTCATCGATGAACCCCTGTTCTTCTCCGGCGCCCTGACGGCCACCCAGGTCCAGACCGGCTACGCCAACGAATCCTCGGGCCTGAACTGGGATGGCAGCGCCCGCAGCTGCCCGTCCGGCTCGCCAACCTCGCCCGCGGGCAGCTTTACCGCCTTCGAAAGCGCGACCCAGCCCGCAAGCGCCTACATCGGGAACATCAATACGAAGGTCGCGGGCTCGGCCTACTCCCTGGATGTGGTGGCCTTGACCAGTGCCAAGACCAGCGTATCCACCGCGTTCAGCGGCAGCGTGGCGGTGCAGGTGGTCGGCACCACAAACGCCGCGCCGACCCTGGACAGCAACGGTTGTCCCACCACCGGGGTGCAGGTGCTGGCCTCGCCGGGCACTGTCAACATCAGTAGCGGACGCAGCACGATCAGCTTCCCGGCCGAGCCCAACGCCTGGCGCTATGCCAAGGTCAAGATCAGCTATCCGGCCAGCAACCCGAGCGTGATCGCCTGTTCCGCCGACGCCTTTGCCATCCGTCCGGCCAGCCTCAGCGTGGTGGCCAACGACGCCAGTTGCGCCGGGCCGGGCTGTTATCTCAACAGCGCGGGCACGAGCGGCGCACCGGTGCACGCCGCCGGCCAGGTATTCACGCTCACCGCCAGCGCCTACAACGGCGCGTCCAGTCCGGCGCTCACCAGCAACTACCCCGGCAGCGGCGTCTCGCTGACGCCGGCGGGGTTGGCCGTGGTGGCTCCAGCCTCGGTCCTGGGAACCTTCGCACCGGGCAGCTTTTCCGGCAGCAGCGGCACCCTGAGTTCGGCCAGTGCCACCTACAGCGAAGCGGGGGCCTTCACGGTGCAATTGCAGGACCAGACCTTCGCGGCGGTCGATGCGACGGAAAGCGCGGCACCGGCTTCCGGCATCACCTCCCCGGTGACCGGCGCCTCGTGTTCCGGCTACTACCTGTGTTCGGGCAGCACGACCATAGGGCGCTTCGTCCCGGATCACTTTGCCATCGCCGCGGCGGCGCCGGTGGCCTCCTGCGGCAGCTTCACGTATTTCGGCCAGGATTTCACGACCCATTTCACGCTGAGCGCGCAAAATGCCAACAACGTCACGACCCAGAACTACAGCGGCAGCCTGGCCAAGCTGGGCCTGGGGACGTGGAGCAATTTCGTGTTCAGCGCCAGCGGCAACCCCGCTGGATCGGTGCTCAGCAGTGGTGCCGCCGTGCCCACGGGCAGCTGGAGTGCCGGCAGCGCGAGCGTCGGCGCGAGCCAGAACCTGAGCGTACCGGCCAGCCCTGCCGCGCCCGCGACGGTCACGATACTGGCCAAGCCCGTCGATGCCGACGGCGTGACCCTGGCCAGCGCCACCGCCATCACCACCGTCGGCGCCACGCTGTACCAGGGGCGGGCACGGATGAGCAACGCCATCGGCCCCGAAACCTGGGACCTGCCGGTGCCCTTCCGGGTCGAATACTGGCAAAGCGCCGCGGCCGGGTGGCAGATCAACAGCGCCGACAGTTGCACGCTGGCCACCGTGCACATCACCAGCGGCACGCTGCCGGCCGCTGCCACCTGCGTGCGCGACACCGGCTCCCCGGGCACCAGCGGCGCCGGTTGTTCCGGCACCAGCCCGATCCCGAGCCACGAGTTCCTGGATGCGGCCGTCGGCGGCTTTGCCGGCAACTTCAATCTCTGGCTGGCGGGCACCGGCGCGGGCAACCTGGGCTATGTCAACCTGAGCGCCACCGTACCGGCCTGGCTGCAGTACAACTGGAGCGGCAGCACGGGCAATCCGACCGCCACCGCGGCCTTCGGCATGAACAGCACCGGCCCGGTGCTCTACCGCAACGAGAAATACTGAGCAAAAGCCGCTCAATTCCACCGAGCGGATCGACGCCCGGTGTGAAGCCGGAGCGAAATCGCCAACATTTCCGCGTATCAGGCTGTGCCTGCGCCCTCTAGCATCAAGGGGCGAATAAGGGCGGACGCGCACGTCCGTCATAAGCAGCAGGCAGCACAGGGGCGGGTGATGTTCAATCAGGCTTGGCTGGGACGGCTTTCATGGCGCGCACTGACCGGTGCGCGCGAAGCCCGTGCCACGCTCGGAATCACGATTACCGAGGGCCGCCTGGCGGCGGTCCGCGTGCGCCCCGGTTCCCCCCTGCCCCTGCTCCAGGAAATCCGCCAGAGCACGGTGCGGCCCGATGCCGTGGGTCCGGCCCTGCGCGAGCTCGCCGGCGGCGGCTTCTTCCACGAGGCGCGTGTGGTGCTGATCCTGGCCGCCGGCAAATACGAGACCATCGGCATCCCCACGGCACCGCCGGTGCCGGAAGAAGAGCTCAAGGACGCGCTGCGCTGGCAGTTGCGCGGCAGTCTGTCGTATCCGCCCGAAGACGCAGCCATCGACTTCATCCGCCTGCCCCACGCACCGCTGCCACCCGGGAGCAACGCGCCGGAGCCGACGCCGCTGATGGTCGTGGCCGCCCAGCGGCGCGAGATTGCGCGCAGCGTGCAAGCCTTCCAGGACGCCGGCATCGGCGTCGACGTGGTCGACATCCCGGAGATGGCGCAGCACAACCTGCTGCCGGCCGCCCAGGGCCTGACGGCCTGCGGCGGCGTGCTGTCCTTCGACGACATGAGCGCCCTGCTCACCGTGCAGCTGGGCGACGAGCTGTGCTTCGCGCGCCGCATGCCCCTGCCGGGCGCCGGTGGCCTGGGCAACGACGAGCCCGAACACATCGCCGACCGCATCGCCATCAACGTGCAACGCTCGCTCGAAGTGTTTGCGCGCCAGACCAGCCTGCCGGAAGTCGCGCGCCTGCAACTGGGCCCGCACCCGCACGCGCCGCTGATTGCGCGCGCGATCCGCGAGCATGCCGACCTGGCCGCGGCCTTGTTTGAACTGGGCGACGTGGTCGATGTGGCGCGCAGCGCTGCTCCGGCCGTGAGTGTCGCGCGCGATAACATGAACCCCGAACTGCTGCTGGCCCTGGGTGCGGCGCTGCGTCGCGATGCGCGGCGCTCGACGGTGACCCGCGTGGCCAGCGTGCTGCCGGCCTGGCTGCAGTCGGAGCGCAAGGCGGCCTAGCCCGCCCGGTATCCCCATGAGCCAGTCCATCAACCTGCTCGAGCCCGCGCGCAATGCCGCGCCCGACGGCACCTTGTACCGCCATGCGCTGATCGGCGTGCTGCTGCTGGCCGCGGCGCTGGGTACCTTCTGGGCCCTGGAGCAGGCGGCATTGAGCAACGCGCGCGCCGAACTGGCACGCGACCAGGCCGAGAGCGATCGCCTGCTGCACGAACAGGCCGCGCTGGCGGCGCCCAATGCGCAATGGCTGGCGCGGATCGACGCCGAGGAACACGAGGTCCAGGGCCTGGAGATCATCGCGCAGCAGTTGCACAGCGGCGCCCTGGGCAGCACCCGCAGCTTCGCCGGGCCCCTGCGCGCCTTCGGGCGGGCGACCGCTCCGGGGGTATGGCTGACCGCGCTGACGCTGGATAACACCAACAACGCGATGATGCTGGAGGGCAAGGCCACCGACGCCTCGCGGGTACCGGGCCTGCTGCAGGCGCTGGAAGCCGAACCGGCCTTCGAGGGCACCCGCTTCGAGACGATCGAGCTCAGCCCGGCGGCGACCGACGCCTCGGCCAAGGGCAGTGCCGTGGTGTTTCACATCGTCACGCCCGGCAGCTCCGCGACACCCGCGACCGCGGCCCCCGACAGCCCGGCGCCGGCGGCGGCACACACCCTGACCACGGCGGCCAATCCATGAAGCGCCGCCTGCTCGCGTTCTGGACCCAGCGCAAGCCGCGTGAGCGCCTGGTCATGCAGCTCGGCGCACTGCTGGTATTGGGCGTACTGGGCGACCGTGCCGTACTGGCGCCGCAACGCGCCCAGACCGCCCGCGTGCGCACCGAACTGGTGGCGGCCCGCGCCGCGCTCGATCATGTGCGCTCGGCCATCGAGCAGCAAGGCAGCCAGGGCCTGAGCAGCGGGCAGGCGCGCCTCGATGCCCTGGCGCGACGGCGCCAGGCCGCCGAGGCGGTGATCACGCAGGCGCAATCGGACCTGATCTCGCCCAAGGAAATGCGCCGTGAACTGGCCGCGATCCTGGAGCGCTTCCCCCAACTGCGGGTCGTTGCCATGAAGACGCTGGCACCGCAGCCGATCCGCGCCGCGGCGCCGGCGCGCGATGGCCTGGCCGTGGCGGCGCCGGCAGCGCCCGGTGGCGGCAGCGGCCTGTACCAGCACGGGCTGGAAGTGACGGTGGACGGGCGCTACCTGGATCTGATCGCCTATCTCGAGGCGCTCGACCACGCGCCCTATCACATCTATTGGCGCGACCTGGAACTGAACGTCGACGCCCAGCGCGGCATGCCGCGTACCCGCATCCGCCTATTTACCTTGTCGCGCGATGCGACCTGGATGAGCCTATGAAACGCGAGCGCCTGCGCGCAATCCCGGCGCCGCGCCACCTGCGCCGCAGCGCGGCCGCGCTGGCGCTGCTCGCGGCCACCGCCGGCACCGCAGCCTGGGGCGCGGGCCTGGTCGACCCGACGCTGGCGCCGCCGGGCTGGGACGCAAGCGCCGAGCCCAGTGCCCATGCCGCCGACCCGGCCGCATCGCCGGAGAGCAACCGCCTGCAGATGATCCTGCTGCAGGGCCCGCACCGCACCGCAATCCTGGGCAACCGCTCCCTCAAGGTCGGCGATGCCTTCGAATTCAACGGCAGTCCGGCCCGCGTCCTGAGCATCGGCGACAACGGCCTCGTGTTGCAACAAGGTAGCGAGCACGTCACCTTGAACCTCGTGGACGACGTGGCCGCCGTGCGGCGGGTCGACCAGTGCCCGGCGCCCGTTGCCGGCGCGGCACGCTGCCGCAAGCCATGAACAGGAGAGCCTAGATGGTCATCCCCGCCCCCCAATCCCGTGCGGCCACCCGCTGGCCCTGGGCGCTGCGCGCCGGCACTGGCGCCGGCGCGCAGCGCCCAGG
>Ga0209698_10008337_pt1 | contig 10710 bp, 9 predicted proteins | sample LitLauG_LLR_2012_FD_187203 | JGI IMG/M metagenome (GOLD analysis project Ga0209698, IMG submission 187203) | Freshwater sediment microbial communities from Pennsylvania, USA - Little Laurel Run_MetaG_LLR_2012 (SPAdes) (version 2) | ecosystem: Environmental > Aquatic > Freshwater > Creek >... | reverse complement strand
GGGGAACGCGGCGCCGGGGGGAGCACGGGCTCGACAGGCGCAGGGGGGTTCGCCGCTGCTGGCGTCGTGCCTGGCGTGGCGATCAGCCCGAGCCGCGTGCCGACCGGCACGGTCTCGTCGACGTCGACCAGGATCGACGCGAGGACGCCGGTGGCAGGTGCGGGGATCTCGGTGTCCACCTTGTCGGTGGAGACCTCGAGCAGCGGCTCGTCCAGCGCAACCGGGTCGCCGGCCTCTTTCAGCCAACGGGTCACCGTCCCTTCGGTGACACTCTCCCCGAGCGCGGGCAGGACGACCGGGGTGGCGGTGCCCTCGGCGCCGGCGACGGGCGGCCCCGTGGTGGCCGCGGCGGCGACCGGCGCGATGGCGGCCGGCAATGCAGCGACCGGCGCCGGGGCTGGCGGGGCCGCGGGGCTGGGTGCCGCCAGGGGGATGGACGGCGCGGGTGCCTGAACCGGGGCCGGTGCCTGAACCGGGGCCGGGGCGGGAGTCGGCGCGGCTGCCTGGCCCTGCACAGCGGGGTCGTCGGCGGTCGCGATCTCCGCCAACGACGTCCCGACGGGGACCGTGTCGTCCACGGCCACCAGGATGCGGGTCAGCGTGCCGGCCACCGGGGACGGGATCTCGGTGTCCACCTTGTCGGTGGACACCTCCAGCAGCGGCTCGTCGACGGCCACCGCGTCTCCCTCGGCCTTCAGCCAGCGCGTGACGGTGCCCTCGGTGACGCTCTCGCCGAGGGCGGGCATCGCAACAGACACAGGCATGGGTTGCTCCAGGGTGGCGGGCGGGTCAGCCGTGGGTGTGCAGAGGCTTGCCGGCGAGGGCGAGGTGGGCCTCGCCGAGCGCCTCGGACTGGGTGGGGTGCGGGTGGATCAGGGAGGCGACGTCGTCGGCGTCGGCCTCCCAGTTGGTGATGAGCTGCGCCTCGGCCAGCAGCTCACCGACCCGGCTGCCCACCATGTGCACGCCGACCACCGGGCCGTCGACCACCGCGACGAGGGTGACCGCACCGGCCGTCTTCAGGATCTGGCTCTTGCCGTTGCCCGCCAGGTCGTAGGTCACCACCGCGACCTTGTCCTCGCCGTAGCGGGCCTGCGCGGCGGCCGTCGTCAGACCCACCGACGCCACCTCGGGCTCGCAGTACGCGATGCGCGGGACGCCGTCGTAGTCGATGGGGCGGGGGTTCAGCCCGGCCATGTGCTCGGCGACCAGGATCCCCTCCCCGAACCCGACGTGGGCCAGCTGGGGGCTGGCCACCAGGTCCCCCACGGCGTAGACGCCAGGCACCGACGTGCGGCAGTACTCGTCGACGACGACGTATCCGCGGTCCACGGCGACCCCGGCCTCCTCAAACCCCAGCCCTGCCGAGCGGGGGCCGCGGCCAACCGCCACCAGCAGCAGCTCCGCCTCCAGGGTGCTGCCGTCCTCCAGCGCGACCAGGACCCCGGTCTCGGTGTGCGTGACGCCGGAGAACCGGGCGCCCAGCCGCATCCCGATGCCGCGCTTGCGGTAGGCGCGCTCGAGCAGTTTGGAGCTGGACTCGTCCTCCAGCGGTACCAGGTGCGGCAGCGCCTCCACGACGGTGACCTCCGCCCCCATGCTGCGCCACGCGCTGGCGAACTCCACGCCGATGACCCCGCCGCCCAGGATCACGGCGGAGGCCGGCACGTGGTCCAGGCGCAGCGCGTGCTCGCTGGTCAGCACCCGCACGCCGTCGATGTCCAGGCCGGGCAGCGTGCGCGGGTAGGAGCCGGTGGCCAGCACCACCGCGGACCCGGTGATGTCACGGTCCCCGACGCGCACCGTGGTCGGTGAGACCAGCGTGCCGCGACCCTCGACGACCTCGATGTTGCGGCTGCGGACCAGGCCCTGCAACCCCTTGTACAGCCGCGAGACCACGCCGTCCTTGTAGGCGTTGACCCCCGCCATGTCGATCCCGTCCAACGTGGCCACCACCCCGAACTGGGCGGCCTCGCGGGCGGTGTCGGCGACCTCACCGGCATGCAGGAGTGCCTTCGTGGGGATGCAGCCGTAGTGCAGGCAGGTCCCCCCGACCTTGTCCTCCTCCACCAGCACCACGGTGCGGCCGAGCTCGGCGGCCCGCAGTGCGGCCGCGTAGCCACCGCTGCCACCACCGAGAATGACGAGATCGACCGGGGCCGCTGTGCTCACCTGTCCTCCGTGGGGTTGGCGGAGGCCCATCCTTTCACCACGCGGGGGTGCGCAAGGCACGGGGCGGGGCATGGCTGCGGCTACCGTGCCCCCAGGGCCCGCGCGCGGGCGGGGCCCCGGGGGCAGAGGAGGCAGCGTGGCGTGGTGGCGGCGGCGCGGGCGCACCGGGGACCGCTCGGCGTCCTCGGGTGACCGGGCGCACCTGGAGCAGTTCGTGGCGACCCACACCGGGGTGGAGGCGTTCGTGGAGCCGCGCACCGCAGTGACCCAGACCACCGTCGTCCTGGTGGCCGCCGACGGGGAGTGGACCCGACGCCGCGTGCCGTCCCCGGCCGCCCTGCACACCTGGGCCAACGACCTGGGCGTCCCCTCCTACGACGCCGCCGTGGTGGGCTACCCGCAGCGGATGCGGGACTACACCGCCCGCCAGGCCGCAGCGCAGAAGGCCGGCCGCCACCCCCCCGGGCCCCCCGCGGGCACCTGAGACCGGCGACGCCTTACAGCTGACCGGCGGCCATGGCCTGGGCGACCGCGACGAAGGTCCGGACCGTGACACCGGTGCCGCCGACCGGGGTGTAGCCGTGCGGGGTCTTCGTGAACGCCGTGCCGGCGATGTCCAGGTGCACCCAGCGGGTCCCGGCCGGCACGAACTCGCCCAGGAACACGCCTGCGGCGAGCATCCCGCCGGGGCGGCCGGACACGTTGGCCAGGTCCGCCACCTGGGAGTTCAGGCCAGCCCGCAGCTCCTCGGGCAGCGGCATCGCCCAGCTCGGCTCGCCGGCGCCGCGGCCGAGCGCGGCGACCGCGTCGCGGGCCTCGTCGTCGTTGCCCATCACCGCCGTGGTGCGGGTGCCCATCGCGACGACCGCCGCCCCGGTCAGCGTGGCGACGTCGATGAGCAGGTCCGGCCCCTCGGCGGCCGCGTCGACCAGCGCGTCGGCCAGCACCAGGCGGCCCTCCGCGTCGGTGTTGAGGACCTCCACGGTGCGCCCGCCGCGGATGGTGAGCACGTCGCCGGGCCGTTGCGCCGTCGAGGACGGCATGTTCTCCGCGAGCGCCGCCCAGCCGGTGACGTTCACCACCAGGCCCAGGTCGGCGATCGCGCCGAGGGTGGCGATCACCGCGGCGGCGCCGGCCATGTCCCCCTTCATCTCGTGCATGTCCTGCGGTGGCTTCAAGGAGATGCCGCCGGTGTCGAACGTGATCCCCTTGCCGACCAGCGCCAGGTGGGCGCGGGCGTCGGGGTGGCGGTAGGCGATACGCACCAGCCGCGGCCCGGCGGCAGCCCCCTGTCCGACACCGGTCAGCCCCCCGTAGCCCTGCTCGGCCAGGGCGACGTCGTCCAGGACGGTGACGTCGAGCCCGCGCTGCGCGCCGACCTGCTCCGCGACGCCGGCCAGGTCGGCGGGGTGGAGGTGGCCGGCCGGGGTGTTGACCAGGTCGCGGACCAGGTGCACCGCGGCCGCCGTGGCCCGGGCCTGCGTCACCGCGGCGCGGGCGTCGCGGTCCTTGTCCAGCGGGGTGTGCAGCACCAGGGAGCGGACCGCCGCCTTGTGGTCCGCGTCGGAGACGGTGCGGAACCGCGTGAAGTCGTAGGCGCCCAGCAGGGCGCCCTCGGCGACGGCGCCGACCCGCTCGACGGTGTCGGCGGGCAGCGCGAGAGCGACCCGGCGGGTGCCGGCCAGCAGGCGCGTCGCCGCGCCAGCAGCGCGGCGCAGGGTGTCGGCATCGGGGTCGGCCTGCGCGCCCACGCCGACGGCGACCAGGACGGCCACGCCCGCGCCCGCGGGGGCGGGCAGCCGGGTCACCTCCTCGGCCTTGCCGGTCGCACCGAGGCTGGCCAGCGTCGCGTCCAGCCCGGCGGGCAGCGCGTCGGCGAGCCCGGGCAGTCCCGGGTCGAGCAGCTGGGGGCCGCGCCGACCACGGCGCACCGCCACCACGAGGGCATCGGCGCGCGGGGCCTGCGCACCGGCCATGCTGAGGGAGGCCACAACGACTCCTAGGTCAAAAGGGGGCAGGTCGCGCAGCCTAGCCCGGCGGTAGCGTCACCGACCGTGACCACCACCAGCCCGGACTCCCCGGGGCCTCGCACCAGCCCGCTGCACCTGCTGACCAGCCAGGCCGGGGCCCGCTACGCCCCCTTCGCCGGGTGGTCGATGCCCCTGGACTACGCCGGCGGCGGCGCGGTCGCCGAGCACGACGCCGTGCGCTCCGCGGTCGGCGTGTTCGACGTCTCCCACCTGGGCACCCTCAGCCTGCGCGGGCCGGGAGGCCTGGCGCACCTGGACCGTCTGCTCACCGCCCCGTTGGCCGACCTGCCGCTGCACACCGCGCGCTACACGCTGCTGTGCGACGAGTCCGGGGGAGTAGTCGACGACATGATCGTCTACCACCGCGGCGTCGACGACGTGCTGGTGGTGCCCAACGCGTCGAACACGGCGGCGGTCCGCGCGGCGGTCGCGGTCGGGCTGCCGGCTGCCGTGCGGCTCGCCGACCCGCATGGCAGCCGGGCGATCCTCGCGGTCCAGGGACCCGGGTCGGCCGCGCTGCTTGCCGACCTCGGGGTCGCCACCGACGACGACGCCCTGCCCTACCTGGGCTGTGCGGGGGTGAGCGTGGCCGGGGTGGCCGCGCTGGTCGCCCGCAGCGGGTACACCGGGGAGCGCGGCTACGAGCTGATCACCGACGCGGCGGACGCGGGCGCGGTGTGGTCGGCGGTGCTGGGCGCGGGGGCGGCCCGGGGGGCGCGGCCCGCGGGCCTGGCCGCCCGCGACATCCTGCGCACCGAGATGGGCTACCCCCTGCACGGGCAGGACCTGTCCGCCACGATCACCCCGGTGCAGGCCCGGCTGGGCTGGGCGGTGGGGTGGGACAAGCCCGCGTTCGCCGGCCGCGACGCACTCCTGGCCGAGCGTGCCGCCGGTCCGGCGCGCCGGCTGTGGGGGCTGCGCGCCGCCGACCGGTCGATCCCCCGCCCGGGGATGGCGGTGCGCGACCTGGAAGGTCGCGGCATCGGCGCGGTGACCAGCGGCACGTTCTCGCCCACGCTGGGCGTGGGGGTGGGGCTGGCGCTGCTCGCTGACCCGGTGGGTCCCGGCGACGAGGTGCTCGTCGACCTGCGGGGCCGCGACGTCGCGATGGCGGTGGTGCGCCCGCCGTTCGTGGACGCCGACCCGCGCCGCGGCTGAGCGTCCACCCGCTGGGCTGGGTGGGCTCAGCCGAGGAGCAGCGCGACGGCGACCACGGTGGCGGCGGTCGCCGTCTCGCACACCGCGCCGAGCACGTCGCCGCTGACCCCGCCGAAGCGCCGCACCGCCAGCGCGGTCGCCGCGAGGGCGACGGCGAGGCCGGCGGCGGCCCCGCCCGCCAGGCAGGCCGCGGTGCGGCCACCGCCGACGAGGGCCCCGGCCGTGGCGGCCAGCGCCAGCACGCCGGCCGCGCCGGCCGCGGCCCCGGCCGGGGGCACGCTGCCCGCCACGGCGGCACCCAGACCGTCGCTGTCCGCGGCGGGCACCCCGCGGCGGCAGGCCAGGGTCAGCGCCGCCCTCCCGGTCACGACGGCGGTGACCAGCGTGGCGGCGAGCACCGCGCTGCCGTGCCTGCCGTACCCGGCGGTCGCCGCGAGACCTGCCACGTCCGTGCCGAGCACCACGACCAGCGTGACGACCCCCGCCGGCCCGATGTCGGAGCGACGCATCACCGCCAGCGCGGCGACGCCGCGCCGGCGGCTGGCCCACCCGTCGGCGGTGTCCGCCAGGCCGTCCAGGTGCAGACCGTGGGTCGCGGCGGCCAGCAGCCCGACGCCGAGCAGTGCCGCGAGCCCGGCGGCGCCGGGTACCCGGGCGTGCACGCCGGCCGCGAGGGCGGCGGCGGGCAGCGCGAGGACGAGGCCCACCACGGGGGCAAGGAGGAGGGCGCGCCCGGCGACGGCCCGGTCCACCCGAGTCGGTGGGGGCACCGGGACCGCGGTCAGCGTGCCGACGGCGAGCCGCAGCCCGTCACCCACGGCCCGCCCCGGGGGCCTGGCCCGGTGGTGCGGCCCGCAGCGGCGGACCCAGGGCCAGGGGACGCCCCGCCACCAGCAGCACCGCCTCGTCCGCGGCCGCGGACAGGGCGGCGTTGAGGCGGCCCAGCTCGTCGCGGTAGCGCCGCCCGGCCGGCGTCGCCGGTACCACCCCGCTGCCCACCTCGTTGCTGACCATCGCCACCCACGCGGGGCAGGCGGCCCAGGCGGCGAGCAGGGCGGCGCTCGCGGCGCCCAGCCGGGCGGTGACCGCCTCGGGGTCCGCGCCGGGCGCCCAGGCCCCGGCGTCGTCCAGCTGGGCGGCCAGCCACAGCGACGCGCAGTCCACCAGCAGCACCGCGTCGGGTCGGGCAGCGGCGAGCACCTCAGCGATGTCGGTGGTCGCCGTGGTGGTCCAGTGCGCGGGGCGGCGCGCCTTGTGCGCGACCACCCGGGCCGCCCACTCCGCGTCCTCGGGTCGCACCCCGGTCGCGACGTAGTGGACCACGCCGCCGCCGCCCGCCTGGGTGGCCCGCTGCTCGGCGTACAGGGACTTGCCCGACCGGGCCCCGCCGAGCACCAGCAGCCGGTGCCCGCTCATGTGCCACCCGCCGCGGCCGTCGTGGTGGCCGCCGCGGCCGCGGCCTGCGGCGACGGACCGGGCTGCGGGTCCTCGCCGGACGCGGTCGGCGCGGTCGTCCCGGTCAGCCCGGACAGCCCGGTGGTGGCCGGTCTGCCCGGCGCCCGGCCCGGGGCGAAGCTGGCCCGTCGCCCGGCGCGGCGCAGCGCACGCAGCACCGCCCCCCCGGCGAGCAGGACCAGCGCGGCGTTGGCCGCGGCACGGGGCACGTCGAAGCCCAGGGAGGTCGTCAGCCAGAACAGCCACAGGTGGTGCAGGTTCACCGCGAGGGGGGCACCGGGGATGAACGCGACGCCGGTGGCGTAGCCGGTCGCGAAGGGCCAGAACCACAGGTCCAGCAGGGCGCCGTAGGCGAGCCCGGCCACCGCGCCGTAGCCGGCGAGCAGCACCGCCTCCCGCCGTCCGCGGGCGGGGGGCAGCAGGCCCGCACCCATCCCCAGCCAGGCGGCGCCCAGCACCTGGAACGGCAGCCACGGGCCCACCCCCCCGGTGAGCAGCGCGGAGGTGAACATGCCCAGCGCGCCCAAGGCGAAGCCGAAACCGGGGCCGAACACGCGCCCGGCGAGCAGCAGCACCACGAACATCGGCTGCACACCGGTCGCCTCGCCGGCCACCGGGCGCAGCGCCGCGGTGACCGCGGTGAGCACCCCGAGCAGCGCGACCGCCTTGGCGTCCAGGCCGCCGCTGGTCAGCTCGGCGAGCACCACGGCGAGCACGAGGGGTACCAGCAGGGCGAACAGCCACGGGGCGTCCCCGTCGTGGCCCACCCCCGCGGTGGGGTGCGCCAGCAGCGGCCAGCCGAAGGCGACCAGCCCCAGGCTGGAGGCGGCGACGAGGGCGGCCAGCGCGCGGGGGCGCAGGACCAGCGGGCGGGGGCCGCTCACCTGGCCACCGCCAGCGCCGCCGCCACCGCGGGGACGGTGAGCAGGTGCAGCGGGGCCAGCACCTTGGCGACCTGCGGTGCGAAGGCGGGGGAGTCGGTGACCACGGCCGCGGTCGGCCCGTCCGCGACCACCTCCCCGTCGGCCAGGACGACGGTGCGGGTGGCCAGGTCGGCGGCGAGCTCGACGTCATGGGTGGCCAGCAGGACGGCGTGGCCGTCGGCGGCCAGCTCGCGCAGCGCGGTCACCAGGCGCCCCTTGGCCTGGTAGTCCAGCCCCCGGGTGGGCTCGTCGAGGGCGAGGAGGGGGGGTCGGGCCGCCAGCACCGCCGCCAGCGCGACCGCCAGGCGCTGGCCCTCGGACAGCTCGCGGGGGTGCGTCGCCGGGTCCACCCCCCCGGACAGGCGCTGGGCCAGCGCCAGTGTGGTGCCGGGCGCCACGCCTGCCGCGGTGTCCGCCTCGGCGCACTCCTGGGTCACGGTCTCCGCGGCGAGCAGGTCCGCGGGGTCGGCGGGCACCAGGCCGACCTGGCGCAGCAGGGCCGGGCCGCCCAGGCCGGCCGGGTCCTGCCCACCCACCCGCACGGTGCCGGCGCGCAGCGGGACCACCCCGACACAGCTGGCCAGCAGGGAGGACTTGCCGGCCCCGTTGCGGCCCATCAGCGCGACCACCTCCCCGCCGCGCACCGTCAGGTCCACGCCGGCGAGCGCGGTGCGCGTGCCGTAGCGGACGACCGCCCCGCGCAGCGCGAGCACCGTGTCCCCGAGGGGGCGAGCGCTAACGGCGGCCGCCGAGGGCGCCCCTACCAGTCGGTCCCGCAGCGGTTCGGCCAGCCGCCGGGCGTCGCGCACCGACAGCGGGGGCGGCGACCAGCCGGCCAGGCGCGCCAGCTGGACCACCGGCGGCGCGACCGGGGAGGTTTCCAGGACCCGGGCGGGGGCGCCGACGTCGACGAGGCGGCCGTCCTCGAGGCGGACGACCGCGTCGGCGTACTGGGCGACCCGTTCCAGGCGGTGCTCGGCGAGCAGGACGGTCATCCCCAGGTCGTGCACCAGGCGCAGCAGGGCGGCGAGGACCTCCTCCGCGGCTCCGGGGTCCAGCGCGGAGGTGGGCTCGTCGAGCACCAGGACCCGGGGGCCGGCGGTGAGCACCGCGCCGATCGCGACCCGCTGGGCCTCCCCCCCGGACAGCGTGCGCAGCGGGCGGTCCCGCAGCGCGACCAACCCGAGCAGGTCCAGCGTCTCCTCCACGCGGCGACGCATCACCGCGGGCGGGACGCCGAGGGACTCCATCGCGTAGGCGAGCTCGTCCTCGACCACGTCGGCGACGAACGACGCGGCCGGCTGCTGGCCGACCACGCCCACCACGTCGGCGAGCTCTCGGGGCGGGTGGTGGGCGGTGTCGCGGCCGGCCACCACGACGCGCCCGCTGAGCTGGCCGCCGCTGAAGTGCGGGACGAGGCCGTTGACCGCGCCCAGCAGGGTGGACTTGCCCGAGCCGGTCGGGCCGACGACCAGCCACAGCTCGCCCTCCGGGACGGCCAGGTCGACCCCGCGCAGCGCGGGGGCGGGCGCGCCGGGGTAGGTCACGGTGACGTCGTGGAAGTCGATCACGACGACCGCCCCGCGCTGTCCGACGTGGGCAGCGGTGGGGCCAGCAGCGCCGCCGCGGCGGCGCAGCCGACAGCGGCGACCGCCACCGCCGGCAGCGCCGGCCAGGCCAGCGGGTCCGACGCCGACGCCAGCGCCGCCGGGTCCGCCCGGGCTGCCAGCGCTACTCCGATCGCTGCGAGCGCCCCGACGGCGACCACTGCCCACTCCGGCGCCGCCCACGGGTCGGGCCGGTAGCGGGTGCGCCGTACCCGCCGTCCGCCCACCAGCAGTCCGCCGCCGGCGGCCAGGCCACCGGCGATGACCAGCGCGAGGCTGACCCCCGGGCGGGTGGGCAGCGCAGTGCCGGTGCCCGCGACCAGACCGTAGGAGCCGATCGCCGCCCCCACCAGCCCGGTGAGCACCGCGGCCCCGGTGACCTGCTGGCGACGCCGGCTGGCACCCCCGCTGCGGCCGTAGCCGCGGGAGTCCATCGCCGCCGCCAGGGCCAGGGAGCGGTCCAGCGCGCCGGTGAGCACACCCAGCGCGACCGCGCCCAGCGCACGGGCCCCGCGGGTGCGCCGGCCGCGCAGGCGGCGCCCCTGGCGCACCCGGGCTGCCTCGCCGACGAGCTGGGGTGCGAGGCTCACCGCGACCACGACCGCCACGCCGACCTCGTACAAGGCGGCGGGCAGGCAGCGCAGCAGCCGTGCCGGGCTGGCCAGGGAGTTCGCTGCGCCGACACAGGCCAGGATCGCGACCAGCCGCAGCCCGTCGTACAGCGAGCCCAGCAGCACGTCGGCGCTGACCGGGCCGCCGACCCGGACCCCGGCCGCCCAGGCGGGCAGCGCCAGGTGCGGCAGGGTCACCAGCACCGGGCCCGACCCGCTCGCGCCGAACACCACCGCCAGCGCCACCTGCAGGCCCAGCAGCACCACCCCCACCCGGCAGAAGGCGCCGAAGCTGGCTCCCCACGGGGCGTCGGGACGTCGGGCGGCCACCACCAGCGCGGCCACTCCCACCACCTCCAGGCTGACCAGTGGGTTCGTGGTGGCGCTGGCCGCCACCGCCAGGCCCGCTGCCCACCCCCACCAGGCCAGCGGGTGCAACGGCCGGGCCAGGGCGTGCCAGCGGTCCCCGACACGGGCGACGCGCGCCTCGCTGAAGGCGGTCACGGGGCTGCCCGCCGGCGCCGGGCGACCCACCACGCGCCGCCGCCGAGCGCCACCAGGCCGGCGGCGCCGGCCGCCACCCCGGTCGGGCCGGGCCCGGGTCGCCGGCCGGCGACGGCCTGCAGGGGAACAGGCGCGGGGGTGGCGCTGGCGGCCGCGCCGACCGCTGTGGGCCGCGCCGCCGGCGTTCGCGTGCGCCTGGACGGCCCTCGCGACCGGCTCGGCGCGGGCGACGGGGACCGCGGGGCTAGGG
>Ga0209698_10008336_pt1 | contig 10710 bp, 8 predicted proteins | sample LitLauG_LLR_2012_FD_187203 | JGI IMG/M metagenome (GOLD analysis project Ga0209698, IMG submission 187203) | Freshwater sediment microbial communities from Pennsylvania, USA - Little Laurel Run_MetaG_LLR_2012 (SPAdes) (version 2) | ecosystem: Environmental > Aquatic > Freshwater > Creek >... | reverse complement strand
GCGCGGAGAGCCCAGGAGGCGATGGCGACGGCGGCGGGAGATTAGCGGAACGCTTGGCGGCGGCGCTAAACTTACGATATGCAGTTGCATCTTACACCGGAGACGGAAGCCAAGCTGAATGAGCTGGCGGTGCGGACTCACCGCGGGACGGATGAACTGCTGGAAGAGGCGGTGGATCATCTGATCGAGTGGAATGAGTGGGCTGAAAAGAAGATCAGAGACGGCATGGCCGCTATCGAGCGGGGCGAAGTGGTTTCAAACGAGGAAGTGCGCGCCTGGATTGAACACCGCAGACGATGAAAGTCGAATGGTCCGATCTGGCCTTTTCCGGCCTGCGTGCCATCGCAGAATATATTGAGCAGAACCGCAGCGTCGAGACGGCAAACCGGATCAGCGAAGCGATTTTCGATGCCGTTCAGTCGCTTGCCACGATGCCTTGGCGGGGGCGTGAGGGCATGATGAACAACACGCGAGAGATGGTCATCCCGGGTCTTCCTTATATCGTGGTTTATATGATCATTCAGGACCGGGTGGCTATTGTGAATATCATTCATGGCGCGCGGCAGCGGCCCTGAACTTCCGGGCAGTCCGAGAGCGGCTTTTATATACCCGGCATTTGGCCGCCGGCTGCTGGACAAACACAACGGCCGGCATTGCGCTGAAGGACCGGCGGGAGACGCTGGGTTTGCGTTGTCGGCGGAAGAGCTCGATTTCGTGGACGGGGAAGTGACGGCGCTGGCGGACAAAAAGAATGGCCTGATGGACGAGGAGATTGCCGGACTGGCGCTGACAGCGCAGCAGGCGATGGCGACGGGGGATTAAAGATGGGCGTTGCCACGAGTGTCGATCACCTTGAACACGACGCACGCAGAAGTGCGTAGGCCACGCGTCCGGGTGCGGCTTATATACTGGCTGATTGGCCCTCTGAACGGCGGCCTGCCCCACAAATACAGGCCCAGTGCCACATCGAGATGTTTAAGGAGAAGCTTTGAATCTGAATGTTCTTGTGCTGCCCGGCGACGGGATTGGCACCGAAGTAACGCGCGAAGCCGTGAAAGTGCTGCGCGTGGTGGCGGAAAAATGGAAGCATCAGCTCACCATCCGCGAAGCCCTGCTGGGTGGCATCGCTATCCATAAAACCGGTGTGGCGTTTCCGGCCGAGACCGAGAAGCTGTCGCTCGAAGCCGACGCGGTTTTGATGGGCGCCGTGGGGCTGCCGGAGTTCGACAACGTGGCGCCGGAAAAACGGCCCGAGATCGGGCTGCTGGGTATCCGGAAAGCCATGGGCGTGTATGCGAATCTGCGGCCGGTGAAGAGCTACAAAGCGCTGCTCGATTCCTCGCCGCTGAAGAACGAGCTGGTGGATGGCGTCGATATGATCATCGTCCGCGAACTGACGGGCGGCCTGTATTACGGGACGCCGCGCGGGATCACAGGGAGCGGCCCGGAAGAGCGGGGCGTCAACACCATGGCATACACGCGGCGGGAAATCGACCGGGTAGCGCGCATGGGCTTCGAGCTGGCGCGGAAGCGGCGCAGGAAGCTGACTTCGGTGGATAAATCGAACGTGCTGGAAGTTTCGCAGCTGTGGCGGCGCGTGGTGGTGGATGTGGCGGCGGATTACGCCGACGTGGCGCTGGATCATCTGCTGGTGGATAACTGCGCGATGCAGCTGGTGCTGAATCCGAAGCGTTTCGACGTGGTGCTGATGGAGAACATGTTCGGCGACATTCTGAGCGACGAAGGCTCGGTGCTGGCAGGGTCGATCGGGATGCTGCCTTCGGCGTCGATCGGCGCGAAGAAGGCGTCGGGGGTGTGGGCGGGATTGTATGAGCCGGTGCATGGTTCGGCGCCGGATATTGCGGGCCAGGGCAAGGCGAATCCGTTCGGCGCCATCGGCTCGGTGGCGGCGCTGCTGGAATACAGCTTCGGCCTTGAGGAAGAAGCGGCGGCGGTGACCCATGCGATGGAGCAGGTACTCAACAGCGGTAAGGTGACGGCGGATCTGCGGCCTTCAGGGGCATCGGGATTCACGGCGGCCACGACGGAACAGATGGGAGAATCGGTGTGCCAGGCTCTGTAAACAACGCCACTTTAAGAACATTGAGCCAGAAGGTTTGGGACGGGCACATCGTCCATGAGGAGCCGGGTGCGCCGAGCCTGATCTATATAGATCTGCATCTGGTGCATGAAGTCACCTCGCCTCAGGCGTTTTCCGGACTGCACGAGCGCGGTTTAAAGGTCCGCCGGCCGGATCTCACGGTAGCGACTACGGACCACAGCATTCCGACGACGGACCGCTCGCTGCCGATTGTGGATCAAATCGCGGCCAAACAGGTGGCGCAGCTCGAAACCAACTGCAAAGACTTCGGGATTCCGTGCTACGGGATGCATTCGACCCATCAGGGCATCGTGCACGTCATCGGGCCGGAACTGGGCTTTACGCAGCCGGGCATGACAGTGGTTTGCGGCGACAGCCATACGGCGACGCACGGGGCGTTCGGTGCGCTGGCTTTCGGCATCGGCACCAGCGAGGTGGAGAATGTGCTTGCGACGCAGTGCCTGCTGCAGCGGCCGTCGAACACGTTCCGCGTGAATGTGAACGGCACGCTGCGTAATGGCGTGACAGCAAAGGATATTATCCTGTCGCTGATCGCGAAGATTGGCATCGGCGGCGGCACGGGCACGGTGATGGAGTATGCCGGCACGGCGATCCGGGCGCTCGACATGGAAGGCCGGATGACAGTCTGCAACATGGCCATCGAGGGCGGCGCGCGCGCGGGTATGATTGCGCCGGACGACACCACATTCCAGTACCTTAGCGGTCGGCAGTTTGCGCCGAAGGGCGCGGCGTGGGATGCGGCCGTGGCTCGCTGGAAGCAGCTTCCAACCGACGAGGGCGCGCAGTTCGACCGCGACATTGTTATCGACGCCGACGGTCTGGAGCCGATGATCACCTGGGGTACCAACCCGGGCATGGGGATTCCGATCACCGGTGTGATTCCGGAGGCTTCGAGCGGGGTCGATGCCATGGCGCGCGAATCGCTGGCGAAGGCGCTGGCGTACATGGGGCTCGAAGGCGGCAAGCCAGTGCTGGGGCGGCCGATCGATGTGGTGTTCATTGGCAGCTGCACGAATTCGCGGATTTCCGATCTGCGCGCGGCGGCCGCGGTGCTCAAGGGCCGCAAGGTAAGCCCGAAAGTGCGGACGATGGTGGTGCCGGGGTCGCAGGAAGTGAAGCGGCAGGCGATCGCGGAAGGACTGCCGGAGATCTTCCGCGCGGCGGGATGCGACTGGCGCGAACCGGGCTGTTCCATGTGTATCGCGATGAACGGCGATCAGCTGCAGCCGGGCGAGTACAGCGTCTCGACCAGCAACCGGAACTTTGAAGGACGGCAGGGCAAAGGCGGGCGGACGTTTCTGGCCTCGCCGCAGACTGCCGCAGCGAGCGCCATTGCGGGCGCCGTGGCCGATGTGAGGGAACTCCTGTGAAACCGTTTATCGCACTGGAATCGCGGCTGGTGCCGCTGCCGAGTAATGACATCGATACCGACCAGATTATTCCGGCGCGGTTTCTGAAGACGACGTCGAAGGAGGGGCTGGACAAGCAGCTTTTCTGCGACTGGCGCTATAACGCCGATGGCAGCGAGAAGCCCGATTTCATCCTGAATACTCCGCGCGGCAAGGGCGCCGCGATTCTGCTGGCCGGGGACAACTTTGGCTGCGGCAGTTCACGCGAGCACGCGCCGTGGGCGCTGACACAGTTCGGGTTCCGGGCGGTGATCAGCACGTCCTTCGCGGATATTTTCAAGAACAATGCGCTGAAGAATTCGCTGCTGCCGATAGTGGTGCCGGCGGACGTTCACGCGAAGCTGTTCGCGCTCCCGGAGGACGCCACGGTGAAGGTGGATCTGTGGGCGCAAAGGCTGATTCTGCCGGATGGCACTGAGGTGGAGTTTCCGGTGGATTCGTTCGCAAAGAATTGTTTGCTCGACGGCGTGGATGAGCTGGGCTGGATTCTGAAACAGGATCCGGCGATAACGGCGTATGAAAAGCAGCGGATCGGGACGTTGAATTCGCTGGCATAGGGCCGTTTCCACAGCGGTACTTCTCACCGGTCGGTCACTCCTTACCAGTCCCTCATTGCGGCGGCGCGGAAAGCAGGGGCGGCGAATTGCGTGTAACGCAAATTTACCCCTGTTCCGGGCGGGCCAAAACTGCTACGTTTGTATCAACAAACGCCATGCGGCCATTCGTTGCGGAGCTGGAGGAACTCCAGAACAGAATTCTCGAAATGGGCGGTCTGGTCGAGACCGCGATCCATGAAAGCATTCGCGGCCTCGCGGAGCGCAGTGACGCGCCCATAGCCACCATCTGGCGGACCGAAGAGCGCATCAATCAGCTGGATATCGAAATCGACGAATTTGCGCTGCGGATGCTTGCGCTGCACCAGCCGGTGGCGCGGGATCTGCGGTTTCTGGCCGCAACGCTGAAGATGAACAGCGATCTGGAGCGCATGGGGGACTTGGCGGTGAACATTGCGCAGCGCGTGATTTCCCTGCTGAGCCGGCCGGTGATCAAGCCGCTGATCGACATACCGCAGATGTCGAGGACGGTCGAGTTAATGGTTCGCAAAGGGCTGGATGCGCTTGTGCAGCGGGACGAGGCAATGGCGCGCAGCGTGCTTCTGGCCGACGACGAAGTGGACGACATGAAACGGGCTGTCTACCAGGAACTCATGGAGATGGTGGAGCACGGCCAGGCCCACGCGGGTGCGGCGTTCGACCTGATCTTCATTGCACACAACCTGGAACGCATCGCCGACCATGCAACCAACATTGCCGAGGACGTCCTTTTCATGATCAAAGGCGTGGACGTCCGGCATCATCATCACGTCTAACGGCTCAGGATACCCGCAAGGCGGAGGCACTTCGGGACGCGCAGGAGTCGCAGGGCTGGTATTGTTCCGAGGCACTATAGTATCAAAGTCCTGCCGGTTTGCCGCAGCTAAGTACTGACATGCCAGTATTACTACGTGATATTTGTAAGATACAGGCCTCATTTGAGCTATTGCCGTGCGAACACCCTTGCTAGGTACTACGGGTTTTTGTATCATCAAGCTTAAAACACTCCGAGGACTCTCAGCAGCGATTCAGAGGACACCCCGCAGCGAACACAGTCTATTAAGAAATCCCGGTACGTAAGAGGATGGGATCTGTGTTCTCGGAGAAGCAACCGGGCTTCCACACAATACGCAGTTAGCAGTTGTTGGAAACGCCCGCTGGCCTGTTTCGCTTGCAGCAGCGAAACGACTGGCAGGGGATTTCCCTCACCAGACAATTGTTCTGTCGAAACATAAACGATAAATGGATTACGTGCTTCGCTTGTTCAGCGCGGCTGTCACGGACAGCGGTCTGATCTTTCGGGGTAGTTAGTCAAGGCTCACCGTAATCCCTGTTTTAGAGTCAGACGCGATAGGCGGGAAAACTATAAGTCGAAAGGGCCGAACCAGCCAATTGCAGGAGGTCATTATGATGAAACGGAGTACAGTAGTCAGACTCACGGCGGTGATAGCGGGGACAGCACTGGCATCCCTGTTGGCCATATCGCAGGAAGGAGGCGGCGGGCTGACAGTCAGCCCTTCCTCGCTGAGTTTCAGTGCGACCCAGGGTGGCACTTCTCCGCCTTCCCAGACCATATCGGTGCAGGCAGGAAGGGGTACGCGATTCACTACCAGCATATCTGTGGGGAGCGGAGCGGCAAACTGGCTTAGCGTCTCGCCTTCAGGTACGTTGTATACGAACCAGACTCTGACCGTTGCGGTAAATTCCAGCGGCCTTTCGTCTGGTACTTACAACGGAACAATCTCTCTGACATCCGGACAGGAAGAAAACCGTAGTACCCAGACGGTAAGCGTCACGCTGAGCGTCACCCGGCCAACGGTGACGGTCAGCCCCACTTCCCTTACGTTTAATGCAACGGCAGGAGGAGCCGCGCCAGCCTCGCAGACCGTGTCTGTTACCGCCAGTCGCGCTACCGCTTTCACTGCTGCGGTAACAGGCAGCGGGACAAACTGGCTGCACATCTCACCTTCCGGCTCATTAACCACGAACCGCACTCTGACAGTATCTGTAAATCCCTCAGGTTTAACGGCCGGCAGTTATAACGGAGTTATTTCGGTGGCAGCCGCCGGCGTCACTCGTACAGTTACAGTGGCGTTTGTGGTGAGTCAGGCAGCCAGTACGATAACGGTGGCGCCGTCATCTCTGACTTTTAATGCCACGGCGGGCGGCGCAGTGCCGGCGGTTCAAACCGTTTCAGTAACAGCTAATGCGGCCACGAACTTCACTGCTACCGCAGCGGTGCAGAGCGGAAGTACGAACTGGCTGACGATTTCGCCAACCGGTTCGCTTAATACGAATCGGACTCTGACAGTATCGGTCAATCCAACCGGCCTTGCCGCGGGTAGTTATAACGGAACCATTTCAGTTGTTTCCGGCGGCGTGACGCATACCGTGGCCGTGACTTTTGCCGTCAGTTCCGCGGCGAGCACAATAACAGTGGCGCCCACGTTCCTGACTTTCACCGCCATTGCAGGCGGCGCGGCGCCGACTTCTCAGACTGTGTCGGTGACAGCTAACGCGGCCACAAACTTTACCGCAACTGCAGCGATACAGACCGGCAGTACGAAATGGCTTGCTGTTTCGCCATCCGGTTCACTTACCACGAATCAGACCCTGACAGTATCGGTCACTCCTGCCGGTTTGGCTGCGGGGAGCTACAACGGAACCATTTCGGCGGTCTCTGGCGGCGTCACCCGAACCGTTGCCGTAACATTTACTCTTACCGCGCCACCTGTCACGCTGACCGCCGCGCCGACTTCGCTGACATTTTTCGGAACCATCGGAACCAGCGCGCCGGCTTCGCAGACTCTGTCGGTTACCGCCGCGGCGACGACGGCTTTTACCGCGGCCGCGTCGATTCAGAGCGGCAGTTCCAACTGGCTGACCGTCTCTCCTTCCGGCTCGCACACGACCAACGCGACCCTGACAGTATCGGTGAGTCTGGCGGGTTTGTCCGCGGGTTCTTACGCAGGAACTGTTTCGCTCGTGGCAACCGGTTCCACGGTGAGTGTTCCGGTGTCGTTTATTGTCGGCACTTCGGGCACCGGCGGCGGCACCACTTTCCATCTGATTGGCTGGAATGACCTCGGGATGCATTGTGACGATGGACAGGACTACAGCATTTTCGGCGTCCTGCCGCCGTACAACACGATTCACGCGCACCTCCTCGACAGCACAGGCGCGCTGGTCGTCAATCCCGCCGGATACACGGTAACTTACCAGGCAATTACCGACCCGCTGACGAATACGATCAACACCACCTCGGCGCCCAAGACCAATTTCTGGCAGTACGCGGCCGCGCTGGGGTTTGGCGCACTCGCACCGGACGTGGGACTCAAAGGCTTTGCCATGCCAGGGACGGGCAACGTGCCGCAGGCGATGAACTTCAACACGCCCGATAATACCTGGCTGGCGACCGGCATTCCGATTCTTAACTATGCCGACGCTGCCACGGCCCCTTATCCGAAAAATTACTTCCCCATGATGCGGCTGACCGCGAAAAACCAGTCCGGCGCAACGCTGGCAACCACGGATATCGTGCTGCCGATTTCCGATGAACTGAATTGCGGTGTCTGCCACTCTTCGGGCACCGGCTCGCTCGCGGCGCAGCCCGCGGCCGGCTGGGTCAACAATTCAAACGTGGCCAAAGACCTGAAGCTGAATATACTGAGAAAGCACGACGACCGCTTCAGGACAACCGCGCTGTTTCAGGCCGCCGCGGCGGCTCAGGGCTTCAGTTCGGCGGGGCTTGAAGCGCAGTCTGCGGTCAAGCCCTTCATGTGCGCCGCCTGCCATGGCACGAACGCGCTGTCGCTGCCGGGGTATCCCGGCGTGCCGACGATGACCACCTCGCTGCACGGCCTGCATGCCGGCGTGACCGATCCCGCGACCGGTCAATCCATGGACAGCGGTACCTCAAGAGCCACCTGTTATCGCTGCCATCCCGGCCCCGAAACGCAGTGTCTGCGCGGCATCATGGGCAACCTCAAAAATGCCGCGGGAGGCAACGCCATCGAATGCCAGAGCTGCCACGGCACCATGAGCACGCTGGCCGACCCGACGCGGCAGGGATGGCTCAGCGAGCCGACCTGCCAAAGCTGCCATACCGGGACCGCAACATCGAACAGCGGGCAGATCGTCTACACTTCGGCGTTCAGCAGCGGAACCACGGTTCGCGTCGCCGCGGACCAGACATTCGCGAGCAATGCCAACACGCCGGCCACCGGTCTCTCACTGTACCGGTTCTCCAGCGGTCACGGCGGGCTGCAGTGCGAAGGCTGCCATGGCTCGACGCATGCCGAAGTCGCCACCCCGATCGTCAACGACAACGTTCAAAACACTACCTTGCAAGGGTATGCCGGAACTCTTGCCGAGTGCACTGCCTGTCATGGTTCCACGCCCGCCACGACGAACGGCGGACCGCACGGACTGCACCCGATCGGGACTTCCTGGGTCAATAGTCACCAGGATGTAGCGGGTGGCCACCAGGCAACATGCCAGCCCTGCCACGGGACTGACTACCGGGGGACCAACCTTTCGATGACACAGACCGACCGGACACTGGCAGGAAAGTCGTTCCCGCGCGGCACGGTGATCGGTTGTTACAGTTGCCATAACGGACCCAACGGAGGTTGAAAAGTCCGCTACCCGGAAAAATCTGTAGGAAAACCCGCGGGAGACCGGTATTCGCTACCGGTCTTTTCGCGTTTCGGCCTCCATCGCAGTTTGGCTGTGGATAACTATCTCATTCTGTAATAGTCTCTTCACATTCTATTCATCAAGCCTCGCCACTTCCCCTTCTAGACTAAACTGACGCCCGTAATCCAGACGCTCTTGGTGTACCCGAAGCCTGTTGCTTCCGGAGTGCGCTTTCCAGTGAGGATATTTGTGCGTCAAGTTTCACCCGGAGTCGAATCCGGAACTTTGATTGGGGAGAAATCGATGAATTTGAACAAACTGCGGAGCCCCTGGGCTGTGGGGTTCATGGTGTGCGCGCTGGCGGGTTCGAACCTGCTGAGCGCCGCCGATAACACCAACGCGACGGGTGCCGGGACGTCCTCCGGCGCCGTGTCACAAAATGACGAAATCGCCCGCCTCAAGATTGCGCTTGCGGAACAGCAGAAGCTGCTGCAGTCGCTGCAGCAGGCAATCGAGCGGCAGCAGCAACTGATCGACCATGCGACCGCGCGTCCGAGCAATCTGGGCACCGTGGCGAGCCTGACGCCAGTGATTCCGGCGGCTCCGATTCCGGCGGTTGCCTTCCCGGCCCCGCAGGCGGCTGCCCCGGCCAAACCGTCCAATCCGTGCGAAGCAGGTCCGGACGGCACCAAACCCTCCCCGGCTTTCCTGCAAATCGGCAGCACGTGCGTGATTCCGGTCGGGTTCATGGACCTCACGCCGTTCTGGCGCGACAAGAACGCCGGATCCAGCATGGGTTCCAACTTCGGCGGCGTGCCTTTTAACAACGTAGCCAACGGCAACCTCTCGGAATTCCATTTCAGCCAACAGAACTCGCGGCTCGGCTTCCGCGTGGACGGCGACTGGAAGGGCACCCACTTCATCGGCTATAACGAATTCGACTTTAACGGCACCAGCGGAGCGACCAATCTCGCGGTTTCGAACGGCGCCATTGTCCCCCGGCTTCGCCTTTTCTGGGCGGACGTTCGCAAAGGGAAACTCGAGTACCTCGTCGGCCAAAGTTGGAGTCTGCTCACCCCGAACCGCTCGGGCCTTTCCGCTCTGCCCGGCAATCTGATGTTTACCAACGTCATCGACATCAATTACGTAGCCGGTCTCACCTGGACCCGTCAGCCCGGCATGCGCGTCCTCTACCATCCCAGCAACACAGTGACTTTCGGCGTTTCCTTCGAGCAGGCTGACCAGTACATTGGCGGTTCGGCCGGCGGCTCCGGCATCACGCTTCCGGCCGCCTACGCCGGACTGGCCCCCGGTCAGGTCGATAACGCCGGTAACATCAGCACTAACAGCTATTTGTCCCAGCCGACGGTCATGCCCGACATCATCGCTAAGGTGGCTTTCGACCCGAGTTCGCGTTTCCACTTTGAAGTTGGCGGCATCACGAGCAGCTTCAAGACTGTGAATCCGGCATCTGCGGCAACCCTGGGCCAGCACTTCTCCAAGACCGGTGGCGGCGTCATCATCGGCTTGAACGCCGAAGTGGTGAAGAATTTCCGTGTGATCTCGTCCAACTTCTGGAGCGACGGCGACGGCCGGTATCTCTTCGGTCAGGCGCCGGACTTCATCGTCCGCGCCAACGGCGATCTGAGCCTCGTCCACGCGGGCGGCTGGATCGAAGGCGTGGAAGCGCGCGTGATGCCGAATACGTTGCTCTACGCCTACGACAGCGGCATCTATATCGGCCGCAACTCGGCAATTGATACCAATGGTTCGAAGATCGGCTATGGCTTTACAGGCTCGGCCAACAGCGTGAACCGCTCGATCAACGAAATCTCGTTCGGCTTCAACCAGACGATGTGGGCCAGCCCGCGGTACGGCGCCATCAACGTGATGGGGCAGTACGAATGGCTGAATCGCGACCCCTGGTACGTGGCGCCCGGCGCCCCGA
>Ga0209698_10008334_pt1 | contig 10711 bp, 5 predicted proteins | sample LitLauG_LLR_2012_FD_187203 | JGI IMG/M metagenome (GOLD analysis project Ga0209698, IMG submission 187203) | Freshwater sediment microbial communities from Pennsylvania, USA - Little Laurel Run_MetaG_LLR_2012 (SPAdes) (version 2) | ecosystem: Environmental > Aquatic > Freshwater > Creek >... | reverse complement strand
GGTCTGAATCACCTTGCACGCCGAAAGGTCCAGACATGCACTCGCAATCTCGCCGTATATCTTCGCCTGCGCATTGAGTGACGCAGCGCTCCCGTCGTGCAGCCGTACGTCGAGTTCAGTGATGTGAATTTCGAGTCCGAGGTCCGCAAACCGTTTCATATTCTTGCGGAAGGACGCGAGTACGGACGGATTGTCGAAGGACAGATCCACATGGGCCTGGATCCCGACTCCGTCCAGCGGAACGCCTCGACGCTTGAAATCGACCGCCATGGCGTAGATGGCATCGGACTTGGGATTGACCGGCTCGGCGTCATAGTCATTGTAGAAAAGCTTCGCGTTAGGATCTGCAGCTCGCGCCCAGCGAAATGCCTGCTCAACGTAACCGGTTCCCTGCCCTGCAAAACCAATTCCTGGCTGGTCGTACCAAACGGTGTGGCGCATGGTCCCGTCATCATTGAAGGCTTCGTTCACGACATCCCATGCATAGACTTTCGAAGCGTAGCGCGACAGGACGGTGTTGACGTGGCCGTGAAGTATTTCGGCGAGTTGGGATGGCTTGTATGTGCCCTTCGTGATCCACGTGGGCACCTGCCGATGCCAGAGCAGCGTATGACCGCGGACCTTCATATCGTGTAGCAGAGCAAAGGACACCAGCGTGTCAGCGCCGGTGAAGTCATATGGGTGGGGATCGGTGTCGGGCCTAGGGTGAATCAGCGCGAATTTCATCTCGTTTTCAGGCTCGAGCTGGCTGAACTCGGCGGTGAGAATCTGAGTGAAGGCGGGCTCGTCGAGAAAACGAGTGTGAACAGCGGCGCCAATGAAGACACGTCGCACTGCCGCCGCGGTGCGGAGAGTGGTGGTGGTTGGATCGCCCGAAGAGGGACTGCCGGCTCCGATTAAGAGTGTCAGCGCGAACGGGCCTAAGAGCAACGCAACGGCTGGTACTCGGGACTTCAGCAGCTCTTTCCGGCTTCGATCTCGAATCGGCATCTGATATCTGAGGATTAAACGCCCTCCAGCGGTATGTTGCCGATGAAAGGCATTTTGGGAATTCAAACCTCACCCCCGCGGACAAACTAACATCAAAAATGGGCTTCGTAAACGTTTACGATCATGCGGTAGTCGTTCGCCGGACTCGAGCAGGCCATCTGAAGAGTCCTCTGTCTATCCGGGGAGCACCGAATGCAGCGCGGGATATAGCTGACGGTAGGTTCGATATCCGTCCTGCATGATCGCTGCGTTCTTGGGGTCTGGAGCAATGTGGTGGGCGACTCTCACAACGGCGTCGCAGGCCTCATCCACGGACTCCCAGGAACCGGCGCCGACGCCTGCCAGGATGGCGGCTCCGTAAGCCGCTCCTTCCTCAGCTTCGACAACCTCTACCTCGCGATCGTAAACATCTGCTTGAATCTGTCGCCAAAGCGGGGAGCGAGCACCGCCACCTCCCAGGCGGATGCAGGTGACCGGGACCTTCATCTCGTCAAAGATAGTGAACGTGTCTTTCAAACTGTAGGCGACTCCTTCCATGATGGCGCGAACGATGTGAGTGCGATTGTGAGAAGCGGTGAGTCCGAGCAACGCTGCGCGTGCATTCGGGTCGAGGTGAGGAGTGCGTTCCCCCATGAGATAAGGCAGCCAGAAAAGGCCCGCCGAGCCGGGGGGTGCGGCACTCGCTTCCTCCGCCAACACATCGTAGGGGTTTCGACCATTCTTCGACGTTGCTCCGAAGCGATCGCGGAACCAGCGCAACGACAGACCTGCTGCCTGGGTGACACCCATGACGTGCCAGCGTCCGGGTACTGCGTGGCAGAACGTGTGCAAACGTCCGTGGGGATCGAGTGCTGGGCGATCCGTCGCGGCAAAAACAACGCCCGAGGTACCAATGGTTGCGCTCACCACGCCGGGACGAACGATGCCCATACCGACCGCGCCTGCGGCCTGGTCCCCTGCCCCTGCAATCACAGGAGTTCCGACCTTAAGGCCGGTCACCTCAGCCCCAGCGGCTGAAACCCTGCCACAAATCTGAGGGGATTCGAACAAAGTTGGGAGCAGCTTGGCTTCGATGCCAGTCTTGCTGAGAACTTCCGAGGCCCACCTGCGGTGCGCGACATCGAGAAGGAGCGTCCCAGACGCGTCTGCGACATCGATTGCGCGTTCTCCTGTGAGACGAAAGCGCACGTAGTCTTTCGGCAACATCACATGGGAAACGCGCCGCCAGTTTTCAGGCTCCGTTTCACGGACCCAGAGCAGTTTCGTCAGAGTGAAGTTGGTGAGAGGGGGATTGCAGGTCAGCTGGATCAGGCGCTCGGCGCCGAAGAGTTCGTTGAGTTCCCTGCCCTGTTTTTCGCTGCGCTGGTCACACCAGATGATGGCACTGCGAATGACCTGGTCGGAGGTATCGAGCAGAACCGCACCGTGCATCTGGCCGGAGAAGCCAACACAGGCGATCTCATCGCTGCCGACACCGGAAGCCTGAAGAGCCCTGCGGACCGCGATTCCAGAGGCTCGCCACCAGTCTTGCGGATCTTGCTCCGCCCAGCCCGGCTGCGGGCTTGAGAAAGGATTGTGCTCTTCGGAGGCAGCGCCTCTCACTTTCCCGTGCCCGTCGATAATCAAGGCGCGCGTGCCGCCCGTGCCGACATCGATGCCTAAGAAATTGATGTAGCCCCCCTCACTCTCAGCCCTTCCGGCTGGCAGCTATGCGAAATCCTCTGCCAGATCTCGGGTTTCCTGAAGCTCGTGCACTCTTTCCCTGACCGACTCTTGAGATTGCCGCTGCAGAAAGAAATCCAGATTTCCCCGCATGACGAGGTGCGGCGCCAGCGTGACCTGATGAGACGAACTCTCACCTTCTGCCAGAAACTCGTGCAACATCCGAAACGCCATTCGCCCCTGCGTGCGCGGGCGCTGGTAGATCGTCGCGATGACGGCCCCGGAGCGGATTTGCGGCACAAGATCGGGAAAGAGGTCGGTGGTGATGATGGTCAAATGATCGAGCCGTTTCGCGTCTCTCGCGGCATTCAAGACCGGAACGGAAGCTTCCGTCGTCACGTAGATTCCGGCCAAGTCGGGACACTGCTCGAACAGTTGGCGGCACTTTTCGTAGGCCTCGGATTCGATATCGTGATCTTCGATCGGCTTCATCAAGCTCATCTGCGGATACAACGATTGCAGAGTTGCTTCGAAAGCAGAGTACTTCTCGGCGTGCTCGGTGATCGCCATATCGAAAAGCGTGACCGCTACGGGTCCACGCCCACGCAAGAACTGGCCCATCAGATCGGCTGCAATCGATCCACTGGCGAGAGTATCGACGGCCACGATGCCGAGCCGGCCACTGTTGGCGGCGTCCGTAGCCACGCACACGACTGGAATGCGCACACGGGCTGCCCGACGGATCCATAACCGCAACTTTTGCGGACGGCTGGGAAAAGTGATGATGCCGTCGACTTTAGAGTTGATGGCCGCCTCGAACGCCTCCTCTTCCCCTTCTCCGAGCTGGGGATAAGTGCGGAATTCGATTTCTACGTTCTCTATAAGACTGGCGCGCGATTCTTCGCGAATGCCGGCGCGCACCTCGTCCCAGAATGACGTTGTGCCTTTCAAAGTATTCACAGAAATTCGAAGAGAGCGCCTGGAGGAAAGGAACCGGGCGGCGAGATTGGGACGGTAGCCCAATGTTCTCGCCATCTGCAGGACCCTGGCTTTGGTCATCGGACTGACGCCCGGATTGTCGTGTAGCGCCCGGTGTACGGTGCCGGTGGAGATGCCCAGCGCCTTGGCGATATCCAAGAGTGTGGCGGGATTCCTGCCCATTCTGTTGCCCGACTTCCCGGCTGTGCCCGAGTCTGAGATGGCCTATGAAGGCTCAACCGAGCATTGTAAACGTTAACGGACTTTGGTGGGTTTGTACAATGGAATAAACGACGCTCCGACAAAACAACCTGATTTGGGAAGGCATGCCATTGAGAGCCCTGGGCTTAAGCGCGTTTCATGGCTGGGTAGATCAGGGTTCGAAGGCACAGAAAGGGGCTAGCCCAGCCGAGCTGCCGGCCGCCCGTGAGAATGGGACGGCGGGTGAAGATACCAAACTGCAATCCCCGCGCTTTCGCCGCACCCCCCACTGTACTTACGCTGACCTCCAAAAGCGAAGCTGGACAGGCGTTCGCATGCACTACGGTGTGGCGCGCGTCTGATTGGTGCCGGGCTACCATTGAGCAACCAGGAGCCTTGCCGATGGGAACGAAAACTCTAGCAAGCCTGACATTATCGTTGTGGTTGCTGTCCGGGTGCGGCGGTGGCATGAGTTCGACATCCGGATCCGGATCAGGTTCCGGCAACGGCTCTGTTCCATCTGCCCCCGCGGGTGTGACCGCAGTTGCGGGCAATCAGCAGGTGACTCTTACATGGACGGCCAGCGCAGGCGCGGCGACCTATCACGTAAAGCGGACAGCTACTAGCGGGGGGCCTTATACACAAGCTGGGACTGCGGCGACTACGAGCTATATCGACTCAGGATTAACTGACGGAACAAAGTACTACTACGTGGTTTCGGCGATGAACTCCGTTGGCGAAAGCGCCAATTCAACGGAGGTTTCTGCCACACCGGCACCTATGGTGGGAAGTCCCGCCACGCCCACAGGGCTCACCGCCGCGGCAGGCAACGCCCAAGTCGGCCTGTCATGGACCGCCAGCAACGGTGCGAACGGCTATCACGTAAAGCGCTCGACCACGAGTGGCGGGCCGTACACGCAAGTATCCGCACCGATGACGACGAGCTACACCGACACGGGCCTGGCAAACGGCACAACTTATTACTATGTAGTCTCCGCGTTGAATACGGCGGGAGAGAGCGGCAACTCCAGCCAGGCGTCGGCAACTCCTAGAGGATCATCGGCGTCGGTGCAAGTTACGGTAGACGTCCTCAGCAATCGACACGCGATCAGTTCATACGTCTACGGCGGAGCCTTCCCGAAGGATGCGCCGACGATTACCGACAGCGGACTTACCGTGGTGCGATGGGGCGGGAACTCTACTTCCCGCTACAACTGGAAACTGCATACCCACAACGCGGCTGCGGATTGGTATTTTGAGGACTACGCGGACTCGGGAATCGGCAACGGCGATTCAGTGCAGTTCGTCCAGGCGGTAAGAGGAGCCGGTGGCAACCCCATAATGACTATGGTGATGTTGCCTTGGGTGGCGAAAGCTTCGGGCTGGAGTTTCTCAGTAGCGAAGTACGGCGCTCAGTGCAGCGTCGATCCCTGGAACAGTGACGCGGGAAACGGTGTGGCGACAGATTGCAGCACGAACATCACCGGGAACGATCCCAATGACGCGAATGTTCCTTTGCTAGATTCGCCCGGCGGAGGTGACCCGCCCGGCAGTGTCTATCGCAAGCAGTGGGCTGCCGCGCTGGCCACGGCTTTTGGTAGCGGGCCCCACTTCTACAACATGGACAACGAAACCGACATCTGGGGCGGTACACACCGGGACGTCCACCCGGCTGCCTCAGGCTACGACGAGCTAAGGGATACTTATCTCCGAGTGGCGAGCGGGCTCAAGACCTGGGACCCGCAGGCCATCCGCCTCGGACCCGTGAGCTGCTGCTGGTGGTTTTATTGGAACGGCGCCAACGGCAGCGACAAGGGCGCGCACGGAGGAATCGATCTGGTGCCTTGGTGGCTCAATGAGGTGTACTGGCAAGATCAGATCGCAGGGGCACGGTCGCTCGACCTGTTCGATGTCCATGCCTACCCGGACACGCCGGACACTTCCAGTTTCAGCACGGCGCAGAAGCAGGCGCTGGCAGTGCGGATCTATCGCGACTATTGGGATCCGACGTACGTCAGCGAGTCAGGGTCGATCAACCAGAATTGGGCCACGCAGATTCAGCCGAACAAAACCATCCCATTTCGCATCCCGAGAATGCGGGCGCTCGTGAACTCCATTTATCCGGGTACACCACTGGCCTTTACGGAATGGAGCGCGGAGATTGCCGGCGCGGCCGACTTCTCAACCGCCCTTGGTGATGCCGACTCTTACGGCATCTTGGGCCGCGAGCGTGTGTATTTGGCCTCGCGGTGGGTGGCACCCGATCCAGCGAATCCGAACTACCAGGCACTAAAGCTATTCACAAATTATGACGGACAGCACCACGGATTCCAGGCCATCTCAGTCTCAGCGGCTCACGACGCGGACCCGAACCTGTTCAGCAGTTACGCCGCTGTAAATGGGGCAGGCAATTCGATGACTCTGCTGCTACTCAACAAAGATCCCCAGAACGCTGTGGTAGCGGGGCTCGCGCTGAGTGGCTACACGCCAAAGCAGATAACTAAGTACACCCTTTCCCAGGTTTCGCCAACCAGCATCGTCGCCTCGGGCACGCAGGCGTGGACTTCGAACATAACCCTTCCTGCTTACTCTGCTACGTTGATAGTAATGAGTGGCAACGCGGCAAGTAATCCGGCAACGGAGTGGGACCTGAATCCGGACGCGATCATGGTTCCGGCAGGAGGCACAGTTACACTGCAACCCAAGATTACCTCAAGCACAGGAACAGTGACGCTGGGGCTACCACAGTCAGATGTCGGGGTCACCGCGACCGTCACGCAAGCGAATGTCAGCACCTCTCAGGAAGGGGCGATCGCGATAAATGCCGGAACCACACCAGGTTTCTATCACTTCACCGTACCCGGGACCGACAATGCGGGCGTGATGCAGAACCAGAGCGGCTGGATTGTCGTGGGCAATTCGCCAGCGACGCTTGCCAAGACAGGTGACGGACAGCATGGAGCACATGGCACGACTCTGAATCTTTCGGTGACGCTGAATGCCGGCCAATCCGGTGGCAGTAACCAGGGAGCAGACGTTTTGTTCACCACAGATAGCGGTTCTTTGTCCTCCCGGATCGTTACGACCAACGCGTCGGGTATTGCGAGTGTCGTGCTGACCCTGCCATCCACCGCCGGGACTGTTCATGTGACGGCCGAGGGCCCGATTCCTCTCGGCCATCCTGTAGCCACATTTACCGAGACGTCGCAGTAGGTTTGTTTCGCGGCCTATGTTAGAAGCCGCGCTCGCTGTTCGGCATCCCTATTGTTTCTTGCTAACGTGATGATAGCTCTCGGGTGGGCCAAGGTAACTCGGCTTTACGCCGCCTAGATCGAGAACCAGTTTTTGTAGCACGATTCCGGGGTCGACCATCCAGAACTTCAGCGTGTGGTAGCCCGGTTCCGTCACCGTAAAGGTCGACTTGACCTTGCGGACGCTATCTTCTACAGACTTCTCCCAATCCGCGATCGAATTGTGAGCCAAGGCGTCTACGATCTGCGGTGGCTGGAGGTCGAAAGAGAGCGCGTAGTGCAGGCCGCGGTTAGGAACAAAGTTGAGGGTGGGGGCCAGGATCGCCTCAACTTCAATCGCTCCCGGGTGGAAGAGATACACCTGATATTCGAGGCACGGAGAGTTCTGCGGCGGCGACACGCTTGCTGCAGTAACCGGGGATATCGTCATCGAGGACAGAGTTCGACCGTAGTCGGCGATCTTCTCCCACCGGACCGGACCAGCATCTACCTTTTTTGTGTAGTGCTCTGCCTCGATCGAGACGTAACTGTTGCCTTCCACAAAACCATTCAGAGATACGGGCATTGGGGTTGCAGGATTAAATGCTTCTACCTTAACTGCTACCTTCCCCCCAGCACCGGCAATCTTGATCCATCCGCTGCTTGTACCGTGCGGGGCTTTGCTCCAATCCACGTTGACCCATAAGCGCTCTTCCTTCTCAACCGTTCCGCTCGTTGTGCTCAACACGATCCACGGAGAACTTGTGGAAGCTGTGAGTCGAAATGGCGTCTGCCCTCGGTTGAAAACATCGACGTGACGACGTTGCTGGTTGAACACATCAAACTGGGGAAGGCTCGGTTCTCCTGCGGCGTTCGGCCAGGCTGCTGCAGAACCGTCGATCGCCACACCCATGGCCGCGGGAACGGGAACGCTAATTTCGCCCACTCTGGGCATCACATTCACCGGAGGGTCCCTCCAGGAGCTGTAGCCGATGTGGGTCTGGTCCATCATGTGGTCCCACTTTCCGTGCGCGAGAGAGTGGTTGTAGTAGCTGGATAGATCGGCGTCTGCCTGAAAGAGTGCACGGGCTCGTGCCGCCAGGTCATTCGTACTGGCGCGGCCCTGACTGGCATAGAGCCGATTCCTGCCAACCGTGATATAGAGCTCAGCAACCTGAGCCGAGGCCTTAGCTGGGTATAGAACGAGCTCGAAGAAGGCATCGCGCACATCTTCCGCTAAGTTGCGATAAATACCCTCCGCCTCGTTTGTAAGTGCCTTCCACTCGTCCATAACGCGGTCAGCTTCCTCATAGTCGACAAGACTGAACGTATCTGGGTCGAGTAGTTCTGGCTTCCGTCTTCCATTGAACTTGGTGTATCTGGAAATGATGCCCGCGATTTCCGCGGCATGCTTCGATCCAAATTCGCGTGCCGCCCAAAGCTTTGTGAATTCAGAGATCTTTTCCTTGGGCCAGCGTTGCGGGTCGCGCGCCAGGTCGAGAAAGAACTCGATGGGGAACTCCATCGGCTTGAGGTCGCCGACATTCACAATCCATATCTGGTTAGCCCCGTATTGATGGGCCAGATTCATTTGCTCCCAAACCTTGGTGATGGGGACTGTGTTGAGCCACTTGTAGGAGCGCGGATCCCCAACATAGTCGAAATGGTAGTAGATGCCCGCCCCGCCTTTGCGCTTTTGTTCATCCGGGGTGGAGAGTCGCCGGATGTTTCCCCAGTTGTCATCACACCACAAAAGGGTCACATCGTCAGGAACGCGCATCCCTTTTTCGTAATACTCCTGTACCTCCTTATAGAGAGCCCAGACCTGGGGAACGACGGAAGGGTCGGCATGCATGGCTTCACCAATGATCTTCCGCTGGTCCGACACAATCTCTTCCAGCAATGCCGTGTTCGTAGCGGTATTGGCACCCGGCACCATTGGTTCATCTCCGTTTCCCCTCATGCCGATGGTAACGATGCTTTCGTAATGATCGTTGCGTTCAATGGCTTCTCTCCAAAATTCTCTCAGCACGTGGCTGTTGGTGGAATAGTCCCATGGGCCCTTGCCGTGGCGTTGCCACTCTTTCCAGGCTCGCATCATCGGTTCGTGATGCGATGTTCCCATGACGATGCCATACTCATCGGCGAGCTTCGCGTTCAGCGGATCGTCTTCGTCGAAAGCGTTGTCCCACATCGCCGGCCACAGGTAATTTGCCTTCAGGCGTAGCAAAAGCTCGAAGACCCTCTCGTAAAACTGATGGTTATAGTTCCCGAATTTCTCGTGTACCCACCCGCTGAGCGATGGGGATTCGTCGTTCAGAAAGATGCCGCGGTACTTGACGGCAGGCGGTCCCTCCACATACCTGCCAGCCTTTACGAATAGGGCGTCCTTGTGTGTAACGGGAACATCAGCCCACCAGTACCACGGGGAAACACCCATCTGTTCGGACAGGTCGTATATCCCATAGATAGTGCCGCGTTTGTCGCTTCCAGCAATGATCAGTACGTTCGCCACTCCGGGCAGAGGCTTCGGCACAACTTGAATGAGGAACGACTCCCACTTGCCGGCGATCGCGGTCGTGTCAATTTTGTGCTCGTTGATGAGGCGATCAATGATTGCGCTCTTGCCAATCGTCCCCACGATGATCGCGGCCGATCCGAGGTCGGTCTCAGCACTCTTGATTGCTGGAGCATGGCCCGTGACGCGCTGAACGTCCGCCTGCAGGTCATAGGTTGCGCGAACCACTCCAGCGTGGTCGTTGGCGTCTACATAGATCGAGGCGAGAACGTTGCCTTGCGCGATGGCGAAACTGCCGGAAGCAGGGATTGCCCGCACGTACCGCGTCTGCCCGAGGGCTGACCCGTCACGGCTAACACAAAGCAGAAACGCCAGAACCAGTAGATAAGCAAGAACTGAGCTCTGGAAGCAATGCCCATACCGAATATCGGGCAACGCTAACAATTTCTTTACGCCTCTCAATCCTGATGGTGTCATAGTCCGATACAGATTTTATCCGGCTGCGCCGCCTAATGACACCGAGCCGCCGGTTTGTGTGTAATATTCGAGATACTTATCCAGCTGGCTGAAGGAATGCGTGCCTGCTATCTCGACGCAACTCGACGAATTCGTCCCGGTTTATCAGTTCCACGAATATTACTCCGTTCGCATAGCGGCGCCTGCCGAGGATGTCTACCGTGCGGTCAAAACGGTCACTGCCGACGAGATTTCTCTTTTTCGCACTCTGACCTGGCTGCGACGCTTTGGCCGTTCTGGACCAGCGAGCATCCTGAATGCGCCCCTACATCAGCCGGTCATCGAGGTAGCTCTCGAAACGTCGTTTCTCCTGCTCGCAGAACAGGCGAATCGCGAAATCGTTGTGGGAACGGTGGTCATCACACCCAGCAGCTGGTGCCGTGGTCGCGTCAAAACTCCCGAAGCCTTCAAGGCGCTTGACCATCCGGGATTCGCGGTTGCAGCTATGAACTTCCTTATTGAAGCCGCCGACGCTGGAATGTGCAAGCTGAGCACGGAAACGCGGATACACGCCACCGATGCAGGAGCAAAATTGCGATTCGGGGTCTACTGGACGCTGATTTATCCAGGCAGTGCCTTCATTCGGTGGATGTGGCTCCGCGCCATTGCCCGGCGC
>Ga0209698_10008333_pt1 | contig 10711 bp, 7 predicted proteins | sample LitLauG_LLR_2012_FD_187203 | JGI IMG/M metagenome (GOLD analysis project Ga0209698, IMG submission 187203) | Freshwater sediment microbial communities from Pennsylvania, USA - Little Laurel Run_MetaG_LLR_2012 (SPAdes) (version 2) | ecosystem: Environmental > Aquatic > Freshwater > Creek >... | reverse complement strand
CGGCGCAAGCCGCTCCGGGATGCGATGTGACCATCCACTACCTCTATCAGGTCCTGCGCGGGCTGCCGAAAGAACAGGTCTTTACCCAGATCCTGCTCGGCTTCGAGCTGACCAAGGCTGACCCACGCTTCGTCGGCTTCAACCTTGTGATGCCGGAAGACTATTACGTTCCCATGCACGACTTCGATCTGCACATGCGGATCATCGAGGCACTCCACAAGTTCTATCCGACAGCGCACGTGTCCCTGCACGCCGGCGAACTCGCCATGGGGCTGGTTCCTCCCGAAGGCCTGCGCTTCCACATCCGCGAATCGGTGGAGCGTGCCGGCGCGGAACGCATTGGCCACGGCGTCGCCGTCATGAGCGAGAACGATCCCATCGGCCTGCTCAAAGAAATGGCCAAAAAGAACGTGCTGGTCGAGATCTGCCTGACCTCGAACGATTCGATTCTAGGCACCAGCGGTGACCGCCATCCGCTGCACATTTATATGAAGTACGGGGTACCGGTTGCGCTGGCCACCGACGACCTGGGCGTTTCCCGCAGCGATATGACCCACGAATATCTGCGCGCAGTCGAGGACCAGAGACTCTCGTATGCCGACTTGAAACGCATGGCGCGCCAAAGCCTCGAGCACAGCTTCATTTCCGGTGCGAGCCTGTGGAATGACGCGCACCAAATGCGCCGCACGGCAGACTGCGCAGATGGCAAAGCCGCTGGCAGCTGTAAGAAATTTCTGGACACCAGCGAACGAGCCCGAGTGCAATGGCAACTGGAGCAAGCCTTGGCCGATTTCGAAAGCAAATTCCAGGACTAGAATCCTCTGTGATCCTCTGTGTCCTCTGTGGTTAAGAGTGTGTACGAGAGTGGCACATAGACGAGGCATAGCACCCCAAGAACTTGAACTATGGAAGATGATCTCTACACCCGCGCCGAGTCCGCAGCCGCCTTCATCCAGTCCCAAACCGAACTGAAGCCGCGCATAGGGTTAGTCCTCGGCTCCGGCCTGGGCTCCTTTGCCGAGGACCTCGCCGAAGCCGTCCACATCCCCTACGCGCAGATCCCATCCTTCCCGCGCTCCACCGCAATCGGACACGCCGGGCAACTCGTAATCGGCAAGTCCGGTGAGGTTTCCGTAGCCGTTATGCAGGGCCGTGTGCACTTGTATGAAGGCTATTCCGCCGCCGAGGTCGCCTTCCCCACCCGCGTCCTGGGACGCATGGGCATCGGCGCCCTGATTCTCACCAACGCCGCCGGCGGCATCAACGTCGAGTACGGGCAAGGCGCGCTCGTCATCCTGCGCGACCACATCAACCTGCAGGGCCAGAACCCGTTGACCGGCGCGAACGACGAACGCTTCGGCCCGCGCTTCCCCGATATGACCTACACCTACACAAAACGCTATCGCGAGATCGCACTCGAAGAATCGAAGAAGCTGAAGATACCACCGCGCGAAGGAGTGTACGCCGCGCTGCTCGGCCCCAGCTACGAAACCCCCGCCGAAATCCGCTACCTGCGCACGATCGGCGCCGATTTGGTGGGGATGTCGACCGTCCCCGAAGCGATTGCCGCCCGCCACATGGGCATCAATGTTCTGGCAATCTCCTGCGTAACCAACATGGCCGCAGGAATCCTCGACCAGCCGCTCGATCACAAAGAGGTGCTCGAAACAGGCCGCCGGGTGATGGGCCAGTTCATCGCGTTGCTGCGAGCAGTTCTGCCGAGGATCGCCGCAGAATTGCGCGAGACTAAGTAGGCGGAGTGTAGCGCCGGCGTCCCGCCGGCTAGCCTGGCCAGAGCGGAGCCGAATGGCGAGGGCGTCCTCGCCCTCGCCGTCCAAGCCAGTAGAGAGACGGAGGCAAGCACAGCGCCCTGAGCTATAGCGTCCGCGAATCTCTAGAAAACTACCTTCAGCCCCAGCTGAATCACCCGCGGCCCGCCGCCGCCAAGGCCGGGGTTCGTCTGCGCCTGATCGGGAGTCTGAGTGATCACGTCATTGCTGCCCGGACTAATGGAGAAGCCGGGGAGTGCGAAGTTCGGATGGTTGAATATGTTGAAAAGCTCGGCGCGGAGCTGGAGATTTACGCGCTCGCCGAAACGGGTGCTTTTCGCCAGCGCGAAATCCACATTCCAGAAGTGCGGGCCATAGATCGCATTGCGCCCTAGCGTACCAAAAGTTCCATCGGCCGGTTGAGCAAAGGCATTGCCATTCAAATAACCCACCACGTCCGGCGACGATTCCCAGTTGGAATTGACGATCGCTTGGCCGGGAACGAGATTTGGACGCTGGTGAAAGTTGGATTGCGTGTTGAAATTCGGGTTAGGGAAAGCGCTCGTGTCGTTCGCGCTCACCAGCGGAATTGGACGCCCGCTTTGAGCCGTAATGATCGTATTCAGCTGCCAGCCTTCGGCAAGCCGCTTGGGGCCGAATAAACGTGGAACCTCGTAGTTAAACGCCGCGGTGAACCGGTGCCGAGTGTCAAAGTTGGAAGGTCCGCGCTCCCCTGCCAGATTATTGGAATCTTGGGGAAGCGCCACCGTGGCCACAAAATCTATCCCGTCCGAGGCGTCGTCGATCGATTTCGACCAAGTGTAGCCGGCGAACCCTGTGACACCGTGCCAGCTCCGGGTCCGTAATGTTCCTTGCAACGCGTGATACACCGACGAGCTGCGATTCGAGAACTCGTCCATGTATCCGTAATTCTGGTTGGGGCGATTGCCGTTGACGTCGGGCTGGTTTGCATCACGTAATCGAACTAGTTTGGTTCCCTTGCTACCCACATAGCCCAACTGCACCGCGAATTCCCTGGAAAGTTCGTGCTGGACATTCAGGTTCCAGTTCTGTACGTAGGGCGTTACAAAGTTGCGCGGAGTGAAGAAGATGTCAAAAGGCGGGGAGGCAGGAGTAAACACTGGAGACGGCGGAGTGTTCAAAGCGGGCGCGGTATTGAAGGCGGTTTGATTGAAGCTGAGAGGCGTTACGGCCTTAGGTCCAATTGGCGGCGTAACCAGTCCAGCACTATTCGTGAAATTGGCGATCATCAAGTCCTGGGGCACGTAATCGTAGTAAACGCCGTAACTCCCACGGACCACCGTAGAAGGGGCGGGGTTCCATGCAAATCCGACTCTCGGCCCGAAATTGTTGAGGTCCCGCTTGTAGGCGCCGTTGACCCCATCAGTGCCGACCATCGCGAGCTGGCCGTCGGAACCGAGGTTGGCGAGCAGATTGTTCTTCTCGCTAATTGGGCCGAAATACTCCCATCGCACTCCAAAATTGAGCGTGAAATGAGGGGCAATCCGGAAATCATCCTGAGCGAAGAAGCTCAGACCATTGTTATAGGTTGTGCGCTGCGTGTTGCCCTGGTCGGCAAGCGTAAACGAAACCGCTCCGGCGAAATAAGCTGCCAGAACGTCAGTTCCAGCGTTGTTGTTGTCAAGACCGTTGCCGGTACCGAACACAATGCCGCCGCGCTCCAGGTTGTCGTTAAAACTGGAAATGGCAGCCCGGCGGTACTCTCCCCCAAACTTAACGGTGTGCCTGCCTTTGAGCCAGGTGAAATTATCGAGTATCTGATAGCTCTGACTCGTGCGCCCACGGGGAACGCTGAAGGCAGTTGCGCCGAGATTGTCGAACACCCCTCCAAAGTCAATCTCAGGCATGCCCAGCTTTCCCGTCCCGAAATTAATTCCAAACAGAGACAGAGGGTCCAGGTTGCCGTCTGAGGCAGTGAACGAAGTTCGATAGCGGCTGTAGCCGAAGCGAATCTCATTTACTTGCGCAGCGGTCAGGGCAGATAGAAAGCTTCCCGAAAAGACCTGCACTCGAGTAGGCGAATTCTGCGCAAAGTTTGATAACCGGGAAGCACTGAGAGTGCCGGGGTTCCCGAGCGGGAACACCTGCTGGCTCTGAGCGAAAGCGTAACGTGCCGAAAGAGTTTCCGAAGAATTGAAATTATGATCCAGCTTGCCGATCAGGCTATTGACGTCATTCTTATCTTTTGCGCTATAGGGTACCTTGGCGTTCACCGCGTTATTCGGAGCGCTCGGCACATTCGGAAAGAAGTAGTTCAGGATCTTCACTAGAGCGGGGTTCACCGTGCCCCCGACGTCCAGTTCGGCTTGTGCGATCTGCTGTTGGGTGGGGACCAGCAATGAGAAGTCCGACCCGACTCGCTCGCGCTGCCCTTCATAGGCACCGAAAAAGAAAGTCTTGTCCTTGATGATAGGCCCGCCGAATGAGCCGCCAAACTGGTTGTTGCGGAAAGCTGTCTTCTTGACCGAAAGGCCGGTGTTTGGGTCGATCTTGCGATTGAAATAGTTGCGCGCGTCCATGGCATCGTTACGCAGGAACTCAAATAGAGTGCCGCGCAACTGATTGGTTCCTGACTTCGTAATGATGTTCACCACCGACCCGCTATTGCGCCCGTATTCAGCAGGAAACTGGGATTGCAGGTTAAATTCCTGAATGGCGTCAATCGGGAGCAGCGATGCCGGAGCGCCGCCAATGCCAGTCTGGTTCAGCGCCGAATTGTTGAAGAACGGGTCGTTGTTGTCGGTGCCGTCTAGCGTGTAGTTGTTCGAGCGATCGCGGTTGCCGTTGATGGCGAACTGTCCGAATCCGCTCTGAATCGCCGCGACGCCCGAAGGTTCGACCGTCGCACCCGGAACGAGCGCCACGAGTTTGCCAAAATCGCGCCCGTTGAGGGGCAGGTCGACCACCAGCTTGCGGTCCACGACCTCTCCGAGTACATCACGGCTGGCTTCCACCAGCGGCGCTTCCTCGGTCACCGTCAGCTGCTCCTGCCGCTTCGCAACTTTCGTCAAGTCAAAATTGGCGGTCGTGTCCAGGCCCACGTTGACCAGGACGTTCTGCGCGGTCGGCGAGAGCCCCGCCGATTCCGCCGTGACCGTGTATTCGCCGGCGGGCAACTCGGCCAGCACGTAGCCGCCATCTGCGCCCGTCGTCGCTTCGCGCGCCAGGCCGGTGCCGATGTTCTTCGCGGTGACTTTTGCTCCCGCGATGATGCTCCCGCTCGGATCGGTCACGGTGCCTCGGATGGATCCGCGAAAACTCTGTCCGGATGCAACAGCAGTCACAAACAGCACAGCCGTCAATATCGCTCCTGCAAAATAGCTGCCCTTGGCCCTGTACATAATCATTTCCTCGTGTGGTCACTTTCCCTTGCGGGGTATGAAAATCGGTTGCGGCGGATGAATGTCGTACTTCGCCGCAAAACTTGCCTGGTTGAGCGCGAAGCTGGCCCGCCCGCGCGAATCGATAAACAGCAGCGGCTGCTTCAGCGGCACGTCGCTGAACGTTTTCACGAACGGGAGGTCCATTTCATGTCCAGCGATCGCTGCCTTCAGCCGATCGCCGCGCCGGTAGCCAAGTTTCAGCAAATCCTCGGCGCTGATGTTGGTGATCAGATTTCCGAACGGGCCGTCAATCGCGATGACCTCTCCCGTCAAACCTTTTTCGCCGACCTCGGCCGGTTTCAGGTCAAGTCGTACCAGTCCCGTTACTTCCGGCCCGACCTGCGTCCAGTCGTCGCCGCGCGCGAGGTGCGCACCGACGGGCGAGAAAATGTCGCGGCCGTGGAAAGTGGAAGAGATCTTTGCCCCAATCATCCAATCGGGATTGGCGATCTCCCGGACGCTCTCGATTCCATCCCGGTCCTCAACCATCGTCATCAACCCGTTATCCGGCAGCACAAAAAACTGGCCGCGCTTCGATTTCACGACCACCGCCTTGCGCGAGCTGCCCACCCCGGGATCGACTACGGCGACAAACACCGTCCCCGCCGGAAAATACGGGGTCGCGCCAAACAGGAAGCGCGCGCCGTCGGCAATCGAAAAAGCATTGACCTGGTGAGTGAGATCAACAATGCGCAGGTTGGGCGCGATCCCATACATCACGCCCTTGCACAGGGCAACCGAGTCGTCGAGCACTCCGAAATCAGTCATGAAGACGACCGTGGGCGGCGGCGGCGGGGCGGCCGTCTGTTCCGGAAGAAAGCTCGCTGTCAAGAACACCAGGACGAGCCAGACTCCGTGCGCTCGTGGTAATTTCCGCAGGGATCGGGTTGACGTATCCATAACCGTTCTAAAAGACTACTGGTTTACTAGAGATTAAGGCAAGCACAGGCTCTCCTCGACTTCCTGCCCCTTCCTCGCTGAAACCTCGTATTGTATCCGCCTGCCCGCTGCAACCCAAAGTCGGCCCGACGGGTCGAGGCGCTTGATCAAAACAGAAAATGCCGATTGCCTGCTCCCGGCATCTATAATTCTGGCGTTGATTCCATTTCAGGAGAGCCGGCAATGTCGAATGTAATCCCGGAGAAGTATCGCGACCTTTTTCAGAAACGTGCGTTTGCCAGCCTCGGAACGCTTATGCCCGACGGAAGTCCGCAGGTGACGCCGGTCTGGTGCGATTTCGATGGCGAGCATGTGATCTTCAACTCCGCCCGCGGACGACAGAAGGATCGCAACGTGCGCCGTGATGCCCGCGTGGCCATTGCCATCGTCGACCCTGAGAACGCGTATCGCTACCTTGAGATTCGCGGCACGGTGGTGGAAATCACCGAGGAAGGCGCTGCCGAGCATATCAACAAGATGGCCAAGAAATATCTGGGTGTGGATAAGTATCCCTACGCGCAGCCCGGCGAGGTCCGCGTGCTCTACAAAATCCGGCCCGAGCACACGACCGTGATGGGCTAGAGCGGCTCCACCGCATTTCCGCCCCGGATGCAGCGAAACCCCAAACTTCGCGGCAACCCGGGGAGGGTCCTTGCCCTGTTGGGTCGGTGTCTTGTTGAGTACTCTTCAGATAACCTTTTTTCTCCAATCGAGTCTAACTAGCCAACGAGCTTGAGCTTCCCGGGTGGCTCGGACCCCGGGGAACTTCGACGCTGGCTCTCGCGTATCAGAAGGGAACGGGGGGAATCGCACTATCGTTGTCTGGAGGCAGTCATGGAAGTACAGAAGAACGTCCGGGATGGTGGCGGAGTGCTCGCGGGCGGTGGTGCGCCGGTCGAGCAGGTGATCAAGGCTGCCCACGACGAATTGCTCCTGTTGATGCAGCAACGCGCCGAGGTCATGAAACGGATTGGGACAGTCAAGCAAACCATCGTGGGGCTGGCCAATCTTTTTGGCGATCATGTCCTGGGCGACGATTTGCTCGAACTGATCGATCGCAAACCCAACGGCCGCCAGCCCGGATTCACCAAAGCCTGCCGCACCGTTCTGATGGAAGCGGGACGTCCCCTGGGAGCTCGCGATGTTTGCCAGGAACTGGAAAAGCGCTCGCCGGCAATCCTCTCGCGCCACAAAGATCCCCTGGCTTCCGTCACCACCGTTCTGAACCGCCTGGTGGACTACGGCGAAGCGCGCAGCCTGAGCAACGACCGCGGACGCCGGGTGTGGGCGTGGGTAAGCGATGCCGACCACACCATGGACGTGGCTCCCTCCAGGATCTCAGCCTGAGGACCATTCGGGCACAAACGGGCATTAGCCCGAAGCGATAGGAGATGTACCAGGAGACGATTCTAGGGCCCCGAGACGCTGGGACGACTTCTGACCCGGGGTCCGATCGTGCACCTACGGGCTTCCTAGCCCGGTTTACCTGCCATTCCAGGAGTCGCTCGCACCCCCACCGCCGAGGCCGCCGATCGCGGACTCGGAGTGCAAATCTTATAGCTTATTGATATAAAATTGTAAGCTGTTGATTATAGAGCGTGCGGCACGGACACTCTTGTCCGCGCCCGCAAGCGCTACTGGAGCTGCCCACACGCGGACCGGAGTGTCCGCGCCACACCGACTACGCCGGCAGCAACCGGCCTTTTTCCAGATGCCTTATCACGTGTGCATATTGCGCGGCATGCGGATCGTGCGTCACCATCACGATTGTCTTGCTGAAGCCTTCGTTCAACCGCTTCAGAATTTCCAGAATCTCGGTGGCCGAGCCGCTGTCCAGGTCGCCGGTCGGCTCGTCTGCGAGAATCAACGTGGGATCACTCACAATCGCTCGCGCAATCGCCACCCGCTGCTCCTGACCGCCGGATAGCTGCTTGGGAAGGTGATTGACACGATCTTCCAATCCCACCAGTTTCAGCGCCGTCATGACGTGATCACGCCGTTGCTGTTGTGTCATCTTCGTCAGCAGCAGAGGCAGTTCGACGTTCTCAAACGCGGTCAGCACCGGAATGAGATTGAAGGTCTGAAACACGTAGCCGACGTGCGTGTTGCGCCAGCTGGCCGACTGTCCGTCATTCAGGCGGAAGATGTTTTCTCCCATGACCAGCAACTCGCCCGAACTTGGCCGGTCGATCGCAGCGATCATGTTCAGCAACGTGGTCTTCCCTGAGCCCGACGGCCCCATCAAGGCGAGAAACTCTCCTTTTCCGATATCGAGGGTCACATTATCGAGCGCGGTCACCGCAAACGCATCGCGCTTGAAGATTTTGCTCACCCCGCGAGCCTGGACCACTTTGTTGTCCACCGCCGTTTGCGGCGCTGTCATGGCGTTCATGATTGCCCCTTGATGCGGATTTTCTGCCCATCCTGCAAGCTTGCCGGTGCTGTGGTAATGACGTTCTCGCCACCCACCAGCGAGTCCACCAGATACCCGCCCGAACGCTGGCCCTGAACGTGAACGTCGCGGCGAAGGGCCTTGCCGTTGAAGGCGATCAGTACGAATTTGGCGCCGTCTTTATCTCGCAATGCCGCGGTCGGTACAAACACCGATGCCTGTCTCGGAGCAGAAGTCTTCTCCTCGGCTGCCTTGAACTGTACGGTGGCATTCATTTCCGGGCGAAGGTACGAATCCGGATTCAGAATCTGCACCTTGACCTGCACCGTCGCCTTTTGCCGGTTGGCTTCCGGCGACATTTCTGCGATCACGCCTTTGTAGGAACGATCTTTGAAAGCGTCGAGCGTGACGATGCCGTCCTGCTTCGGAGACAGCTTGGCAAAATCATCCTGTGCGATATCAAGTTCCACCTGGATATCGCTGAGATCGGCCAGCGCGACGACGGAACCGCGCGGACCACCTTCGGCGCCGCTGGCAAACTGGGCGGTGACGAGCTCGCCCTTCTCGGCGGTACGCTCCAGAATGGTGCCGGTCACAGGCGCGCGGATGACGGTAGCGTCGAGTTGGGACTTGGCGTAATCCATCTGTCCCTGCGCCTGCAGGACGTCGGCCCGGGCCCGATCAATGTCTTCGGCGCGCGGACCGATTTTCGAGAGGCGGAAGGATTGTTCGAGCGAGTTGGCGCGCTGCTGGTCCGCATCGTAGCGGGCCTGGGCATCGTCGAGCGCCTGCTTCGACACCACGCCTTGGGCGAACAATTCCTTATTGCGGTCGAGTGTGATCTTGTCGTTGGCGGCGGTGGCGCGCGCTTCGGAGAGATTGTGATCCGCCTGCTGAATTTCTTCGGGGCGCGATCCGTGTTCCGCTGCGGCCAAGCGGGCCTTGGCACTTTCCCACGCGCCGCGCGCTTGCACATACATGGCTCGGAATTCCTGGTCTTCGAGCCGTACCAGAACTTGCCCTTCTTTTACTTTGTCGCCTTTTTCCACGCCAATCCAGGCGACGCGGCCGGTCACTTTGGAATTCACGCTGATCTTGTGGTGCGCCACGATATACCCGCTGGCCGAGAGCACGGTGCTGCCGGCAACGTCGCTGCCCTGAGCCGTTGCCCTTACCACCTCGACCTCAGGAGTCTCTGAGGCGAGTACGCGGTATGCCAGCGTCACAATCCCGAGTAGCACGACCAGCATGATCCCGCCCACGATGACACGGCGCGACCAGGCGGGCGGCTCGCCTCCCCCCTCACGTAGGGAATGATCGATGCGCAAGCTCTGCAGATCGTCGTGTTTTGGATCCTCGGGCATACGTTAAGAGCATTCTCCCAGTTGCTTCCCGATGCAAACTCGGGTTCCCTTCGTGTACCTTCGTGTCCTTGGTGGTGACAGCCTTCGTTAAACCACAAAGGACCGAAGGAACACAAAGGATTTTATGCGCGCAACGCGGTCAGGATATTCTGCCGCGCCGCATGCCATGCAGGCGGAAAGCCGCCCGCCAGGCCCATCATAAGAGCAAACACAACCGCAGTACCGAGGACATTCAAGGACAAGTGCAGTCCAAAGACCGACAGGGGAACGCTTCCCATCAAGTTCATGCTGAAGACGGTCTCACTAAATGTGACCTGATTGCCGATTCCCGTGCTCATCCCGTTGAACGGGAGCATCAGAACGATTCCGACCGCCGCTCCCAACAGCGACAGCAGCAACGCTTCAATCACAAACGAGGTCAGAATGCTGGGCCGCGAAAATCCGATGATGCGCAAGGTGGCGATTTCACGGCTGCGATACGCCACCGCAGCGTACATCGTGTTCATGGCGGCAAAACTCGAGCCAATCGCCATGATGACGGCCACGAAAATCCCGATAAATTTGATCGGGCCGCCGGAACTGGTCTGCTTCTCGTAGTACTCGGTCTCGAGCGCGCCCTCTAGTTTCAGGCGCTGGTCGTCGCTGACCCGGTTCTTCAGCGCATCGGCCGCAACGGCGTCGGTCGCGCGCAGGTACACCGATGCGTATCCGCCCTGTCGGTTGAAATCCGCCGCAACCTGGTTTACGTCGCCCCAGATTTCCGAATCATAAGCAGTGCCACCCGAGTCGAAAACCCCGACCACCTTCCACTGGCCCTTGGCG
>Ga0209698_10008332_pt1 | contig 10712 bp, 7 predicted proteins | sample LitLauG_LLR_2012_FD_187203 | JGI IMG/M metagenome (GOLD analysis project Ga0209698, IMG submission 187203) | Freshwater sediment microbial communities from Pennsylvania, USA - Little Laurel Run_MetaG_LLR_2012 (SPAdes) (version 2) | ecosystem: Environmental > Aquatic > Freshwater > Creek >... | reverse complement strand
TCCGGCGGAGCTTCGCCCGAAGGCGCACCGAGAGCTTGCGCAAATGGCCAAGCGCCGCGGTGAACACGCTCAAGCCGCAGAGATCTTGCTGGAAATTGTCGCCGATCCGCAAGACGGCATTCACGCCTGCGAACAACTGGCCATCTATTACGAACGCCACGAGAAAGACCTGACAAAAGCCGCGCAGTTTGCCAAATTAGCTATTGCCACGCTGCGACGCCAGAGCGCCAATTCGCGCGCCCCATTCCTCACCGCGCGGATTGCACGGTTAGAACAGAAGTTTCTCCAACGGCTGGCGCGACTGGAGAAAAAATCGTTGCCGTCTTCTCCGGCACAGCCCCAACATGCTCGGGCAGCTGCGGCGCCAAAGGCCAATTCAGCTCTTTGGTGAGCGCGTCAAAGATTTTGCGCGTCACACCTTCCATGGTCACGCACTCGGTTCCCAAGCAATCCAGGAACGCACCGCCATCGGGAGTATCAAACGAAAAAAAGTTCGGGCGGCGCAGTAAATTCGAGCGTTCCGCGTATTTCTTCTCCAACGCTTCCGAATATTGCCCGAAGAACCGCACCGCGTGCTCTTCGCTATCAAGGTGCAACCGCGTCACCAAAACAAGCTTCTTGGTTTGTTTCTGTTCGAAGACCGCGTAACGGTCGCCATCCCACGCCGCCGCCAACGTCTTGGCCCGATCGTCGTCCAAGAATTGCTTCAGCACTTCCTTCCAGCCGTATTCGCCCATGATGTTCTCATCGAGCTTTGTCCAGTTGTTCCCGAGCAATTTCTCCAACTTTGGAAGAGCGACCGTAGTGGGAATCTTGCCGGACCGGTAGAGGGCGGGGTGCAGGATCTGCTGCGTGGAAACTGGAGGCTTCTCAAACACGCCCGGCAACGCAGCCCACCCGGCATTTCGCAAGACCGCGGCCGAAAAAGTAAGTCCGCCGATGTAGGGGAAGATCAGGGTGTCCTTCAGAAACGGTGGCGCCTTTTGTAGCGTCGGAGTGCTCCCCAGATCGCCAATCAGCATCCCAGGATCAAAATCCGGCAAATCCTTGAGCGAGCGGCCCGTGCTCAGCATCAAGTAATCGACCATGGCGGCCATGGCGCTGCCTTCGAGCACCGCGTCTCGTGCTAGCTCTGCGTCTTCGTTAGGCCGCGCCGCTTTCACCCACGCCTCAATCTGGAAATGCTGGTCTTCAAGGGCATGAGTCAGCTCGTGCGCCATCACCATGCGCTGGTCGGCCAACGGGCTCCAATCCGCAATGTAAAACTCCCTCGTCTTAGGATCGTAGAGCCCCTCAACTTGCTCGGTGAGCACATTCACCATGAACGCATCAAGGTCGAATCCCTTGGAGATCAGTCCAAAAGCTTCCGCGCTGCGCTGGTCGGCGTAGCGCTCGGTGGCATTTTTCTCTTCGTTCATCTGCTTGATAACGTAAGCGCGGATTTCCTCTCTCGAGCGCAAGGATTTCTTTAGTGGAGTCATCAACTTCAGCCCGGTGATCTGGCTCATCTGGCCCAGCACTTCATCGGCAGCTGCAATGAAATCAGCATCCGTGGCCGCTTTGGAATCCCCGGATGGCGGAGCAACAGCCGCTTCTTGCGCACGCACAGCCAAACCGCCGAGGAGGAGTACGAAGCTCAAGCAAAGAGGGCGCAGCCCAAAAACCAGGCGTTTCATGTGATGGGTCATATCGTTTTCAGAATATCAGAATCACGGCGGGGACGTCGCAAGCGCGGAGAATGTGGGCCACGCCGAGTAACGGCCAGCGCGGACAGTCAGCCAAGTAAGGAAAGGGGCTACAAAGGTGTAGAATTTACCGGCGGGTTTGAGAAGCGGGAGGAAATATGAACTGGCGATGGATGATTTCAAGGCGAAATTTGGTCCGGGGCACTGTGGCTTTCGGCGTTTTGCTGATGGCGGCAGGGTTCGCCGCGGCGCAGACACCTTCCCCGGCGTTGCTAGTGCTGGAGAAGAGCGACAATATGCTGGCGATTGTCAATCCGGCGAGCTTGCAGATTGTGGCGCGCGTACCCTCCGGGCCGGATCCCCATGAAATCGTTACCTCGTCGGATGGCAAGCTGGCCTACATCTCCAACTACGGCGGCAACGACAGCACCCTGAACACGATTACCGTTGTCGATCTGGCCGCGCGAAAGGCGCTCCCCCCAATTAATCTCGGCGCTCTTCGCTCCACGCATGGTTTGGACTTTGCCGGCGGCAAACTCTATTTCACCGCAGAGACCAATAAAGTGATTGGCCGCTACGATCCCGCAACTCAGAGTGTGGATTGGGTTATCGGCACGGGACAAGACCGAACGCACATGGTGATAGTCAACGGGAGTCTCGACCGCATCGTCACTGCAAATGTCAGTTCCGCCACGATCAGCATCATCGAGCAGATTTCCGCGCCAATGGGTGGATTTGGCCCGCCGCCAGGAAATCCACCCGGCAACACATTTGTAGCAGGTTCCACCCCCCCTCCTGGCGCGCCGCGAAAAACATGGCGTGTAACCAATATCCCCGCCGGCCGCGGTGCCGAAGGCTTCGACGTATCTCCCGATGGCAAGCAGATCTGGGCCGCCAACGCACAAGACGCGACGGTGACCATCATCGATATCGACGGCAAAAATGTGACGGACACCGTTCCTATCTCGGTGAAGGGCGCCAACCGGTTGAAATTCACGCCGGATGGCAAACGGGTCTTGATTACGGGACTCGCTGGTAGCTCCACGAACAACCTGCTCGTGCTGGACTCAATCACCCGCAAAGAGGTGAAGAAGTTCGACCTCGGAGGCGGCGCTGCGGGGATCGTGATCGTCCCGGACGGCTCCCGCGCCTACGTGGCCGTCAGCGGAAAGGACAAAGTCGCAGTCTTGGATTTGCAGACTTGGGAAATCAGCGGCAACATTTCCACGGGGAAACAACCTGACGGTCTTGCCTGGGTGCCCCGAAATTAAGTTCGGCGTGCGGCCGGGCCCAGCACTCGCTGTCTTAAGGTCATGCGGATTTTTTGTTCCGAAACCTTAACAGTGTGGTAAATCTATAGTAGTGGGCGCGGGGGGATGCGTCCAACTCCCGAGGACATTAATGCTGCCCGGTCTTCGTCTGCGGCAAGCCCGTGAACGACTTGGACTGACCTATCGAGATGTAGAGCGCGCCAGTTACGAGTTAGCCTCGCGACGGGGGCGCCCCGACTTCATTCTGCACATCAGCCGCCTGGCCGACATCGAAAACCGCGGGGTTGTACCGGGGTTACACAAGCTCTACACCCTTGCGGCCATCTACCGGCTCAATCCACTGGAGATTTTTGCCTGGTACGATGTGCCCATCGAAGAGTGCTTTCACGACGGGACGTCGGTTGCGGTGCCGCGCACACATCTGATGGCGGCGCCGACTTCTCTGCGGATACCCATGAAATTTGATCCAGCGTTTGATCCGCGGCGAACGGAATTCCTCTCGCGCATGGTGGAAAAATGGGGCCACTTCGAAGGCGTGCTCACGAACCACAATGGCCATCATATTTACGGATACATTGGGACGTCCGACCGTCGAATGATGCCGTTGCTGCGTCCCGGCAGCATCGTGCTCGTAGACGGGTCAGTACGCAAGATCGATGATGGCGATTGGACTACGGAGCATGACCGGCCGATGTACTTCGTGGAAGTGCGCGATGGATACCGATGTGGGTGGTTCCATCAGGAAGGCTCATGCCTGGTGATGCAGCCGCATCCCCTGTCTCGCTGTGTCCCGGAAACGTGGCGAACCCCGGACGAAGCGGAAATCGTCGGGCGCGTGACCGGTGTGGTTACGCGTCTGAATGGGCCGGAGTGCTTTCCTCCACCAGGATTTCCAGAAGTGCGCGGAGATTCGAACAGAAAAGATCCTTGAGATAGTCCGGCACCGCTTCCGGCACCAGGAGGCGGTACGATTCGATGCGGCGCCAGTGGGATGCCGCTCCAGACAACCCAACTTCCATTCCGGCCAGACAAGCGCGCAAATCCTCCCGCTGGCTGGAGAGCGGCGATTCCAGAATCCGCTCGAACATCTGTTCATGACATAGCTGCAAAGCCTGCTGGATGGCCTCGTCCGGATAAAGGGCCGAAAGGCCGGAGTGTTCATACCGGCCGCTGGAGAGGTCCCGCAAGGAAGCCACATAGGAGAGCCGCGCAAATAGCCCTGGAATGGCTGCAAGAGTCGTCTGCGTGAAGTCCTGAACAACCCTGCGGTTTTGCTGGAGCTGTGTAAGCGTCCTCATGCGGCTCCGTGTTCCGCGTTCGGAACATTTTCAAGAACAGAACCCTGCAAAAACTGCCCCTCCTCATCCTGCTGGTCAGGAGGGACACTCCCTTGAAAAAAACAGCAACAGCAATTGCAGTTTCAGTTCTGGCCGTTTTGATCGTAGCTCCTATTGTGCGCTCCGTCAACCTTTCAGCAGGTAAACCTCTAACGATTGAGCCCGCGCAGTACGCCGATGGTTGGCCGATGCCCCCGCTCCCGCCGAATTCACTAGCCATGAACGGCGGAACGCTCGTAGCGGACGGCTGGCCTATGCCGCCGCTTCCGCCACAGACGCCTTCCATCGAGGACAGCACGCTAGTGGCAGACGGCTGGCCCATGCCCCCGCTTCCGCCACAGTCAACGCAGTCGGAGGCTTTTGCATAAGAATTCTCTAATCTTGCAGGTTATAAGGCCTCGGTACAGTACTTTTGAGCTATCCGGCCGGGCGCATCGGAGCTATTTGTTGGCAGTTACGCCTGTGCTAAGATGCGCCCGTGATAGCTGGAATCGCAGGGTTTCAACAGGTGATGTGGGCTGTGAACTTCGCCACAGGAGTCTTTCTCCTGGCTTTACTTATAGTGCGCAAAAATTACCGCTTTTACCCGGCTTTTGCCTCCTACATTTTAATTAACCTGGTTCTGGGTATATTAGTGTTTTCCTTTTACTATTGGCAGGGGTTTTCGTCTCGAGCCTCCTGGTACTTCGCGTGGGGAATGCAGGCTTTAGCCATCTGTGCGCGAGCTTTCGCAGTCTCCGAAATCTGCAGGCGCCTGCTCTCTCGCTTCCCGGGGATCTGGGCGTTGGCCCAGCGTGTATTTGCGGGTTGCGCCGCGCTAGTGTTGCTGTACTCCGGATTGGCCGCGCGGCATCAACTTGAGTTGCTGCTCCCGAGCGCAGATCGTGGCGTGGAGCTCTCCATCGCCTCCATTATCGTTATACTCTTCGCCTTTGCTCGATACTATGACGTCCAACCTGGGCCTACCGATCGCACACTGGCAATCGGCTTCTTCCTCTACTCCTGTTGCTTCGCTCTCAGCGATACCGTTCTGGAGCGCTTTTTACACGACTACGGAACACTCTGGAGCCTGCTGGCGCTGTTGGCGTATTTTGCGAGCTTAGTCTTGTGGACCAGTGCCCTTTGGGAAACACGAACCGCGAGTGCAACTGATGAAAAGCTTCTCTCCCCGGGGGTCTATCAATCGATCACTCCGCAAATCAACATGCGATTACGGGAGCTGGATGATCAATTGAGCAAGATCTGGAGACCAGGGGTTACCCGGCATTGAGCATCAATCTAATTCTGTTTTTAACCCTTATCGCACTGTTGCTCCTCGGACTTGTCTGGGCCATGGGAAGGCCCCAGAAAGGCAGAAAGCTCCAGACTAATCCCCGCTCGCTGGAAGTGACTGGCCAGCCCCACGCGAGTCACTTGCCGCAGATTCTCCAGGCACTGGCAGCGACGGATTTCGATTTCCTCGCGAAGGAAGCATCCCAAGAAGTAGTCCGGCGCGTGCGCCGGGAGCGCCGCGCCGTTGCGCTCGCTTACCTGGTCGCGTTGCGCGAGGATTTTCATGGTTTATTGCGGATGGCAAGAGTCATCGCCGTGCTATCGCCCGAAGTCGCCGCGGCACAGGAATTCGAAACCATGCAGCTGATGGTAAGGTTCCTGTGGCGCTACGAAATGATTCGATGGAGGCTCTTGGCAGGCAACGCACCGCTACCCCAACTCCACGTATTGAGTGATCTGGTCAGCGGCTTAAGCGTTCGAATTGAGGCGGCACTCAAAGAGCTCGGTGAGCGTGCCGCGCTGGCGGCGGAGTTGGCTTCATCGATGAATCGCCGCGGCCTGGACGTTGGTTAACAACAGTTCGTCCACGGCTGCCAGGAGATCGTTGGCCTTAAAAGGCTTCTGCAGAATCTGCCGGCCCTTCCCGGCGATGTGCTCGCCGGCATCTTCCGAGGGCGCGATGGCACACATCCAGATCAATCGGTGGTTGAGCGCCGGCTTATGCCCGGCCAGCCATTCACTCAATCCGCCGCCATTTGCCCCATCCGCAACGTGCAGATCCGCGACGACGAGATCGAAATCCTCTTTTTCAAGCAGGGCCCGGGCTTCACGAATGTTTCGCGCCGTCTGAACGCGATGGTCGCGCCCGCGTAGAATGGTGCCGACAGCTTCCAACACCGATTCATCGCGATCCACCAGAAGGATGCGCCCGTCTCTTCCGCTGATGGCCTTCTGTCCAGCCGTGGTGTAGATGGGAGACGCCGCCACCTGGTGCGGCAACTCGATCGTGAACGACGCACCGCGGGTTGGAACATTCCTTACGTGAATCGTTCCCCCATGCTCCGTGATGATTCCGTAACATATGCTTAGACCCAGGCCGGTTCCCTTGCCAACTGGTTTCGTGGTGTAGAAAGGATCGAAGACTCGGGAAGCGTCTTTGACTCCAGGTCCACTGTCCGTGAACTCAATGGATATCCGGCCGCTATCCAGCGCGGTCCGCACCCAAAGATCGCCTTCGCTTGAATGCTCCAGGATGGCGTCAACGGCATTGTTCACCATATTTAGAAAGACTTGTTGAAGCTGGTGTGGATCGGCGGACGTCACCGGAAGTTTCTCCGCGAGGTCGAGGTGAACGCGGATGTTGTGCATGCGCAAGTCATAGTCACGCAGCGCCAGAGTTTCCTCCAGAGCCTGATTGATCTGTACGGGCATGCGCTCGGGTTTGTGCTGCCGGGCAAAGCTCAGGAGATTCTGCACGATGCGGTGCGTGCGTTGCGCCTGCTTGTAGAGCTTGTCGGCGTATTCGATTCCCTGTTGCCCCATTTGCCCGCTGGAGGTTAACAATTGACTGTAACCGAGGATGGCAGTGAGCGGGTTGTTCAGTTCGTGAGCGACGCCGGAGATTAATTGTCCGACGGCCGCCAGCTTCTCGCTGTGTAGCAACTGCTCCTGCGTGCGCCGCAGATTTTCGTAAGCCTGGCGAGTCTCCTCATAAAGAATCGAGCGTTCGATCGCGCTGGAAATCTGGCTTCCAACGGCAATGAGCAAGTTGACGTCGGCGCTCGAAAATTCGCGCGGCGTGCGGCTGGCAACAACCAGGCCGCCAATGACCCGGTCTTTGGACCACAGGACAACGATGTAGGCGGTGACAATTTCTTCTTGGATCTGGGCATCTCGGAAAATCGGAGGCAAAGACAAGCCTTGAACCGAAAGAAACGTCGCATGCACCGACTTGATGTGCTGCATCAGTTCCGGCTTCACTGCCACCGGCGGAAAATGCCGCGAGAATTCCGAACGATGGCCGACTTCCACGATGCGCCGCACTACCGTTCCATCCTGTTCGAACAGATACAGCGAGGTGGCATCCAGGCTGAAAAGCTCTGCCATCTGACGCAGCGTGCGATGCAGGGAATCTGTGAGGTCCAGCGATTCCGTCAGCGTCTGTCCGATCGAATTCAATACCAGCAGTTCCCGGTTTCGGCGCCGGATTTCGGATTCGGCTTGCTTCCGTTCGGTAATGTCGAGCAAGAATCCTTGATAAGCCGTCACGTTTCCCGCAGCATCCCTCACGGCAATCGAAGACTCCAGCATGGTGCGCGTTTCGCCATCCTTGCGGCGCATTTCGAATTCAAAATCGGCCACCGTGCCATGCTGCTGCAACAACTTCTTCAGCCGCTCCCGATCGGAGCTATTGGCATAGAACGCCGCCGGAATATCGACGGCCATCAGTTCCTCGCGGGTCTCATAACCGGTCATCCGGAGCAGCGCCTCGTTGAAATCCAGGAAACGTCCCTGGGGAGTGGAGATAAACACGCCTTCCTGGACGCTGGAGACGAGCGTGCGATATTTTTCCTCGGCACGCTTTCGGTCGGAAATGTCCTTCAAGACGTGCACGGTTCCGAGTTGCAGGCCCGCTGGATCGGTAAATGTTGAGTTGGAAGCCAGGAAATATCCGGGCAGCCATGGATCCGGCTCATCGCCCTCTCCGCCCACTCCCTCACAATAGGGGCAAAGTTTGTACGTGGCGCTCTGTGTGGGGAGGAGTTCCGTAACGTTCCTGCCGACCAGACCGCTCCCCTCCCTCCCGAGTAACTGGCTGAGCCGCTGATTGCTGCGCAGGATGCGCCCCGCGTGATCGTGGACCAGGATCGGGTCCCCGATGGAGTCAAACGTGTATTCCCACTGCCGCTGCACCGTGGTCACCTGTTCAAACAAGCTCACGTTTTGCAGCGTCAATCCAAGCAAGTTCGCGATGTTCACGAGATACGACAGCTCGTCCGGATGAAAGCGTTCCTGCCGCGCGGAACCGACGGCGATGACTCCCAAGGGCCCCTGTTTGCCCGGAAGCGCCAGCGTAACCAGCGCTTTCAATCCTGCTTCCTCCACTCTCTTCCGCGCTGCGGGATCCCATTCTTCCTCGGACTGCAGGAATTGGCATTCGCCCTTCATCACCCTCTGCGCCCACGGTTCCATGGCGGAGATTTGCCCATGTCGGTTCATGAACAACTGGTCGAATCCAACCCATGCTCGTGCCACCAGTTGCGCGGATTTCCCTTCTCCCTCTTTTAGCCGGACAATGCCGTGCGTAGCACCGAGACTTTCCACGAGATGCGACAGCACCTGATCGATTACTTCCTGGGTAGAAAGCGTTTGTGTGCTTGCGGCCGTTAGCAGCGTCAGCCGGCGCATTTTGTCGTTTAATTCTTCGCTTCGCGTGCGCGCGCCTTCCAGCACCACCACCACCATGGCGATTCCCAGCCCTACTCCCAGAAAATGATCAAACGCCACGCGCAACAGGAACACCGGGCTATCCGGCCAGAGCGGATAATCCATCCCGTGCAATCCCTTCAGCATGAATATCCCGGCAAGAAGTTGCGCTCCGTGGCTTCGGCGCGCCATCTGTGACTTCCACATCAACCAACCGGCCGTCAGGCAAATCAGGGCTTCAAGAATTGCTGTCTCCCAATGAAGAGAACCAACCTGTTGGGAGCCGCCTCGCTCGATAGAGTAGATGACCACCAGGATCAAGCCAATCAATGGCAGCGGAGACCAGATTCTCCGCTCCGACCCTGCCTTACAGTGCACCACAGCTAGCAGGAAGAAAATCAAGGCGGCCGCCTGCGCCAGGATGCTTGTGAGATTCAATCCTGGAAGCTGGCGAATCAGAACCGCGACTTCGCATAGGGAAGAGAAAGTAAGGCAGCACCACCCGCTCAACCAAAAACGGAAATAACCTGCCTGTTGATCGCGGCGGAACAGCAGAAAGAGGACCAGCAAAATGATGACGGCAGTCGCTTCGAAGAAAGCGATCCCGAGCATCCCTTGATTCTGCAGCACCATGCCCCGCCTCCCGGCTGGAAGTGCCGTCGCTGCGGTGCTCGTGCTGCCGCAAAGCTTGATATAGACGGCGAGAAGCTCTTAGTAACAACCTTTCACTGACGCTAACACGCTATTTTCTGACTAGGCAAGGCCGTCCCTATTTGTGTGTGCCGTCACATATAATGCCTAGTGAGGACAAACACCGTGGAGATGGAAAACATACTCGTCGTGGACGATGAGGAAGCCATTCGAGAGGTCGTTTCGACCATGCTCGAATCCAAGGGCTATCACTGCACGGCCGTTCAGAACGGCCGCGTCGCGCAAGAGCAAGTCAAGAAACTCACTCCCGACCTCGTTTTGAGCGACATGATCATGCCGGAAATGGACGGCATTCGTCTTCTGGAATGGATGCGGCAATACGATCCGGAAGTGCCTGTGATCATGGTCACCGCCATCCACGACATTTCCACCGCGTTGGAAGCCATTCGCCGTGGAGCTTACGACTACATCCTCAAGCCCTTCGAAAAAGACCAGCTGTTTTTGGGGGTTGGACGCGCGCTCCAGCACCGCCGCCTGATCATCGAGAATCGCAACTATCAGCGCAACCTCGAACAGCTTGTCGAGGATCGCACCGCCCAGCTCCTGGCAAAAAACGCGGAACTCGAACAATCCTACGACGATACCCTCGAGGCTCTCGGAAGCGCTTTGGACTTGAAGGACGCCGAAACGGAAGGCCATTGCCAGCGCGTCACCGCATTTTGTATTTCCATCGCCAGGTCCATGCCCGTCCCCGACCAGTATCTTCCCATTCTGGCGCGCGCCGCCTTCCTCCACGACATCGGCAAGATGGCTATCCCAGACAGCATTTTGCGCAAACCCGGCCCGCTCGATGACGCCGAAAAAAAGAAAATGCGCGAACATTGCGAGATTGGCTACAACATGCTGATTCGCATCCCGTTTCTGCGCGACGCTGCGGAAATCGTTCTGGCACACCAAGAATTTTTTGACGGCTCCGGCTACCCCCGCGGATTAAAGGGCGAACAGATTCCTCTCGGTGCGCGCATCTTTACCATCGCGGATTCGCTCGACGCCATGATCAGCGATCGCCC
>Ga0209698_10008331_pt1 | contig 10713 bp, 9 predicted proteins | sample LitLauG_LLR_2012_FD_187203 | JGI IMG/M metagenome (GOLD analysis project Ga0209698, IMG submission 187203) | Freshwater sediment microbial communities from Pennsylvania, USA - Little Laurel Run_MetaG_LLR_2012 (SPAdes) (version 2) | ecosystem: Environmental > Aquatic > Freshwater > Creek >... | reverse complement strand
CGGAGAGGGTGGGATTTGAACCCACGATACCCGTTAAGGTATGTCCGCTTTCGAGGCGGATCGTTTCAACCACTCACGCACCTCTCCGCGTCGGACAAATTAGTTATTGTAGAGACGTTTCTTGCAACGTCTCTGCCCAGCATCTTCGAACCTCGTGCATAAAGGCTGCCAACGAGACGTAGCCAGTTACTTCTCTATGAGCGACGCCTCTTAAAGAACGTTTGCAGCAGTTCTGCGCTGCGACCGGCCAGGACTCCGCTGCTGACCTCGAGTATGTGGTTCAGTTGCGGATGATTCAGGACCTGCATCACCGAATGTACCGCGCCAGCCTTCGCATCATCCGAGCCATAGACCAGGCGTTTTATGCGGGCATGCACCATGGCGCCGGCGCACATTGGGCATGGTTCAATTGTAACAAACACCTCACAGTCGCTCAGGCGGTAGTTACCGAGGTTTGCGCCGGCTTCCCGGAGGGCGACAATTTCGGCGTGAGCAGTGGGATCGGAATCGGTGATGTTGCGGTTCCATCCACGGCCGGCGATCCTGCCATCGCAAAGCACGATTGCGCCCACTGGGACTTCGTCTATTTCCAGAGCGCGCTGGGCGCAGCGGAGGGCTTCTTCCATCCACAGTTCGTCGGAGCGGTCGTTGGTCTCTGGTCGTTGGTCGTTGGGCATTCGGTCGATGAGGCTATTCTACGTGGAACTTGCCATCGAGAAAGTTGCAGGCGGACGAATGCGTCCGGCGCTTCACAGATCAGATCACGCTGAGCACGTTTCTGACGACTTCGGGCACGACGGCGCGGACGACGGCGGGAACGACTACGCGAGCGATTGGGTAGGCGATCGCCAGAGCGGGGACGACCACCAGCAGCCACGTCTTCATGGGCAGATTATTGAGATGGGCTCTCATGGCGTTCTCTGGCGGTAGAGATACGGGCAGGGAAGTGGAAAAGTTCCCTTTGGAGGCGAAACGCTAAACCGAAGAGAACGCTGAGGTTTCGCCGAGGTCGCAGAGCAAGGCTGTTCGGGGGACACTGGAGTTGGTCCCATAAATCGAGTTGCTGGACCCAACATTCTTCCCAGGGGGTAAAGCCCGCGTTTTTGCCAGCTCTAAGACGGAGCGGCTAAAAAGCCGCGCCCTTTCAAAACATTTATGAGAAAAGGTCTGACTATTTATCTTATTCGAGGACGTCGGCATGGAATCTCCTCGATTTGAGCATACGTATCGCGGAACAAAGCGGTTCGGAAAACATACTGTGCCCGATTGGGTAACGCCGCGGGCCGTGGTATTCTAGCCGCGATATGGGGATGCCGAGCTTGCTCCGCAAATTGTTTCTCGTCGACCTGCTGCAAGGCCTCAAGGTCACCTTCCGCTATCAGGATCCGAAGGAGATCTGTACCGAGCAGTATCCGCTGGAGCGGCCGCAAGTGGCCGAGAGGTACCGCGGGGCGCCCCGGTTGAACGTGAACCCGGATACCGACGAGACCATGTGCATCGCGTGCGACCTGTGCGCACTGGCTTGCCCGGAAAATTTGATTGTGGTATCGAGCGAACGCAACGAGAAGACCCGCCGCAAAGAACTCACCAACTTCACCTACGACCTGAGCCGCTGCATGTTCTGCGGGCTGTGCGAAGATGCCTGTCCGACCGACGCGCTGGAACTGACGCAGGATTTCGAGCTCGCCAGCTACACACGCCAGGGCTGGATATGGGACCGCGAGACGCTGGAAAAGGGCCCAGAGCCTACGCTGTATCGTAAGTAGGCCCCCAAAAACAAGGTTCACTAACAACACCATGATCGTCACAATGATGGCGATCACGCCGTCACTGAAGGGTTCCAGCCGGCTCATAGTCATTTCGCCGTGGGGCAAGGGGAGAATCTAGCAGAGCGAATTTCAGATTGCAGATTTCAGATTGCAGAATTGAGGACCGCTGGCGATTTGGACACGAACCAGACGGGGTTCAATCTGAAATCTACAATGTGAAATCTGCAATTGACCTTATGCAGGTTGCTGTTGCGTCATGCAGTGCATTGCGCCGAGGCCCCAGATGAAATCTCCCGAATAGATGGGGACGATTTCGCGAGTGGGGAAGAGCTCGGCGAGCGTGTTCAGCGCGATGCGGTCGTTGGGACGATTGAAGACTGGGGCGAGTACGACTCCATTGGCGATGTAGAAATTGGCGTAGCTGGCGGGGAGGCGGCGGCCTTCGAAGATCACCGGCTGCGGCATGGGGATTTCGACCACGGTGAGCTGTTTGCCATCCTGATCGCGCGCGGACTGCAGGCGGCGCAAGTTAGCGAGCAGGGGCGCGTGGTTCAGATCTTTCGAATTGGGCTCGACCATGGTGACGACTATGTCCTTGCGGACAAAGCGGGTGAGGTCGTCGACATGGCCGTGGGTGTCGTCGCCGAAGATGCCGCGCCCGAGCCAGATGGTGTGCGGCGCGCCGAGGTAGTCGGCAAAGGCCTTTTCGTAATGGACGCGCGTCATGCGCGGGTTGCGCTCCTGCTCTTTGCTCAGCAGACATTCCTCAGTTGTCAGGATCGTGCCGGCGCCGTTGACGTCGATGGAGCCGCCTTCGAGAACGATGCGGGTGCCGAGAGATTCGGGGCGGATCTCGTGGGTGTGGGCGGTCTTGGCCATCAGGCTGCCGATTTTTTCGTCGTGGCGCCAGTTGGAGTATTTGGCCCAGGCGTTGAAGCGGAACTTCAGGGCCAGGGCCTGCCGGGCCTCCGGCCCTGGACGGCCGAAGGCGGCCGTCCCCACATGACTTTCTTTCAGGAAGATGCAGCCGGAGTCGCGCAGCCAGACACGGTTGGTGGGCCAGCGATGGAATCGGATTTTAGACGAGACGGCGTCGGCGCGCTCGAGCACTCGGCGCGCTTGTCTCGCAGCGGACGCGTTGTTGACGATTAACTCGACGCGTTCATGCCTCGCGAGATTGCCGATGATCTCGGCGTAGACCCAGGGGATGGGCTCGAACTTCCCCGGCCAGTCACCTTGGTAGTGCGGCCACGCCAGCCAAGTGGCAGTGTGGGGCTCCCACTCCGCGGGCATGCGGTGGCCGGCAGCGCTGTGCATGTTTGGTTTCTTCATGGTCTTGAGGTTGTCGTATCCGAATTGGCCTCAGGCGCGCAACACGGGCTTGAGGACGCGCGAAGCGATCAGCGCGGCTCCAGAATAGGAGAGGGCACGGATCAGTGGGACTGTGAAGGAGTAGAAGTCTTGACAATTGGAGACCTTGGCGCCACAAGCTGCGCCAGAAAAGTGGAACCAGAAACCAGAACCCTCCGAGAGCACGCTATGCATTTGTGAACGCGCCGCGTACGGGAGTGCCCGAAATGCAAACCAAAGTGCAGGGAGCGTCCACACCCACTTGGAGGTTCCACTGCGCCAGAATCGATACATCATAAAACCCATAAAAGCAGCGGACAGAACACTCAGACACCATTCCTTGATCACGACCGCAGCGACCGAGTGAACGGGAATTATTCGCCAAACAGAACCTTCGAGGATTGTGGGAACCACTACGGCCCCGAGCACGTCTAGGACGAGCAATCCCACCGCTAGGAAGATTCGAGCGACAGATTCCATGGAAACCAAAGCATCGCTGTTCATTATCAGTCCAACAGGCGGTTGGTGATCGGAGCGTAGGCGTCGATGCGGCGATCGCGGAGGAACGGCCAGTTGCGGCGGATGTCTTCCAGGGACTTCAGGTCGACGTCTCCGATGAGAATTTCCTCGCGATCGTGGGATCCCTCGGCGAGGACGCGGCCGAAGGGGTCGCAGAAAAAAGATCCACCCCAGAATTCCAATCCCTGGCCGGGGGCGGACTTGCCACGGATGTTGCCGGTTTCGAAGCCCACGCGGTTCACGACGGCGACATAGACTCCGTTGGCGATGGCGTGGGCGCGCTGAATGGTGCGCCATGCGTCGTGCTGGGCGATACCGAACTCGGCCTTCTCGGCGGGATGCCAGCCGATCGCCGTCGGGTAAAACAGAACGTTGGCGCCCTGCAAAGCTGTGAGGCGCGCGCCTTCGGGATACCACTGGTCCCAGCAGACCAGTGTGCCCAGACGTCCGACACTCGTGTCCAATGCACGGAAACCGAGATCGCCAGGAGTGAAATAGAACTTCTCGTAGTAGAGCGGGTCGTCGGGAATGTGCATCTTGCGGTAGAGACCGCACAAGGAGCCGTCCTTGTCGAAGATTGCCGCAGTATTGTGATAGACGCCGGCGGCACGTTTTTCAAATAGTGATGCGATCAGGACTACTCCGTTGCTGCGGGCCGCGGCGGCCAGCTTTTCGCTGCTGGGGCCAGGGATGGGCTCGGCAAGATCGAAAAGCGAATGATCTTCGCGCTGGCAGAAGTACTGTGTTTGAAAGAGCTCGGGCAGACAGACAACCTGCGCTCCGCGCTGGGCGGCATCGGCGATACGGCTGATGGCTTTGTCGAGATTTTGTTCCGGCTCCGATCCGCAGGACATCTGGACCAAGGCCACGCGGAATTTTTCTGGCGGCACCTTCCGACCTCCGGGATCAATATAGCATTCGCGGAGGGCGGGGTTGTTCTTGCATCACTGAGGATTCGCATGCGGGTAGAGTGCTTAGTTAACCGCGGAGATCGCTGAGAAAGTCCGCGGAGAACGCGGAGAGCTGCGCGGTGAGAGCGATGTTACGGCTTGACTAGAGCCGAGAGGGCACGGGCCAAGCGGGGATAGGGTGCGACCAACTGCTCGAGGCGCTGCATTATTTCGGATGAGGGCATGGAGCGAACTACGGCTTCGATGGCGCGCTCGCCATCGAGTGATTCAGACTTCACCAGATCCAGCAGGAAATCCATCGCGGCATCCTGACGGGTCAGGGCGATCGCTGAGAGCAACACTGACCGGAACCACGGGTCGTTGGTAGTGTCCAGGCTCTTCTGAAGAGTGGCGAAGGCTTGCGGGGAGTGCGTGCCGGCAATGGCCAGAGCCGCTTCTCCAGCGGCATCGTCGCCACCGGTGAGAAAGCGGCTGACCCAGGGGATGGCAGAGATTCCTTCCAGGTGGAGGATTCCGCTATAGCAGGCGCCCAGCACCTCGGGGTCGTCGTTGGCGAGAGCGGCTCTGAGACGAAGGAGCAATGATGTCGAAGGAGAGCCTACCTGCTCGATGGCGCGGGCCACCTCGGCGCGGACTGGCTTTTCCTTATCTGCGAGAAGGTCCACCAGATGAGCCAGCAGTTCGTCATTGGTGAGGCGGCGGCACTGGACCAAGGCGAGGGCACAGGTTGCGCGCAGCGTACCGGCGGTGTCGGAACGGCCTCCCCAGACGGGCTCGAGTTGGATGTGGCGCATGCCGCGGAGAAAGATTTCCGGCTCCTGAATCTCGAAAGCGGCGAGAGCGCGGCTGATGGCGTTCTTGGCCCAGCATTGCGGGTCAGACTTCTCCGGATTTTCGAAGAAGCGGTCGAAGGCTTTCAGCAGGTCCGGAGTCAGGTCGGTGAGTCCGAACTCGCGGGCCAGGTCCGCGGCTTTGGCGACTACGAAATTGTTGCGGTGAGTGAGTGCTTTGCGGAGAGGTGCGGAGCGGGCATCTGAGGGAAGTTGACGGAGCGCGTCGAGGGCGGCAAGTTGTTCGTCGAAGCTGCACTTGCCGGGCATAGGTAAGAGTGTAACGCGGCCAGGGGGAGGTCCGGCGCGATGTGTCGATCATCGCCGCTGGCTTGTTCCGCATAGTGCCTCGGTGGGGCGATTCCGGGAGTAAGCATCGTGCGACGGCCCCCTCAGGTCACGCCATTACATCGCTCGGAAGAAATTGGCAATATAATGGGCGCTTTATGCCCGGAAGAACCATATCCTCCAGTGCGAAATTAGCAGCGCAACTGATGGTGGCGTTGCTCGTGGTTGGAGGACTGATCGCCGGGCCGCACCTGCTTCATCGGTGGCACAGTGATCCGGTGCACTTCAGCCGGGACATCCGTCCCATCTTGAATCAGAACTGCATGCACTGTCATGGCGGTGTACGGCAAAAGAACGGCGTCTCGTTTCTGTTTCGTGAGGAAGCGCTGGGTGTGGGTAAGTCCGGACGGCGGACCATCGTGCCCGGAAAACCGGACGCGTCGGAATTGATAGCGCGAGTCACGTCCTCGGACCCTGAGACCCGCATGCCCTATCACGCACCCCCGCTTCCGCCTCAGCAGATTGCCTTGCTTCGCCGCTGGATCAAGGAAGGCGCCCAGTGGGAAGATCATTGGGCCTTCATTGCGCCGAAGCCGCAACCCTTGCCTGCGGTCAAGCGTGCCGATTGGGTTCGCAGACCGCTGGACCAATTCATTCTTGCGTCTCTGGAAAAAGAAGGGCTCGAACCTTCGACTGAAGCTGATAAGTCTGCCCTACTTCGCCGGGTTTCTTTGGACCTCACCGGACTCCCGCCGACATTCGAGGAACAAGCGGCATTTCTGGCTGACTCCTCAGCTGACGCCTATGAAAAGCAGGTCGATCGCCTGCTGGCATCGCCACGTTATGGCGAACGTTGGGCCTCATTGTGGCTGGATCTGGCCCGCTATGCAGACACCAAGGGTTACGAAGCGGATAGGGAACGTCCCGGTGTTTGGCCTTATCGCGACTGGGTGATTAATGCTTTCAACCGCAACCTTCCGTACGATAAGTTCGTGACCACGCAGTTGGCGGGCGATTTGCTTCCTGATGCTACGTTTGAGGATCAAATCGCTACTTCCTTCCACCGCCAGACCCCGAACAATGACGAAGGCGGTACCGACGACGAGGAGTTCCGCATGGTGGCAGTGATGGACCGGTCTGCGACGACATGGTCGGTGCTGAACGGTCTCACTATCAATTGTGTGCAATGCCACTCGCATCCGTATGATCCAATCCGCCACGCGGAATACTACAAGTCCTTGGCATTCTTCAACACCACGATGGATGCGGACCTTCCCGAAGATACCCCCGTTCTACGCGTCCCGAAGGATCGAACACGCTACTCTGAGGCCTCCCGGCTTCAGCAGGAACTTGCGAAGTTGAGGCGAACGGTCGTGTCCCAAGGCCGGCTCACCGAGGCGCAATCGCGATGGACGCCGCTGCGGATCAACGCGGCCTGGGCCAGCGAGGCGCTCGCCTTGCAGTGGGAAACTGCGGAGTTGGAACGACAGTTAGCCCATCTGCAAGAGAAGAAGCTGGGTCCGAAAGCAGAAAAATCCGCGCGGGAGGATTTGGTAACGGCCATAGCGGAGTCCAAGAAGGCGGCCCGAGCTAAGGTCGGCAAAGTGACTGCGCTCCATATCAACGATGGAGAAGTTCAGTCCGGTTCCGACGTCCCGGGTAAGGCAGTCTACGAGATAATGGCCAAGCTCGATGCGCCTGTGATGACGGCGCTGCGTATTGAGGTTGACCCGGCCAACAGCGAAACTGCCCGCCACACACCCGAAGCAGGATTCATCATCGATCGCATCGATGCCTGGATCGTGCGGCCAGACGGCCAAGAGACGAAGATCGCTTTTCGCTATTTTGTCCCCGATTTCGAAGTGAATCTGGAAACTGCTGTAGCAGCTGCTGTGAAGTCGAAACGCGAGCTCACTTCTGATCCCGGGGCAAACGGATTTCAGTCAAATCCCAGTTTATTCCGGTCGCGCTGGACGGTAGGAGTTCCTGCCGCGCGCCTCGAACTGGTCCCGGGCAGCCGGCTCAAGCTGCATCTCACCCAAACGCAAACTGTCAACGACAAGCCGGCTCTTGTGCGACGAACGCGCCTGTCAGTCAGCGACGATGCAAGATGGCACCAACTGGTTGACGATCCGAACTTTGCGAACAAGCTGGCACAACTCACAAGGTTGGCTCGCCAATTAGCAAAGATTCCGAGTGTAGAGCTCCCGGTCATGGGCGAGGAGCCTGCTTACGACCAGCGGACAACTCTGGAGTTCGAGCGCGGCAACTTTCTCACCAAGATCGGCCCTCCACTAGATCCAGACGTTCCGGGCATATTTCCTAAGCTCCCCGCGGATGCGCCGCGCAATCGCTTGACGCTGGCGAAATGGTTCTTTTCTCCGGGCCAGCCGCTGACGGCGCGCACGGCGGTCAATCGATATTGGGAGCAGTTATTCGGGACGGGAATTGTGGAAACCCTGGAGAATTTCGGCAGTGTGGGTGAGGAGCCGAGCCATCCTGAGCTACTCGACTGGCTCGCGCTTCATTTTCAGAACGACCTGCATTGGGACATGAAAGCTCTGTTACGGGAATTGGTAACGAGCGCTACCTATCGTCAGAGTGCTGTGACAACTCCGGCCCTGACCGAAAGAGATCCTCACAATCGACGTTTGGCACATGGACCGCAACAGAGGCTTACGGCAGAAATGGTCCGCGATCAGGCTTTGATGGCGAGTGGATTATTGTGCAGCACCATGGGTGGTCCTCCCGTAATGCCACCCCAGCCGGCCGGGGTATGGAACAGCGTTTACAACGAGAGCAAATGGAAGGATGCAACTGGACCAAATCGCTATCGGCGGGCAGTGTATACGTACATCAAGCGTACCAGCGGCTATCCGAGCTTTCTCACCTTCGATGCTTCAGACCATGACACGAGTCTTGCAAGGCGCATACCGACCAACACACCACTGCAGGCGTTGGTCACGTTGAACGATCCCGTGTACCAGGAAGCCTCTGAAGCGCTGGCCAGAAGCATGATGAAAGAGAAACAGGATATTGACGCCCGCATTATCTACGGCGCACGCCTGGTATTGTCCCGCGACCCGACGGAGCGTGAGCTGGCGACATTGCGCTCATTCTTTCAAAAGGCAGTTTCCACGCCAGCTCTCCAACTCGCTGCCGTGAAATCGCAGCAAAAATCCCGGGACTTGGCGGCCATGACTGCTGTAGCAAGCGTTCTCTTAAATCTTGATGCAGCCTTGACCAGGTGATCCATATGGCAGATTCCAAAATGCGTCGGCACACTGCAAGTGATCTGGTTGGCGGCACTGGATTACACCCTGACGTTGAGCTGGCCCTGTTGCGAGCGCGGACTCGGCGCCATTTCTTACGCACGCTAGGCAGCGGCCTGGGCACGCTTTTCATGGGAACTCTGGCAGCGAAGTTCGTAGAGACAGCAAAAGCTGCAGGAGTAACGCCCGAAGGCGCGGAGCTCGACTTCGCACGGGATGCGTCAAGTCCTCTGGCTGCGCTGCCGCCGCAGTTTCCTGCAAAGGTCCGGCGAGTGATTTATCTGCACATGGCTGGGGCGCCGAGTCAGTTGGAACTTTTTGAGCATAAGCCTGAATTGAAACGCTTCGACGGCCAGGACTGCCCGGCTTCGTTCCTCGCGGGAAAGCGCTTTGCCTTCATTAGCGGCGTGCCCAAACTGCTCGGATCACAATATCCGTTCCATCAGACCGGAGAGAGCGGGCATTGGATCTCAGATCGCCTGCCCCATCTCGAGAAACAAATTGATGACCTTTGCTTCATCAAGTCGATGCGCACCGAGCAATTCAATCACGCCCCGGCGCAACTGCTGGTGCACACCGGCAACCCACGTCTCGGGTACCCTTCGCTGGGGTCGTGGGTTCTTTATGGACTGGGCACCGTGAATCAGAATCTGCCCGGTTTCATCGTGCTTCTCTCCGGAGGCAAGTCGCCTGACGGTGGCAAACAACTGTGGAGTTCGGGCTTTCTGCCGAGCGTTTACCAGGGCGTGCAGTGCCGTTCTCATGGCGAACCGGTCCTCTATCTTGACAACCCACCCGGTGTGACACGACCGCTACGCCGCGGCATGTTGGACACGATTGACGAAATCAATCGGCAGACCTATGCCACGTTCGGGAATCCAGAAACCGTCACGCGCATCGCTCAATACGAGATGGCGTTCCGGATGCAGATGGACGCTACCGACGCCATGGACATTCGCAAGGAGCCCGATTCGGTCCGCGCGCAATACGGCTCGAAACCGGGCGAAGCCAGTTTCGCGAACAACTGCCTGGTGGCTCGGCGGCTGGCGGAGAGAGGCGTGAGATTCGTTCAGCTCTATCACTGGGGCTGGGATTCGCATGGCGCCGACGCCAAGGAGGCTCTGAACATCGGCTTTGCGGATCGTTGTCGTGAAGTGGATCAACCTACAGCGGCTTTGCTGGCTGATCTCAAGTCGCGGGGCATGCTCGAAGACACACTCGTGGTCTGGGGTGGTGAATTTGGGCGCACACCCATGCGGGAAAACCGCGGAGGCCAGGAAATGAAATATATCGGTCGAGACCATAACCCAGGTGCCTTCACGGTGTGGATGGCTGGCGGTGGAGTGAAGCCGGGCATGACTCATGGCCAAACCGACGACATGGGATATGAGATCGTGAAGGACCCAGTCGAGATCCGCGACCTTCATGCGACGATGCTGTACCTGCTGGGCTTTGACCATCACAAACTGAATTACCGGTTTCAGGGCCTGGAACAGAAGCTGACGAGTGTGAAACCCGCGCGCGTGGTCGCGGAGATCCTGGCATGACCAATTCCGGCAGGCATCCTTCCGTGCTTTTCGAGACCCAATGACTCATGACTCTGTCTAATCGAATATCCGCACGGATTGGCTTCGGACTTCTTGCGGCACCGATTTTGGTCTTGCTCGTTCTCCTGGTGTTCTTGCCGCCGGATGGCAGTGAGCGCGCAGCCTGGGCGCAATTCATCGGGCGCTTTCACCCGCTGGTGGTGCACCTGCCCATTGCTCTCGTTCTC
>Ga0209698_10008330_pt1 | contig 10714 bp, 13 predicted proteins | sample LitLauG_LLR_2012_FD_187203 | JGI IMG/M metagenome (GOLD analysis project Ga0209698, IMG submission 187203) | Freshwater sediment microbial communities from Pennsylvania, USA - Little Laurel Run_MetaG_LLR_2012 (SPAdes) (version 2) | ecosystem: Environmental > Aquatic > Freshwater > Creek >... | reverse complement strand
GCGAATCGGATAATCAGGGCTTTTAACCTCTCATATGCAACTGACCAGAGCAGCGGACTATGCGGTACGGGTGATGATCCACCTCGCCGGGTTGCCGCCAGGGTCCCGCGCCAGCCGTTCGGATCTGGCGACGGAAGCCGCGTGTCCGGAGCAGTTTCTCTCCAAAGTGCTGCAGAATCTGACTCGTGCGGGTCTGGTGATTTCACACCGGGGCAGTACGGGTGGGTTTGAGTTGCCGGGACCGCGCCGGAGCGCCTCGATCCTGGAAGTGGTGGAAGCGGTGGAAGGGCCCATCCGCCTGAATGTCTGCCTGACCTCCGACCACGCGTGTACACGGCAGGGATGGTGCCCGGCGCACCCGGTCTGGGCCGATGCGCAGAAGGCCTTGGTGGCGGTGCTGCAGGGTGCGACCATCGACCGGCTGGCAGAGAACGCAGCCGCTGGACCGAAGCCGGCCGTGGTCGGGATCGACGGGCTGAAATGGAACTGACCTGGGTAGCCATCCTGGCCAGCCTGGCGATGGCCTTGGCGGCGGCGTGCATTTTCATCTTCGCCGTGAAGAAGGACTACTTCCGCGACATCGAGGACGCGAAATACCAGGTTTTCTGGTCGGACCTGGAGGAGTTGGTGGATTCATCGCCCAAGGAGAACGGTAATGGCAGCGGCAAAGACGAGTCACGATAAGCACCCGGCGCCCGAGGAACCGAACGTAGGGCGGCGGCGTCTGCTCGCCTGGCTCAGCAGCGTGGGCCTGTTCGGCTCAGCGGTGCTGAGCGCGGTATCGAACCTGGTGTTCATCAAGCCGCGGGCCACTTACGGCCAGCCGGCGCGGTTCGCCATCGGGAAGCCGGACGATTTTCCACCCGGTACGCGCATCTCGCTCGACGTGAAGCGCGTCTGCGTGGTGCGGGAAGGCAATAAGCTGGCGGCCATTTCCACCACCTGCACCCACCTGGGATGCATCGTGGGGATCTCGGATACCGGGTTCGCCTGCCCATGCCACGGATCGCGATTTGACCAGGACGGCAACGTGACCGGCGGGCCGGCCCCGGCGCCGCTGCCGTGGTTCAAAGTCAGCATGGCGCCCAACGGCGACCTGGAAATCGATAAAGGCACGCAGGTGCAACCGGGGACCTATCTCACCGTATGAGCACTCAGAATAAAGAAACCGGCGCGTGGAGCGCGCTGCGGGAACTGCCCTCCAATGTCTGGAGTTCGGTCTTCCGGAATCCCATTCCCTCCACGGATCTGGAGCGCGCGTCGACGAGCTTCACCAACTTCTTTCTGCACATTCACCCGGTCAAGGTCCACAAGAACACGCTGCGGCCCATCTACACGCTGGGGCTGGGGCTGATCTCGATTTTCCTGTTTTTCATCCTGGTGGTGACCGGCGTCCTGCTGATGTTCTACTACGTGCCCTCCACCACGCAGGCGTACGACCGCATGCTCGACCTGCGGGGTACGGTGGCGTTCGGAATCTTCCTGCGCAACATGCACCGCTGGTCGGCTCATGGCATGGTAGCCGTGGTGTTCCTGCACATGTGCCGGGTCTTCCTGACCGGCGCGTACAAAAAGCCGCGCGAGTTCAACTGGGTGATCGGCGTAATGCTGTTGCTGGTCACCTTGTTCCTCAGCTTCACCGGATACCTGCTGCCGTGGGACCAACTGGCCTTTTGGGCGATCACCGTGGGGACCTCGATTGCCGGCTATGCGCCGCTGATCGGCAAGCAGATGCAGTTCGTCCTGTTGGGCGACACCACGGTGGGGCAGGAAGCGCTGCTGCGCTTCTACGTGCTGCACGTGGCGGTGCTGCCCGCGGTGCTGGTGCTGCTGGTGGGGGTGCATTTCTGGCGGATTCGGAAGGACGGCGGGCTGTCGCGGCCGGTGGGACCGCTCCCTGACAGTCGCGGCTCCGAATCCGATCCGAGCCGCGACCGTGAGGGAGCGGTTGCAGGCGTGGTCAAGTTGCGCATCGAGCCGAAGGAGAAGGTCTTCGGCCTTCAGGGCTTCGTGCGCGGTCCGTTCACCAAGGTCGGGAACGTTCCGGACGAGTCGGTGTTTAGCTGGCCCAATCTGCTGGTGGCGGAATTGTTTGTGTTTGTGTTGACGGTGTCGGCGATTCTGCTGATTTCGCTGCTGTTCAACGCGCCGCTCGAAGAGCCGGTCAACGTGATGCATCCGCCTAACCCCGCCAAGGCACCCTGGTACTTCCTGGGGCTGCAGGAGATGGTGAGTTACTCGGCATTCTGGGGCGGCATCGGGATTCCCGGGCTCATGGTGGCGCTGCTGATCCTGGTGCCGTATCTGGACCGCACGACTAAGGGTGTGGGCCGCTGGTTCGCGAAGGAACGGCTGCTGGCCAACATGATCTTCCTATCCCTGGTGATTCTCAACGTGATCTTCATCGTCATTGGAACATTCTTCCGCGGTCCGAACTGGACCTTTGTGTCGCCATTCTGAGAAAGGACTGACCGTATGCGACTGGCATTGGCAATAGCGAGCTTCGTAGTTCTGATCGTGCACGGCCTGGTGTTCTACGATCAGTTCTTTCATAAGTGGGAGCGGCATCAGACTGCGTACTTCGAACAGGCGCGGTCGCTGACCAAGAACGAGCGCGACCGCGCGGAACTGGAGGCGCGGTCGCCGCGCATCGAGCAGATCATCGTCACCAGTTTCGGCGACACGCACGTAGACCGCTGCGAAACCTGTCACATGGCGGCCGACGATCCGCGCTTCACTGGGCACGCCGAACCGCTGAAAACGCATCCTTATTCAGCGGCGATGGGAGATGTCGAGCGCAACGGCCGCTGGGAGCGGCGGCACAAATTCTCGGACTTCGGCTGCACTGTCTGCCACGATGGGCAAGGCCGGGGCCTGGAGAATTTCTACAGCCATGGCGAGGACGAGTTCTGGCCGGAGCCGATGATCGGCTACGTGACCCAGGCCAACTGGCGGAAAGACTTCGCACCCAAGCTGAAGGGCAAGGAGTACATGGAAGCCAACTGCGCCCAGTGCCACACCGAGGCCCACTTCGCCGGCACGCCCAACGTGAATCGCGGGCGTGAGCTGTTCTACGCGATGAATTGCTATGGCTGCCACAAGATCGAAGGCATGAGCGAAGGCACACTCGGGCCGGAACTGACCGAAGCCGGGAAAAAGTTCAAGATCGACTACCTGTGGGAATCCATTGTGGAGCCGCGGGCCAACCTGGCCACCTCTTTCATGCCCAAGTTCAATTTGAGCGAGGCCGACGTGAAAGCGCTAGTCATCTTCTTAAAGAGCCGGCGCGGGGTGAACTTCGCGGAGACCACTTTGGACCGGTACAAGGCGCACGTGGAGAACGTGGCGGTGGTGATTCCGCCCGGAACGGCTGGGGAAAAGGCCGGCGCACAACTGATTGCCGACCGCGCTTGCACCGCCTGCCACAAGCTCCGCGACCGGGACGGCGGCATTGCGCCGGACCTGAGCTACGAGGGCCTGATTCGCGACACGACGTGGCTGGGGGATCACTTCAAGAACCCGCGGTCGCGCATTCCGGATTCGATCATGCCCTCGTTCCGTTTCCCGGGCGAGGATTTTCAAAGGCTCTCGGCGTATCTGAGCAGCCTGAAGACCGCCCCACCCGCGATGCCGGCGGCCGAAACGTACCAGGCGCTGTGCGAACGCTGTCACGGGGACAAGGGAGATGGAAACGGCAAGGTTGCCTGGTATCTGGATCCGTCGCCTCGCGACTTCACCAAGGCCGCATTCATGAACTCGAAGCCACGGGAGCGGTTCGTGGCCGCGATCGAGAACGGCGTGCCCGGAACTTCCATGCCGCCGTGGAAGAACGTCCTCAAGGAAGACCAGGTGAAGGGCGTGCTGGCCTACGTGCTCGCTACCTTCACCAAGGAGCCGCAGCGCGAACTGAAGCCGCACAATGTCCCCGACAAAAACCCGGTGGCGGCCAGCGCGGATTCGGTCAAGCACGGAGAGCAGATCTTCCTGCAACGCTGCACCGGCTGCCATGGGCGCAAAGAGGACGGCAAAGGGCCGAACTCGCTCGACATCACGCCACGGCCGCGCAACCTGCGGAACTCGGCGTTTGTGGAAAGCGTGGACGACCGGCGCCTGTTCGACTCGATTCTGTATGGCGTGCAAGGAACGGCCATGCCGGCGTGGATCGATTACGGTTTGTCGAAGAATGACGTTGGCGACGTTGTGAACTTTATTCGGAGTATCAACCAGAAAACGGGGAGTGGAGATTATGCCAGAAGGTAGCCCAGCCAGTGTGCCGAACGTTCGGCCCGGCGATACAGGCGCAGGTCGGGGACCCGCAGCCCATGCCGATACCACGGCGAAGTGGTTTCTGTTGAGTTCCATCAGTTACTTCTTCATTGTCGGGATCATCGCCCTCACGATTGCAGCCAAGTTCTGCTGGCCGGAACTGTTGGGGACGGTGCCCTACCTCTCTTATGGGAGATTGCGGCCGCTGCACGTTAATGGAATGTTGTTCGGGTGGCTGCTGGCAGCGGACATTGGGATCACATTCTACATTGTGCCGCGGCTGTGCGGCGTGAAACTGTGGAGCGAAAAGCTGGGCGTGGCCACGGCGGTGTTGTGGAACGTCATCATTCTGGGCGCGGTGGTTTCGCTGATGGGCGGGTACAACCACGGCTTCGAATATGCCGAGTTGCCGCGGCCGCTGGCCGTCCTGGTAGTGATTGCCTGGGTGATGTTCGGGGTCAACATCTTCGGCACCATCGCCACCCGCAAGTACGAGCAGATGTATGTCTCGCTCTGGTACATCATGGGGACCATCCTGTGGACCGCCTTCGTGTATATTACGGGAAACTTCGCGGTGGATTTCACCACGGGCGTCAACCAGGCCAACCTCAACTGGATGTACGTACACAACGCGGTAGGGCTGATCTTCACGCCGGTAGGCCTGGCGATCGCCTATTACTTCATTCCGAAATCCTCGGAGACGCCGCTCTTCAGCCACCGGTTGTCGATGATCGGCTTCTGGTCGCTGGCCTTCGTGTACGTGTGGACGGGCGCGCATCACATGATCCACGGGCCGATTTCGCAGTGGCTGCAGACCATCGCCATCACGTTTTCCGTGATGCTGCTGATTCCGGTATGGGCCGTGGTCTACAACATCTTCGCCACCATGAAGGGCCAGTGGCACCAGTTGCGCGAAAACGTTCCGCTGAAGTTTCTGATGTCGGGCACGGTGTTCTATCTGCTCACCTGCTTCCAGGGGCCGATGCACAGCCTGCGCAGCGTGAGCGCCATTGTTTCGAAGACCGACTGGATTCCCGGCCACGCCCACATGGCGCTGCTGGGCTGCTTCTCGTTCTTCGCTATCGCCGGCGCCTATTACATCGTTCCGCGCATGTGGCGGACCAAGCTGCACAGCGACGCTCTGGCCAACTGGAGCTTCTGGGCCATCATCATGGGCGGCCTGGGGTTCTTTGTGACGTTGTGGCTGGGCGGTTTCTGGCAGGGCTGGCAGTGGAACAACCCGGCCATTCCGTTCATTGACACCGTGGTGGCGCTCAAGCCGGTGTGGCTGGTGCGGTTCTTCTCCGGAGTCATGATTTTCTCTGGCATTGTGATGTTCGCTTACAACATCATGGCTACGGTGGTCGGGAGGAGGGAATATGTTCAGTAAGGCCGACAACAGCGCGGTCGCCGCAGTGGTGGGAGCGCTGACGCTGTTCTTCATCGGCGGGCTGTTGACCACGGTGGTTCCGCCGCTGGTGGACAAAAGCTGGGCGCGCCCGTTCGAAAACCACGATCCGTCCAAGGGGCCTACCGGCAAGCTGCGGCCTTACACCGATCTGGAACTGGCGGGCCGCAAGATTTACGTTCGCGAAGGCTGCTGGTATTGCCATACACAGCAGACCCGGACGCTGGTATCCGACACCAAGCGAAGCGGCTGGAAAGGCGTGGATTCGCCGGTTTCAACGCCCGACGAGTTTGTCTACGATAGTCCCCACATGTTCGGCACCAAGCGCACCGGGCCGGACCTTTCGCGCGTAGGCGGCAAGTACGACACGCAATGGCATCGCACCCATTTCCGCAACCCGCGCGACCTGGTGCCAGGATCGGTGATGCCGCCGTTCCCCTGGATTGTCAACGACCCGCAGGCGTTCACCTCGCTGGTGGCTTATATCCAGACATTGGGCCGCGCCAAGGATTGGCGGCCGGATAAGGACTACGAGAAATGATTGTGGGGCAGATTGTTAATCTGCGGCGGATTGGCAATCCGCCTGCCGGGGTCATGCGTGCTGCCGGCAGGCGGATTAACAATCCGCCGCAGGTTATCAACCTGCCCCACAGGAGAAACATTAAATGACTGACTATACCTGGCCAAGCGTCTATTTTGCGTACTTGTTCTTCACCATATCCCTGGGGCTGGCGGTGTTCTTCTTCGCGCGGTCGTGGAAGGACGGGTATTGGAAGAAGGGCAGCGAAGAGATCAAGTATCGAGTCTTCGACGAGGGGAGTAACTCAGATGGACACCAAACCGAAAATTAAGGAATATGCCGGCGGCTGGATCACCGAACGGGAAGGCACCTCCGTGCCCGGCTTCCTGAAGCTGGCCTACATCGTGATCGCGGGCGGCGCCTTCGCGTACTTCCTGATCTACATGTACGGGGAGGTAGACCATCCGGATCGAGGCGTGCTGGTGCGCGCGATGAATGCGGCCACCGAGGCCTCGGCGGGCCTGATGTACGCGATCGCGACGATGATCGTCGTCTTTGGCGTGATCGTCGTGCTGTTCTCCTTCGGCAAATCCCACGACTGAGGACTCCTCCGATGCAGAATGGTTTCTACCAGGTTAGGGTGCCGGACCAGACCGATTACTGGATCGAGATGGTCAAGTGCCGGCACGCCTGCCCGGTGCACACGGATGCTTGCGGATACGTGAACGCCATCGCCGAGGGGCGCTACGAAGAAGCCTACCGGATTGCGCGCGCCCACAACCCGTTCGCCTCCATTTGCGGCCGCGTGTGCGGCGCCCCATGTGAGACCAACTGCCGGAGGGGCGATGTGGACGCGCCGGTCAGTATCCGCCCTCTGAAGCGATTCGTCACCGGCCAGTTCGGGCCGGAGACCGGCGACTACGCCATCTACCGGCAGGCCAACAACGACGCGATGCTGCCGCCCAACCGAGGTGACTACGAACGGATCGCGGTCGTGGGCGCCGGCGTCTCCGGCCTAACCGTGGCGCACGACCTGGTGAAAGTGGGCTACAAAGTCACGGTGTTCGAGGCCGAATCCGAACCCGGCGGCATGCTGACCGCTGGCGTTCCGGTCTTCCGGTTGCCGCGGGAACTGGTGCGGCACGAAATCCAGGCCATCCTCTCGCTAGGCGTGGAGTTGAAGTGCAACATGCGGCTGGGCGCCGATTTCACCATCGCCAGTCTGCGCCAGGAAGGCTACAAGGCGATCTTCCTGGGCATCGGGCTGCCCAAGGGGCGGAAGCTGCCGCTGCCCGGCGGGGACGCGGACGGGGTGATCGACGGCATGGACTTTCTGCGCGCCTTCAACGCCGGGACGCCGCTGCCGCTGGGCAAACGGATCGTGGTGATTGGCGGCGGCAACGTGGCCTACGACGTGGCGCGGTCGGCCGTCCGCCCGCACGATGAGCACGTGGCGTACGATGTAGCCCGCTCGGCGCTGCGCCTCAGCGCGGACAAGGAAGTTCACGTAGTCTGCCTGGAAAGCCGGGCAGAGATGCCGGCCGACGAGTTGGAAGTGGAGGAAGGCGCCGAGGAAGGCATCCATCTCCACAACCAACGTGGGCCGCGCGAGATTGTGCAGGCCGGCGGCAAGGTGACGGCGTTGCGCACGGTGAAATGCACCGCGGTGTTCGACGCCAATGGCCGCTTCAATCCGTCGTTCGACGAAAGCCACCTGGAGGACATTGCGGCCGACAGCGTGATCTTCGCCATCGGCCAGACTTCCGATCTTTCGTTTCTGGACCCGGGCGACGGAATCGAGTCCGACCGCGGGCTCATCAAGGTCAATCGCGAGACCTACCGGACCACGGCGCCCGATGTCTTTGCCTGCGGCGATATCGCGCACGGGCCGCGCCTGTTCATCGACGCCATTGCCTCGGCGCAGATCGCCGCGCGGTCGATGCACGACTACCTGCGCGGCACCCGCACGGAAGTGGTGGTCCGCAAGCGCTGGGCGCCGGCCGCCTATACCATGGCGGAGAACTGGAACGTCATCGGGCGCGCTCAACCGCCGGCGCTTGCAAGCGATCGGCGCGCAGCATCGCTCGACATCGTGGAGGAGGCGTACCCGGAGGCCGAGGCGCGGAGGCAGGCGGCGCGTTGCCTGCGGTGCAACGTCAACACCGTATTCGACACGTCGAAGTGCGTGGCCTGCAATGGCTGTGTGGATGTCTGCCCCGAGAACCTGATCCGGCTGGTGGGATTGAGCAAACTGATCCAAGACGAAGCCTGGCTGGCGAAAGCCGTCGACGAGTTCGGCGACATCCGGGCGCTGGCGCCCGAAGAACTGGACCAGCTGGGCGCGGTGATGATGAAAGATGAGACCACCTGTATTCGTTGCTCCTTGTGCGCTTCGCGCTGCCCCACGCACGCCATCGAGATGAAGCATTTCGATTTCTGGCAGGAGTGCGTGAGCATCCCGGTGGCCCGATGACGGTGCTCGAATTCAGCGCCGTCTTCACACTTGGCCTGGTGAGCGGTCTGCACTGCCTGCAAATGTGCGGCCCCATCGTACTTTCGTACAGCCTCTCCATGCCCAAAGGGCAGGCAACGATGCTGGCCCACCTGTCGTACAACGCCGGCCGCATTCTGACATACACCTTCCTGGGTGCGTTGGCAGGCGTAGCCGGCAAGGAGATTGGTCTGTTAGGCAAGATGGCCGGTTTGGCCACGGGTGCCCGCATCCTGGCGGGTGCTGCTATGGTGGTAGCCGGCCTCCTGATGTTCAATTTCTTCCCAGCCAGTGGGCTCATTCGCATTCAGAAGACCGGTGTCACGGCCCGGTTCTCGCGGTTAGTCGGCAAGCTCCTCCAGGCGCCGGGAGCCGGTGGAAAACTGCGCCTTGGATTACTGCTGGGCTTCCTGCCGTGCGGTTTGATCTATGCAGCCCTGCTGAAATCCGTGGAGACCGCAGCCGCGGCTGCCGGGGCGCTCACAATGCTGGCCTTCGGGCTCGGCACTGCCATGGCGCTGCTGGGAATGGGAATGGCCTCGTCGTTGGCCGGCCTTGGCCTCAGACGTTGGAGCAACCGGTTGGCGCCCGCCGGAGTCATGCTGTTCGGCGCCATGCTGCTCTGGCGCGGCCTGGTCGCGCCCGGAGCCCCCTTGTGCCATGCCCACTTCTGAAGCAAAACCGCTTGCTGACGCGCGCGGCTCGGCACGGAGCTTCCGGTCCTGGCACTATCTGCGGAAGCGGATTCACCTGCTTTGTTTCGCCGCCTTTCTGGCTCTGCCGTTCCTCAACCTGATTCGCTTCGACATCCCACGCGAGCGCTTCTACTTCGTTGGCTACGAACTGTGGATCAGCGAATTCGGCATCATCTTCCTGGCGCTGATGTTTCTGATGTTCCTGGTGGTGGCGTCTTCGGTCTTCTATGGCCGGGTCTTTTGCGGCTACCTCTGTCCGCAGATGATTTTCAGCGAAGCCTCCGTTGCGGTGGAGGCCTGGGTGCGCCGCCGCGTGGTGAAGAAATTCGGCCACTGGAAACCCAAGGTGCGCGATCGCGTGGTTCGCGCGTGTTTTCTTGGAATCGTAGCGGCCGGTTCGGTGTTCCTGGCTTTCATTTTCATCTCGTATTTCGTGGAGCCGCGCGACCTGTGGCGGCGTCTGGCTTCGCTCGATCTGAAGACCGCTGGAGGGATTTCGGGCGCCGTAGTGACCCTGGTGACGTTCCTCGATTTCAGCCTGGTGCGCCAGCGCTTCTGCACCACCGTCTGTCCTTACGGATACCTGCAAGGCATGCTGGGCGATGGCAACACGCTGTTGGTGCACTACCGCGACCAGACCCACGAATGTATCGAATGCAAGAAGTGCGTGCGCATCTGCCCGATGGGGATCGACATCCGCAAGTCGCCGTTCCAGATCGAATGCATCCACTGCGCCGAATGCATCGACGCTTGCGACGAGATTCTCGGCCGCCTGGGCAAACCGGGCCTGATCCACTACGCCTGGGGCGAGCAGGGCGAAATGGTGAGCGAGAGCCGGGGCAAGCCCTGGTATTACCGGCTGGGTCTGCGCGACGCTAAACGCGTGGTGGTGCTGCTGGTGCTGCTGTTTTACGGGTCGGGCCTGTTCGTGGCTTTGGGGATGCGGCAGGCGGTACTGGTCCGGATCTCGCCCGATCGCGGCAACGCGCTCTACCGTGTGGATGGCGGCCGGGTGTACAACCGGTTCCGCTACCGGATCGCCAACCGCGGCAGCAAGCCCTCGGCGGTGGTTTTCTCCCTACAGCAACTGCCCGGGGCCTCGCTGGCCATGACGCCGAACCCCGTGCCACTCAGGGCCGGCGAATCCGTACAGGGCGACTTCGAGATTTCGGCTCCCGCGGCGCGCCGGGCCGACATGGTCAGCCACTTTACCATCCTGACCAGCACCGTGCCGGACCAGGATACCGACACATTTCCGATGACGTTTCTTGCACCCATAGTTGCTGCACCCGAGGAGGGTAAATGAGAAAGCCCATTCCCGCGCTGATACCGTT
>Ga0209698_10008329_pt1 | contig 10717 bp, 8 predicted proteins | sample LitLauG_LLR_2012_FD_187203 | JGI IMG/M metagenome (GOLD analysis project Ga0209698, IMG submission 187203) | Freshwater sediment microbial communities from Pennsylvania, USA - Little Laurel Run_MetaG_LLR_2012 (SPAdes) (version 2) | ecosystem: Environmental > Aquatic > Freshwater > Creek >... | reverse complement strand
AGCCTGGATATCGGTCGTCTGGTTGGCGCGGATCGACAGGGAACTGCCGATCCCATGGCCGGCATGGGCGTTGATGCTCAGGAAAACGGGCCGGCCCGACACGGTCGCTGCCTGCAGGCGCGCGACCATCTTGCGCGATTGCATCGGGTTGACTCGGCCATCGTGCTCGCCGGTCAGCATCAACACCGCCGGGTACTTGATGTCGTCCGTCACCTGATGGTACGGCGAGTACGCGTAGAGCGCGCGAAACTGGTCCTGATTGCCGACCGTGCCGAACTCGGTCGTGTTGAAGGCTCCGTTCGGATCCAGCTCGACGCGCAGCATGTCGTAGATGCCGACCCGCGACACCACGGCCCGGAACAGCTCCGGATGCTGCGTCAGGGCCGCGCCCATCAGCAGTCCGCCGTTGCTTGCGCCGATGATCGCCAGGTGCTCGCTGGACGTGACCTTGTGTTCGACCAGATAGCGGGCCGCGGCCGCGAAATCGTCGAATACGTTCTGCTTTTTCGTCAAGGATCCCTGCCGGTGCCACTCCTCTCCGTATTCGCCGCCGCCGCGCAGGTTGGCGATCACGTATACGCCGCCGGCGTCGAGCCACAGGCGCACATCCGGTCCGAGAAAGTACGGGGACATGCTGATGCCGTAGCCGCCGTAGCCGGTCAGCAGCGTCGGGTGGGATCCGTCGAGTTCCAGGCCCTTGCGCCGGATGATGTTCAGCGGCACCTGGGTTCCATCCTTGGACGTGGCGAACTCGCGCACGACCTCGGCATCCGGGTACGACACCGGGCTGGTCTCGGCCAGCCGGGTTTCCACGGCCGTGCCGCTGGCTTCGTCGTATCGCGAAAAATAGGGCGGGTGCAGAAACGTCCTGATCGAATACAGCAGCGTGCCGTCACCCAGCGGCTCGACCTCGTCGACGGTGGCCGGCTCCGGTAACGGCATCGTGCTGCGCGGCACGCCTTCATGATCGAACACCGCCACCCGCGACAGCCCGCCGTCCAGCTCGCGCACGTACAGCGCCTTGGCAGTGACCGCCACCGGTTCGCCGCCGAATTCGCCACCCGGCTGCAGCACGTACTTCGACTCCGGCACGATCACCTGCGCCTGCTCCAGCTTCGGGTCGGTCAGGTCCAGCTTCAACAGCTTGCCGCGTGGCGCGCCCTTGCGCGAAACCAGGTACAAGTGATCGTCGGGTCCGATCACGGCGCCAACCACCTTGTCCTCGAACCGCGTGACCTGACGGGAGGTGCCGTCGCGCGCCAGCACGTAATGTGCGTAGTCCCCGCCATCGCCGTTGGCCACCGTCACCAGCACGACCTTGGGGTTGAACCGGTTGTCCAGGGCGACCTCCGCGACTTTCGGAAATTCCTGGCCCAGCACCAGCGCGTCCTTCGCCGGCTTGTCCCCGATCCGATGAAAGTAGACCTTCTGGAAGAAATGCTGCTCGCTCGCCGGCCGATCGGGCCCGGGATATCGCGTGTACCAGAAGCCCTTGGAATCGGCGCGCCAGGCGAGGCTGCCTCCCGCGGTCGGATACTGCACGCGCGGTATCACTTCGCCGACCTGGCGGCGGCTGGCGACATCGTAGACGTGCAAAGTGCCGTCCTCGCTGCCGTTATCGGACAGGGACACCGCAACGAGTCTGCCGTCCGGCGACGGCACGTACCAGTCGATCGCGGTCGTCCCCTTCGGGTTCAAGGCGTTCGGGTCGACGATGATGCGCGCCTTGGCCGGGTCCGCCTCCCTCGTGAGCAAGGCGATCATCGGCTGCTGCTTGGGCGGCTTGGTGTACAGGCAGAAGATCCGGTCGCCGACCGCGTACAGCGAGGAGTACGAGCTCGAGGTCTTCGAGATCTGGCTCCAGATGCGCGTGAAAATCGGCTTGCGCACCGCAAGGCCGTCCAGGTAGCTGCGCGTGCGTGCGTCCTGCGCCGCGCTCCAGCTCTTGACGGCCGGGTCGTCGCCGTTCTCCAGCCACCGGTACGGGTCGTCCACCTTCATGTCGAAGTAGGCGTCCAGCTCGTCGTGCGCCGCCGTGGGCGGAGCGCCGCGATCGTTGGCCTGCGCGCCGCCGCAACACAGGACCAGGCTGCTCGTGACGATCGACATCAGGCACTCGGACATCGAGGCTTTTCGTGTCATTCTTACCTCCGGTGCTCGGTCAACCAGCCGACTGCGCGCGTATTGTAGAGATCACCTGGCCCCGAATACCTGCACAGGCCCAACCGGGAAAAGACCGAGACAATCCGCATGCTCGCGATGCAGCTCGAGCGCCCGGGACAGCCCCTGGTCCCGGCCACGCGACCCGATCCCGTACCCGGCCCCGGGCAGGTCCTGATCCGGGTTGCCTGCTGCGGCGTATGCCGCACCGATCTTCACATCGTCGACGGCGAACTGCCGGCGCTGGATCATCCGGTCGTTCCGGGCCACGAGATCGTCGGTCGCGTGATCGCCCGCGGCAGCGCAGTGGAGCATCCGGCCGTCGGCGACCGGGTGGGAGTTCCGTGGTTGGGATGGACCTGCGGCGAATGCGAGGCCTGCCGGACCGGACGCGAGAACCTGTGCCCCAACGCGCGGTTCACCGGTTATCACCTGGATGGCGGCTACGCGGAACTGGCGCTGGCGGACGCCCGCTACGTATTCGCGCTGCCCGACCGCTACTCCGACCAGCAGGCCGCACCCCTGCTGTGCGCGGGATTGATCGGATATCGCGCCTTGCGCTTCGCCGGTCCGGCCCAGCGGCTCGGCATCTACGGCTTCGGCGCGGCGGCGCACGTCATCGCGCAGGTCGCCCGCTGGCAGGGTCGCGAGGTTTTCGCATTCACGCGGGCCGGCGACCAGGCGGCGCAGGACTTCGCGCGCGAGCTGGGCGCGGTGTGGGCGGGCGGATCCGATCGGCCTGCTCCGCGCCCGCTGGATGCGGCGCTGATTTTCGCGCCGGTCGGCGCGCTGGTTCCGGTTGCGCTGAAGGCGCTGGCCCCGGGCGGCACGGTGGTGTGCGCGGGGATTCACATGTCGGACATTCCCGGTTTTCCGTACGCGGCGCTGTGGCAGGAGCGACGCATCGTCTCCGTCGCCAACCTGACCCGCAAGGACGGCGAGGAATTCATGGCGCTGGCGGCGCATACGCCGATCCGTACCCGTACCGAGGCCTGGCCGCTGTCGGGCGCCAACGAAGCGCTCGCCAGCCTGCGCGAGGGACGGCTGCAAGGCGCGGCCGTGCTGCGGCCGGATCCCGACTCGTAGCGAAGTCCGGAACCCTCACCCCCGACCCCTCTCCCGCAAGCGGGAGAGGGGGGGAACTGCTCCGCCACATCGATTGCAGAGATTGTCTCGAATCTCCCCTCTCCCGCTTGCGGGAGAGGGGTCGGGGGTGAGGGTCTGCGAGCGCGAATCTCACCTGCGCCACTGACGGCGCCGCGGTGCTTCAGCCGGATGCGCCCAGCTCTCGTGCCAGCTTCTCGAAGCGCTCCCGCAACTGTGAGACCTCTTCATCGAGGCGCCCGACGTGCGCCTTCAGCGCCGCGATTTCCGAGACGCTCACATCGGCCGATCCCAACGCTTCGTCAGCCGACGCCCCGCCATCGTCGGGCGGAACGCCCGACAGGCAGTGCATCCAGCGGGCCTCGCGCTCACCGGGCCGGCGCGCAAGCCGCTTGACCAGCGGCCCGCCCTGCTCCTGCGTCCGCGCCGCCAATTCGTCCAGGAACGCCTCGACCGAGGAGATGTCGGCGAAGCGGTGCAGCCGTTCGGTGCCGCTGCGCAGCTCGGCACTGGTCTGAGCGCCACGCAACATCAAGGCCGCCAGCACCGCCACCGCCTGATCGGGCACGCGCAGCACGCGGCCGATGTTGTGCGAGTAGCGCACCACGCGCGCGCCGCTGGACTCGATCACCCAGATTCGGGTCTTCAGGGAATCCACCGCCGCCTGCACTTCGGCTTCGGTCGCCTCCATGACCGGGTCCCGATTGCTCTTCTGGTTGCAGCCGGAGGTCAGCGCATTGAGCGACAGCGGGTAGGTGTCGGCGACGGTGCGCTCCTTTTCGACCAGCACGCCCAGCACGCGCGTCTCCAGCAGCGACAGCAGCGGCAACGGCGTCGTCATCGACTCCACCCGGCAAGCACGCGCCCTACCCTCCGATGAAACGGGTCGGCCGTCGCGCCCGGAACGCGGCCACCCCTTCGCGATAGTCCAGGCTGCCGCCGAGTTCGCGCAGGAACGCGCTTTCCAGCTCCAGGCTCGCCTCCAGCGTCTGTGTAGCGGACGCCTGCAACGCCTGCTTGGTGCGGGCAAAACCGAGCGTGGGACCCTCGGCCAGCCGCGCGGACAGCTCGCGCGAGCGCTCGGCGAGCTTGTCGTCCGGAACGCACTCCCAGATCAAGCCCCAGGCCTGCGCATCGGCTGCAGCGAGCGGCTCGCCGAACAGGGCCATGCCCATCGCCCGCGCCGGACCGATCAGCCGCGGCAGCGTCCAGGTACCCCCCGCGCCAGGCAGCAACCCGAGCCGGCAAAACGGCTGTACGAAAGTCGCGCAACGGGCAGCGACCACCACGTCGCAGGCCAGCGCGATGTTCGCGCCGGCGCCCGCGGCGATTCCGTTGACGGCGGCCAGTACCGGAATCGGCAGATCCCGGATCCCCATCACGATCGGCCGGTAGCCGTAATCGATCACCGAGCCCAGATCGACCGGACCGAGCGTCGGGTCGACCGATTCGTCCTCCAGATCCTGGCCGGTGCAGAAGGCGCGGCCCGCGCCTGTCAGCACCAGGCAACGCACCGAGGCGTCCATCCGCACCGTCGCCAGTGCGCTGGCCAGCTCGGTCAACATCTGCCGGGACAGGCTGTTCAGGCGATCCGGCCGGTTCAGCGTGACCGTGGCCACGCCTTGCGCAATCTGGAGTCGGATCGTATCGAACGGCTGGGACATGGGATGGCGCGCAATCGCGCTGCCATATTATCGGGAATTGCCCTGATTAAGGCGTCGGGGCGGGGCGATGCATTGATAGAATCGGCGACGACAGGAAGCGCAAGCGTGACTCACCCATTAGCCGGTTGACCTCGGATGAATCTGGAACAAGCCCGTTTGAACATGATCGAGCAGCAGATCCGCCCCTGGGACGTGCTCGACCAGACTGTGCTCGATCTGCTGTACACGGTCCGTCGCGAGGAGTTCGTGCCGACCGAGCTGCGGGCCCTGGCGTTCGCCGATGTGGAGTTGCCGCTTCGCATCGACGGGGTCGACACCGGCGAAGCCATGATGACGCCGAAGGTCGAGGCTCGATTGATCCAGGAGCTCGGGATCCAGGCCCACGAGACGGTGCTGGAGGTCGGAACCGGCTCGGGCTACATGGCCGCGCTCGCCGCCCACCGGGCCCATTCGGTGCTGTCGATCGAGATCGATCGGCGCCTGTTTTCGTTCGGAGTCGCCAATCTCGAGCGGGCCGGCATCCGCAATGTGCGGGTCGAGCAAGGCGACGGCGCCCTGGGCTGGCGCGATCGCTCCCCGTACGACGTGATCATCATGTCCGGCTCCTTGCCGGTGCTGCCCGATCCCCTGCAGGTGCAGTTGAAGGTCGGCGGGCGCATGGCCGTGATCGTCGGCGACGCACCGGCCATGACCGCCCAGATCGTCACCCGGGTGTCGGACAGCAGCTACGACACGCTCCCGCTTTTCGAGACCGTTCTGAAGCCCTTGCGCAACGCATGGCGGCCCGATCCGTTTCGCTTTTGATGCGGTGCGCAAAGCGGAAGGCAACGGGCAGCGCATGACGCAGCTGCCGGTGGCCGAGCTGTCGCAGTGGCTCGCCGATTCGAAGCGCCAAGCACCGTTGCTGCTGGACGTGCGGGAACCCTGGGAGTTCGCGCTGTGCCGGATCGAGGGTTCCGACTCCGTGCCGCTGGGCACGCTCGGATCGCGGCTGGCATCGATCGATCATCAACGGCCGATCGTCTGCATCTGCCACCACGGCACGCGCAGTTTCCATGCCGGGCTGGCGCTGGAACGCGCCGGATGCCGCCACGTCTACAACCTGACCGGCGGAGTCGACGCGTGGGCACGACAGATCGATGCGACGCTGTCCATATACTGAAGAGCCAGAAGCCGGGCGCATCCGGCCGAGAGGGAAATTGATGGTTCTGGAACGCGCGATGCGTTCGTGCCTGGCCGCCCTGGCCGTCACGGCTGCCTGCTCGTTGGACGCCCTGGGCGCTCCCAACGATCTGACCTCGATCCTGAACGAAGCGCTGGCGAACGACCCGGTGTACGCCTCGGCGCGCTTTGCCCAGGAGGCTACGGCCGAGGCCGAACCGCAGGCCCGATCGGCGCTGCTGCCGAACGCTTCGCTGCAGAGCGCGATCAACGCGACCTACTACCACTTCGTGGTCGCCGCCAATCCGGTCGAAGCGCCCTTCGCGCAGACTTTCGTCAGCTGGGGACCGGCCCTGCAGGTCGCCGTTCCGCTGTACCGCGCCCAGCTGTGGGACTCGCTGTCGCAGTCCAAGCTGACCGTCCAGCAAAGCGAATTCCAGTTCGCGCAGGCGCGCGAAGACCTGATCGTGCGGGTGGCGCAGGCCTATTTCGACGTGCTTGCTTCGCACGACGCGCTGATCGCGATCCAGACCAACAAGCAGGCGATTTCGGAGCAACTGGCGCAGGCCCAGCGCGAATTCGAAGTCGGCACCAAGACCATCGTCGACACCCACGAGGCCAAGTCCCGCTACGACCAGGCGGTGGCACAGGAGCAGGTCGCGCTGGGCGACGTGATCGTGAAGAAAAGCGCGCTGCGCGCCATCATCGGACGCGAGGTCGGCGATCTTTCGCCGCTGCGCGAGGCACCCGAGCTGGTCTCGCCGCAACCGGCCGACGTCGAGGCCTGGGCTCGCAACGCCGAGGAGAACAGCTACTCGGTGCTGGCCGCGCGCGCGGGGGCGGAGGTCGCCCGTCGCGGAACGACGCGCGCACACCATGCCTACCAGCCGACGGTCGACCTGAGCGGCAGCCTGCAGTGGCAGCACAGCAACGGGCAGCCGCCGGTGGTACCGTTTTCCAACAACACGACCACGGGCGTGGTTGGACTTGTCGCCACCGTGCCGCTGTACACCGGGGACCTTCTGCAGAGCCGCATCCGCGAGGCGCGCGCCAACGAGAGCCGCGCGGACCAGGACCTGGAGGCGGCCCGCCGCAACGCGGGGCAGTCGGCACGCCAGGCCTACACCGGCACCGACTACGGGCTGGCCCAGGTGCATGCGCTGGAGTCGGCCGAGATCTCGGCCAAGACCCAGCTCGAATCGACCCGGCTCGGGTACGAGGTCGGCGTGCGGATCAATCTGGATGTGCTGAACGCCAACACCCAGTTGTTCAACACGCAGCGCGACCTGAAAAAGGCGCGCTACGATTTCCTGGTCAACGGCCTGCGCCTGAAGGCGGCGACCGGAACGCTGGAGGACAGGGACGTGCAGGCGGTCAACGCGCTTTTGCAGCGCTGAGGCGCTTGCGGCACCCTAACGCCCGCTGCACCCTCACCCCCATCCCAAGCGGCCGGAGTCCGCTAGACGCGCTTCAGCCAGAATGAGACGCCCCCCTTGCGCAGCTTCCCCGCGCGGCTCAGAAAATTGACGGGCAGCACGACTTCCCAGTCCCGGTTCATCAGGAGCACGGCCAGCAGGTACTGCTCGTTGTACCGGCGGCGCAGGAACTCCGCCGGGTAATCGTTGGGCAAGGTGATATCGTGAACGTGAACATACACGCCCGGCTTGAGCGACGGCAGCACCTCGAGGAAGAAGTGAACCGTGTCGGATCCCGGGTGAACCAGGTGCGAGCCGTCGAAGAACAGCACATCGCCGGCCGCCAGGCTCGCGAACACGTCGAGCTCGACCTCCATCAAGCTCTTCAGCCTCAACTCATCCGGAAGCCCCCGTATCTCGGCGCGCGGTGAGGGGTCGATCGACACCAGCCTGGTCGCGGGCGAGAACGCCGCGATCGCCTGCCGGAACATCTTGGTGGAATTTCCGCAGCCGATCTCGACGACTGTGGCCGGCCGCTTCGCTCGCACCACGGCCGCGGCAGCGACGGCGTCGTCCCCGCTGAAGTAGCCGTTACTCCAGAAGAACCCGGTCTCGCTCGTCTGATGCTCCGGGATCGAGGCAACGAACGGGTCGTTCCAAAGCCGGTCGATCTCCTCCACCCAGGCGGGCGATTCGCTACCCATTTTCCCGATGACGGAGCTCAGCGCGGGAAACACCGGCTCGCCCTCCCGGTTGCTGAAGAAATGGTGGTAGGTTGTAGGCGTGAAGTAGCCATCGTCTCCGACAGCGACTCCCCATTCCTGCGTCCATCTCTCGATCCGCCTCAGGCGCCTAAAGCGTCTCACCAAGCCAACGACCGGACCACCCAGCCTCTGCAGCATGTTGTCTCCGCTTTCAGCTAGTTCCCTCTGGCCTGCGCACTCGCGAGCAGTTGCTCGATCAGCTCGACCGTGCGCTCGGCGGCGCCTCGGTGGGATTGTGCGAAGGCCAGGGCGGCATGCGCCATGCTCTGGCGCCGGGACGGATCGGCCCGCAGATCGGACATCGCCCTGACCGCCGCTGCCGCATCGCTTACCTGCAGCGCGGCGCCGCAGCGCAGGGCGTCGGCGGCAGCCTGCGAAAAATTGAACATGTGCGGGCCGAACAGGACCGGGCAGCCGCAGGCACAGGCCTCGATCAGGTTCTGCCCCCCCAGCGGCAACAGGCTCCCGCCGATCAGCGCCATGTCGGACATCGCGTAGTACATCGGCATCTCGCCCATCGAATCGCCCAGCAGCACCCTGCTTTGCTCCGACATCGACGCGAACTGGGCACGCCGAACGAGCGGGCTTCCCAGCGCCGACAGCAAGCGCGCCACCTCGTCGAATCGCTGCGGGTGGCGCGGCACGAACAGCAGCACCGGGTCCGGTGCGCCGCTTCGAACCGCAACCGTCAGCGCATCGACGATGGCGCGCTCCTCTCCTTCGCGCGTGCTCGCGAACAGCCAGACGCTGCGGCCGCCCAGCCTGCCGCGCCAGTTGCGCCCGGCCTCGAGCAGCGCGGCCGGCGGCGCCGCATCGAACTTCAGATTGCCGGTGACGCGGATCGGCCCCTGATACAGGCGCGCCCAGCGCGCCCGGTCCGCCTCGGTCTGGGCCGCCACGACCGCCAGCGCAGCAACCGCCGGGCGCATCAGCGCAGGCCAGCGCAGCGCGCGGCCGAGCGAGCGCTCGGACAGGCGGGCGTTGACCAGCGCAATGGGCACGCCGGCACGACGCGCTTCGAATTGCAGATTAGGCCAGATCTCGGTTTCCAGCAGGATCAGGATCGACGGGTGCACCTGCGCCAGGAAGCGGCGCAGCGCAAAGGGCAGGTCGTACGGCAAGTAACGCTGCGTGATGCGCCCGATCAAGGCCTGCAGCATCGGCTGCGCCGCTTCGCGGCCGGTCGGCGTCATATGGGTCAGGACGATCTGCGCGAGCGGATAGCGGGCGGCCAGATGCCCCACCAGCGGCTGCGCGGCGCGCGTTTCGCCGACCGATACCGCATGCACCCAGATCACCGGCGCGGCGGCGGGTCGAGCGCCCGCGGTCGCGGGCCGCGCGCCGCGACCCAGAAACCGCTCGCCCCAGAAGCGCCGGTAGTCGGGCTGCCGCAGGCCGCGCAGCAACAGGTAGGCCGCCACCCACGGCAGCGCCAGGTACCAGCCGAGCGTGTACAGCCTGCGCGCCGCGCCTGCGCTCATGCGGGTGCGGCAGCGCTGGCCGCCAGCACGTGGCGGGCTGCGTCGATCGCGTCCTCCGCGCTCGGCGAGTCGCCCACGCCGCCGAGATTGACCCGACGCGCATCGGCCTTCAGGCCGACCTGCGCCGGATCGAATCTGGAAAAGATGCCGATCGTCGGCGCGCCGACCGCGGCCGCCCAGTGCGTGAGTCCGGTGTCCAGGCCGATCACCAGCGTGGCTCGCGTGCAGATTGCCGCCAACGTGTCGAGCCCGGCTGGCGGCGGCACGCGCGCCGCGTGCATCGGTGCCGCCCGGCGCAGCGTCGACGCCTTTTCCCGCTCGGTGCCCCAGACCAGAACGCTGGCCAGTCCCTGCTCGGCCAGCCACTCTTCGAGCGCGCGCCAGTCCTCGTCGGGCCACAGCTTGCTGGCGCGGCTGGCATTGGTCAGCAGCAGCGCGAAGCGCTGCTCACCGATCCAGGGCCGCAGCGCCGCGGTCGCGACCAGCGGCACGCGGATCCCGAAATCGATTCCCGCGCCGAATTGGTAGCCGAACGCCTGCGCCGCCAGCAGACGATTGCGATCGATCGCGTGGCCCGACGGATCGACGCTGATCTTCATGTCGTAGAACCAGGATGCCGCCCGCTCGCGTGCGCTGCGGCCGCAGGGACCGGCAATGGGTCCTCGGGCCAGGCGCGCCACCAGCGCGCTTTTCAGCAGCCCCTGCAGGTCCAGGATCCGGTCGTAGCGTTGCGCGCGCAGCGCTTCGCGCGCGGCGCGCATCTGCTTCCAGGTCGCCGGCAGGTGCAACTGGCCGCGCCAGCGTCGAAGGCCGATGGTGATCACGCGCGCAACATCGCGGTGCAGCCGGGGGATCTCGGCGAAACGCTCCTCGACCACCCAGTCGATTTCGACTCCCGGGCAATGGCGCGCCAGGTCGGAAATGGCCGGCAGCGCGTGGATCACGTCGCCCATAGACGACGTTTTGAC
>Ga0209698_10008328_pt1 | contig 10717 bp, 9 predicted proteins | sample LitLauG_LLR_2012_FD_187203 | JGI IMG/M metagenome (GOLD analysis project Ga0209698, IMG submission 187203) | Freshwater sediment microbial communities from Pennsylvania, USA - Little Laurel Run_MetaG_LLR_2012 (SPAdes) (version 2) | ecosystem: Environmental > Aquatic > Freshwater > Creek >... | reverse complement strand
CTTGCAGGGCGCATTCCTGAACTGGCGACCGGCGTGCCGCTGCGCGATCTGTGGCGGCAGAAGGACCTGGCGCCGCTGCGGTCGGGCTTCGAAGCCGCCGTGCCGGCGCACGGAGTCCTGTTGCTGGCCGTGGGCCGGGCCAGGCCCTGAGCCCAGCGGCACAGCGCGTGAATCGCAAGGTCCTCTACTGGTCGATCACTGCGGCCCTGGCCGGGTTCCTGTTCGGCTTCGACACCGTTGTGATCTCCGGTGCCGAGCAGAAGATCCAGCTGCTGTGGAACCTCAGTGCCGGACTCCACGGCGTCGCTATCGCCTCGGCACTCTACGGTACGGTGCTCGGCGCCCTGGCCGGCGGCTGGTCGACCGACCGGTTCGGCCGCCGGATCACGCTGCTGCTGATCGGCCTGCTCTATCTGGCCGGCGCCCTCTGGTCGGCGCTGGCCGCCAATGTCGAGGGCTTCATCGCCGCCCGCATCCTCGGTGGCATTGGCATCGGGATCTCCACGATTGCGGCGCCGCTCTATATCTCCGAGATCTCGCCACCCCGGCACCGCGGGCTGCTCGCCGGGATGTTCCAGTTCAACATCGTATTCGGCATCCTCGTGGCCTACCTCTCCAATGCCCTGCTGAGCGGTGCCGGCGTGAATGCCTGGCGATGGATGCTGGGCGTTGCCGCGGTGCCCTCCCTGATCTACACCCTGTGCTGCCTGACGTTGCCGGAGAGTCCGCGCTGGCTGATCAGCCGGCGCGACGATCTGCCGGACGGACTGCGCGTGCTGCGGCTGATCCGGCCTGAGGCTGCCGACGCCGCGATACAAGCCGAGGCGGACGCCATCCGTGCAGCGGGCGTCGAACCGGGCACGGCCGGCCGGTTCTGGAGCTGGCGGCTGCGCCTGCCGATTGCGCTCGCCTTCCTCATCGCCCTCTTCAATCAGATGTCCGGCATCAATGCGATCCTGTATTTCGCGCCGCGCATCTTCGAGATGACCGGCCTGGGCGCGCAGGCGGCACTCCTGCAGTCGGTGGGCATCGGCATTACGAACCTGGTCTGCACCTTCATCGGCCTGTGGCTCATCGACCGACTGGGGCGGCGCACGCTGCTCTACATCGGCTCATGCGGCTACATCCTTTCGCTGAGCCTGGTCTCCTGGGCGTTCCTCACGCAGCACTACCGCATCGTGCCAGCCTGCATCTTCGCGTTCATCGGGGCGCACGCCGTCGGCCAGGGCGCCGTCATCTGGGTCTACGTCGCGGAGATCTTTCCGAACCGCCATCGCGCCGAGGGCCAGGCGCTGGGGAGCTTCACGCACTGGACCTTCGCCGCGCTGCTGACGAGTTTCTTTCCGAAGCTGGTTGCGGCATTTCCGCCGGGCGAAGTATTTGCATTCTTCGCTGGCATGATGATGCTGCAACTGCTCTGGGTGAAGACCATGGTGATCGAAACCCGGGGCGTTTCGCTGGAGATGATCCAGGAGCGCCTCAGGCTGGCCTGAGGCCGGCTTGGGGCGGCCGCGCAGAGCAGGTCCCGAACAGGGGCAGGGAGGCGTATGTCAATGCGCGCGGTGTCGATAGGGCTGGTGGTCCTGGTCAGCCTCGGCGGCGCCGGCCTGGCGCGTCCGCAGGCTGCACCGGACGGGCAGCGTCCTTACGAAGAGCCGTTCCGGCCCCAGTTTCACTTCACGCCGCCGGCCCATTGGATGAATGACCCGAATGGCATGGTCTATCTGGACGGCGAGTACCACCTCTTCTACCAATACCACCCCTACAGCAACGTCTGGGGGCCCATGCACTGGGGCCACGCCGTCAGCGGCGACCTGGTGCATTGGCGGAATCTGCCGATCGCGCTGTATCCCGACCGTTTCGGCATGGTCTTCTCAGGCAGTGTCGTGGTCGATGCCTCGGAGACCTCCGGGTTCGGCCGCCATGGCCAGGCGCCGCTGGTGGCGATGTACACCTCCCACGATGAACGGCGCAAGAAATCCGGAGCGACCGGATACCAGGCACAGGGGCTGGCCTACAGCGCGGACCGGGGGCGCACCTGGGTGAAGTACGCGGGCAATCCCGTGCTGACCAATCCCGCCGTAGCGGACTTCCGCGATCCCAAATTGCTGTGGTATGCGCCGGCGCGAACCTGGATTGCGGTACTCGCGGTCGGTGACCACGTGGCGTTCTATTCCTCGCCCGACCTGAAGCAGTGGCACCACGAGAGCGATTTCGGGCGGGGCGCGGGCGCCCACGCGGGCGTGTGGGAATGCCCCGATCTCATCCCGATGACCGTGAGCGGCACGGTCGAGCGCCGATACGTGCTGCTGGTGAGCGTCGGCAAGGGCGGACCGAACGGCGGATCCGCGACGCAGTATTTCATCGGCGGTTTCGATGGGCACCGCTTCCAGCCCGATCCCGCAGCGGCGACCGGTGCCGCGTCGCCGGCACGCTGGCTCGACTACGGCACCGACGATTACGCCGGCTCGACCTGGTCGGGCGGCCCCACCGGTGACGAGCGCGCGCGCTTCATCGGCTGGATGAGCAACTGGCAGTACGCCACGGTGGTTCCCACCGAGCGCTGGCGCGGCGGCATGACTCTGCCGCGCGAACTTCGCCTGGTGGCGACCGGCCGGGGCCTGGCGCTGCGCATGCTGCCGGCGCCGGAGCTGACGCGGCTGCGCCGGTCCGGGGATTCATCCGGAATACTCCGGCCGCAGCCGGTCGCGTCGCCGCTGAATCTCACGCGGGCGTCGGGCATGCGCACCGGCCTGCTGGACGCCGGTCTGCTGGAACTCGAGCTGAACCTCGATACGCGCGGCGCCTCCAGGGTCGAACTGCAATTCGCCAATGCCCGCGGCGAGTCGACCGTGCTGGCCATCGACCGCGCCGCAGCGCGCTATGAACTCGATCGGCGGGCGTCCGGCGCCGTGGATTTCAGCCCCGACTTTCCCGGCGTGCAGACCGCGCCGCTGCCGGTGCACGGCGGCCCCACGTCGCTGCGAATCTTCCTCGACCGCTCGTCGGTAGAAGTGTTCATCAATGCGGGCGAAACGGTGTTCACCGCGCTGGTCTTTCCCTCGGTGCCCTACGATACCGTGGTGCTGCGCGCCGATAGCGAAATCCGGCTCGAGTCGGGCAGGGTATACGCGCTGCGGTCGATCTGGCGTCCCTGAAGGCGCATTCCCGGCAAGCCAGGCTTCAGGAACGGGAACCGCGTCAGATTTTTGTGATCAAGTTCGCTGCTAGGATGCCCCTGGACGGTTGCGGGTCCTGATTTCAGATGCAATGCCCGGTCGGCGACCCGGCCGCGGCCGGTTTGGTAACTTAAGCGGGCGGCGTACGGGCGCGTGGGGTTCACAGCGATGCGTTCAATGAACATGCCTCCTTTCGGGCCGCTGGCCCTGGCGCTCGCGCTGAGCCTGGCCGGCGCCGCGCATGCGGAACTGGGCGGTTCACCCTTTTCCGTGCAGATGGACCAGGCCCGCGCGAACGGCGTGCTGAGCACGACCTCCTACCTCGCCTACGACCGGCACGAGATCACGGCGCTCGATGGCACGTCCGTGCACGAATTCGCGGACCGCTCCGGCCAGATCTTCGCCATCACCTGGCAGGCGCGCGGAGCCGTCGACCTGCAACAGCTGCTCGGCGCGCACTACGCGAAGTTTGCGGCGGCCAGTCCCGTGGCGCGCCGGGACCTGCACCACACCAGCGTCCACCTGCCCGATCTGGTGGTCGACGTCAGCGTGGTCATGAATCACTGGTCCGGGCGCGCCTACCTGCCCCGGGCCCTGCCGGCAGGCGTCAGCCTGCGGGACCTCCGTTAGATGAGCGCGTGCACCTACCGGCGTGCGGGAGCGCAGGGGCTGAGTGCTGCCGTGCTGGCGTTCGCTCTGGCATGCGGCGCCCTGAGCCTGCAGGGCTGCGGCGGCGGCGGCGGCAGCAGCCCGAGCAACGCCAGCAGCAGCGGCCCGGGCGGTGGCGGCGGCACTTCCTACACCGTCGGCGGCTCGATCAGCGGACTCACCGGCACCGGGCTGGTCCTGCAGGACAACGGCGGCGACAACCTCAGCGTAGCGGCGAACGCGACCAGCTTCACCTTCGGCACGCCGGTCAGTTCCGGCCAGGCCTACGCCGTGACCGTGGCCACGCAGCCCAGCAACCCGGTCGAGACCTGTACGGTCAGCGGCGGGTCCGGAACGGCGAGCGCGGCGGTCAACAGCGTGGCGGTGAGCTGCGCCGCGGCGGGCAACGTGGCGACCATCACACTCGACGATTTTCCCGTCAACGGGCAGCCGTCTTCGGGCGGCAATACGGCCTATGTGACCGTGAGGATCTGCGCCCCGGGCAGCAGCAGCAATTGCCAGAACATCGATCACATCACGGTCGACACGGGGTCGTTCGGCCTGCGGATCCTCTCATCCGTGATCAACCCGAGTCTGCTGGCCGCGCTGCCCAATGTGAACGGTGCCTCGCCTCCTTATCTGGCCGAGTGCCAGCAGTTCGGCAGCGGCTACACCTGGGGCAGCGTACGGTCCGTCGATTTCAGCGTCCCGACCACCAGCGAATCGGTCAAGGGCCTGCCGGTGCAGATCATCGGCGACATGGAGCCGGCACCCTCGCCGTGCAAATCGCAGGCGGTCACGAACGGTCAGATGCTCGGCAACAGCGGCTACCTGTCGGCCGCCGCCTTCGGCGCCAACGGGCTCATCGGCGTGGGGCCGTTCCCGCAGGACTGCGGGCAATGCGCCTTCACCGCGGAACCTTCCTCCAACGGCACCAACTATCTGGTCTACACCAGCTGCACATCGATGAGCTCGTCGAGCTGCAGCCCGGCGACGGCGGCGGCGAATCTGCAGGTCATCAATCCCGTCGCGGACTTCGCCGTCGACAACACCGGGGTGATCATCCAGCTGCCCGCGGTGTCAGCGACCGGCGTGGCATCGGTCAGCGGCACGATGACCTTCGGCATCGTGGCCGGCACGACCGGCAACAATGCGCTGGGCAGCGCCACCGTGTACCTGGCCGATCCCTCCACGGGCTACGTGAGGACCGTCTACAAGGGTACGACGGACACCCACAGCTACATCGACTCGGGCTCGAACGGCCTGTATTTCAACGACGCCTCGCTGACGCCCTGCACCGGCCGGGCGACCGGCTTCTACTGCCCCGGAGGGGCGAACGCCCCCTACAACGGTCCGACCTCGGTGGCGGAGTCCGCGACTTTCGAGGACTACAGCGGCCAGCACGCCACGACCATCGACTTCACGGTCGAAAACGAAAACCTGACCGACGTGGTGGCCGCCGGCCTGGCCGGCACCGGCACGGCCAACGAGTTCGACTGGGGTATCCCGTTCTTCTTCAATCGCACGGTCTATACGGCCCTCGGCTACCGGCCCGACGGCACGCCGATCACGATCGGCACTTACGCCGCCCCGTTCTACGCCTTCTGAGCGCTGCGCCGCGCGCTGCCGCGCGTCGGCTCAGCTGCTGAAATGCGCCGCCTCGTAATGCGGAACCGCGCCGGACTGGGAAGCCACGTAGGAGGCCAGGCGCGAGGCGCGTTCGAGACTCGCGGTCGCGCTGCTGCCGGTGAGCAGTTCGCGCACCAGCATGGCGAGAAAGGCGTCGCCGGCGCCCACGGTATCGGCAATGGCGGTGGGGATGGCGGGCTGCTGATACCACTGGCCGCGCCAGTTCAGGCGCGAGCCGCCCGCGCCCAGCGTGACGCACAGCGCGCCGACCGCGAAGCGCGCGGCGAGCAACGCCCACAGTGATTCGGGCGCGGCGTCGCAGCCGAACCATTCGGCAAACACGCGGCATTCGTCCTCGTTGACCTTGACCAGCCCGGCGCCGTGCAGGCCGGCCTCGCAGATCGCGCGATCGACGTGCGGCGGCCGCAGGTTCGGATCGAAGACGCGCCAGCGGGCCCGGGCGGCCAGTTCGGTGATGGCGGCGTGCGCCCGCGCGTCGCGCTGGCCGAGCGTGCCGTAGACGAAGGCGTCGGCGCTCGACGCGGCATCCAGCAGCGCCGGCGTGACGGTCAAGGCATCCCAGGCCGCCGGGCTCAGGAATTCATAGTGCGCGGACCCGGCGGCATCGAGCACTGCGCGGGCCTCGCCGGTGGGCAGCTTCGGGTCGATCTGCACGAGGCTCAGGTCGATGCCGAGCGACCGGGCCTGATCGAGCGCCCGCCGGCCGCGGCTGTCCTTGCCGAGGCGGGTGGCAAGCAGCGCATGCGCGCCGATGCGCGCGGCATGGCCGGCCACGTTGAACGGCGCGCCGCCGACGAATTCGCCGGCCGGCAGCACGTCCCACAGGGTTTCACCGGCGCAGAGAATCTTCGGCTTGTTCATTGCAACGCCCGCTCAGTGCAGCAATCGTTCGTAAGCCGTGACGTAGTGCTGCACCTGGCGGTGCCACGAGAAGTCCTGCGCCATGCCGTTCTGCACCAGCCGGCGCCAGGCGCCTTTCTGCTGGTACAGATCGAGCGCGGCGCCGACCGCCCAGCGGACCGCCTGCTCGTTGTAATCGTTGAACACGATGCCGGTGCCGTGGCCCGTTGCGCTGTCGTACTGCTGCACGGAATCGGCCAGGCCGCCGGTGCGGCGCACGATCGGCACGGTGCCGTAGCGCAGGCTGTACATCTGGTTGAGTCCGCACGGTTCATAGCGCGAGGGCATCAGGAACATGTCGCTGGCCGCCTCGATCCAGTGCGCGAGCTCGTCGCTGTAGCCGCGGTGGAAGGCGACGCGGCCGGCGTGCTGCTGGGCCAGCTCCATGAAGAAGCTTTCGTAGCGGGGCTCGCCCGTGCCGAGCACCACGAGATTGAAGTCGCGCGCCGCGAGCAGTTCGGGCAGCGCCGTGAACAGCAGGTCCACGCCCTTCTGCGTGGCCAGGCGCGTGATCATGCCGATCAGCGGACGGCGGTCGGCGCCCTGCAGTCCCATGCGGCCCAGGAATTCCTCCTTCAGACCGGCCTTCACGCCCAGCTGGTTGGCGCCGTAGCGGCGCGGCAGCCGCGCGTCGTTGCGCGGATCCCAATCCTCATAATCGACGCCGTTGAGGATGCCGACCAGCGCTGCGCTGCGTGAGCGCAGCGTGTCATCGAGCCCCTCGCCATATTCTGCGGTCTGGATCTCGCGGGCATAGGTCGGGCTCACTGTCGTCAGCAGGTCGGCATAGAGCAGCCCGTGGCGCATCAGGTTGATGCGGCCGGCGCGCAGGTCGTCCTGGTGCAGCAGCTCCGGTCCTGCGCCCGCCAGGACTTCGGCTGCAGCGGCGGGCCCAAGCAGGCCCTGGTAGGCCAGGTTGTGGATGGTGAAGACGCTGCGCGTGGCGGCGAACAGCGCGTCCCAGCGGTAGATCGATTTGAGCCACAGCGGCGCCACCGCCGTATGCCAGTCGTTGCAGTGGAGGATATGGGGTGCAAAGCCCATGCGCTGGCAGCTCATGAACGCCGCGTGCGTGAGCAGCAGGTAGCGGCGGTACTCGTCGGGCGCCGCCGTGTAGATGGCCGGGACGCCGTAGACCTCGGGGCAGTCGACCAGGTACACCATGGCTTCGGTACCGGGCAGGCGCGCCGTCTGGACGGAGTACTGGTACTGCCGTGCCCCGATCATCACCGGCACCTCCTGCAGGAAGGCGACCGGGTAGATTTCCAGTCCCTCCCGCCGGATCGCGGCGTGGAAGGGCATGAACAGGCGGATGTCGTGTCCGGCGGCATGCAGGTACTTGACCAGGGCGCCCGAGACGTCGGCCAGGCCGCCGGCCTTGGCGAAGGGGGTCATCTCGGCCGAGATAAAACAGATACGCAGAGCCATGTCCCGCAGTTTACTTGAGCACGCCCAACCCCAGGCGCGCTCCGGCTATGATTCGGGCGATGCGTAAATTCCTCGTCGTGCTCACGCTGATCGCGCTGCTGGCCATTGCGCTGGGCATCGCCTGGCTGGCCAGCGACTGGCCGCACTGGTGCCGTGCCTGGGGATGGTGCAGCGGCCGCGGATTGCTATAACCATATGAAAAATAAGATTTAATTTATTATTCTCCGTCGCCGCGCCGCACCGTGGACTGATAGAATCGCGCGGCGCCAGGGCGCAGAACGACACCAGATTATGTCAGCGACTCCCTATCAACAACTGGAACAGGAATGGCGGCGCCTGCACGCGTTTCGCGGCGCGCTCTCCCTGCTGCGCTGGGATGCCGCCGTGATGATGCCGCGCGGCAGCGCGGAGGTGCGCGGCGAGCAGGTGGCGGCGCTCGAGACCGAATACCACGCCCTGCTCACCGCACCCAAGATCACGCGCCTGCTCGATCGGGCCCAGGCCCATGTCCGTGGCCTCGAGGACTGGCAGGTGGCGAATCTGCGCGAGATGCGCCGGCAGCGCGATCACGCCATCGCCACGCCCGTCACGCTGATCTCCCGCCTGGCACGCGCCGCGGCGCGCGCCGAAAGCCAGTGGCTGGCGGCCCGGCGCGACAACAATTACGCGCTGTTCGCTCCGCACCTAGAGGAGGTGCTGCTGCTGGTGCGCGACAAGGCGGCGCTGCTCGGCCAGGCGCTCAATCTTCCGCCCTATGACGCGCTGGTCGATGAGTTCAGTCCCGGGATCGGCACCGCGGACATCGATGCGATATTCAAGGCCCTGTCGCGCCGGCTGCCGGCCATGATCACCGAGGCGATTGCGGCCCAGCAGAGCGAGGCGGTGCTGCCGATCACCGGCAAGTTCACGACCGGCAAGCAGCGCAGCCTGGTGGTCGAGGTCATGAGAGCGGTGGGCTTTCCCTTCGACCAGGGCCGGCTCGACGAGAGCGAGCACCCGTTCACGGAAGGCGTGGTCGGCGACATCCGCGTCACCACGCGTTATGACGCCGCCGATCCGTTCACCGGCCTGCTGGGCGCGCTGCACGAGACCGGGCACGCCATGTACGACCTGGGGATGCCGCTGAGCTGGCGCGACCAGCCCGTCGGCCGCGATCGGGGCATGGCGCTGGAGGAGAGCCAGTCGCTGCTGCTCGAGATGATCATCGGGCGCAGCGCGCCGTTCCTGCGCTACCTGCTGCCGCTGCTGCACAAGCACCTGGGCGTAGCCGGCCCGGAGTGGGAGTTCGACAATGTACTGCGCGCGCTGACGCGCGTGCGGCGCGGCCTGATCCGCGTCGATGCCGACGAGATGAGCTATACGCTGCACATCATGCAGCGCTACGACATCGAGAAGCAGCTGCTGTCCGGCAAGCTCGCGGTGCGCGACCTGCCCGAAGTCTGGAACAGCGGCATGGAGCAGCGCTTCGGCAGCCGGCCGGCCGGCGCCGCCGACGGCTGCCTGCAGGACATGCACTGGGCGCTCGGCTCCTTCGGTTATTTTCCCTCCTATGCGCTCGGCCTGGTCATCGCCGCACAGCTGTGGGAGGCGCTGCGCGCCCAGGTCCCCGAGGTCGACGCGCAGCTCGCGCGCGGCGAATTCAGCGGCGTCTTCGGGTGGCTGCGCGAGAACATGCACGGCTTCGGCGCCAAGCTCCCGGTCAAGGAACTGATCAGGCAGGCCAGCGGCCAGCCGCTCAGCGCCAACGCGCTGCTGCGCTACCTGCAGGGCAGGTACCTGGCGGCGGGCACATGATCACGGGGGAGGCCATGGCCGCCCTTGCCGACGCGCCGCCCCTTGCCGACGCGCCGCCCCGGCCGGCGGTGCGCGACACGGCGACGCTGCGCAAACTGGGCGCCGCGCTGCGCGGGCATGCGGGCAAGGCGATCGAGGACTACCGGATGATCGAGCCGGGCGATCGCGTGATGGTCTGCCTCTCCGGCGGCAAGGACTCCTATACCCTGCTCGACCTGCTGCTCTCCCTGCAGCGCAGCGCTCCGGTGCAGTTCGAACTGGTGGCCGTGAACCTGGATCAGAAGCAGCCCGACTTCCCGCCTGACGTCCTGCCCGGTTACCTGCGGTCGGTGGGCGTGCCCTTCCATATCATAGAGCAGGACACCTACAGCGTCGTCAAGCGGCTGATTCCGGCCGGACGGACCATGTGCTCGCTGTGCTCGCGGATGCGCCGCGGGGCGCTGTACCGCCACGCCCATGAACACGGCTTCACCAAGATCGCGCTCGGTCATCACCGTGACGACATCGTCGAGACGCTGTTCCTGAACCTGTTCCATGGCGGCCGCCTCAAGGCGATGGCGCCGAAGTTCCGCTCCGACGACGGCCGGCATGTCGTCATCCGACCGCTGGCCTATATCGCCGAGCGCGACATTGCGCGCTACGCGCGCGGTCGTGGCTTCCCGATCATTCCCTGCAACCTCTGCGGTTCGCAGCCCAACCTGCAGCGCGCCGCCATCAAGCGCATGCTGGCTGCCTGGGAGCGCGAACAGCCCGGGCGCACGGAATCCATCTTCTCGGCACTGCGCAGCGTCGAACCCGCGCACCTGGCCGACACGGCGCTGTTCGATTTCGCCGGACTTGCCGCGCTCCCGCGGGACGGCTGATGGACCGGCCGATCGCCAACAGTTACTGGATCGTGCCGGGCCGCCTGCTGGCCGGCGAATATCCGCCCGGCCGCGACCCGCGACTCGACGCGACCGGTCAGGCGCGCCTGCGCGCGCTGCTGGACGCGGGCATCACGCTGTTCGTGGACCTGACCGAGGAGGGCGAGTGCCCGCCGTACGAAGCGTTGCTGCCGTCGACGGCGGCCTACCTGCGCCGCGCCATCCGCGACCGGGGCGTGCCGCGCCGTGCCGCCC
>Ga0209698_10008327_pt1 | contig 10717 bp, 9 predicted proteins | sample LitLauG_LLR_2012_FD_187203 | JGI IMG/M metagenome (GOLD analysis project Ga0209698, IMG submission 187203) | Freshwater sediment microbial communities from Pennsylvania, USA - Little Laurel Run_MetaG_LLR_2012 (SPAdes) (version 2) | ecosystem: Environmental > Aquatic > Freshwater > Creek >... | reverse complement strand
GTGGTGTTTCGCCATCGATCTGGCGACGCGGCGAACGAACGCATCCACGATGAGGTCAACAGGTCGGGCCAAGCTCTCATCTCGCACACCGACATACGCGGCGTCTACGCGCTGCGGATGGCGATCGGCAACCTGCGCACCACGCTCGAGGACGTGCGCACCACATGGGAGCTGATCAAGGCAACCGCCGCTCGCGTCAGCTGAGCTTGGATTCCCAGACCTCGGCCTCGAACGCGAGGTCAAAGCCGAGCTTGCGGTAGGCGTCCACGGCCCCCGTGTCGTTCCATCCGTCCACATATAGAGACGCGTGCTTTGCCCCCGCGCCCCGCAGCCGCTCGAGCACCTCCGCGACCAGCCACTTCGCGAGTCCGCGCCTCCGGTGCTCCGGCACTGTACCGACCGAGCTGACGATACCGACGGGTTGGGGCCGTGGGTCTGCCCTGTACGTCTCGATCAAGCCGATGGTCAGGGCGGCAGGATGACCGCCGTCCGTGCTGATCGCCATCAGACAGAGCCTCGCGTCCTTGCCGCCCATCATCTCCGCCTCGGTGCGGGGGGCAAAGCGCCAGTGATCGGCAAACGAGCGGTTGTGCATGTAGGCCCAGGTCCCGGGCTTTGCGGTCCCGTCGATGAGCTGATAGCCGGGCACGGGTTCAACCGGCGCAAGGGAATCACCAAGGCTTCGATCCATGCGCAGCCAGGGCCTCACCTTCTCGAATCCGAGCCCGGTCAGATTCTCGCCGTGCCCACCTCCCACGAACAGCTGGACGACAAACGCACCTGCGGCTCCGGAGAAACGCTGCGCCCACCGGATCAGGTCCGGCGCCGCCGCTGGCGAGCCGGCCACATCCATGCTGGCGAGCGCTCCGTCGGGGGTGGCGCGGCTGGCGACGAGGACGACACCGATCTGGCGGCCGGAGTCGTCCTCCGCGACGCGAGACCTCGCCTCCCATTCGAACCGTGCCCTCAAAGCCTGAACGCTCACGGCGCCTGGCGCGCAATCCCGCCGCCCTTCGCGTGCATCAGCCTGCCAGAGCTCGATCACCGCCGGCAGGTCGGTGGCCCGACCAGGTCTCAGACGGTGGCTCGTGCGACCACCTCGTGGACCTCGGGCAGCGCGCGCCGGATCTTCTCCTCCAGCTGGGTTTCGATGCGGTGCGCGTCTTCGAGGCTCAGGTCGCCGGCGACCTCCACGACGACGTGGGCGTGGATGCGCTGGTGCCGGTCGCTGAGCTCAACGTCCAGGCAGCGGCGGACCTCGGGATGCGAGCTGACCACGTCGCGCATTCGCTCGACGAGCAGGGCTCGCCGCGCCGTCACGTCCTCGCCCCGCACGAAATGAGGCTCCATCGGCTCGAGATGGATGTCGATTCGAGTCGCGTCGGGAAGCTCGATGCGAAGCGCTCGCTCCAGCTCGCGGCTCTCCCGCGACGCCCGGGCGATGGTCATGTCGCCCGGAAGCTTGGCGTGCATGGTCAGGTGAAGCGACCCGTCGGCTTCGCGCTCGACGGTCACGTTGTGAAGGTCGCGCACTCCGCCGTCGCGCGCCGCGGCAGCGTGTATCCGCTCGACCAGGTCACCCTCCTGCTCCTGCCCCTCGACCAGCACCGCGAGGTCGAGGGTCGGTAGGACTGAGCGCGCCTTCGCCTTGACGCTGTCGGCGAGGGCGCCCGCTGCTTCGACCGGCAGCATCCGGGCGGTGGCAATCTTGGCGTCGCCGATCAGGTTCGCGCCCGAGCGGCGCACTCGAACCGACCGCACCTCGCGAACCCCGCTCACCTCCTGAATGGCGGCGCGCAGCTGCCTCTCAGCACCCGCCGGCGCGCGATCGATGAGGATGTCGCCCGAACGCCATGCGATGAGCCCCGCGGCTCGAGCGATGATCGCGGCGACGAGGAGGGCGGCAGCCGAGTCCGCCCAGGCGAAGCCCAACCGAACACCGACCAGCCCGGCGAGGACGCCGAGTGCCGCGAGAACGTCGGCGGAGCGGTTGGTCGCGTCGGCGAGCAGCGCCTCGCTGGCGGCCTGCCGGCCCACCCGGCGGAGGACTCCTGCTCTACCAGTCTCGATGACCAAGGCGATTATGAGGAGCACGAACGCATAGCCCGCCGGGTTCACCTCAGGGCCTCCCGAGATGAGCCGACGAATCGCCTCGAAGGCTATTCCCGCGGCAGTGACGAACAGCAGGACACCTTCAGCGAATGCCGCTAGGTTCTCGGTCCGGCCGTGCCCGTAGGGGTGCTCGGTGTCGGCCGGCTTGCGCGACGTCCGCACAGCGAGCAGCGTGAACGCGCTCGCGGCGAGGTCGAGCAGCGAGTGGACCGCTTCGCTCAGGATGCCGAGGCTGCCCGTCAGCAGGCCGACCACAAGCTTGCCCAGAAGGAGGGCAAGGCCGATGGTCAAAGAGCCGAGCGCGACGAGCTCCGGACGGCGATCCAGCGACTTCACCGACCGAACTGTAGACCCCCCTCTCCGGGAAACCCGCCTGTCCTCACCACCGCTTATCTAGCCGCCGGCGGGGCCCTCCAGGCCGGGCTTGGTCATCTTGCCCAGATCGAGGACTTTGTTGAGGGCCGATTCGCTCACCCCCCGCGCGCGAGCCAGCTGGCGGATCGAGCGGCCGGTCCGCATCGATTCCTTGGCAATCTTGGCCGCCTCGTCGTATCCGATCAGCGGGTTCAGGGCCGTCGCCAGCATCGGGCTGCGCTCCACGAGCTCCGGGCCCCGATCGGTCGCGAGCAGTCCCTCGACGCAGCGCTCTGAGAAGTTTCCGACGGAGGCCGCGAGCAGGGTGATCGACTCGAGGGCGGCAGCGCCGGCCAGCGGCATCATGACATTGAGCTCGAAGATGCTGCCCGACTGCCCGCACAGGACCACGGTGGCGTCGTTTCCGTAGACCCGGGCGATGACCATCAACAGGGATTCGACGATCACCGGATTGACCTTGCCCGGCATGATGCTCGAGCCCGGCTGGGTCTCCGGGAGTCGCAGCTCGCCCAACCCCGCGATCGGCCCGGTGCCCATCAGACGGATGTCGGACCCGATCTTCCACAGGCTCGTGGCGATCGTGCGGAGCGCGCCGTGAGCGGCGACGAGAACGTCGAGCGTCGCCTGCGCATGAAAGTGGTTGGGCGCCTCGCGCACCGGCAGCCCGGTGGCCTTGGCAAGGCGGGCGCTGGCGATTCGTGGGTACTGCGGGTGCGTGTTGAGGCCAGTGCCCACCGCAGTGCCGCCGAGGGGCACGCGAACCAGCTCCTCGACGGCCGCGCCGGCGCGCCGGATCGACTCCTCCATCTGGCCCGCATAGCCTCTGAACTCCTGACCAAGTCGGATCGGGGTCGCGTCCTGCAGATGGGTTCGGCCGGTCTTGACGACGGGCCAGAACTCCTTGCTCTTCGACTCCAACGCTCGGCGCAGCCTGTGCAGCTCCGGCACCAGCTCGTCATGGATCGCCATCGCCGATGAGAGCTGGATGGCCGTCGGGATGACGTCGTTCGAGGACTGCCCGAGGTTGACGTGATCGTTGGGATGGACCAGCTTGGAGCCGCGGTCACCGCCCAAGATCTCGGTCGCGCGGTTCGCGATCACCTCGTTCGCGTTGGTGTTGGTCGACGTTGCGGAACCTGTCTGGTAGATGTCGATCGGGAACTGGTCGTCGAGCTTCCCCTCGATCACCTCCTGAGCTGCCGCGCTGATGGCCCGCGCTCTCCTGCGCGATAGCAGCCCCAGCTCCAGGTTGGTCTGGGCGGCGGCCTTCTTGACCATGCCGAGCGCACGGATGAAGCGCCGCGGCATCTTCTGGCCCGAGATCGGAAAGTTCAGGACCGCGCGCTGCGTCGAGGCGCCGTAGTAGGCGTCGGCGGGAACCTCCATCTCGCCCATGGAGTCCCGCTCGACCCGCGTTCTCTTGGCCACGAATCAATTAGAGCACGGGTGAGCAGCAGCACCTCCCCATAAACGGGGAGGTCCGACCGCTCAGCGGTCGGGGTGGGCGGTGAGTATTTTCTTCATGTGCGATTGGCCGCCGTCGACGTTGGCAGCAACACAGTGCATGTTCTCGTGGCCGACGTGACCCGCGGCCGGCTTGAGGACGTGGCCCATTACGTCGAGATGCCGGAGCTCGGCCCGCAGGTCGCCCGTACCGGCTCCATCGGCAGCCGCGCGCGGCCCGCCCTGCGAGCGCTCCTCTCGGTCGTCGAGCAGGCTCGAGCGCATGGCTTCGACCAGCTGATCGCGGGCGCCACTCATGCCGTGCGGCAAGCCTCCGACGGTTCTGCCTTCATCCGCGAAGCGGGTCAGCTGATCGGCGCTCCGGTGAGGATCATCTCCGCGGAACGGGAGGCAGAGCTCAGCTTTCTGGGCGTCGCGAGCCGGCACGCGGGACGGCGCGAATGGGTGATGGTCGACCTTGGTGGGGCTTCGACCGAGGTCGTCGTCGCACGTGGCCGCGAAGCTCTGCGCTCGGCCACGTTGCCCATCGGATCCGGCGTGCTGGCCGGAAGATACTTCTCCGATCCGCCGCGATCCGAGGAGCGCGCGCGTTTGCGCCGGGCCGCGCTGCGGGAGCTCGCGCGTGCACCCGACGGAGAGGTGGAGCGGCTGGTCGCCACCGGAGGCACCGCGGCGAACCTGCCCCTGGTCATGACGCGCCGCCACCCGCCATCCGTGCTGAGGACCGCGGATCTGCTGACGTGCGAGGCGCGCCTCGACGGCGCGAAGGCCGCAGTGGTTGGAGCCGCCTTCGGCCTGCCCGCCAACCGGGTTCGCGCCATGCGGGCGGGGGTCGAGGAGCTGCTGCTCCTTCTCGATTGGTACGGCCTGGCGGTGCTGCAGATCAGCTATGCCGGGCTGCGCCACGGCATGCTGCTGGCCTATCTCCGGCAGGGCGAGGATTGGTGGAAAGCAGGCTGGGTAAAGTAAGTCTGTGAGGCACCTCGGCGAGCGGGCTGGGGCCCTGAAGCTTGCGCTGGGGCTGACGGCGGTGGTTCTGGTGGTCGAGGTCGCCGGTGGATTCGCCTCCCACTCGCTGGCCCTGCTGTCTGACGCGGGCCACGTCCTGACCGACGTCTTCGCCCTTGGGCTGGCCTGGTTCGCCCTCGAGCAGTCGCACCGCCCCGCTGACGCGCGCCGCTCCTATGGTTACCAGCGGGCCAGCATACTGGCGGCCCTTCTCAACTCGCTCGTGCTCATCGGGATCGTGGTCGCAATCGCCTTCGAGGCTGTGCGCCGGCTCGCGTCGCCGCAGCCGGTCCGCGGCGAGATCGTAGTCATCGCGGCGCTGTTTGGAATCGGCGTCAACGTGTTCCTCGTGCTGACGCTGAGGCATGGGAGGCAAAACCTCAACCTCAGAGCGGTGCTCCTGCACATGCTTGGCGACATCGGAGCATCGGTGGGTGTGGTCATAGCCGGCCTGGTCATCCTGTCGACGGGTTGGCTCTACGTCGACCCGCTGCTGTCGCTGGCCATTGCGGGGCTCATCGCCTTTGGCGCGTGGGGGATCGTGCGCGAGACCGTCAACCTTCTCCTGGAGGGCACGCCGAGGGCGGTCGACCTTGACGCCGTCCAGGCCGAGATCGCCCGGACCGATCTCGTCTCGGGCGTCCACGACCTGCACGTGTGGGGGCTGTCGCCCGAAGACATGGCGCTCAGCTGCCACATCGTGATCGACGACTGCCGGCTCGAGGATGCCGAGCACGTGGTGCGTGAGCTCGAAGCACGGCTCTGCGGTCGGTTCGCCATCGGGCACAGCACGATCCAGGTGGAGCGCCTCCATCCATGCGGCGACATTCAGCATGGCGCCGGCAGCCACAATCATCCACACGAGCAGGTGATCCTGGTCAAGTCGAGCTGACCGCCTAGGAAACCAATTTCCCCACGACCGTTACCTAACCCTTAGCCGTCGACTTATACATTCGGTGCGCTCGTGGGTGGGATAGGCATCTCTGGGTCGGCCGGCCGGCTCGCCGCTGCGGCGGCGGCGGCGCTGCTGTCCCTTGGTCTCGCCAGCGTCAACGCCTTCGCCTACAACTGCGACCTGTCCGGGCCGGACGCCCCGTCCGTGGACACGATTGGGCCGACCGGCAATTCCGTTTCGACCGGCTCCCAGGTCGTGGTCTCGTTCACGGCGCCAATGGTCGAACCCTCAGTCGTCGTGTCGGTCCAGCCGGCGGCGCCCGGCGTCGTGACTTGGCTGAACGATCACACCTTGCGCTTTCAACCCGCCGGCCTGGCGCACGGAGTTTCCTACGCGGTCACCATCCGCGGCCGCGCCGTCGGTGGTGCGCTGATCAGAGGACCAAGGTCCTGGCGGTTCACAACAGACAGCGGCCCACCCCTGGTGCTGGCGCCGGGACAGTCAGACGTCCGGGTTCCGATTCTCATGTACCACTACATCCGCATCAATCCGGACCCACGAGATGGTTTGGGCTACAGGCTCTCGGTGACTCCCGCGGACTTTGCCGCTCAGATGGATTGGCTGGCCGCCAACGGCTACCACACGGTGACGATGAGGGACCTCGTCCAGTATCTGTCAGGGGTCCGCGGTCTTCCGTCCAAGCCGGTGGTGCTCACCTTTGACGATGGCTATGCCGACTTCTACACGGCGGCGCTGCCAATCCTTGCCAGTCACGAGTTCACCGGCGTCAGCTACGTCGTCTCGAACTTCATCGGCAAGCCGAGGTACATGACGGCGTCGCAGGTCATGGCGGCTGCGGACGCCGGCATTGAGATCGGCTCGCACACGGTCGGCCATGTCGATCTGACCGGGCAGCCGCCCGGCTGGCTGAGCTATCAGCTCTCCGTGTCAAAGAAGTCGCTGGAGAGCCTCTTGGGTCGCCCTGTCGTGTCGTTCTGCTACCCGTTCGGAAGGTTCGGCGCCCGTGAGATGGCCGCGGTGGCGGCCGCGGGTTATCTGGACGCGACCACGACGGTCGGGGGTACTTGGCACTCGATGCGCGACCGCTACGCCTGGACTCGGGTTCGGATCAGCGGCGGAGAGAGCCTGGCCGACTTCGCGGCCTCGGTGCAGGCCGGCTCCTACTGAGGTCACCCGCCGGCCTCAGCCGGTGATGGCACCTTCGCGCTGCAGGATCCTGCGCGCCACGGCGATGGCGGACGCGTACGTGGAGTCCATCCCACGGTAGCTGAGGCCTCGCGCGCCCAGGGTCCGTGCCTGGGTGTAGGGGGTGTCAGAGGCATAGTGCACGATGCCTAGGTCGAAATGAAGCTGCGCCATGTTGACACTCTCGCCCAGGGGATATCGGTCGGGCTCCCTGATCTCATAGCAGGCGTCCAGATAAGGCCCTGCCTCCATCTCCACCACCGTGTAGCGACCGCGGTAGTAGAAGTCGAGGTAGTCGCGATTCTGCAGAAACGTCCCACGGACCGCGACCGCGCGCTGGTTGTCCAGGGCCGATCCGTAAACGAGGTTCGGCTGAACGTCGGCGGCGGTGAAGCAGTTGTTGAGCCAGTACGTATTTCCCGAATGCTCGTTGTGGACCACGTTCGGGATCATCACGTCGCCGACATCGGCGTTGAGGGTGGCCGCTTTGCCGAGCACGTATATTCCCGCGATCCAGGCCACCTGTTCGGCGACCTGGCGAAGGATGTGATAGGCGGCCTCGCCCAGAGGGTAGTCGACGTTGAGCACGACCGCGCTGGATTCGCGGAGCTTGTGAGCGTCGACCGCGCCGACCCTCGCGTCGATCGCGGCGGGGTCGAGCTTGGAGAGCACGAACACCTGGGCGGCTGAATCGACTCCGGTTCCGCGCGCAGCGATGTGCCTGACCCCGTCGGCAGCCTCCATCTCCGCGCGGCGCCGGCGCATGCGTTCGCGTTCGGGATGGAGGTCGAACACCTGGCGCGCACCGTAGTAGAGCCAGTTGTCGCGCGAAGCGCGGCTATGGCCGGCCTCGAGCTTGTGGCGTTCATCGTCGAGGTCGGGATCGTTCCGAGCGACCCAATCCACGATCTCGGGCTCGAACCGCCTGGCCACGCCCGTCAGCACGTTGACCAGGCTGTGCGCGTTCGAGGAGACGAAGTAGATCGGGCAGTCGCGAGTCCCGAGCTCCTCGAGGGCCGCCGCGATGGGGAGCCACCATCGGCTTGCGTTGCGGGCGTACCCGAGGTGGCTGCCGCCGATCAGCCGAAGCACGATCCTGCACTCTTCGCGTTTGATCGCGGCGAGATTGGCCTCGAATGCCGTTCCCCATGCCGCGCGAAGCCGCTGCCAGTCGTCCTCGGTCGCCCCCGATGCCTGACGGGCTTCCTCGTCAGAGAGCTCGACGTCCTGGAGCGCGCGGTGCAGCTTGTTCCATTCGATCTGAAACGCGACCAGCGTCGGCACGAGGTCGTCGATGTCCGACGAGGAGGCGATGAGCACGGCCAGGGTGTCTTTGCCGTCGTCGTACCAGCGGCGGCGCCGGGCCGGGGCCTTCACAGCCTCCCAGCTCAGGATGTCGGCGCCCAGAACGGCGCGAAATCCCTGCGGGCTCTGCCCCATCACCACACGGCGGCCGCGACTTATGGCTTGCGGCAGGCGTCTCACCGCGTACAGGAGGGCGCCCATGTCGGTCCTCGGGTCTGCTGCCAGCGGGTGCAGCACCGAGCCCATCCCGAGGTGAGCCTGGACTAGCGACTCGACCTTGATCTCCCCGGAGCTCTGGAGCATGGTCGCGTACGTGCGGACGTACAGCTCGACCGCATGCTTTCCGCTCCAGCCGGAGGAGGGGGGTGACTCCATCACGCGAATATAGACTTGGCGCCGCGGCGGCCGCTTACACAGCCACTTACAAAAGCTTGACCCGTAAACACGACACCTGGTGGCAGCGACCGCGTTTATTGCTTGCAATGAACACTCGATCTGCGAACCTCCGCTTCCTCCGAATCACCGGTCTGGCCATCGCGGCCGTCGGCGGCCTGGCCGTCCTGGTCACGGCGTCGGCTGCCGGAATCAACCTCGGTTTCCGGCCCGCCGGGGCGTCACAGCCCGCCTCCACAGCCTCGATCAGCCAGGCGACCACCTCGGCCGTCTGCACCGACTTCATCACCCATCTGACGAAGGATCTCGGCAAGAGCCAGAGCCAGATCCAATCGGCCCTGCAGCAGGCGCTCTCACAGACCCTGGCGGACGAGGTCAAGAGCGGCAAGCTGACCCAGGCGCAGGCTGACGCGATCAGCAAGAGGTTCGCGAACCGAACCCTCTGCTCGCTCCCAGGCCCTCTCGGCAGGAAGCCCCTGCCCGGCGCTGCGACCGTTCCTCCTCAGGCGGCCGCCTACCTTCAGGAGCTCGAGAACGCCGCCGCCTCGGCGCTCGGCATCAGCGCCACTCAACTGAAGACCGATCTCGCGAGCGGCATGTCGCTGTCCCAGGTCGCTGCCGCCCAGAAGCCGGCGGTCTCGGAGACCACGTTCCGGTCCCGGCTGATCGCGCAGCTCAAGCCGCTGCTCGACGCCGCCGTCACCAGCAAGAAGCTCACGCAGAACCAGGAGAACCTGATCCTGCAGCGTCTTCAGAACGGCCCGATTCCGTTCTGGAGCCGTCCGGTTCCAAAGCGCCCGGCCACCGCAGTGCCCAGCCCGGTCCAGGGCACAGCCTAGATAGCTAGCCGGGCAGCCCCTCCTGGGGCCCGCCCAGCCTGCGCATCAGCTCCTCGAGCAGCTGGCGGGTCTCGGGATCCGCCATCAGGCGCTCCTGCATCTGCTCGGCGGAGCGCCTGATCTCCGGGTCCGCCATCAGTCGTTCGGACATCGCCTGAAACCTGGCGCCCATGTCATTCATCGCGGACTCTTGGGCGACCTGGATCAAGATCGGCTGGCTCGCCGCGGCGACCACGGCCTCGGCCTGCGCCCGCACCATCTCCAGGCCTTTGCAGCCGAGGCACTCCCCCTTGAGCCCGCAGTGGCACAGGTTGGGGCGAAGCCGGTCCAGCGCGGTGTGCAGCTCTGACATGTCGACGGGGCCGGCCATGTCGCGAAAGGTTACGAGGGTCGAGAATGCTCCGTCTCTTTCGACTTGCCCTCGTACATCGCGTCGATCTGGGTTGCGTAGCGCTGGTTGATGATTCGTCGCTTGATCTTCAAAGTGGGTGTGATCTCACCCTCCTCCTCGTTGAAGGCTCTGGCGAGAAGGGTGAAGTACTTGATAGCCTCCCAGCTGCCCACCGTCTTGTTGACGGCGTCGATGCGGGGTTTGATCAGAGAGGTCACGCGCTCGTCGCTCACCAGGTCTCCCGGGCTCCCTGGGACCTGCTTGACGATGGCGGCCCAGTTGGGCACGATCAGGGCTGTCACGTACGGCTTGCCCTCGCCGATCACCACCGCCTGCTCGACGTACTCATCCTGCTGAATCTGGAACTCGAGCGGCTGAGGGGCCACGTACTTGCCCACCGCCGTCTTGATCAGATCTTTCTTGCGGTCGGTGATGCGGAGAAAGCCCTCCGCATCGATCTCGCCGACGTCGCCCGTGTAGATCCAGCCGTCCTTCAGCATCTCGCCGGTCGCCACCGGGTTGTCGTGGTAGCCGATCATGTTGCCCGGACTCTTGACAAGGATCTCACCGTCGGGCGCGATCTCGAGCTCGACGCCGGGAAACGGCTTGCCGACGGTGAGGAAGCGATGCTCCGTCAAGGTGTTGGAGCTGGCGCCCGATGACGTCTCGGTCATGCCCCAGCCGTTGAGAATCGGCACGCCGATCGCCCAGAAGAACTCTTCGATGTCG
>Ga0209698_10008326_pt1 | contig 10717 bp, 9 predicted proteins | sample LitLauG_LLR_2012_FD_187203 | JGI IMG/M metagenome (GOLD analysis project Ga0209698, IMG submission 187203) | Freshwater sediment microbial communities from Pennsylvania, USA - Little Laurel Run_MetaG_LLR_2012 (SPAdes) (version 2) | ecosystem: Environmental > Aquatic > Freshwater > Creek >... | reverse complement strand
CGACGATCACGACTTCGACCCGACGACGACCCCGGTCCCGTAGGCGACGATCTCGGTCAGCGACTGGCCGATCTCGGAACTGTCGAACCGGAAGCACACCACGGCATTGGCCCCGAGCAGCTGGGCGTTCTCGATCATCCGGTCGAGCGCGTGGCGGCGGGTGTCCTCGAGCAGCTTGGTGTACTGCTTGACCTCGCCGCCGGCCAGGGCCTTGAACCCGGCCGTGAACCCCTTGGCCGCGCCCATCGAGCGGACCACCAACCCGAAGACCATGCCGACGTTGCGCTCGATGGACCACTCGGGGAACTCGAGCGCCGTGGTGATGGGGAACTGCTGCCGGCCGGCGGCCGCCGTGCTCGCATCGGACATGTCGTCTCCCTCGGTCGGCGTGCCACGGCGGGGCGCCCGTGGTCTTCCGCGATGGTACCGACCGGACCGCGGCCGGAACCGGACCCGGCCCGGTCGCCGTGCGCACGCCCCTAGTCTCAGGTCGATGCCGACCGCCGACCCCCGCCACAGGACCGGTCCCCAGCAGATCCCCCGCCCGCCGATGCACCGGCCCGGAAGGCCCGCCCCCTGGTCCGACCTGCCGGCCGCCGACCGGTCGTCGGTGGCACTGGCCGACGTGGTGGCCGCCGTGTCGGGCAGGGACCGGTCGCACGACGCGGCCACCACGGCCGCCGAGGTGTCCGAGTTCTCCCGCTCCTTCGCCGACGCCTTCCCCGACGCCAACCCGGCCGCCGTCCTGGTCGCCCTGTTCGAGGACGCCGGCGAGGCCCGGGTGCTCCTGACCGTCCGCTCGGCGCGGCTGCGCTCCCACCAGGGCGAGGTGGCCTTCCCGGGCGGCAAGCTCGACCCGCACGAAGGGATCGACGAGGGTGCCCGGCGTGAGGCGCACGAGGAGGTGGGACTCGACCCGTCCCTGGTCACGGTGGTCGGCCATCTCACGGCGATGCCCACGGTCTCCTCGAACACGCTGATGACCCCTGTGGTGGCCGTGCTCGACGGGCGCCCGACCACGACGCCGGCGCCCGACGAGGTGGCCCGGGTCTTCGACGTGGCACTGGCCGACCTCCTGGCCGACGACGTGTTCGCCGAGGAGCTCTGGGCGGTACCGGGTCGCCACGGCGCCGACGGGCGGCCCGGTGGCGAGTTCCCCGTCTGGTTCTTCAGTGTGGCCGGCGAGACGGTCTGGGGTGCGACCGCCCGGGTGCTCACCGAGCTGCTCTGCCTGGTGCTCGGGCTGCCCGGCCCGTCGTCCGTCCGACGCGGCTGAGGGCCGGCCGGCCAAGGGGAGCGGGGGTCCTCCGACCCGGTGGACGGGCCCTCGGGCGGGATACGGGCCCGGCGCGCAGGCGGTATCGTAGGGGATGGTCGGTCGGTGTGGTGTCGGAGCTGCCGCCGTCCTGGAGGTACGTCGAACCGCAACCAGGGTCCGGAGGACAATTCAGTGGCTGAGCTAGAGATTGGCATCTTCAAGTCGGGGCGGAGGGCCTACGGGTTCGATGACATCGCCATCGTCCCGAGCCGCCGCACCCGGGATCCCGAGGATGTCGACATCAGCTGGCAGATCGACGCCTACCAGTTCGAGCTCCCCCTCATGGCGTCCGCCATGGACGGTGTGGTCAGCCCGACGACCGCCATCGAGATCGGACGGCTCGGCGGGCTCGGCGTCCTGAACCTCGAGGGACTGTGGACCCGCTACGAGGACCCGTCCAAGCTGTTCGACGAGATCCGTGAGCTGCCGACCGAGAAGGCCACCGCGCGGATGCAGCAGATGTACTCCGAGCCGGTCCAGCTCGACCTGGTGACCCAGCGCATCAAGGAGATGAAGGCGGCCGGCATCACCACCGCCGCCTCGGTCACCCCGCAGAAGACCGAGACCTTCGCCCCCGCCCTGCTCGCCGCCGAGCTCGACATCCTGGTCATCCAGGGCACCGTCGTGTCCGCCGAGCACGTGTCGAAGACGGCCGAGCCCCTCAACCTCAAGCGGTTCATCCGCGAGTTCGAGGTGCCGGTGATCGTGGGTGGCTGCGCCTCCTACCAGGCCGGCCTCCACCTCATGCGCACCGGCGCCGTCGGGGTCCTCGTCGGCGTGGGCCCGGGCAACGCGTGCACCACCCGGGGCGTGCTCGGCATCGGCGTGCCCCAGGCCACCGCCATCGCCGACGTGGCCGGCGCCCGGATGCGCCACCTCGACGAGACGGGTGTCTACTGCCATGTCATCGCCGACGGCGGCATGTCCAAGGGCGGCGACATCGCCAAGGCGGTCGCCTGCGGCGCCGACGCCGTCATGCTCGGCTCGCCCCTGTCCTCCGCCGTCGAGGCCCCGGCCCGCGGCTTCCACTGGGGCATGGCCACCTTCCACCCGACGCTCCCCCGGGGCGCTCGGGTCAAGACGACCACGCGGGGCACCCTCCAGGAGATCCTCCTCGGCCCCGCCCATGAGAACGACGGGCGCATGAACCTCTTCGGGGCGCTGCGCACGGCCATGGCCACCTGTGGGTACCAGACCGTCAAGGAGTTCCAGAAGGCCGAGGTCATGGTGGCCCCGGCGCTCCAGACCGAGGGCAAGGACCTGCAGCGCTCGCAGGGCGTCGGCATGGGCCATTGAGCCCATCCGTCCCCACCGACGACCCTCGTGAGGGGCCGGTCCTCGTCGTCGACTTCGGCGCCCAGTACGCCCAGCTGATCGCCCGCAGGGTCCGCGAGGCGCACGTCTACTCGGAAATCGTCCCGCACACGGCGACGGCCGCAGAGCTGGCGGCCCGTCGCCCGGCCGGCATCATCCTGTCCGGCGGCCCCAAGTCGGTCAACGAGGACCCGGCGCCGTCGATCGACCCCGACGTCTACGGCCTCGGGGTGCCGATCCTGGGCATCTGCTACGGCGCGCAGCTCCTGGCCCAGCAGCTCGGGGGCGAGGTGGCCCGCACGGGCCGTGGCGAGTACGGGCGGACCCCGCTTACGGTCACCGGGGCGTCGCCGATCTTCAGCGACTGGCCCGAGCGTGCCGAGGTGTGGATGAGCCACGGCGACGCCATCACCCGGGTGCCCGAGGGCTTCGTGGCCACGGCCAGCTGCCCCGACGCGCCCGTCGCCGCCCTCCACGATCCCGACCGGGGCATCTTCGGCGTCCAGTTCCACCCCGAGGTCGTCCACACCGAGCACGGCCGTGACCTGCTCGAACGCTTCCTCTACGACATCTGCCACTGCCCGCCGTCGTGGACCCACACCTCGATCATCGAGAGCCAGGTGGCTGCGGTGCGGGCCCAGGTCGGGTCGTCCCCGGTGCTCTGCGCCCTGTCCGGCGGCGTCGACTCGGCCGTTGCCGCCGCCCTGGTCCACAAGGCCATCGGCGAGCAGCTCACCTGCGTCTACGTCGACACCGGCCTCATGCGCGCCAACGAGAGCGAGCAGGTGGAGGAGACGTTCCGCCGCCAGTTCCACATCGACCTGGTCCACGTGAAGGCGGCCGACCGCTTCTTCGAGGCGCTCGCCGGGGTCACCGACCCCGAGCAGAAGCGCAAGATCATCGGCGAGCTCTTCATCCGCATCTTCGAGGAGGTGGCCCGCGACCTGGTCGTGGAGAAGGGTCACCTCGACGAGGACGCCACCGAGGACGAGCCGGCCGGCTACCTGGTCCAGGGCACCCTCTACCCCGATGTCATCGAGTCGGGTTCCGGCACCGCCGCCACCATCAAGTCGCACCACAACGTGGGAGGGCTGCCCGAGGACCTGGCCTTCGACCTGGTCGAGCCCCTCCGGCTCCTCTTCAAGGACGAGGTGCGGGCCGTGGGCGAGGAGCTCGGCCTGCCCCACGAGATCGTGTGGCGCCAGCCGTTCCCGGGGCCGGGACTGGCCGTTCGGATCGTCGGCGAGGTCACGCCCGAGCGGGCCGAGATCCTCCGCGCCGCCGATGCCATCGTCGTCGAGGAGGTCCGCAAGGCCGGCCTCTACCGCGAGCTGTGGCAGAGCTTCGCCGTGCTTCCGGCCGTGCGCACCGTCGGGGTGATGGGCGACGGACGGACCTACGCCTATCCGATCGTCATCCGGGCCGTCACCAGCGACGACGCCATGACCGCCGACTGGGCCCGCCTGCCGTACGACCTCCTCGAGCGCCTCTCCTCCCGCATCATCAACGAGGTGGAGGGCGTCAACCGGGTGGCGCTGGACATCACGTCCAAGCCCCCGGGCACCATCGAGTGGGAGTGACCGCATGGGGCGGGGGCCCCGGCGACCATCCCGACGACGGCCGGCCGGCCCTCGGCGGGACCCTCCGGTTCCAGCCGACCGGTACCGATGACCTGGTGGCCGGCCTGACGCCGTCCCAGGAGGCGTCCGTCGTCCACCGGGGCGGCCCGCTGCTCATCGTGGCCGGCGCCGGATCGGGCAAGACCCGGGTGCTGACCCGGCGGATCGCCCACCTGATCGCCACCGGTGACGCCGCCCCGTTCCAGATCCTGGCCATCACCTTCACCAACAAGGCGGCCGACGAGATGCGCCGGCGGGTGGCCGAGCTGGTCGGCCCCCGGGCCGAGCGCATGTGGGTGTCGACCTTCCACTCGGCCTGCGTCCGGATCCTCCGAGCCCACGGGGACCGCCTCGGCTACAAGGGCAGCTTCACCATCTACGACGACGCCGACTCGCGCCGGCTGATCGAGATCATCGCCCGTGAGCTCGAGATCGACACCAAGAAGATGTCCCCCCGGTCGATCCTCGGCCAGATCAGCCAGGCGAAGTCCCGCCAGCAGGGCCCGTCCCAGTTCCGGGCCGCGGCCATCTCGATCTTCGACCGGCGGATCGCCGACGTCTTCGACCTCTACCAGCAGCGGCTGCTGGCGGCCAACGCCATGGACTTCGACGATCTGCTGCTGAACACCGTGCGCCTGTTCGCGGAGCATCCGGACGTGCTCGAGCACTACCGGGCCAGGTTCACCCACGTGCTCATCGACGAGTACCAGGACACCAACGCCGTCCAGAACGCGCTGGCGGTCCAGCTCGCCGGTGGCCACCGCAACATCGTGGTGGTGGGGGACAGCGACCAGTCCGTCTACCGGTTCCGCGGGGCGGACATCTCGAACATCCTCGACTTCGAGCAGGCGTTTCCGGATGCCACCGCCATCACCCTCGACCAGAACTTCCGGTCGACCCAGACCATCCTCGACGCGGCCAACGCCGTGATCGCCAACAACGTGTCCCGCAAGCCCAAGTCGCTGTGGACCGACCAGGGGGCCGGCGACCAGATCGTCCGCTACCGGGCCGAGGACGAGCACGACGAGGCCGAGTGGGTGGCCCACGAGATCATCCGCCTGCGGTCGGACCAGTCGCTGCGCTGGGGCGACGTGGCCATCTTCTACCGGACCAATGCGCAGAGCCGGGCCCTCGAGGAGGCCATGGTGCGGGCCGAGGTCCCCTACAAGGTGGTGGGCGGGACCAAGTTCTACGACCGCAAGGAGGTCAAGGACGTCCTGGCCTACCTGCGGGTCCTGGTGAACCCGGACGACGAGGTGAGCTGGCGGAGGATCGTCAACGTCCCCAAACGCGGCGTGGGCGAGACCTCGGTGGCCAAGCTGGCCGGGTTCGCCGGCCAGCGGGGCGTCTCCTTCGGCGAGGCCGTGGCCGAGGCCGGCGAGGCCGGTGTCGGCGGCAAGGCGGGCAAGGCGCTCGAGGACCTGGCCGACCTCCTGGCCGAGCTGCGGGACCACATGGCGGTGCCCGACCTGGTGGACGAGAACGGCGATGCCGTCGCCCCCGGCCCGGTGACCGAGCCGGTGCCGGTGCCGCCTGCCGTCGACGTGGCGCAGGGGCCCGGGACCGCGCCCCTGCAGCTGCTCGGCCCCGGCGAGCTGGTGACGGCGGTCGTCGAGCGCACCGGGTACCGGAGCGAGCTGCTGTCGGAAGGGACCATCGAGGCGCTCGGCCGGGTGGAGAACGTCGACGAGCTGGTCGGCGTGGCCGATCAGTACCGGACGCTGGCCGAGTTCCTGGAGGCGGCCTCACTGGTGGCCGACTCCGACCAGCTCGACGGGGACGGCACCCGGGTCTCGCTCATGACCCTGCACATCGCCAAGGGCCTCGAGTTCCCTGCCGTGTTCCTGGTCGGCATGGAGGACGGGGTGTTCCCCCACATGCGTTCGCTGGGGGACCCGGTCGAGCTCGAGGAGGAGCGGCGCCTCTGCTACGTCGGCATCACCCGGGCGGAGCGCCACCTCCACGTCTCCCACGCCTGGAGCCGGATGCTGTGGGGCAACACCAGCTCCAACATCCCGAGCCGGTTCCTGAACGAGCTGCCCGCCGAGCTGGTGCGGGACGTCGCCGTCGAGCGGGGGTGGGGCGCACGCGGCTCCGGGGACGGCGCCTCCTACGGGGGGCCGTCGGGCACCTCCGGCCGCCGGTCGGGTGTCGAGGTACGGGAGGGGACCCCGGGCCGGTCGGTGTTCGGTTCGGGCGTGTCGCCCGGTGAGGGCGGGTTCGACGCCGACGGTCGCCGCCGACGGGCACCGGCGACGACCGGAGCGGAGCTCCTCGGGCTCGAGGTGGGCGACGTGGTCGTCCACGGCCAGTGGGGAGAGGGCAGGGTGGTGTCGACCGGTGGATCGGGGGAGGACGCCGAGGCCGAGGTCATCTTCACGTCGGTGGGCCGCAAGAAGCTCCTGTTGCGCATGGCACCGGTCAAACGCGCCTGAGCGGGTGTGCACCCGGCGCCCGTCACGCGGATGTCAGGAGCGTCCCCCACAATGAGCGGATGCCGTCCCCACACCCCCGCCGACCGGGTCCGAACGGGTCGACCGGGCACCGACGTCGGGCCCCCTGGGTACCGGACCCGGCCCTGACCTGGGAGGACGCCGACCCCGACCGGGTGGCACCGCACCGGGCACCGGTCATGGGAAACTTGACCACCGCGACCGGCCCGCACCGTACGTGCGCGTGACGCCGCCACCCGAACGCACCATCGACGCGAGACGAGGTCCCAGGAGCACCGTGCCGTCAGAGATCATCTTCGACCAGGACGACGCCGCCGCCGACACGGCGGTCGGCCTCCCGTCCGTCGATTCCACGCCCCGACGCTCCGAGCCGTCCGGCGCGCCACGCCACGCCCACTCGTTGGCCAAGCCGACCCGACGCGAGCGGCGCGCCCTGCGCAAGCAGAAGCGCCGTGAGCGCTCGACCATCGTCGGCCGGCACCCGAAGACGACGGTGCTGCTCGTGGTCCTGGTCCTCCTGACCCCGCTGTGGGCCTCGCTCGGCTCGGCCGCCACCGACCCCGCCCTCGGGCCGACGGTGGGGAGCCGACTGACCGAGTGGGCGCGGAACCACGGGGGCGGCGGCATCGTGACCTGGGCGGAGAACACCTGGTACACGTGGAACGCGCCTCCCAAGGGCGGGAAGCCCGCCGCCGGCGCCATCCCGAAGGCGGCCCCCACCACCACCGTGCCGGTGTACACGGGCCCGGCCCACCTGGCGGCGCCGCCGGCCATCACGCCGTTCGTGGCGGTGCCCACTGCGGGTGAGGGCCAGTGGAACCCGATCGGCCGCAGCGTCGACGGCGTCCCCACCATGTACGCGGCGTTCCTCCGGCCGAATGCGGTCAACACCAGCCTGGTGACGGGCGTGGCCTGGATGGACACCAAGCTGTTGAGCGCCTCGCTGTACGCCGGCACCGCCATCCCCGGGACGGGCCAGACGTTCGCCAACATGGCGCCTCTTGCCGGCGCCGCCCTGAACTCGTTGGACGCGGCGTTCAACTCGGGGTTCCGGATGCAGGACGCCGAGGGCGGCTTCTACCTCGGTGGCATCACCGCGGTGCCGCTGGTGGCGGGCAAGGCGTCGCTCGCCATCGACTCCTCCGGCAACGTGTCCCTCGGCTCGTGGGGGACCGAGGTGGCCATGACGCCGTCCACGGTGGCGGTCCGCCAGAACCTCGACCTGCTGATCGACAACGGGCAGCTGTCCCCGGGGCTGAATGCCAACGACAACATCAAGTGGGGGGCCACCCTCGGCGGCCGGGTCCAGGTGTGGCGGTCCGGTGTGGGGATCACCGCGGACGGGGCACTGGTCTACGTGGCCGGCTCGGGTCTCTCCATCGTCGACCTGGCCAACGTGCTGCAGCGGGCCGGTGCCGTTCGGGCCATGGAGCTCGACATCAACACGGCGTGGGTGAACTTCAGCCACTGGGACCTGCCCTACGGGGCCCCGGCGTCCGCCGCCAACGGCACCCTGCTGACCTACGACCAGAACACCTCGCCGTCGCGCTACTTCTCCACGCTGTCCCGCGACTTCTTCACGATGTCGGTGCGGCCGGTGTCGGTTCCGTCGGCCTCGTCGCACTTCAGCAGGAAGTAGCCGGGGCCCCGGCCTACAGTCGGGTCCCGACCCTGGCGACGCGGGGACCACGCACGACGAGGGGGAGCCCATGTCACGGGACGCCACATCACGGACGGTGCGCAAGGCGGACTACGACGCCGAACTGCTCCGCCTGCAGGCCGAGCTGACGACGATGACCGAGTGGATCCGCGAGTCCGGTGCCCGGGTGGTCGTGGTGTTCGAGGGGCGGGACGCCGCCGGCAAGGGCGGCGTGATCAAGCGGGTCTCGGAGTACCTGAGCCCCCGCATCTGCCGGATCGTGGCGCTGCCCGCGCCCACCGAGCGCGAGCGCACCGAGTGGTACTTCCAGCGCTTCGTGGCCCATCTCCCCTCGGCCGGCGAACTCGTCCTGTTCGACCGGTCCTGGTACAACCGTGCCGGGGTCGAGCACGTCATGGGCTTCTGCACCTCGACCGAATACCACCGGTTCCTGGCCCAGTGCCCGGTGTTCGAGCACCTGCTCATCGAGGACGGGATCCTCCTGGTCAAGTACTGGTTCTCGGTGAGCGACGCCGAACAGGAGCGCCGGTTCCAGTCGCGTGTGCACGACCCGCTGCGGCGCTGGAAGCTGAGCGAGATGGACATCGAGGCCCGCCAGCGCTGGTCCGACTACTCGCGTGCCAAGGACGCCATGTTCCTGCACACCGACACCCCGGAGTCACCCTGGTACGTGGTGGATGCGGAGGACAAACGCGCCGCCCGCATCAACTGCATCGCCCACCTCCTGAGCCGGGTCCCCTACGCCCAGGTCGACGAAGGACGCCTCAAGCTGCCGAAACGGGTGCAGGACGACGACTACCGCCGGCCGCCCCGAGACCTCTACACGTACGTCCCGGACCACGCCGGCACGCTCGGCGCCGGCAGGGCGGCACGGCGCGACCGGTAACGTCGGCCACCGGGCCACCAGACAGGAGCGCACCACCATGTCCGACGACGGCACGACGGGACGGAACAAGGCGAACGCCATCGCCTTCTACGAACTCATGTTCAACCGGTGCCGCCCGGCCGAGGCCATCGAGCGCTACGCCGGGGACGTCTACATCCAGCACAACCCGGAGGTGGGGGACGGGAAGCAGGCGTTCATCGAGTACTTCGACCGCATGGCGGCCGAGTACCCCGGCAAGCGCGTCGAGATCGTCCGGGCCGTGGCCGAGGGGAACCACGTGGTCCTGCACTGCCGCCAGACCTGGCCGGGTGACCACGAGTACGCCGGCATGGACATCTTCCGCTTCGACGACGAGGGCAGGGTGGTGGAGCACTGGGACGTGCTCCAGGTGGTCCCCGGGACCTCCGCCAACGGCAACGGGATGTTCTGACGTCGCCCCGTCTGTGCGGTGCCGCCGGACTCAGCCGGGCATGCGGCGCCACACCGCCCGGGGCAGCTGCTTCATGACCGCGAACACCCAGCGCAGGACCGGAGGGGCGTAGACGACGTCGGCGCCGGACGAGATCCCCCGGACCACCGCCTCGGCCACGGCCGCCGGCGTGGTGGAGAACGGTGCGGGCTCCATGCCCTCGGTCATCCGCCCGACCACGAAGCCGGGACGTACCACGGTGACCCCCACCCCGCTGCCGACCAGCGAGTCCCCCAGGCCCTGGGCGAAGGCGTCCAGACCGGACTTGGTCGACCCGTAGACGAAATTGGCCTTGCGGGCCCGGTCGCCGGCGACCGACGAGATGACGACGATCCTCCCGTACCCCTGGTTCCGCATGCACCGGGCGGTGGCCAGGAGCGCCGCGGCCAGGCCGGTGAAGTTGGTCGTGATGAGCTCGGCCGCGGCCAGTGGGTCCGACTCCAGCTCGCCCTGGTCGCCGAGGGCCCCGGCGGCGGCCAGGACCAGGTCGACATCGCCGTACCGGGCGAAGACGTCCTCGACGACCGCCGGGTTGCCGGTGAGGTCGGTGGTGTCGAAGGCGACGGTCTCCACCACGTCCGCCCCGGCCGCACGCGCCGCGTCGGCGGCGGCGTCGAGGCGCCCGCTCGGGCGCCCGGCCAGGATCACCGTGCGGCAGCGGCCGGGCACCAGTGCGGCCACGATCGCCTGGGCGATCTCGGAGCCCCCTCCCAGGACGAGTACGGACTGGGGCCGCCCGGTGGCGTCGATCATGGGTTCTTCCGTCCTTTGCGCGTGGTGGGTGCTGGCGGTGTGGCGGGGGCGTCCGTGCAGAGCCCGAGACGGCGTCCGAGGTCCGATCGCAGGACGTGGTCGGGGTCGACGCGGGCCCGCACCTCTTCGAACCGGTCGACCGACGGGTACATGGCCCGGAACGTCTCCGGCGCGAGGCGCGAGTCCTTCGCCAGGTAGATGCGTCCTCCGGCAGCCAGGACCTGTGCGTCGAGGTCGTCGAGGAG
>Ga0209698_10008325_pt1 | contig 10718 bp, 9 predicted proteins | sample LitLauG_LLR_2012_FD_187203 | JGI IMG/M metagenome (GOLD analysis project Ga0209698, IMG submission 187203) | Freshwater sediment microbial communities from Pennsylvania, USA - Little Laurel Run_MetaG_LLR_2012 (SPAdes) (version 2) | ecosystem: Environmental > Aquatic > Freshwater > Creek >... | reverse complement strand
ATTCTGTCCTCATCATGATCACCGCCGCGGTCAAGGTCGGCGCGGTGAGCGGTCAGTTGCGCATCGGGCTCCCCGCCGAAGGGCTCCTGGCCGGCCTGGACGAGTTCGGCGGCGGGGGCGCCACGGCGGCGGCGTCGATCGCGGATCTGAGCGAGCCCTTGTTGGAGACGCCGGTGCGGGTCCACGTGGAGTTCAACACCTCGACGCTCACGCCCACCGAGATCGTCGACCTCGAGGTCGGCGATGTCATCCCGCTTCCTCATGCCGTGAACGAGCCCTTGACCCTCTTCGTCGAAGGGCATCCGTACCTGCACGCCGTCGCCGGTCGCCGAGGTATCCGGTTGGCGTGCGCCATCGTCGAGCCAAGCACGGGAGCACACGCATGACCCTCAACAGCGACGCCGCCACGCTGGCGCCTGCGTCCGCTGCCGCCGAGCACCTCGGCGCGGCCCTCGGTCTCGCCGTCGAAGCCGCTGTCCCACACGACGGGAGCGACCCGGACTCGTTGCTCCTGCCCGGCGATGATGCCGTTGGCTTCACCTTCCAGCTGCGCCCCGCCGCCGCTCACGACGACCGGCCTCCCTGCGGGCGCCTGGTCGTTGCGATCTCCGAGTCCGATGCGGCCATCCACGCCTCCCAAGGCGGCGCCGGCCCGATGCTCGACGCTGCCGTCGCCGGCGCGCTCGAAGCCCTCGAGCACGAGTTCGGCGCCATGCGCGCGACGCCCGGGGTCGAGGGCGACGCCGCGTCAGCACTGGCATCGGTCGTGTCGTCGTCGGGCATGGACCGGCCGCTGGTGATCGTGCCATTGCTCGAAGGCGATCGGCATGCCGCCACGATCGCGGTGTCGATCGAGCGCGACGTGCCGGTGGCGGTCGACCTTCCCACGTTGTCGACGACGGCGCCCGAGCCGGGCCCGTCCCGGCAGCTGGCGTCGCTGAGCGATGTCGAGATGACCGTCAGCGTGAGGCTGGGCGAGACGCGCCTCGTCGTGCGGGACCTCCTGCAGCTCCAACCGGGGGCGGTCATCGCGCTGGACCATTCCGCGTCTCAGCCGGTCGACGTGTTCGTCAACGGCACGCTGATCGCGCGGGGAGAAGTGGTGGTGGTGGACGAGGACTACGGAGTCCAGATCACCGAGCTCGTGGCGCGGGGCTGACGCCCCGTGTCGGCAGTGACCCTCTTGCTCCGCTTCACCGTCTCGATGGCGGTGGTCATCGGGGCCATGTGGATGGCTGCACGCTTCATGCGCGGTCGGGCTGGGATCCCGGCCCGCCGGCTGGGACGGTCAAACCCGATCGAGGTGATCGGGAGACGTTCGATGACCAAGAGCGCTTCGGTCGCGGTCGTGCGGATGGGCGAGCGCGTGCTCGTGCTCGGGATCACGGACTCGCAGGTATCGGTGCTCGCCGAAGCACAACCTGGCGACGTGCCAGAGCTCGCAATCGGAGAGGATGGCAGGACGCCATCCTTGGGGCAGGCCAGCTCCGGACCCCCATGGAAGCAGTTGATCGATTCGCTGCGGGAGCGCACCGTTCGTCGGGTGTGATCCGTGGCCAGGGGTCTCCAATGGCCAAGCTGCTCCGTACCATCGTCTTCGTCGCGACGTTGTTCGTCGGGCTCTTCAGCCTGTTCGCGGGCGTGGGTCGTGCCGCTCCGGGACCGTCCTCGGCGCGCTCGGTCTCCGCGCTGCCGGCCCAGGTCGCGACCCCGCAGGCGCCGACGCCCCCCTCGGTGCCCGTGACACCGAGCACGTCCACCCCGGTCACCAACAACGGTTCGGGCAATGTGAGCGTCAACCTCGGCAACAGCCTCAGCAAGCCGAGCCAGAGCGTCACGATCATCGTCGTGCTCACGCTCCTGACGGTCGCACCGAGCCTGCTCATCATGCTCACCAGCTTCACCCGGGTCATCATCGTGCTGTCACTCACCCGCAACGCGCTCGGGCTGCAGTCCGTCCCGCCCAACCAGGTCATCGCCGGCATGGCGTTGTTCCTCACCCTGTTCATCATGTCGCCCGTGCTGACCCAGGTGAACAAGGACGGGATCCAGCCCTATCTCCACGGCCAGAAGACGCAGCAGCAGGCCTACAACGACGGCGTGGCCCCGTTGCGCACCTGGATGCTCAAGCAGACGCGCACCGACAACCTCGCGCTCTTCACCGACGCCAAGAACAAGCCGGCATCGCCGGACAAGGTCAGCATGACGTCGCTCATCCCGGCGTTCATCCTGTCCGAGGTCAAGACGGCCTTCATCATCGGCTTCGTCATCTTCATCCCATTCCTCGTCATCGACCTGATCGTGAGCTCGTCACTGATGTCGATGGGCATGATGATGCTCCCCCCGGTACTGGTGTCCCTGCCGTTCAAGATCCTGTTGTTCGTACTGGTCGATGGCTGGGCGTTGATCGTCAAGTCCCTGCTGACCAGCTTCCACTGAACGGGGTAACGACGCCGTGACCGATTCATCCGTCCTCACCATCGCCCTGCGCATGATGACTGTGACCGCAGAGGTCGCTGCCCCGATCCTCATCACCAGCCTGGCGATCGGCCTTGCGGTGTCACTCATCCAGTCGGTCACCCAGATCCAGGAGGTGACCCTCACCTTCGTGCCGAAGTTGGCGGGGGTTGCGCTCGTCATCCTCGTCGCCGGGCACTGGATGCTCAACTCGCTGGTCAGCTTCACGCACCAGATGTTCGCGATGATCCCGCAGCTGATCAGCTCATGACCCTTCAGCTCGCCCCGGGGCTGCTGATCTCCTTCCTGCTGGCACTCGTCCGGGCGAGCACGTGGCTGTCGATCTCACCGCCGTTCAACACGCGCACCTTGAACGTGCGGGTGCGGGTAGGTCTGGCCGCCGGACTCGCGATGTTCGTGGCGCCCAACCTGGCGCCGGCGACCGCTGCGAGCGCGAGCCAACTCCCGGTCAGCACGGTCGCGTTCATCGGCTCCGTGGTCCTGCAGGCCTTCACCGGGATGGTGCTCGGCTTTCTCACCTTGTTCATGGTGGCGGCCGTCCAAGCCGCGGGGGCCCTGATCGACATCACCGGCGGGTTCACGATCTCGACCGCGTATGACCCGCTGCTCAACAACCAGACATCGGTCATCGGCCGCTTCTACAACCTTCTCGCGGTGACGTTGCTGTTCGCAACCAACGCCTACCTCCTGCTGATCAAGGGCTTCCTCACCTCGTTCGAGGCCGTGCCCCTCTCGTCGAGCAGCCTGACCGCGCTGGCGAAGTTGCTCGTCAACGACCTGGGGACCTTCCTCGTGTCGGCGGTCGAGATCGCCGGCCCGATGGTGGCGGTCCTCTTCCTCGCCGAGGTGGTGCTCGGGCTCCTCGCCCGGGCTGCGCCGCAGATGAACATCTTCGCGCTCGGCTTCCCGCTCAAGATCCTCCTCGTCCTGCTGCTCCTCGGATCGATGCTCCCGCTGCTCCCCAACGCGTTGAGCAACCTGATCGAACACGCGCTTCGGGAGGGCAACACCTTGTTGCGCTCGGCGACGGGGTAGCGCGTTGGCCGCGAGCGACAAGAAGGGCCGCACCGAACAACCAACCCCGAAGCGCAAGAGGGAGGCGCGCAAGAAGGGTCAGATCCCGAGGTCGTCGGAGCTCCTGGCGTGGATCGCGATCATGGCCGCGTCCTTCCTCTTTCAGTTCACGGTCGCCAACGGGCTGCACATGTGGCAGGGACTCATGGCCAAGGAGTCGACGGCGATCAGCACCGCCGACGTCGGCACCGACCTGAAGCTCCTCGGCACCGGCCTGAGCGGGGCCTTCGGCGTGGCCGCGCCCCTGGTCCTCGGGCTGATGCTGATCGGCGTCATCGGCAACTTCGCGCAGGTCGGGCTGACCTTCAAGCGCATGAAGCCGAGCTTCTCCCGACTGAACCCCAAGAACGGCATCAAGCGCCTCGTCTCCGCGGCGGGCGCGTGGGAGACCGTCAAGCAGATCGGCAAGGTCTCCCTGATCGGGCTCATCGCTTGGCGCTCGATCTCGTCGGTGCTGCCCGCGCTCGTGAGTGGCGGGCTGCGGCCGCCGACCGAGGTTGCTCGCGTCGTGGCCACGAGGGCGCTGACACTCGTACGGACGGTGGCGTTCGCCGGTCTGATCATCGCATTGGTCGACTACTACCTCCAGCGTCGCCGGATGAAGAAGGCGCAGATGATGACCAAGCAGGAGGTCAAGGACGAAGCCCGCATGAGCGAGGGGAGCCCCGAGATCAAAGGTGCGATCCGGCGCCGGCAGCGCAAGCTCAGCCGGCTGCGCATGATCGCCGCAGTCGCTTCCGCGGACGCCGTGGTCGTCAACCCCACCCACTACGCCGTCGCGCTCAAGTACGAACCGGGCCAGGGAGCGCCACGGGTGGTGGCGAAGGGCATCGATCTCGTCGCCATCCGGATCCGCCAGGAGGCGGCCGACCGAGCGGTCCCGGTCGTCGAGGATCGGCCCCTCGCCCGCGCCCTGTTCGCCGCCTGCAACATCGACCAAGAGATCCCCGCCGACCTGTACGAGGCGGTCGCCAAGCTCCTCACCTTCATCTACTCGCTCAAGGCTACGGGCCGCGCGCTCCGCCTCGACGGTGGTGCGCACCGTCCGCCGACGCCGCTGCTCGCGGAGCCCGGATGAGCCGCGGGGACCGCCATGGGCGGGGAACCTCAACTCCTCACATATGAGTGCCGATGACACTTTTGGCCGCCACGGACGACGGCACGCTCCAGCCGGCCAGGGACGGTGGGAACGTAAGAGGTCGCGTGCGGACTAACCGCGTTGCACAGGTGGGAGTACCCGCCGCCATCGTCTGCATCGTGGTGATGATGGTGGTGCCTCTGCCGACCGCGCTCCTCGATCTCCTCCTGGCCTGCAACATCACGGGCTCGATCGTCATCCTCCTCACGAGCATGTACGTGAAGAAGGCGCTCGACTTCTCGATCTTCCCGTCGCTGCTGCTCGTCGCGACGATGTTCCGTCTGGCGCTCAACGTCAGCGTGACCCGCCTCGTGCTGTTGCACGGCTTTGCCGGCAACGTGGTAGAGAGCTTCGGCCACTTCGTGGTGGGCGGCTCCCTCGTCGTCGGCCTCGTGATCTTCCTGATCCTGATCGTCATCCAGTTCATCGTCATCACCAGCGGCGCAGGCCGTGTCGCCGAGGTGGCGGCCCGCTTCACCCTCGATGCCATGCCGGGCAAGCAGATGGCGATCGACGCCGACCTCAACGCCGGACTCATCGAGGAGGGAGAGGCTCGGAAGCGCCGTCGTGAGATCGCGGCAGAGGCGGACTTCTACGGCGCGATGGACGGCGCGTCCAAGTTCGTCAAGGGCGACGCCACGGCGGCCATCATCATCACGCTGATCAACCTGATCGGTGGTCTCGCCGTCGGTGTGATGCAGCGACACCTGTCGGTGTCGCAGGCCATCAGCACCTACAGCCTGCTGTCGATCGGAGACGGCCTCGTCTCGCAGATCCCTGCGCTGCTGATCTCCATCTCCACCGGTCTCATCGTGACCAGGGCGGCGACCGACTCCGACATGGGATCCGACCTCGTGGCCCAGATCGGCCGTCAGCGGCGGGCGGTGCGCATCGCCGGTGGGGCGGTCGCGCTCCTGGCCCTTCTGCCTGGCCTGCCCAAGCTGCCGTTCCTCCTCGTCGGAGGCGTCGTCTTCGCGCTGTCGGGCCGGATCCCGACCGAGGAGGCCCGCATGGCCGCCGAAGAGGTCAAGGAACCGGTCGTCGCGCCGCTGCCACCGGATTCGCCCGAAGCGTTGGCTCGGGACATGCGGGTGGATCCCCTCGAGCTCGAGGTCGCGTTCGACCTCGTCGACCTGGTCGATCCCGGCCGGGGCGGTGACCTGCTCGATCGGGTCAAGGCGCTGCGGCGCAAGACGGCGTTGGACCTGGGCGTGGTCATCCCGCTGGTGCGCACGCGGGACAACTTGAGCCTCCCCCCGTCGACCTATGCCATCCGCATCCAGGGCGCGGAGGTCGCGCGTGGCGAGGCGCCGCCAGGCCACGTGCTGGTGATCGGCGACGACATCAGCTCCCTCCCCGGGACGCCGACCCAGGAGCCCGTGTTCGGTCTCGCGGCGAAGTGGGTCCCGGCTTCGCTCCGCAGCCAAGCGGAGCTCTCCGGGGCGACGGTCGTCGACCCCGCGTCGGTCATCACCACCCACCTGGCGGAGGCGGTCAAGGACAACGCGGGCCGTCTCCTCAGCCGCCAGGACACCAAGACCCTCGTTGACATGGTCAAGCGCACCGACCCCACCGTGGTCGAGGAGCTGAGCTCGGCGCAGATCACGCTCGCCGAGGTGCAGAGGGTCCTCAAGGACCTCCTCGACGAGGGGGTCCCGATCCGCAACCTGAGCCGGATCTTCGAGGTCCTGACCGAGCGCGTGCGCACCACGCGCGAACCCGAGGCACTGACCGAGGCCGTGCGCCAGGCCATCGGACCGGTGATCTCGGCGGGTCACGCCATCGACGGCCGGCTCCCGGTGCTGACCCTCGAGCCGATGCTCGAGCATCTGCTGATGGACTCGTTGCGCTCCGGCGAGGGAGGGTCGTTCCTGGCCCTCGAGCCGGTCCGGGCGGAGCAGCTGGCGCTCGAGGTCGCCCAGAAGGCGCGCGACGCCGAGTCCAAGGGCGACAACCCGGTGTTGTTGTGCGCGGCGCCCCTCCGGGCCGCGATCCGACGTCTCACCCGCACCGCGGCACCGCGCCTGCCGGTGCTGTCCTACGCCGAGTTGGGTGGCCAACTCGGGCTTGATACGAAGGGAATCGTGAGCCTTGACCACGCGACGGTTTAGCGGCCCCACGCTGGAAGCAGCGATGGAGAGAGCACAACGGTGGGCGGGTCCCACGGCCCACGTGGTTGCGGCGCACACGGTGCGCAACGGTGGTGTTGGTGGTTGGTTCGCCCGGGAGCGGGTCGAGATCGAGGTCGAGATGCCCGGGACAGGCGAGCGAGGAGATCAGCGCGACCCGTCAACGGGCGACGCGGGCGACGCTTCCTGGACCGACGACCAGTCGTTGGTCGCCGAGCGTGATCTCGCCATGACGTCGACCCGCTCGGCGGCGGGCCGCGCACCCATCCACGATCTGAGTGAGGTCCGGGTCGAGGCGGCCCGTTGGGCGGAGCTGGCGGGCCACGAGTCCGTGGCGCGCGCCATGTCGATGCACAACGAGGACACCTACGTCCCCAAGCACACGGCGTCGATGGCTTCGGTCGGGACGGGCGCGGGAGCCGAGCAGATGGCGCGCCCGGACGCCACGGTCGTCGACGAGGCCCCTGCCGCGGTCGCACCGGCGTCGATCCTCGATCTGGCCGAGGAGGTCAACCGGTCCGAGTGGACCGGGGCCCGTCCTGGCGAGCCCTTCCACACGGTGACCATCCCCTTCCCCCGGCCGGACGCGCGGGTGGCCATGATGCCTCCGATGGCGCCGGCTGCGCCTGCCCTGTCTCCGGTGGCGGCTGCTGCGCCCGCCGCGTCTCCGATGTTGGCGCCGACGGAGTCGATGGCCGCACCGGCCTCCCTGCCCGCGGCGTCCTCCGGTCCCGCCCCGACGATGGCGGCCGCGATGTCCGAGCCGGAGGCACCGATGCCCCCACCGCCGATGCCGGCCACGGCGCCGATGCCGGCCACGACGCCGATGGCGTCGGCGCCGATGCCGCGGATGGAGGCCGAGCCCGAGGTGCCAGCCGCGCCGATGCCGTCGGGCGAGGGTACGGCCTTCTCCCAGGTGCTGGAGCGGCTGGTGAGCGACGCCGCCACCCATCCCCGCCTCGACGTGCCGGCGATGCCCACGGCACCGGTTCCCATGGCGCCGATCCCGACGGCCCCGGTCCTCACCGTGGCGCCGGTCCTCACCGTGGCGCCGGTCCCGAGCGGATTGCCCGCGGAGCTGGAGCTGGGCGAGCCGTTGGACGAGCCTGAGCCGCCGATGGCGCTCGATGCGCCCACGGCGGAGCCCTCCGAGCCGGCGCTCCAAGCCACGGCACCGGCGCCCGCCGAGGACTCCGTCGCCCGTCTCCTGCGGGCGCTCCCCGGGCGCATCCCGGCTGCGGCCCCCGTCGCTGCCCCGTCGTCGCGCTCCACGCGCCGGGGCGCGTCGAAGCGCAGCGCGATGCCGGTCCTGCCGCCGCCCGTCGTCGAAGAGGAGGAGGGCGAGCCGCCTTCGATCGAGGAGCAGCTGATCGGCCTCGGGCTCCCCGAGGACCTGGTCCCCTTCGCCTGTGAGTCCTCCGCGTCATGGGGGGATCTGCGCCGAGCCCTGCTCGACTCCATCGCCCTGGCGCCCCGCGCCCCCTCGCTCCCCCGTGCACCCGGCAGCATCCTGGCCATCATCGGCACGCCCGAGGAGGCGATGGACCTGGCGGTCCGGCTGAGCGAGGAGATGGATCTGGCAGTCGACGAGATCGTCCTCGCCAGCACCCGTCAGCTGAAGTGGACCTTGGCCCCGCCGCTCACCAGCACCGCCGTCGCGACGGAACAGCGTCGGGGATGGAAGTGGCGCCGGGTGCCGGTGGTCGTCGTGGTCGACTGCCCGCCCCGTCCCGGCAAGCACCAGTGGGCCCGCGAGATGCTCGTGGCCCTCGAACCGACCCTCGCCATCGGCATCGTCGACGCCAGCCGCAAGGCGGAGGACCTCGCCGCCTGGTCCGACGCCCTGGGCGGGGTCGACTCGCTTGCACTGCTGGACATGGACAACACGACGAGCCCCGCGGCCGCGCTCGGCCTCGACCTCCCGGTGGCGCGCATCGACGGCGTCCCGGCGGACACCGAGCGGTGGGTGGACCTGCTGCTCGACCGCCTGGAGATCGAAGGGTGACCAACCAACCGAGCGTACCGGTGGTGCTGCTCGCCGCCGTGGCGCTGTGGTTCCCCTCGATGGAGGCCTTCATCAAAGGTGATCTCGACGTCGCCGCGGCGGCGATCCGCTTCGGCCTCAGCGTGGCCGTAGCTTGGATCGGCCTGGCGGTGATCCTCCGGGTCGTCGCGAAGTACCGGACCGAAGGTCGCCGGCGCGCCGGGCCGGGCGGTTCGGGCTGAGCGGTTCGGGCTGAGCGATCCGGGCCGAGCCGGTCGCCTGTCCTGGGTGCTCCGGAGTGGCCCAACGACATGGGTCCGCCCGGCGCTGCGGGCACCATGCTTGACTCTACGACGAGATGGCAGCACTGCAGGTCGTCGTCGACGGCTCCAACATCGCAACTGAAGGCCGCTCGACTCCGAGCTTGGCGCAGCTCGACGAGGCGGTGCGCGAGTTCCTGGTCGAGCATCCGGAGGCGATCGTCACCGTCGTTGTCGACGCGTCCTTTGCGCACCGGATCGATCCCTCCGAGCTCGCCCTCTACGAAGAGGCCGAGTTGGCCGGCGAGCTGGTGTCGCCTCCTGCCGGCGCCATCGGCCGAGGTGATGCGTTCCTGCTGCGCATCGCGGACAAGACCGGGGCGATGGTGCTCTCCAACGACTCCTTCCAGGAGTTCCACGGTGAGCACGAGTGGCTCTTCGAGAAGGGTCGCCTGATCGGGGGCAAGCCGGTTCCGGGCGTCGGCTGGATCTTCACCCCTCGCACGCCGGTGCGGGGACCGAAGAGCCGAGAGGCGGTCAAGGAGGCCAAGCGCCAGAAGCGCTCCGACGGCGGGGCTTCGAGCGCGACCCCTGGACTCGACCTGGCGGGAGAGCGGGCCAAGGCCAGCGGGAGGGGCAAGCGCACGGTCGAGCGTGCGATCGCCGTGGCGATCGAGGAGGCCGTGGCCCCCTCACCCCGCCGCCGGCGGCGCCGCAAGACCGGCGCACCACCCGCGGAGCCGGTCAACGATCCGCTGTCGTTCATCACGTTCATCGCGGCCCACCCGCTCGGCAGCGAGGTGGCGGGCATCGTCGACCGCTTCGCGTCCCACGGCGCGTTCGTGATGGTGGACACCGCTCGTTGCTACGTACCGCTGTCCGCGATGGGATCGCCGCCGCCAAAGAGCGCCCGCGAGGTGTTCGCCAGGGGCGAGGAGGTGACGTTCGTCATCCAGGCGCTCGATCCTCAGCGCCGCGGGATCGAACTGGCCCTGCCCCCGTTCGCGCAGGTCGCGGGTGCGCCCACCCCCGAGACGATCGAGGCGGAGATCTCCCGCCGGGTCGGCGACGAGGTGGTATCGAGCGCCCCCCCGGCGGTGTCGGGACCCGCCAGGCGGGCCCGGTCGCCCAAGGCGGCAGTGCCGAGGGACGCATCGGCGGTACCCCACGAGGTGGAGATCTCCGGCCCGGCCCCGGCGGCCCCCAGGGCGAAGCGGGTGGGCGATGCGGCGCGGCTCGCTCCGGCGGCAGGGCGCGCCGCCAAGGCCCCGGCCAAGGCGGCTCCGGCCAAGGCGGCTCCGGCCAAGGCAGCTCCGGCCAAGGCGGCGCGAGCCGCGACGCCTCGGGCCAAGGCGGCGCCGGCCGGGGCGACGACGGGCAAGCAGCCGCAGGCGGCGAAGGGCGCGACCGAGGCTCCGGTCACGGTGGCCCCGGCGAAGACGAAGCCCACGGCCCCCCCGAAGGCGGCCACGGCCCCGGCGAAGCCCACCGCGAAGCCCACCGCTGTGACCAAGGCGGCGCGAGCTGCGAAGGTTCCGGCCAAGGCAGTTCCGGCGAAGACCGCGGCCAGGGCGAAGTCCGCGGCGCCCGCGAAGGCGGCCCCGGCCAGGGCGAAGTCCACGGCGCCGGCCAAACCCGGCTCGGCGGCACCGGCC
>Ga0209698_10008324_pt1 | contig 10719 bp, 13 predicted proteins | sample LitLauG_LLR_2012_FD_187203 | JGI IMG/M metagenome (GOLD analysis project Ga0209698, IMG submission 187203) | Freshwater sediment microbial communities from Pennsylvania, USA - Little Laurel Run_MetaG_LLR_2012 (SPAdes) (version 2) | ecosystem: Environmental > Aquatic > Freshwater > Creek >... | reverse complement strand
GGCCGCCACCATCCAGGGCCTGAGCACGACGCTCACCTACACCTTCACCGAGCAGCAGCGCACCGGCGTCGCCACCAACCAGTAGCAGCTGACGCACGATGCACCGCCGGATCCGCCTCGACGCATGCAGGACGGCCGCCATGGCGGCCGTCCTGCTGCTCGGGGTGGGTCTCGTCCCGTCACCGGCCGGAGCGGCCAGGATCGGGGGGAAGACCACCGGGACCGAGTCGATCTCCTCGGCGACGTGGGGGGCAACGGCCTCCGTGACGTCGATGACCTTCACGTCGCGGACGTCCCAGTACTCGACGGTCACCAACTCCGGGGTTGTGGCGTTGGTCGCCGAGTCCTTCCTGGTGACGGTGAGCAATCCGGGCCCCCCTACGCCGACCTTCACCATCTATGCCTGCACCTCTCCCTGGACGGGACGACGGTGCAACGGGGGCTTGGGCACCCAGATCGGTGGGCCGTTCGCCACCGGCACGAGCACCACGGTCGCAGCGGCGTTCCCGATCGTGGTGGGGGGCAGCATCTACCTGAAGGTCAGGCCGAGCATGGGGGGGATCCAGGCGACGACGGTGACGGTGATGCCGGAGGTCACCGCCCCCTCACAGGTTCAGGCGCCGGTCAACACCAACCAGTGAGCCATCGGCCCACGGGCCGCCTCCTGGGGCCGACGGCTACGGCTGGCCGACGTAGGCCACGTGGACCGTGGCGATCCTCGCCGGACCGAGCGGCGTCAAGGGCAGAGGCACGAAGTACACGTTGCCGGTGCCGGCACAGGGGAGCAGCAGGCTGGTCGAAATGGGCTTGGGCACGCCGTAGCGGTAGAACACGTCCGCCCCGCCGGCGGGTGTCGGACCGGCCGGTGACGGCGGCGGAGGACCGAAGAAGGCCTGGATGTACTTGGCATTCGGCCCCGTGAACCCGGTGGCGGCCACGATGGCCTCGGGACGGAAGACCTCCACGGTCTGACCGGGTAGCGGGTGCCCGGTCTGACCGGGTCGGATCGGGCCGAAGCACGCCATCTGGATCACGGCCGGGGTGACCACCCCGCTCTGCCCGTTGACGGTGGCGGCGAACACCTGGTTCGGCCCGATCCTGCCCTGGCCCGGACCGGTGGCGGCGGACAGGGCCGCCGGGCTCAACACGGCGGCGGAGACGGCGACTGCGCTCAGTGTGAGCAGGATCTTCCGTGGCATCGGGACCTCCTGTCAGTGGGGGCGGGCCGAACGGCGCCCGATCGGCCGCACCTGTGCTCCCGTCTGCACGGTACGCCCGGCGGCCGCAGCGGTCAATGGAACGTTGCGTGACGGCGGGGCCGGGCGCCTGGCCGCACCCGTCTCGTCGAGGTGGAGCCCCCGCCAGATGCCACCATCCCGCCCGGGATCCACCGGAGCGCACCACTCCACGGTGCGGACCGTCGACGACCACCCTGCCCGGTGGGACAATGGCGACATGCTCGCAGCCTTCTCCATCACTCCCCTCGGCACCGGCGACTCGGTCGCCGATCTCGTCGCCGATGCCGTGCGCATCGTCCGCGCCAGCGGCCTCCCCAACCAGACCAACGCCATGTTCACCAACATCGAAGGCGGCTGGGACGACGTCATGGCCGTCATCAGGGAATGCACCGAGATGGTGGGCAGGGAGGCCGGCCGGGCCTCCGTGGTGGTGAAGATCGACTACCGCCCCGGTGTGCCGGACGACCGGATGGAGGCCAAGGTGGCGTCGATCGAGAGCCGACTCGGCTGACCCGTGGTCGGAGGCTGCTGTCGATGGGGCAGGGGACACCGCCCTGACGTATCAGCCCCGACAACAACGAAGCGCCCGTCCCACGCTCCAGCGGGGATCGGGCGCTTCATCCATCTGTACTCCGAGAACGGACTCTGCCGGGAAATGGCTACCAGAGGGGCTTCCTTGTCCCTATCGATACAACGCTCCCACTGCGAGCTGCTTGCCGTCGGGTCACCTGGGCCTGCCGGGTTCTACCCCGGCCAATCCCGTCTCACCCATCCTCAGGATGAGGTACCTCTGCACTGTCTCTGCATAGGCAGCCTCCCTACTGGGACCTGGCTCGATCCCTCGTCGGCCATTCTACTGAAGGGCTACCGCCGCGTGAAGGGGAAAAAGTCCGTAGTTGGCGGTCTCACCGGACCGCACGACGGGCGGCGGCGCCGTCCGGGAGCGCCGGACCGGTGGTCAGGACAGGCGGGTGCCGGTCGAAGATCCGACCGACCCGGACGGCTGATCGGTCAGCTGGTCGGGGCATCGCGACATGTCACCGTCGAAGAGGACGAACCAGAGAGCTCGGTAGGCCGCGGTCTCGCACCAGCTCAGTGACTGTTCGGGGTGGCTTGCGATCGTCGCGCCGAGGAAACGCTCGAACGCGGGCTCGGTCCGGTCGATGACGAACATGACGAACCTCCCTCCCGGCACGCGACTCCTGCGGGCTGGCTACCGCTTCCGGTCGAATGCCTCTGTGGTTCTCATCGGCGCCGACCCGATGTAGCTGTAGGAGGCGGTGGCGCGGCACGTGCCGGACAGAGCACATCTGGGACAGCGGGTCACCCGCCCGCACTCGCTCCGGTGGTCGTCGACCATCCGGGCAGCGTCGGCGTCGGTCCGGGCCGCCGGAGCGCCTCCGCGAGCTGTCAGCCCAGGGGGGGCTCGGGCCTCTGCTCCTCGATGGATGCAGTGGTGTCGATGACCCGACTCCCGACGCCCCACGACCGGATCAGATCCTCACGACGCTTCCGACGCTTCGGGCTGAGTGCCAGCAGCAGTCGGTCGACGGCGAGAACGATCAGACCCACGACTACCGCGGCAGCCACGACGGCCAAGACGATGAGGCCGACGGTCGCCACCGCCACGACGATGGCCGCCACGACGATGACTCCCAGGATCGACCCCAGGCATCCCATCCCGGCTCCCGGCCCACCGCGTGATCCCACGGTCACCGGCACCGAAGGTCTCTCCCTGGGACCCCGGTCGAACGTGAATCGAGATGTCGGTGGTCCGAGGAACGGGACACCCGGAGAACCCGGCACATCACGCCGCCGGCGTGCTCCCTCCCGTCGTACTCCTGTCGAGCCAGCTCGAACTCGTCTGGTGTCATCACCACCTCCGGCCATGCTTTCAGAGCAGTTGGACCCAAGCGATCCCGTCGCTCCCCGGCCGGTGGTTGCGCTTGGCGCACGCAGGCTGGGGCCACCTCGGCCAGTGCCGCCCGCCAGTCTCCACGAGCATCAGATCCAGGATAGGGCGCCCAGGCGTGGACCGTCTGCCCTGCTCGCAGCGTGAGCAGCCGTTCAGCCGTGTGCTGCTGACCTCGCTCCGGCACCTCGGCCCGCGTCAAATGCAGTCGGCTCCGGACGTAGTCTCTTGCAGTGAGAGCGATCCCGAATTCCCGGGCACTGACTCGTCGTTTCCTCAGCCTCTTCCTGGTTCTGGGCGCCGTCCTGGTGATCACCACTGGAACTCGTGCCTACGCCGCCCAGTCGTACTTCATCCCCTCGCCGTCCATGTCTCCCACGCTCCAGCCAGGAGACCGAGTGATCGTGGACAAGCTGTTCGGCACGGTCCATCGGGGGGACATCGTCGTGTTCAATCGAGCACCGGGCGACCATGATCCCGAGTATGCAGTTCTCGTGAAGCGGGTCATCGGGCTTCCGGGAGAGAGGATCTCATCTGTGGGAGGCACGATCTACGTCAACGGCCAGGCACTCGCACAGCCGTGGCTGCCGACGCTGACGGGGGTGTGCGAGCAGGCGGTCACGAATATCCGTACGCAGACCGTCCCGGCAGGTCAGTTCTTCGTGATGGGGGACTGTCGAGGTGACTCCTCCGACAGCCGCTTCTGGGGGACTGTGCCGGAAGCCAACATCATCGGCAAGGTGACGGTGATCGTGTGGAGAAGTGGCCACCCCTGGTTCCACTGGTTCTGAGATGAGGCCGCACCGACCAGGTGGAAGCCGGACCCCGGGCGTGGTCACATGAGGTGGTCATCTACCCCGTGGAGGTAATCCTATGAGTTCCCCGGATCAGAGCCCGTTCGACTTGAGTGACTTCGTCGGCAACTGGGAGCTCGATCGGGATGGGACTTCGATCGGATTTCACACCAAGGCACTGTGGGTGTTCCCAGCGAAAGGGACGTTCCGGGCCCTTGAAGGGTCGGGAACCGTGACCGCCGACGGTGGCATCAGCGGAACGCTGGTCGTTGACGCGGCATCGATCGATACCAAGAACAAGAAGCGGGACGTCCACCTGCGAACGAAGGACTTCTTCGAGGTCGAGAAGTTCCCTACCATCACCTACGAGGCGACGAGCGGCCGCCTGGTCAAACCAGGAACACTCGAACTGGAGGGCAACCTCACGGTGCATGGAGAGACGCGGCCACTCACCGTCTCGGCGAATGTCAGCGTCTCCGCCGACTCGGTGACGGTGGATTCCGAGGTCGACATCGATCGCAGTGCATGGGGGCTCACATTGACACCGTTCGGAGCCGGACTGCAGAACCAGGTCGTCATCGGCGCCCGCTTCCGCAAGGCCTGACAACCGGGGCGACCTGTCCGGTTCCCGTCCCGCCGATCCGGAGTTGTGGGATATCCGGCTGTGCCCGTCCGGGAGTTGACAGCTGCGTAGGAAGGAAGTGGACCGGGCTACCGCTCACGTCGGGTGATCGCCCGCGTCGAGGCCCGGAGGCCCATGGTCATGGACTCTGCGACTCATACTGAAGGTCGCCGGGTTCGAATCCGGCGGCCCACTCCACTCCGCGCATTTCGATGTGCAGGATGGTCTCTGCGATTTCGGTGGCACCACCGTCCAGTTGGCCATCGAGCCAACGTTCGATGGCGTAGAGGGTCGAGGCCACGAAGCAACCGGCAGACAGGTCCACCGGCACGCGTGGTGATCTGCCGAGACGCTCGGAGCGCACGGCCAGGGTCTGGGCGACAAGGGCCTCCAACGCCGTAACCAGTACCCGTCGCGGCTCGAGGCCGGCAGCACCGCTGATGGCCATCCGGTACAGGTTGGCGTGCTGGCTCGCGTGTTCGAAGACGGCCGCTACTGCCGCGCCCGCGTACACGGTCGCCTCGGAGAGATAGAACTCTGCGATCTCATGCCGGAGGTCTTCGACGAGGAGTTCGTAGGCCTCGCAGGTCAACGCCGCCTTGTCGGCGTAGTGGGCGTAGAAGGTGGCCCGGGTCAGGTCGGCAGCGTCCGTGATGTCCTCGATGGTGATCGCTTCGTACGGCTTCTCCGCGATGACCTGGAGTAGCGCTTGCTGCAACGCGGCCCGGGACTTGCGTTGGCGGCGATCCAGGTGCGGTTCGGAGGCATCGATTGTCATGAAAGTCACTGTACACGATGTCTGACACTTGACATAGGGTCTGCTAACAGTTAGTCTGCCTGTCGTTTACCATACGCACTGACTCCCCACGAAGGGTGAAACGCAAGTTGATGGGAATCTGGCGGTGGGCCAACGACGCGCAGTTGTTGGTGGCAGGGGCTGCCATCATGCTGGTCATCCACCAGGCGAGCGTCTGGCGCTGGGAGGGAACCCGCTCCTCGGCGCGGCCGGTCATCCCGGTGGCATGTGCCACCGCGGCGGTGTCCATCACGAATTACGCGGCGCTGCAATCACTGGCCTCGCCGGTCGCGCTGGACCGGTGGCTGTTTGCCCGTACCCTGGCGCTCGGTGTGCTCGCATTCCTGATCGTGCCGCTGGTCGCCCGCCTGACAGGCGCGCGCTCGCCGCGCAGCCTGATGGTCGCGATCGGCTGCCTCCTGGCCACACGAGTGGCCCTGTGGTCGACCACCGATCTGACCTACGCCCATCGTGTGGTGAGCGGACTGCCTTCGTATGGCCGCCTGATGGCGCCGACCGCGATGATCATCATCATCCTCTTGTTCGCCTACATGCTGCTGGTGACGCTCGCCCATCCTTCGAAGGAGGAGCAGCGGATCATGATCGTGGGCGTCCTCGGATCGTTGGCGCTGGCTGTCGTGTCGGTGACGACGCGGGAGAGTATCGGCTCGGAGCTGGCCACGGGGTACATCGCACTGCCGGCAACCATCGGTATGGCGGTGGTGATCTGGCTTCACCAGAGCAATGCCTTTCGACTGGTCGAGCGATTGGGCGACAGCCAGCGGACACTGGCCGAACTCGGACAGTTCGCCTTGACCGCCAAGCTGCCCGACGTCAAACAAGCAGCCTGGGACGCGGTCTCGGACCACGTGGAGGAGTTCAGTGACCACCCCGCACGGCACGGAGAGTTCGTCACCGCGGTGGGTGCGGTGGTTTCGGCCGCCACGGCACAGGACCGGGCCAGACAGGAGCTGCTGGAACGGGCGACGACCGATGATCTGACCGGATTGCCGAATCGTTCAGGTCTCCACAAGGTCATCGTGGACACCATGTCCGATGCGGCGACCAGCGGCTCGACCATCGCCATCGCATTCTGTGATCTCGACCGATTTCGGACCATCAACGACGTCCACGGGCATCCGGCCGGCGACGAAGTCCTCCAGGTGGCCGGACGTCGCTTGCTCGATGTCACCCGACCCGGAGAGGTTGTCGGACGATTCGGGGGCGACACGTTCGTGGTGGTGTCACCGGAGCTCACGGGGGACGATGACGCCGACGCGGTGGGGAGGCGTCTGGTCGGTGGATTCGACCAGGCGGTCGAGACATCCTCGGTGGTGATCCCGATGACCGTCAGTGTCGGCGTGGTCACTGCCACACCGCGCATGAATCCTCACATCAATGCAGACATGCTGCTGCGTGACGCGGACACCGCCATGCAGGACGCCAAGGCCCGCGGCGCTCTGGTCGGCCGCTTCGACGAGGATCTCCGGTCAGCGGTCATCTTCCAGGCCGACCTCGAGCAACGCCTGGCCACCGCCGTCGACCGGGCCGAGATCGTATTGCTCTATCAGCCCATCGTCGCCCTTCCGGGGCGAACCATCGTGGGGTTCGAAGCGCTGGCTCGATGGCAGATCGGGTCGAAGGTCCTCCCGCCGGACCAATGGATCCCCACCGCCGAATCGACCGGGCTCATCGATGACATCGGCGAGGAGATCCTCAACCAGGCGGCCGTGCAACTGCTGCGCTGGATCGATGCCGGGCACCGGGTCAGCGTCAGCGTCAACGTGTCGCCCCGACAGCTCTCATCGACCCGATTCCTCGACTCGGTTCGTCGGTGCGTGGCGGCAGGGGTCCCGCCGGCACTACTCACGCTGGAGGTCACCGAGTCTCTCGCCATCGATGACTACGCCATCGGGTTGCTCAAGGAGTTGCGTTTGCTTGGTGTCAAAGTCGCCATCGACGACTTCGGCACCGGGTACAGCACGCTCGCCGCTGTCTCGCGCCTGCCGGCCAGCTCGCTCAAGATCGACCAGTCGATCGTCCGGCGGATCCGATCTGAAGACGGCCATGCGATTGCTGCTGCCGCGCTCGGAATGGCCACCGCGCTGAATCTCTCCTCGATCGCCGAGGGCATAGAGACCTCCGAGGACGAGCGAGCCCTCATCGAACTCGGATGTCCTTTCGGGCAGGGGTATTTCTACGCCCGCCCGATGGCGGTTGAGGCAACGCGGCAGGCACTCGGTTCGGCCATCCACCCCCCGCACTCGCCGTTGCCTTGAGGGATCTCCTCCCACCGAGTCCCGGGTCGATTCTGCGTCGATCGAACGCCGGGTGCATGCGTCGGAGAAGCACTCCTCTACCGAGCTATCCTCGAATCTGACTGGTACCCTTTCAGTCGTTTCCGGCACGACGAGGAGGATGACCATGGCGGAGTTCCCCGGGATCACCCACGTTGCTCTCACGGTAAGTGACTTGGATCGAAGCATTCCCTGGTACCGAACGCTCTTCGGTACCGATCCCGTTCTCGACGAGGACACCGGACCCTTCCGACATGTCGTGTGGTTGGTCGGCTCCACGCTGGTCGGGCTCCATCAGTTCCCCGATCCAGTGGGAGGCGGGCCGTTCAATGAGCGGCGGATCGGGCTGGATCACCTGGCCTTCGCGTGTGCAAACCGAACGGAGCTCGCGGAATGGGAGGCGAGGTTGAACGAGCTCGACGTGGCGAACGGCGGCATCGTGGATGCTCCCTATGGTTCGGGGATCTCCTTCCGCGACCCCGACAACATCGCTCTGGAGTTCTTCGCTCCACCGGGCTGAAGGATGCCGGTCGGAGGCGAGACCGTCGACCGGAACGGAGGTACGGCGGCACCTGCCCATGACCTGGGCTCCATGGATGCGGGACTCGCTGAAGCGCGCTCTGCCTTGCGACCGACGGGGAATTGGCTACGTAATCTCCGTTCGTCAATGAATGTCGCTGCTCTCAAGTTCGATGGCGGAGCGGTCGAAGTGCAACGTGGATCAACACATAGCGACAAGATGACTCGCCAACAGGAACCAACGACAGGAATCTGCGGGGAACGAACCCGACAAGTCGGTTCAAGGGCTGGCATGGAATAGGAGCCCGGATCTAATGGATCGGATGATCACAAGCGAACCTGGCCGCCAGTTCCTGACGGAAGCATGCGAGGCCATCCGCACCGGATCAGAGACTGACCGCTTCGATCTCGAAGGCGCCATCCAGGCGCTGCTCGAGGCGAATCGCCACTTGCGTCGGCAGCTCAAGGCGTACGAAGACGTCCTTGAGGAAGGTTTGGCCAGGGCACGTGGAGGTTTGAGCATCCAGGACGCCATGCGCACGGTGCCGCCGGTCGCGGCACGGAACGCCGCCGAAGCGGCGATCACCGAGCTGTTTGAAACAAGGCGTCATGTTCGCCGTGCCGTGATCGCCGCGACGTTGCAGGATGGACTACCGGTCGAGGAAATCGCCGCAGTCTTTGAGATACCGATAGACGTCGTGTATGCGATTGCCGCGGAACTTCCTGGTCATGGACGCGAATCCGATTGAGAATGGATGGGTCGTGCTACCGCGCCAGGCGGGGTTTAGGTAGTGACTGCGAATGACCTGACCTCGTCGAGCCGGGGTGGCGGGGTCGTACGGAGAACGTCTAGTCCCATCTTGGTGGGTGGACAGATGCCTGATCAGTACACCTTCACCGTGACCGCCAACACTGTTGACGCCGGTCCCGCATCTGTGCCTTCCGCTCCGGTATCCCTCCCTCCTGAACAGATCGCCATCGTGCCGACGGCGCTCGGCCTAGCGCCAATCGGACTCAAGTACGGTGCGGTGCTCAAAGCGACAGGTGGCTTTGGAACGTTCACCTGGAAAAGGCACGGCCCGGGCATTGCCAAAGGCATTCACCTGAGCACGACCGGGGCACATTTCGGGGACCGTTCCGAGCGGGACGCCTACGGGTACCTACTCCTTCACAGCAACAGTCACCGATATGCACCTGCCAGCACCGGATTCTGCCTTGACCACATTGGGGCATGCGGTCACCTAGCTGAAGTCCGGATCACCGAAGTGCGGCATGGCGTCGCGGTTGGGCAGCCGTGATGGTCGGCAGTGTCCATAGCGAGCCCGTTAGCACAAGGATGCAAGACCGGTGGGCCTCAAGAGTGGATGCGCTGGATCTCGGGTACTGACATCGAGGCGAGGAATATCGGGTGTCACCAGGCACGAGTGGGGCACCCCTCAAGTTCACGCGGGACCGACTAAGAATGGGCCACTGTGTCTAGCTACGTCCGACCTACCCGGCTGTCGGATCCCTTCCGTGCCTAGTTCACTGACTCGCCGGGGATGGCTCGACGTTGCCGCGACAAGCGCGGTAGCTCTTGTCCTGGCAGGTTGCGCGACTTCGATTTCCCAGCAAGCTGTGGCCCCAACTTGGTCGAAGGCGGTCCAAATCGAAAACGGTCAGTACAAGTCCGTCTATTCAGTCTCTTGCCCGTCAACGGCGATGTGCATGGCCGTCGACGAGAACGGTTCGGCTTTGTCCCTTCGAGGGAACAGATGGTCAACTCCAACCAGCGTGACTGGTGGAACCACGTTGGTCTCCGTATCCTGCTCGTCGATCAAATCGTGCGTGGCTTTCACCGCATCCGGCGAGGTGCAGCAATTCAATGGTCGGACCTGGTCGAACCAAGGTTCCATCACATCGCCAATGGCGATTGTATCGGCCTCCTGTCCGACGGACACCTTCTGCGCAGCCGTCAGCAGCGATGGGATGGCCAGCATATTCAATGGTCGGTTGTGGTCGACGCCCGCCGTCGTAGGTGGATCATCCAATGCGATCAGACTTACGGACGTCTCTTGCGCATCGTCAACCTTTTGTGTCGCCGTAGGACCAAGTGGGGCCGTCGCGACTTTCAATGGGACGCAGTGGACACTCCACGAGGGAGACCTGGCGGGGACTCCGATGTTGTACATTTCCTGCCCCACCGCTCACTTCTGCAGCGCCATCACCGCAGGTGGCGAATCGGTGACCTTCGACGGGAGTAAGTGGGCAACACCTGAAGCGATGCCTGATCCGGTGAATGGATATTCCTCGATCGCGTGTCCATCGGCGGATTTCTGCATGGTGGTCGCCTTGAACGGTGCAGCCGCCACGTGGGCGAGTGGACGCTGGTCAAGTGTTGACCAGGTGACGCACGACGGTTACGCGGCGACCGCGACTGTGTCGTGCGCCTCCATTCGATTTTGCGTCATGGTGAACGCCAAGGGCTCGACTGCGACGTACAGGTGACTGCGTGATCCTGCCCCACAACACCGGGTCGGCGGGACGGGGGCAAATGCATCC
>Ga0209698_10008323_pt1 | contig 10720 bp, 8 predicted proteins | sample LitLauG_LLR_2012_FD_187203 | JGI IMG/M metagenome (GOLD analysis project Ga0209698, IMG submission 187203) | Freshwater sediment microbial communities from Pennsylvania, USA - Little Laurel Run_MetaG_LLR_2012 (SPAdes) (version 2) | ecosystem: Environmental > Aquatic > Freshwater > Creek >... | reverse complement strand
GCGCCTGGGTGCTGCGGGGTCGATGTCACCGGTTCGGAAGGTTTCGATCGAGGCCTGCATGGTGGCCGCCAGCCCGGACAGCTCCTGCGCCGAAGCTGCGGCCTGCCGGGAGCCGGCCGCGTACATGGTGGAGACCTGCGACAGCCGAGTCATCGCGACCACGACCTGTTCGGAGGCGCTGCGCTGCTGACGGGTAGCCACCGATATCTCCTTCACCGACGCCGCGGCTTCTTCGACGCGCCCGGCGATGGCCTCCAGCACCCCGACGGCGTCCGCCGCCAGCCCCGAGCCCACCGCCACCTCGTCGGCTCCCGAGGCCGAAGCGGCGACGGTGGCTCCCATCAGGCCGTGGATCTCGGTGACCAGGCCCTGGATCCGCCCGGTCGACTGCCGTGCCCGCTCGGCCAGCTTGCGGACCTCGCCGGCGACGACAGCGAACCCGCGGCCGTGCTCGCCGGCGCGGGCGGCTTCGATGGCCGCGTTCAGGGCCAGCAGGTTGGTCTGGTCGCTGAGGTCGTCGAGCAGCGCCAGAATTCCGCCGATCTCGTTGACCTTCTCCCCGAGGACCGCCGTCGAGTCCGCGATCGAGGCCACCCGGCCGGAGATGCGCCCCATCGCCGCGACCGAGTCCGACACCGCTGTGCGCCCGGACTCGGTCAGGGCCAGCATTTCCCCTGCCACCTGGGCCACACCGGCCGCCGACTCGGCGATCTGGGATGCGGTGGCGGCCAGCTCCTGGATCGTCACGGTGGTTTCGGTGACTGCCGCCGACTGCTCCCCCGCGGAGTCCGCCTGTCGCCCGGCGAGGACCAGAAGCTCCGACGCGGACCCCGCGACGAGCTCGCCGGAGACCTGCGCCTGACCGACTAGGACCCTAAGGCGGCCGATGGTCTCCTCGAACCCGCCGACCAGGCCCCCGAGCAGGACGTCGGACTCGGCGAACTCCTCGACGGGCAAGACGACACCGAGGTCACCGCCACCCACTCGCGCCAGCGCCTGCGACATCACCTGCAGCCTGGCTGCGAGCCGGTCCCGCTCGTCCAGGGCCAGCAGTGCCTGCGTCCTTCGGGTCCGCACGGCCGCAACCCACGCCACCACGCCCGCGGCGACCAGTGCCAGCCCGACGACCAGCAGGCCAAGCGCCAGCCAGCCAAGGGATCCCAGCCACCCGCTCACTCCGACGATTGGGGCCGAGGCCACCACCACCCAGTTCGATCCGATGTCCTGTGAGGCGTTGGTCACGGTGGCGAAGGACTGCCGCTGCCCGTTGGCGGTGACCACAGCGTTGCGGTGGTCCAGTCCGGTGGCCCCGAGGAACTCGCCGTCGTCGGCCATGACCGGCTTCTGGCCGGCGCCGGAGGAGCTCAGGAGAGCGTTCTCGCTGGTCCGGCTGTCCACCAGCACTTGACCGGTCTTGGCGTCCAAGACCCGCAGTGTCTGCCCGTTCTGCAGTGCGGTGAGCATCGAGGCCCGCAGCGACGACATCGTGATCGTGAAGTACACGACGCCGCTGCCGGCGCTGTTGATGGTGACCAGCGTGGAGTGCCCGAGCACCCAGTTGTTGGTCGTCGGGTTCAGGTAGGGGTCGGTGCGGTAGACCGCGTCCGGGCCCATCAGCAGCGGGGCCGCGAAGTAGGACTGACCCTTGATGTTGCCCAGGCCCACGTTCAGCAGGACGTGGCCCTCGCTGTAGCGGGCGATCTCGTTGCCTTTGATGTCGGCGAAGCCGGCGCTGTCGAGCTGGCCCGGCAGGAGCTGGTCCAGGAAGCGCAGCGAGTCGTCGATCTTCTGGATGTCCCCGACTGGGTCGACCAGCTTGACCGCGGGTGGACGAGGGTCGGCGATGAAGGCTGCGAACGACGGCTGATGGGCCAGCATGAGGTCGATGGTGCGGACCCGTTCGAAGGTCTGGGTGAGTGAGGTCGAGACCTGCCGCGAGGAGCTTGCCAGTGCGCTGTCCTGCGAGTCGGCATGTGCCTGGCTGGCGCGTGAGCTGATCACGCCCATGGCCACGGCCGCGGTGATCAGGCTGACGCCTGCCACCAGCGCGGGCACGCGCAGACTTCTCACAACTTCCTCCTGGGCCAGCTCGACGCCTCCCAGCGGCATCGGCACGATCCCCTGGGGGGTTGAGCCGCCTGGGCCGGTACGGCCCTGCCCCGCCCGAAGGTGCCGGCTAGCTAGCGGCCGGCGAGGAACCCGAGCAGGTCCTGGCGGGTCAGCACACCCACCGGTTTGCCGTCGTCCAGGACGACCAGGGCGTCGCCCTGCTCCAAGGTGGCCACCGCCCGCTCGACGGGCTCGCCGGCGCCCAGGCCCGGCAACGCGGCGGACATGTGGTCCTCGACGCGGTCGGCCAGTCGTGCGCGGCCGGAGAACAGGGCCTCCAGCAGGTCACGCTCGACCACGGACCCGGCCACCTCGGCGGCCATCACCGGCGGTTCGGCGCGCACCACCGGCATCTGTGACACCCCGAACTCGCGCAGGATGTGGATGGCCTCGGCGAGAGTCTCGTTGGGGTGGGTGTGCACGAGTCGAGGAAGCACTCCCTCCTTGCCGCGCAGGACGTCGCCGACGGTCTGGCCGCTGTCGGCCGCGAGGAAGCCGTAGGAGGCCAGCCACTCGTCGCTGAACACCTTCGACAGGTAGCCGCGCCCGGAGTCGGGCAGCAGCACCACGACGACGTCGTCGGGGCCTAGCCGGCGCGCCATCTGCAGCCCTGCCACCACGGCCATCCCGCAGGAGCCCCCCACCAGCAGACCCTCCTCGCGGGCCAGGCGGCGGGTCATCTCGAAAGAGTCACTGTCGGAGACCGCGATGATCTCGTCGCAGACGTCGGGGTCGTAGGTCGCCGGCCAGAAGTCCTCCCCGACACCCTCGACCAGGTAGGGGCGCCCGGAGCCGCCGGAGTAGACCGAACCCTCAGGGTCGGCACCCACCACCGTGACGCGGCCGCCTGAGACCTCCTTGAGGTAGCGGCCGGTCCCGCTGATCGTTCCACCGGTGCCGACGCCGGCCACGAAGCACGTCACCGCGCCGTCGGTGTCGGCCCAGATCTCCGGACCGGTGGACTCGTAGTGCGAGCGCGGGTTGTTCGGGTTCGCATACTGGTTCGGCTTCCACGCCCCAGGTATCTCCCGGGCCAGCCGGTCCGAGACGTTGTAGTAGGAGTCCGGGTGGTCCGCGGGCACCGCCGTCGGACACACCACAACCTCGGCTCCGTACGCCTTCAGCACGTTGATCTTGTCGGCCGAAACCTTGTCCGGGCAGACGAACACGCACGAGTAGCCGCGCTGCTGGGCCACCAGGGCCAGCCCCACCCCGGTGTTGCCGGAGGTGGGTTCGACGATGGTCCCGCCGGCACGGATGAGGCCCTCGTTCTCGGCGGCCAGGACCATCGCCAAAGCGATGCGGTCCTTCACCGAGCCGCCGGGGTTGAGGTACTCCACCTTGACCAGGACGGTGGCTGTGATCGGGGCTCGGCCGGGGGTCGCCGCGGTGACCTTGGTCAGTCGCACCAGCGGGGTGTTGCCGACCAAGTCGACCACGGAGTCGTAGATGCGCACGGCGTCCACTGTAGGGCGAGGTTAGAGTCGACACCGGACGTCGCGCTCTACGGGCAGGGCCCGTCGTCTCGGACACCACGGGGAGGTGTACGGCAATGAGCGTGGCGCGCCGGGCCAGCCGGATCGTGGCCACCGCGGCGGTCGGTGGTGCCGCCGTGGGCGGTGGAGGCCTGGGGATGCTCTGGGCCCAGTCGCTGCTGGCCCGTCGCAGGGTCGGCGACCCAAGGGGTGAGCCGTTCGCCGTCGACGGCGTCTACGGGACCGGTGACGGCACCCCGATCCGGATGGTGATGCTGGGCGACTCGGGTGCGGCCGGCCTGGGGGCCGCCGCGCCGCGCGACACGGTGGCGGTCCTGGTCGCCGAAGGGGTGGCTGCGGCGGCCGGGCGCCCGGTGGAGCTGGCGAACCTGGCGGTGGTCGGCGCCCAGACCAGCAACCTGCCGGCCCAGGTGACCGCCGCGGACGAAAGGTTCGCCGGGCAGCGCTGCGACCTGGCAGTGATCATGATCGGAGCGAACGACGTGACCCACCGGGTGCGGCCGCAGGTCTCGGTGCGCCAGCTGGGGGAGGTGGTCTCCGCGCTGGTCGGCTCCGGCACCGCGGTGGTGGTGGGCTGCTGCCCCGACCTGGGCACGGTCCAGCCGGTGCCCAATCCGCTGCGGGCCGTGGGGCGGCGCCTGTCACGCACCCTGGCTGCCGCCCAGTCCATCGTGACTGCCGAGTCCGGTGGGCACCCTGTCGAGCTGGCGGCGCTGCTCGGCCCGGAGTTCGCGGCCAAGCCTGGCGAGTACTTCAGCGAGGACCGGTTCCACCCGTCGTCGGTGGGTTACCGGCGCTGCGGTGAGGAGCTGCTGCCCGCAGCGCTGCAGGCCCTGCAGCTGACGGTGCCGGCGGGACAGCAGGACAGCACGCAGGCACATCCGGCCTGAGCGCCCGCTGCCGCACGCGGCAACGGTCCGCCGGAGCGCCAGGTCCGCCGTCGCCGCGCGGGGCCTACAGGACCTCGGCGAGCGTGCCGCATGCCGCCACAGCGCGCTCAAGGACACCGGCGAGGTCAACGCGGACCCTCGGGGCCTGCTGGTGGGCCGCCGCGGCCGCGACGAGGTCGTGGCCGGTGACCGCGACCTGGTCACCGACGGCCAGGTCGTGCAGCCGGGGAACCATCCGGCTGGGACCACCCTCGATCAGGGCCGCCGCGTCGGCCAGCTGCTGTGCCAGGGCGTGGGCGGCGTCGGCGCGGCTAGCGCGGGGGCCACCGGGCCCGGCAAGCCGCACATCGGACAGCGAGCGGAGGCGGTCCGCGAGCCGTTCGACGGCGGCAGCCAGGTCCGGGGCACCTGACGCAAGGGGTTCCATCGGGCTATGGTGCAGGCACGGTTGCCCCGAACGCGATCCTGGAGACCCTATGAGCCTGCACCACTCCGAGGAGACCCACGCCGCCCTGCTCGCCAGGGTCGAGACGGCGACGGGACGCGACATCAAGGAGTGGCTGCAGACGGTCGAGGACGGTCCCACGTTCACCAGGCTGGACGAGCGTGTCCACTGGCTGCAGGACGAGCACGGCCTCTCCCACGGGCACGCCACCGCGATCGCCCACGAGTACGACAAGGCCAGGGCGGCCCGCCGAGTCAGCTGAGCGGCGCCGGCCGACCCTTGGCGGGGCCGGCCGTCGACCGGCCGGTCAGTTGCGGCCCTGAAGGATCGCCAGCAGACGCAGCAGCTCCAGGTAGAGCCACACCAGCGACACCATCAGACCGAACGACGCCCGCCAGGACTCACGCTCGGGGATACCGGCGGCGACGCCCTTCTCGATCAGGTCGAAGTCCAGGACCAGCGTGAACGCGGCCAACGCCACTCCAGCGGCGCACAGCAGCAGCCCGATGCCACCCACCCCGTAGAAGCCCCAGCCGCCACCGACGCCGAACATGGCGGACACCAAGCTGACCAAGGCGATCCCCAAGTAGGAGAACAGGGCGATCATCATCATCTTCTGGAAACGTGGCGTGGCGCGCAGCCGCCCAGACTTGTACAGCAGCAGCATCACCGCGAACGCGGCGAACGTACCGATCACCGCCTGCAGCACGATGTTGGAGGGCTGGCCGGTCCGCTGCTCCACCCCCGCCTGAAAGTAGTTGCTGATCCCGCCGAGGAAGACGCCCTCGAACGCGGCATACAGCATGACCAGCGGCGGGCTCACAGTCCGCCGCACCGACACCACCATGGCCAGCACGAACGCCACCATCATGGACACGATCAGCACCACCGGGCTGGTGGCACTGGTGTACCAGCCGACGACGGAGGCGGCCACAAGAATGGTGAACAGGATGCCTGTCTTGACGACAACGTCGTCGATGGTCATCACCCGGTCGGAGCCCACCGAGCGGCCCGGCCCGTCGTACATGTCCTGCAGGGCTCGGCTCGACGGTGGAGCCTCGTGGAAGCCCGCGAGGTTGGCCGAGCTGAACTCCTTGCCCAGCACCGGGTTCCGGCTCTGCATGACGTTCTCCTCCTACGTGGGTGGCCCAGCCGGGCCACTGTCACAACGGTAACTCCAACCGCGGCCGACTTGTGCCCGTGGGGGCAATGTCTCAGCCGGCTCTCAGGAGGACCGCCTGCCCGCCTCGCCCACCCGGGTCCGGCCACGGGCCGGGCAAGCGGTTCCGCAGCCTCAGGTTGCGGTGACTACGACGGTGCGCCAGGGCCAGGTGGGCGGTCGCATCCGGCCCCGGTCCCCACACCTGGCTGGGTGCGGTCAAGGTCGGTGTCGGCGGTCCGTCGACCGCTACCGGCGTGCCCCGCGGAGGTGGCGATGGCTGCCCGTGAGGTTGCAGGCGCGGTGGGCATGTCCGCGCGGATGTCACCCATTCGGCGGATACAGTAGATCGGCAGCCAGACCCGAAGCCCGAAGCCGGAGGGGCCACTCAGCCGTGACGAAAGGCTCCGCCCGCCTGGTGTTTGACGTGCGTGGACCGCTGCTCGAGGCGGCCCGGGCGTGCGAGGCCGAGGTCTTCCTCCAGTGGTATGGCAACACCCGTGAGCAGCTGGACCAGGAGTACGGACCATTCGACGCATCGTCGGTGTTCCTGGCGCTGGTCGACCACCGCAGCTACGTGATCGGCACCTGCCGGGTCATCGTCCCCGGCGCCGCCGGTCTGAAGACGCTGCGAGACCTTTCCGCGCCGCCGTGGGACCTGGACCCGGTCCGGTCCGCCGAGGTCGCGAACGTGAACCTGTCCACCACGTGGGATGTGGCCACTTTGGGGGTGCGATCCGGGCTCGTCGGCAACGGCAAGATGGCGGCCGCGGCGCTCTACCACGGCCTCATCCAGGCGACCCGCGCCAACGACGTCAGCTGCCTAGTGTCGGTGCTCGACGAACGGGTAAGGACGCTGCTTCGCTCGGTGGGGGTGGTCACCCATCCGATGCCCGGAGCCACCACCGAGGCTTACCTCGGGTCGGCGGCCAGCACGCCGGTCTACGGGAAGATGCCGCAGTCGCTGGACACCTGGCGCCGGATCGCGCCGGAGGCGTACCGGCTGATAGCGATGGGCAGCGGACTGGACGGGATCGATGTCCCCGACCTGGACCAGTTCCGGCTGCGACCACGCACGGTGCCGCTGATCGACCTGACCGACGCTGAGAACGTGGCCGGGTCAGTGCAACTTGACGCCGACGTCGTCGGCGGAGCCCACGTCGGATGAGCGGGGCGCAAGCGGTGCCCGCCGCGACCACTGCTTGACCCATGCCTCGACCTGCGCCGCCGGCATCGGGCGGGCGATGTGGAAACCCTGCTGCAACGCAACCCCGAGGTCAGCGAGATCGGCCATTGTGGCCGAGTCCTCAACGCCCTCGGCCACCAGACGAAGCCCCAGCCCCTCGGCCAGATGCCGGGTGGACTCGACGATCATCTTGCTCCGCGGATCCGAACGCATCGACGACACGAACGAGCGGTCCAGCTTGATCTCCTGCACCGGCAGGTCCCGCAGGTAGGACAGCGAGGAGAACCCGGTGCCGTAGTCGTCGATCGATATCTGGATGTTCCGGGCGCGGATCTGCTGCAGCACCGAGCGGGCCCGCTCGGGGTCGGTGAGGAAAGAGTCCTCGGTCACCTCGACCACCAAGGCGTCAGATGGCAGCCCCGCACGGTCCACCGCCTCGAACAGCCTGGGCAGCAGAAGACCGCCGAGGAGCTCAGCCGGGGCGATGTTGACCGCAACCCGCATGAACACCCCGTTACCGGCCCAACGTTCGGCGTCAGCCAGCGCCAGCTCGATGACGGCTTCTGACAGTGCGAGCATCATCCCCGAGCGCCTGGCCTGCGGCAGGAACAGCGCGGGCAGCACCAGACCGTCCCGCGGGTGCGACCAGCGAACCAGCGCCTCGACCCCGGCCACCGCCCCGGTGACCGCGTCGACCTGCGGCTGGTACCAGACCGCCAGCTCACCAGAGGCGATCCCGCGACGCAGGTCCTCGGCCTGACGAAGTCGCTGACGGGAGAAGTCATCGCGACTGCTGTCGTACAGCAGCGCACCCTCCTTGGTGATCTTCGCCTGGTACATGGCTACGTCAGCGCGACGCAGCAGATCCGTGGAGGTGGTGTCCGCCGGCGCCCGGACCGTGATGCCAACCGACGCGCCGATCGCGAGCTCGAGCTCGTCGACACGCAGCGGACGAGCCAGGACATCGCGGACCAGCTGTGCCTTCTCCAGCAGGTCGGTCGGATCATCCAGCGGCAGCACCAGGGCGAACTCGTCGCCACCCAGGCGCGCGAGCAGAACCTCCGGTGGCAGCGCGGCCCGCATCCGGGTCGCCACCTGCTCCAGGACGGCGTCGCCGGCCGAGTGCCCCAACGTGTCGTTGATCTCCTTGAAGCCGTCCAGGTCCAGCAGCATCAACGCTAACGGGGTCTGCACGCGCAGCTCAGAGTCGAGCCGACGCAGAACAGCCCGACGGTTCGGCAGCCGGGTCAGGTCGTCGGTGACCGCCATCTGATGGGCGTCGGCTGCCCCGCGGGCCTCACGCATCGCGACCCACATGCGGCTGCCCGCCGCGGCAAGCGTCAGGACAGCCGGACCGGTGACATACCAGGTCGCCAGCCCGGTCGGGCGGGCGACCAGCACCAGCACTGCGATGGAGCTCGCACCCACCAGGGCGCCAGGACCCTGCCGGCGCCGGGCCCCGGTGACGATGTCAGGGCGTGGCAGGCAGGCACTTGCGACAATGAGAGCGATCCCGCCGCCCCACCCCGCATACAGCAACGGACCGAAGTGGTAGGTCCCCGAAGACAGGTTCACCACGAAGCTGGTGTCGGCGAGCATCCACAGCAAGAACCCCAGGCACAGCCCGGCCGAGCGCCGGTTGGACTCCCGCAAACGCAGCACCACCTGGGCCACCACAAGAAGCCCCAGGACAAGGTCGGCCAGCGGGTACAACAGGGCCACCATCAAGGGCACCCCCGACGGCCCGAAGCCTTCCGCGACCGGAGTCAGCAACAACGCACCGGCCAGACTCGCTGTCGCCCCGCACACCACTGCGACATCGAGCCAGGCGATCACCGCGTGGGTCCCCCGACGGCCCGCGTCCATCAGCAAGAACCCCGCCATGCTCAGGTAGGAGGCGATGAACAGCCACTCACCCGGGGCCGGGAAACGGGTCAGACCGGCCTTACCGCCGGCGGTCAGCGCAGCCGACCCGGCGGCCCACAACACGATGGACCCGGCGAGGACGAACGCCGCCCGCGACCCGCGCTGACGGTCGGTCCAGCCCCGCAGCACCAGCCGCACGACCAGCAGCGCGAAGAAGACCCCGAGGGCCACCACCGGAACGACGTCGTCGGCCCCAGTGCCCTGCTCGACCCCTGGTCGCACAGCGGTGTAGGTGACGCCGCCCGCAAGGACAACCCAGCACACCGCGCCAAGCCACCTCGACAGAGTCGACGCCGCGGCGCCGGACTGTCGGGTCATCGGCGCGCCCCTCCTCGATCTGGACGGTTCCGGGCAGGCACAAACTGGGGATCGCACGAGCACGACCGAGATTCCGCCCTTCCACCTATCGACCAAACCGGTGACCGCCTGAAGAAACCGGCAAACCACGGCGACCCGCGGGGGCGGCAGCCAGACGGGCCGCGCCGGCGAAGCGGTATTCACCGATGCTCGCAGCCGCGTCAGAGGCAGCCGCAGGAGCCGGGTCGGGCCCGGCACCGACTCACGTCCCGGTCGACGACCAACAGCCAGCGAGCACCCACCGGCCAAGGCAGGCAGCCGGCTTCGGCACACCCCGGCGCACGCCCGGTCGGACATCCCAGAGGCGAACCGCAGGGGCCGAGTCGTACAAGGCGCCGAGTCCCACCCGAGCTGACCGGCACCAGCCGCGCGCCAAAGCCAGCTGGGTGGCCCCGGGGGCCAACACGGCATTCCCGAAGCCCGGCTGCACGGGCGGACCTGCCGCCGGTGCCTCGAGTACCCGCCACCGCCCCTGCCCGCCGCCCACGCGTGACAAGGTGGACCTGACCGAGAGGAGCACGTGGCTTGTACCGACGGCGACCAAGCGCAGGACGAGCGAGGCAGCGGCATCGGGCCGCAGTCTTGACCGCGGCGGGGGTGGCATCTGTGGTCGTCGCCGGCTGTCAGTCACAGTCAGTGGCACTGGACCCGAACGCCCTGCGCTCCCTGAGCTGGTCCCAGACACTGGCCGGCAGCTGCGCCCACGACCTCCCGGTCGCCGTAGCCGTCGTCAACGCGGAAGGCACCCTGGTCGGTTCAGCCATTGTCGCCAGTGGTAAGAACGCGGTAGCCACCCCGACCGCCATCGCGTCCGCTACCAACCCTGCTTCGGCAGCGGCCACGGCGGCGACTTCGCCGGCCGCCTGCATCATCAGCACCGTGGTGCCGGTCTCGAGAGCCTCCACCCGCTACTGGGTGGGCGTGACACTGCACACCAATGTGGTCATCCCGCCACCGAACGGTGGCGGTGGACTGGGTTTTGTGTACGGCCCCTACACGTCTTTGACTGGCGTGCTCACTCCCCCACGCGGACAGTGACCGGCCCCGACCCCGCGGCCCAGTTCCCGCGACGAGCCCCACGGTGCCCCCAAACACCGAGGACCAGGCTCAGTCGCCAGTGCGTGATGCGCGGGCCAGGCCAGCGAGCGGACC
>Ga0209698_10008321_pt1 | contig 10721 bp, 9 predicted proteins | sample LitLauG_LLR_2012_FD_187203 | JGI IMG/M metagenome (GOLD analysis project Ga0209698, IMG submission 187203) | Freshwater sediment microbial communities from Pennsylvania, USA - Little Laurel Run_MetaG_LLR_2012 (SPAdes) (version 2) | ecosystem: Environmental > Aquatic > Freshwater > Creek >... | reverse complement strand
CCCGATCTTGATCCCCAGGTAGGCCTCGAGCGCGAGTCTGACCACGTCAGAACGGCTAGGGATCCGACCAAGAGCAGTCGAAAGCTCGACGCGCCGAGCATCGATGGCGGTCTCTACGTCGGGTTCCACCCGTACGTTCAGTTGGAATCTGGACATGTCGTAGCCAAGTTTTGATCGATCTTACGCGTTTCTCGCGCATTCTGGTAGACGTATTGACACGTAGACAAAATGGCATACAATCACTTTGTCTACACATCTACCAAAGTGACGAAAATGAGTGAACTCCTTACTACCGAAGAGCTCGCAGCACGTATCAAGTACGACACGCGGACCATTCGAGAACGGCTGAAGGACAGTGTCTTGCTCGAAGGAACGCATTACATCCGGCCCTTCGGGGGAAGGAAGCTTCTCTTCCTATGGGACGCAATAGAGCGGGACATCGGCCGGGCGTCGGAAAGCCTGCAGATGCCGATCCCGATGGCGAACGGGCGGGTACTGCGTGGGTAACGTTCGCTACAACCGCGCTCGAGGGAAGCTATTCCTCGACTTTCGCTTCGGGGCACGTCGGTACCGCGAATACACCGCGCTTCCCGATACGGCAACCAATCGTCGGCGCCTGGAACTTCTCTTAAGCCGAATCGAGGAAGCGATCGCAGCTGGGTTGTTTCGGTACGAGGACTTCTTCGCGACTGCACCGGGCGCGGGGAGTGAACAGACGGCGCGAAACGGAAATGGGGAAGTCACGGCCATCGCGGGCGGTGCGGTACCGGTCGAATCCGCCCACGAACCTGCTCCCGAGAATGCCTGCATCCCCGGCCTGCCCACCTTCGCACAATTTGCGAAATCCTGGGTCGCGGTTCGTCGCGTCGAATGGCGCCGCTCGCACCTTCGGACGCAACTGTCGACCATCGACGGGCGGCTCGTGAAGCAATTCGGGGAACGCCGAGTCGACCAAATTTCCAAGGCGCAAATTCTCGAATTCCGCGCGGCCTTGGCTGGTCAGCCTGGCCGCAGGGCGGGGCAGACGCTGTCTGCCAAGCGGATCAACTTGATCATGACCCCCCTACGGCAAATTCTCGGCGACGCTGCAGAGCAGTATGGTTTTCCGTCGCCGGTCGAGAAGATCAGGCCGCTCAGGCTGCGCCGAACCGACGTCCAACCGTTCACCCTCGCCGAGGTTCAAGTGATCTTGGCGACCGTCCGCGCGGACTATCGCCAGTACCTGACCTTCCGGATGTTCACCGGAATGCGCTCAGGTGAAGCAGACGGACTGAAGTGGAAGTTTGTCGATTTCGATCGGCGCCAGATCCTCGTCCGCGAGACCCTCGTCGGAGGCGAGATCGAGTACACGAAAACGGACGGCTCTCAGCGCGAAATCGCGATGTCGGGGCCGGTCTACGACGCCCTGCGGCTCCAGGAAAAGGCCACCCGCAAGCTTTCCGAGTACGTCTTTTGCAATCGCCAGGGGAATCCCCTGGACAACAAAAATTTCACCGAGCGGGTCTGGTACCCGCTGCTGCGGCACCTAGGCCTCGCCGAGCGCCGCCCTTACCAGATGCGCCATACGGCCGCCACCTTATGGCTTGCCGCCGGGGAGAACCCGGAGTGGATTGCCCGGCAGCTGGGTCACACGACCACCGAAATGCTCTTCAAGGTCTATTCGAGGTTCGTACCGAACCTAACGCGCCAGGACGGCTCAGCGATGGAACTCCTGCTGCGAGCGAACCTGCCGCAGGTCCTCCAGGCGCCGACCGGAAGTGCGAAGGAGGCGACAACGTGAAATCCCCGACCCAAATATGTGTATCCCGCTGGGATCCCAAAGGGCGTCCGGGCGCCGGACTAGAGCCGCGCGTCCAGGAAGAGTTCGGCAGCTGCAATCCCAAGAGCGCTCGCAATCCGGGAAATGTTGATGATCGCGATGTTTTGCTCGCCCCTTTCGACCGAGGACACGTAGGACCGGTCGATGGACGCAAGGTGCGCGAGCTCTTCCTGGGAGATGCCGCGCTCCAGGCGAGCGCTTCGAACCGCCATTCCAAAGGCAGTCAAAACGGGGTCGCGAGCATAGCGTGGAGAGGGTGCTGGCATCGCCCGCAATACTGGCGGTACGATGCCGATAACACCACGGACGATATTACCCAAAACATCGCATTCTGAGGCAGTGCCAGGGAACTTTTAGCAGGCTCCAAAGCATCAGGCCCAAAAAAGCCAGCGCATGTCAGTCGCGCAGGGGCGTGATACGGGCGCGAACGAAACCGGGGCTCTGTCAATGCATCTAGATGGCATTCGGAAAAACATCGACGTCACCAATCCGCGGCCAAAAAAAGGGAAGTACGAGTCAAAGGAACGAGCAGCCAATCGAAGCTGATCCAACATGGGAAAAGATACGTAGAGGAGAAAGTGGATGGACTACCAGGAGGTCAAGCGCAACATTCAAAACGAGTTTCTGCTCGCGAAATGCATCTTCGGCGGTTTACCGCTTGGAATCGGGAGCTTGATGATCATCAGCAGCCCGGTGGAAAAGTCGACCTCATCCGAGCTCCTTGTGTTCGGCGCATGTGCCGCAACTTTCGGTCTCTACTGGATTCGAAAACTGTCCGGCCGACTACGGGAGAGACTCGCCCTATATGACCTACTCGAGAAGAAGACGTACGCCTGGTATCGAAGCGCACACCCAGAAAGCGCGCAAGCGGGGCGAGTCTCTTGCCACCAGTGTGGTTCGCGCAAGATCAACGTCAGGGGCCTGGGCAGCCACACCTACCACTGCCAGCACAAGTGCGTGGAGTGCGGGCACACCCTCTTTTACTCGCCCGAATTGAGCGCGTAGTCGGAATCGAGCAAACGGGAGCGATCGAATGAAAGCGAAGACGTCGACCCAAATGCGGACAAAATTCTTCGCTCTTCTTCAAGCCGTCGCGTGTGTTTTGAGCTTGCTGTGCAGCGGTCAGGCGGACGCGGCCGAGAGCGGCGATGCGGAAACCATATTTCAAAAGGAAGTTGTCTACTCGGTCCCGCCGGACGCCGGGTCTCCTGGGCTCGAGAACTTAATCACCCATGCAATACGAGACACGTTTCTATCCAAATCAATTTTTGGTCCGTACCAGCAAAAAGGCTTCATAAAACGAGGCTTGCTCGGAATGGGAGAACCGATGCTGGTCAGTCAGGGCATCGTTATGCAGATTCCCTATCCGCCGAGTTTCCAGATCAAATACCAAATAACCCAATCACAACAGAGCACCCACTTCAGCATGACGTCTTACACCGCATGCAATGTCCGCGTGGCGCCGGTCGCGGGAAACCCAGGTCACTACCAAATATCGGTTGGACCGCTGGAGGAGAAAATATACGACACGGCGCTATGGCATCTCGATGCACTTGCGTCAAAAGACAAGATCGCCGCGGATGTAGTTCAAGTTATGAACGCGGTGCCTTTAACTTTTACGATGTCGCTTGCCGTAACAGATTCATTTGAAGTTCCACTCCCCGCGAAGCCGATTGCCCGCAAATATCTCGACGCGATCGGCAGCGCGGTGATAACCACGCATAAGGATGAGACGGGTCTTCGGCCCGAAGAGAACGACCACGTAACCTTGTCCTTCGTGCGCCTTCTTCCAGTTCGCGGTGACGTGAGCGGCGTTCTTGATTTTCTGCCCACACAAAACGGCACTCGAATTTCGGCTCGGTACAACGTACCGTACGTCATCACCCCTGATGGAAATTCAACTTACTCGCCCGTCGACGTGTCGAACTTGATAAACCAGGTTCGCGCAATTGCTTCAGCCGGCACAAGGTAGCGTTGCGACGAGTCGTCTTGTTGGAATTGCAAAGGCGGTCACAGGCCCTGGCACTCGCTGATCATCGGTGACGACGCCCGAAAGGGATTAGAGCTTGAGGCTCTGCCGCGGACTTCTGACTGCGACCGGAGTCGCCGCGTTGGCAGGCCGCAAAAAAGGTCGTATTCTTGGTTCGAAGCTGCCACGAACCCGTGGAGGGCGCTGTGGAGTCGCTCTACCTTGTAATTTGCGCTGCTCTCGCCTTTGGGTTGGGGCTTGGCGTATGCCACGCAAAGATCTGTCGCTCTGCCATCGCCCGATACGAAAGTGGTGGCCACAGCTAAGGCGAGGAGCGAGATTCCTTGACGCCAAGCTTCTTCAGCTGCGCGCTGCCGCTCGCCAGCGCGATTGTGCGCAGTCCCGAACAGCAGGGACGTACCTCGCCGAAGCAAGGCACGCGCTGGTGGTCAATTTCGCGCGGATCCGAGGAGGGCGATGGTGTAATGATCCGGCCGCACAATTTGTCGACGCGGGCCGGCTGGACATTGAATATTCGAAGGCGCCGATGTGCGGAGAAGCCATGATCGACGCGTCTCAACTCTACGATTATGTGCAGTGCCCGCACCGCGTCTATCTTGACGCGTTCGGTGACCCTTCGCTCCGAGACGATCCAAACGCCTTTGTTGAGCTTTTGTGGGATCAGGGTTTGGACCACGAGAAGGATATGGTCGCGGATCTCGGCATCACGGCCGACATGAGTGGAGTTCCCGTTGGGGACCGCGAGTACGAAACCCGACGGGCGATGGGCCGAGGTGAGCCGCTGATTTATCAAGGGTACTTGACTTCTGGGGACCGGCGTGGGGCGCCTGATATCTTGGAGCGGCGTGGCGGCGGGTACTTCGCTGGAGACATCAAGTCCGGCTCAGGCTTGGAGGGCGACGAGGAGGAAGGAAAACTCAAGAAGCACTACGCGGTCCAAGTTGGTCACTACGCAAATATTCTTGAGATAGAGGGCCTGGGCTACGGGCACGAGGCGTTTGTGATCGACCGTACCGGAACCCGTGTTCCTTACGCGCTCGAAGCCCCGCAGGGAGTGCGGAATCCGACAACCTGGTGGACCGTCTACCTGGATGTCGAAGAATCGGTACGGGGCGTGTTGGCGAAATCGAATCGAACGCGGCCCGCGCTTTGCGCCACCTGCAAGCTCTGTCGGTGGTTTTCATTGTGTAAGGCGGAGATTGTCGAGAGCAACGACCTGAGCATGATTGCCGAACTCGGTCGATCAAAGCGCGATGCGATGATCGATACGATTCCGACCGTTCAATCCTTGGCCGCCAGCGATTTGCAGACGTTTATCCGAGGAAAGAAGACTATCTTTGCCGGAATTGGCTCCGACACCTTGGTCAAGTTCCAGGTGCGCGCCAGGTTGCTGTCTTCACCGGACCCAAAGCCGTACCTGAAACAAGCGGTACAGCTTCCCATGGCGGAGAAGGAGGTGCTTTTCGACATTGAAGCCGATCCCATGCGAGACGTTGTTTACCTTCACGGCTTTGTCGAGCGTGAGCATGGAAAAACGGCTACATCGAAGTTTATCTCGTACTTTGCTGACGGGCTTGATCCCGCCGACGAGGAAGCTGCGTTTCGCAGCGCATGGGCCTACATTTCAGCGCGAGCGCGGGATTCGGTCGTCTACTACTACTCAAAGTACGAGCGCACGGCGTATCGGAGGCTGGCTGCCAGATACCCCGCCGTGTGCAGCGAAGATCAGGTCAACAAACTCTTCGGCTTGCCGATTATGGTCGATCTGTACTCCGACGTGGTGAAACCTGCAACCGAATGGCCAACATACGATCAGTCAATCAAGTCATTGGCACATTGCCTCGGGTTCAACTGGCGCGACACCGATCCATCCGGAGCGGCATCGATTGAGTGGTACCACCGCTGGATTGAGACGGCCGACCCTGCCGTCAAGCAGCGAATTCTCGAGTACAACGAGGATGACTGTCTGGCTACGGGGGTGGTTGTCGACGAGATTCGCCGGCTCTCGGCTGTTAACGGGCAAAGCCCTGAATAAGCAGGCGGGAACCGGCGAAATTGCCTTGACGTCAGTTTCAAATCCAATGGACGACACGCTGGCTAAATGTCCCATTTGGTTTGGGAATTTTTGCGTGGTGATCCACTTTCATGCGGTTTGACGAATCAGGGGCGTTGGCGTCAATTGACGTGGAGCCTTGGGAGACGATTTCCGTAGGGGCGTGGTTTTTGCGCTGCTTTAGGAGCGCCATGCTGGGCAACCCATGTATGGGCTTGGCTATTGAGCGACATTCCGTTTTAGGGGGACGAGTCTATGGCCACAAAGAAAGCCGCAAAAAAAAGCCCAGCGGGTCCTCGAAAAATCGCGGGTTGGCCCGATTGGACTGGCCCGAGGATTAGGAGGGGCGCGAAGAAGTCGGCAAGGAAGGCCGCGAAGAAGGCGGCTAAGAAGTAGTGAGCTAAACTGCCTCACAGTACGTTTCCCGACTTTGAGAACAGTGGTGAACGTACTTTGCTTGGCTTGGGGGAATTGTGGCTACTGAGGAAGAATTTAAAAAAAATCTTGATTTCTCATCAGATAGAATCTCGACGCAAGTCAGAGCTGTGGCGCTTGGAGTCTTGGCGATTGTGTGGGCAATCTTTATTTCGACTGGTGACAATCCTCTGGTTTCACTTCGGAAATCCAGTTCGCTAGTGCCGATTGTGTTTCTGTGTGTTCTCGCGCTTGTGTTTGACCTGCTTCACTACGCCGCTTCATTTTTGTCGTCGTTTGACGGTCTCGATCGAGCTCAAAAATCTGTCGTTAAGGAGGCGAAGCCCAGGGTTGGCTTTGAATTGTTCCACTATGCGTTCTTTTTTTTGAAGCAAGTCGCATGCGCGGTTGCGGCAATTTGGGTGCTTGAAGTGCTCTGGGTTGGTCTGCAGCGTTGAACGCGACATTGTTTCGGAACAAGGGGGCGCCACCTGTTGATTCTCTACGCAATCTGGGCCAGCGGGCCAGTTTTCAGAGAGAATCAACAGACGGGCAATTTCCGGGAACTCTCCGGGTCGGCTACCAGGTTGGCAACGCTTTCGGACGCGGGGCGAATCACCGAGAGCGGGGTCGCGGACGAGATCGACCGGCTTCGCCAAGTTTGGAACAAAGCAGTGGAGAGCGACCTCGATAAGGTACTCGGGGAGCGCGTAGCGAGCCTGGACCTCTTCGACCGATTGCAACTGGAATGCGTGATCAAGGTCTGCAGGCAATCCGACTCCCTGTCCGACGCTGGACGACGGCTCTTTGGCGTGTCGCGGCAGGAAAAGTCCAAGCCCAACGACGCGGATCGCCTTCGAAAATACCTCGCCAGCTTCTCCTTGGATTGGCAGCGGATAATGGAAGCACTACCTGGCAATACCGGAGACGCGCCAGATTTTCCGGTTCGCAAAATGTCCGGATTCTGAAGCTTGCTCGCTCCAAATTTACTATTGCTCCGAAGCGCATTCACCCAATGGAATGGCCTTTTCAAACTCCGCCCGCGCAGACTCTCGATCCAAATCGCATTGCACTGCGGTAAATTGGGGCACCCGCTCTCAACTTGCTGATCGCGCGAAATCTCGTGCACGATTGGAACCGAAAACGACAGAATGCGGAACATGGGACGATCGTTTCGAAACCTTCGACGCTTAATTCTTCTGGCTGTCGTGCTGTACGCTGGCGCTTTTGTCACATTGGTGGTGTACCGAAGCGCCCGCTTCGGCATCTTCTCGGACTCGACATGCGTTTCGCAGGCGAAGGAGCTGCGAAACCGCTTCGCCGAATACGCGCTCGAAGACGAACCGCTCACCCGTCTCGATGAAATCGCGCCGCTCTTCGATCTACCGCAACTGCATTTGTCAAGCGAGCAGTTGCGCGAGCTCGCTCTCGGCTATCGCGCCATCCGTCGAGACTATCGAATTGACGAGGCACCCGAGGTGGCCCGCTGTCGGTTCGATTGGGGCGATGTGCGCTGGTACGGAGAGCTTCGCTATCGGGCCGTGCGTCGCGGAGATTCTCCGGAAGAAGCAACGCGCTCGCGGGCCACCGAGGTGGTCCTTACCACCGACCGAACCATCTCCGGCTGGTCGATGCAGATCAGCCGACCGTAGAGGATTTGGCCCCCCAATTCATTCGTTCTCGGAAGCCTGGGTTGCGACGCACTCAGCCCGTAGAAATCACCTATCGACCTACGGCTTTCCGTTCACGGCCTGATCGACGGCGCTGTCCACAGCGCCCTGGCGTCCCTGGATTCCACGCGCGGCGATTCCCAAAAGTCCGCTGCTCTGGAGTACGAGCGTCGTCGGGTTGTACGACGACGTCCCCGACCACGACTTCGACCACAACGTGATCCCGAACATCTTGACTGAGGGAGCGCTGAGACTCCAATTGAAGGTCTGCGTCTGCGCGTTGAACCCATCGATTGTCAAGCTCGCACCGGCCAGATCGACGCCAAGCGATTTGATCGACGGATCGATCTTCCAATCGGTAATGACCTGACCCTTGACCGAGATCACGCCGTTGCCGACGGTGCCCACGACGTTGCCATCGCTGTCGAAGACGAGGGTTACCGACCCGCCTGTCACCGTGACCGAGGCGCCGTCCTTGGAGATCGTGCCGCTCAAGAACTTGTTGATCTTGACGGTGACTTCGTCCGCCTTTGCTTCGACGTGCAATTCGTTGAAGAGGTAGCTGAACGCTCCCGTTTCGGCACCATTGGCGAACTTGCCGCCCCCGAGCACGGACGCGGTGCCGCCCACGACGGCACTGACCATGGTTCCTTCGAGTCGCTGAGTGAAGTCGGCATTGGGTTGGCCGGTGAACTGGTTCGTGACCGGCGTGAAGAGCGCAGAGAATCCGGCCGAGAGAGCGCCCGAGCCGCACTTGCCCCCGCCCGCGACACTCGACACGCAGCCCACCACCGCGTGCAACGCGACGTTTTCGGCGAACTTCCCGGCGTCGCCGATCGAACCGCCGTTTACAGCCCCCTGCGTCAGATCGCCGACCCCGACGAACGCCACTCCCGTTACCGCGCCCCGAATCCCGGCGTCGAGATTGCCGTTGCTGGTGATCGTGCCACTCGCAAAGCCCGCTACCGCCGCGTTGTAGTAAGCCGCTCCCGCCACATCGGAACCAAAGAGTGCGTAGTCGCCCTCGGGTCCAATCTCGATGGCCACGACGATCGCGATGATGTCGCGGACGAACGGGTTGTTCCAAAGATCCGAGATGAAGTTCCCGATGGCCGAGAAGGCATCGCTGATCCAGCCGAAAATATCGCCAAAGATGTCAAATCCTGAAGGGTCGGTGCAGATGTACGGGTTGTTCCAGCAATAGATGTAGCGGTTGTAGCTTTGCTGGTTGAGCGGCGACTGGATGTGCGGATCGGGCTGGATGAACCGGCCCAGGGTCGGGTCGTACAGGCGCCCGTTCATGTTGACGATGCCGAGGTCGTCGAGCTCCTCGTGTCCCGAATAACCGCGAGAGTCGCCGGAATTCGTTCCGGTCGTGAAGTCCGAGACCAATACGCCCGTGGTGTCGTACGCGCCGGTCGTGAATCGTCGCTTGCCGAACGGGTCGTATGCGAACCGGTCCGTGACGGCGCCGGTAAAATCCGTTGTCGCCGTCAGACTGCCAAGATGGTCCGTATGCCAATACTCGATTTTTGCGAGCGATATGCTGGCGATCGCTGCCGGAGCGGTCCCGACTGGGGCTGGCAAGAGTCCACTCGAGACCAACACCCCGACAATGCGACCTCCCGCCGACAAGTAGTGTCGAGCCAGGTTGCTGGCGGCCCCGCTCGCAGGGACGGTCTGTTCATACTCGAAGCTCAGCCCCCCGGTGTTCTCGGGATTCAGGTACCAGGTCGTGCGGCTTCCCGCGGCAAGGACGCCGGGTGCGAGGCTCGCGCCAGTCGAGTTCGCAAGGCCCGTACTGGTGCCGCTGGGTCCCGACGCGGTGATGGTGAGAGCCGCTGCAGCAACTCGGACCTCCTTGATGCGCGCATGCCGCTCGTCGTAGTACCACTGGTAGCTCGGAGTATTCGATGCAGTGGTGGCCGACGAAACGAGATTGAAGCTCGTGTACCCAAACCGCCGATTCAGACCACCCGTCTCGGAGGAGAGGTTCCCTTGAAGGTCGTAGGTGTAGGTCGTGTTCAATAGACCCGCAACGCTGTGCAAGGCGTGCGGCAGCGCCGCGCCCGCCCCAGAGGCGTTGTAGGTGTAGACGCCCAGATCGCTTCGATACAGCATGTTGCCGAGCGCGTTGTACTGGAACGTCTGCAATCGGCTCACGGGCGCAGCCAGGGACGCCGCTCCGGACACGGTGTACGTAGCAAGGCGATTCAGTGCGTCGTACGACATCGACTCCGTCACCGAGCCGCTCGTCCCGTCCCCATTGGCATCCGTGCGACTGACGAGGTTCCCCAGGCTGTCGTACCCGAAGCCAAGATTGATCGCGTTGGTTGCGGTCCCGAGACCGGCCTGGATCGAAATCACCCGACCCGTTGATGCATCGGGAATCTCGTTGGTCACGACGCCGTTGCCGTAGGTCTGTTGACGCATCCGACCTCGCGCGTCGACCCACTGCAGGCTCCAGAGCGTCGTGCCCGCAGGCAGAGTCGACGCCGCGGGGGCCGTGCCACCTGGCGTCGAAGGCATGGGCGATAGAGTTGCAGCCGTCCCCAACGACAACGAGGTCAGGTATCCCTTCGTCGTGTAATTCGAGTTGACGACGAGTCCGCTCGGATAGGTCTGGCTCTTGACCCGTCCCGTGACGGTGTCGTAGGCCGTCGCACTCGCGAAGCTTTGCCCCACTCCCGTGCCGGAGGTCAGTGCGCCGGAAATCGTGGTCAAGGTATTGATCGGCCGCCCGAGGGAGTCGTAGACGAAGTGCCGGTCTTCGCC
>Ga0209698_10008320_pt1 | contig 10723 bp, 7 predicted proteins | sample LitLauG_LLR_2012_FD_187203 | JGI IMG/M metagenome (GOLD analysis project Ga0209698, IMG submission 187203) | Freshwater sediment microbial communities from Pennsylvania, USA - Little Laurel Run_MetaG_LLR_2012 (SPAdes) (version 2) | ecosystem: Environmental > Aquatic > Freshwater > Creek >... | reverse complement strand
GATTTGCGGCATGCTGCGGAACAGGCAGGTTTCGCCGATGGTGATCTCGTTGAGGAGAGCGCGGGTTTCCGCGTCTTTAAACGCAAGATTGGTGAGCAACTCGAGGTACTCGCGGCCGTTGCCGGTTTTTACGGCTCCGCTGGCGAGCCGCCGCTTGCAGGCAGCGATCAGCAGGTACATCTTTTCGTCCGAGTGATAGATTCCGCAGGTCTGGTAGACGAGATCGCGAATCCGCAGGTAAATAGGATCGCCGGAGTCATCTTTTGCGCGCCCGCCCGCCGCAGTCATGGTCGCATTGAGTACTTCACCCGCCATCGCGCTTCCCGCCTCTCAACCGTGCAATTTCACTGCCGGCTGTGATCCCAGCATTCGACCGCGCCAGTCGAGTCCCAGACGGCTGCCGCGGACCCGGCGCTCAATTTCGCCGGCGATTTCCTTTAACGGATAAACGCCGTCTGCCCAACCGGCGGCGGCGACTTGGCCCGGCATCCCCCAGACGACGGAACTCTCTTCGTCCTGCACCAGTACGGTGCCGCCCATGGCTTTGATCTCTTCGGAGCCGCGTACGCCGTCGCTACCCATGCCGGTAAGCACCACGGCCAGCACGTTGGGTCCATAGGCATGAGCGACCGAGCGGAACAACACGTCCACCGCTGGGCGGCAGGAATTTTCCGGAGGGTCCTGGTTCATTTTCAACAGCACGTCTTTGCCGTCACCCTTGGCCACCTGCATGTGGTAATCGCCGGGCGCGATCCACGCAACGCCCGGCTTGATCAATTCGCCCGGCGCACCCTCCTTGATCCGGAGGGGACACTGTTTGTCGAGACGCTCTGCCAGAAAGCGCGTGAAGAGCGGCGGCATATGCTGAACGATCACCACAGGGACGGGCAAATCCCCGGGGAGTCCAGGCAGCAGTTCGGCGAGCGCGTTCGGCCCGCCGGTGGAGGTGCCAATCGCCAGGACGTCAATTCGGGTGTGCATCTGTGGCTTCACATATGCGGCGGGGCGCGCCACAGGTTTTGCGGGCTTAACAGCCGAGGGCGGAGGCATGCTTTTGCGGCAAAGGCCCTTGATTTTCGGGATGAGTTCCGCCTGAATTTTTGCCCGCGTCTGCTCCACGCTACCGGTGTTGCTCGGCTTGGTGACGTAATCGCTCGCGCCCAGCGACAACGCGTCCAGGGTTACCGTCGCCCCGCGCTCGGTGAGCGTGCTGAACATGATCACCGGGAGTTTCGGGTATAACTTGCGAATTTCGACCAGCGTTTCGATGCCGGATTTTACAGGCATCTCGACGTCCATGGTGACCAGGTCGGGCTTCAGCTGGGGAATTTTCGCCAGGGCGATGTTGCCGTCGGCGGCGCTTCCGGCCACCTCGATTTCCGGATCCGCCACCAGCGCTTCGGCCAGCACTTTCCGGATCACCACCGAATCATCCACAATCAGGATTCGGATTGGAGGCATGGTCTCGGCTTTCCTTTCTGCTGCGCAGCCCCTGCGGTTTGCGGCTTGAACCGGAAATCGTTGGGTGACTGGCGCACCGCGCTGCAAGCAAAGGGGCGCGTGACACGCCCGGACTTCCTCAGTACTTGAACCGCACGGTCAGTTCCTTCAATTCGTTGGCCATTTTGGCAAGTTGCTGCGCGGCCTGTTGCGAATCGCTGGCGCCGTGCGTGGCGCTTTGTGCGGCTTCGGCGACGCCGGAAATGTTTTTCGCGATTTCGCCAGAGCCGCGGGCCGCATCGGTAACATTGCGGCTCATTTCGTTGGTGGTGGCGTTCTGCTCTTCCACCGCGGAGGCAATGGTGGAGGAAATGTCGTTCACCTGATTGATGATTGTGCTGATGGAGCCAATGGCTTCGACGGCTTCTTTCGTGTCCGTCTGGATCGTTTCGATCTTGCGGCTGATGTCTTCGGTGGCCTTGGCGGTTTCCTTGGCGAGTTCTTTCACTTCGTTGGCAACAACGGCGAAGCCCTTTCCGGCTTCCCCGGCGCGGGCGGCTTCGATGGTGGCGTTCAAGGCCAGCAGGTTGGTTTGTTGCGCGATGGAAGTGATCACCTTGATTACTTCGCCGATTTCAGCGCTCGATTCGCCCAGCTTCATCACCGTCTGGTTGGTGCGGTCGGCGACTCCGACGGCGGCGGCCGCGACCTTGGCGGCTTCCGTCGCATTCTTGGCGATCTCCTTGATGCTGGCGCTCATTTCCTCGGTGCCGGTAGCCACGGTTTGCAGGTTTTTGTCCACCTGCTCGGCTGCGGCGCTTACCACGTTGGCCTGGCTCGAAGTTTCCTCCGCCGCGACGCTCATCTGCTGGCTCACGGCGCTCAACTCTTCCGAAGCCGAGGCAAGGCCCTGCGCGTTCCGGGCGATCGCCGCCACGCTGCCGCGCAAGTTCGTAAAGAAGCCCTGCAGCCCCTCTCCCATCTGTCCAATGGCGTCCGCACCTTTCACACTGACGTCCAGCGTCAGGTCGCCTTTGGCCGCGGCTTGCACCACTTCCAGAATCCGGCCCACTTTTTCACTTAATTCTGCCTGCTCGCGCTGTTTTTCGAGTTCCGCTTGTTTGGCTGCCTGCTCGGCCATCAACCGTTGCGTCGCCAATTCCCACGTCACCATGGGCCCGATGTACTGCTTCTGGTCGTTGTAAACGGCATTCACGCGCAGCAACATCCTCTCCGAGCCGATTTCAATGAGGGCTTCGTGGGGCAGGTGGCGGTCGGTGGCCAGCAATTTGCGCTGGTGCTCCGGGTTCTTGTGAAAGATATCAATCTCTCTGCCGAGCATTTCGTCCACTTTGATCGGGAGAAGGTGTTCGATTTTCTTGAGAGTGTCGTGAGACGCCTTGTTCATGTACTGCAGCTTTAAATCCATGCCGGCGTACATCACGTTGAAGGGAGCGTTGTCCACCATCGAGGAGATTCGCGCCACCGCTTCCAGCCGACTTCCGAACTCTTCCGACATCTGATTCACCGACAACATGAGTTGCCCCATCTCATCCGCGCGATCTGCGTCCACCTCCACGTTGCGCTCACCCTTCACGATTCTCTGTGCCGCCTCCACCGCATCTGCAACGGGTCGCGCGATGCTCCGGGTCATGGCTACGCTTATACTTCCCCCGACCACCAGGCCCAGCAGCACCACGCCAAAGAGCATGACACTCGTGCGCTGTAGAAGCGCTTCGGTGCTCTTTGCCCGGTCTTCCATTCGCGACGCGCGTTCGACGGCTTCCTGGCGCAAGTGATCCTCAACGAAATGAATAGCGTCCTTGTACGGCTTCATCGCTTCGTTGGCCTGGGTGGATCTGTTGGTGTGCGTGAGGTTAACCTTGGCGCTGCTGGGAGGCTCCGGCTGCATCCTCTGCATCAAGTCCTGGAATCCTTGTTCGTAATCCTTCAACGCCAAGCGAATGGAGTTCAGCGCGTCTTTGTCTTCGGGCGCCTTCGATGGTTTGTCAATCTGATCCAGATTTTCGTGCATCCGCTCATCGATGGCTTTCCAGTTCTCCATGGCCTTCGAAAATCCGTCGTGGCTCTCCAGAGCGAGAATCGCGTCTTTCTCATAACGCCGCAGCTCCAATGACAACAGAGACGCGTTCATATACGACTGCTGCAACTTGGCGTCGTTCTGCAGCAACTCCAGCATCATGTTGGACACACTACGTGAGCCCCAATATCCTGCTCCCGCCACAAAGACGAGCATCGCCAGCAAAATCCCGAATCCCAGCGCCAGCTTCTTGCCGATGCGCATGTCGCGCAGCGCTCTGGCCACGAAGCCCGACTTTGCCCGGTGCGTCTCTCCGCGTCCGGGTGAATGCGGTTTCAGGTTGAAGGGGGATCTATCCGAGAAGTTCTCTCCGCTGGCTTCGCGGTAGCCTCGACCGGAATTTTCGCGCTTGGTTTCGACTTCGTTCACGTCATACGCACTCGCCATATTTCGCCCTTCCCTCCAACGGTTCAAACTTAGGCCAGTGGCGATGTTTCCAGGGCCGCCGCTAAATTGTCACGCTTCACTCAGCTGCGAGCATTTCTCAGAGTCCAGTACGTGCAGCAGCCCGTCGCCCAGCTTGTACACCCCGCCGACCAACTGGCGCGCTTGCCCCTGCAAGGTGTCCGGAATCTGCTCGAAAGATTCCTCTTCGACATCCAGCACGTCGCCGATAGCGTCCACCAGAAAGCTGACCACCTGTTCCTCGCTGCTCACCACCACATTCATCAGCGGCCCTTTGGCGCCCTGGTCGCCGAGCCCGAGGCCTTTGCGCAGATCAATGGCGGTGACGATTTTTCCGCGCAAGTTGATCAGGCCGCGCACCATGCTGCCGGCCAGCGGCACGCGCGTCATTGCCTGTTCGCGAATCACTTCCTGCACCTCTTCGACCGGCATGCCGTAGAGGCGCTGGCCCATCCAGAAAGTGCAGAATTGACGGCGTTCATTCATGAGCTTCTCCCGCCAGCTGAGCAGGTCCGGCGCCGCCGCTGAGACGCACGAGTTCCCTGACATCCAGCAGGTCGGTTACTTTCTTCTGGATCACCATCGTGCCGCGGACGCCGGCGCGCTTCGCGGGTTGCTGCAACACCAAGGTCTCTTCGACGATGTCCAGAATCTGCTCCACCACCAGGCCCACGTTTCGTCCCTCATCCGCGTAGACCACCACTTGCATCGGCGTGTTTTTCTGCATTTCTTCCCCGAGGATCGCGTCGCCCCCCAACAACTCCGTCACGTGGATCAGCGGCATGATCTGCCCACGATACTGGACGACCTCGCGCTCGCCGGTTTTCTCGACGCTTTCCCGGGCAAATTCTTCGAGCCGCGCGACCATGGAAAGCTCGATGGCCATGCGGCCGCCCTCCTTGTTTTCGAAGACCAGGAGCGATTGTTTTCCTTCGGCGGATTGCTCGGCACGCTCTTCCGATTGGGCCGCGGCGGCTTCGCGTTCCTGGCGCGTATCCACCAAGCCGGCCGATAGCGCCAGTCCGCGCACATCCAGAATCAGGGCGACCCTTCCATCACCCAGAATCGTGGCGCCGGCAAAGGCGCGAATGGTTTTCAATTGTTTATTCAACGGTTTTACTACGATCTCTTCGGTGTCGTTGACCTGATCCACAACCAGGCCAAATTGCCGCCCGTCGGCTTGCAGCACGATGATGTTTACGCCGGCGTCTTCACCTGAGTTGCTGTTCTCCAGCTTTAGCTGCTCATTCAAATGCACCAGCGGCAGCAATTGCCCGCGCAGGCGGTACACCGGCGCGCCCTGAACGAGCTCCAGGGCTTTGGCCACGTTCTGCTCTTCAATGCGCACCAGTTCGAGTAAATTCACCTGGGGAATGGCGAATCGTTCGCCGCCGCTAGTCACCAAAAGGGCAGGGATAATCGCCAGGGTTAGCGGGATTTTCATCTTTACCGTGGTGCCGGCGCCCGCGCGCGTCTGAACTTCAACGGTGCCGCCGATTTTCTCGATGTTTGTTTTCACCACATCCATGCCGACGCCGCGTCCGGAGACGTTCGTGACCGCCTCGGCAGTGGAAAATCCAGGAAGGAAGATGAGATTGCAGGCTTCGTGTTCCCTCATGCGCGCGGCCTGCTCGACAGTGATCAGACGGCGTTGCACGGCTTTCTTTTTTATCTTTTCGGTGTTCAAGCCCGCGCCGTCGTCACGAATCTCGATGTTGACCTGGCCGCCTTCGTGATAGGCGCGCAAAAGCAGGAGGCCCTCGGGACTTTTCCCCGCGGACTTGCGAAGTTCGGGAGTTTCGATCCCGTGGTCCACCGAATTGCGGACCAGGTGCGTCAGCGGATCCTTGATGGCTTCAATAATCGTTTTGTCGAGATCGGTTTCCTTGCCTTCCATCTCAATGCGCACTTCTTTGCCGCAGCTCATGGCCACGTCGCGCACGGTGCGGGGAAACTTGCTCCAAATATTGCCGATGGGCTGCATGCGTGTTTTCATCACGCCTTCTTGCAGCTCCGAAGTGATCAGATTCAGGCGTTGCCCGCTGGCCATCAGGACGGCGTCCTGCACGCCCTGGGTGTGTTGCAAGATCTGGTTCCGCGCCAGAACCAGTTCGCCCACTAGATTCATCAGGCGATCGAGAAGCACCACATCCACGCGAATCGACGACTCGCTGACGGCACTTTTCGCCGCTTGCTGCTGCTGCGTCTGCACCGCGGCCAGAAGGTCTTGCGACTTCACCAGACCGCGTTCCAGCAGGATTTCGCCGATGGAGCGTGAATCGCCCTCCAGTTGTTTTTGGACCGCGTACGCCACGTCTTCGGGCGTGACCGTGCCCTGTTCAACCAAAATTCTGCCCAAAGGCTTCGGTGGTTCGGGCGCTTCTTCCTTCTTTTCGGGTGGCTCTACGGCAGGGGGTTCCGGGGCGCGGTTTACTTCAGTGGCTGTCTTTAATTCCAGAGCATCCAGTTTTTCCGGATCCTTCTGCAATTTCTTCAGGGTTTCGATCAGCGCCCCATCATCACGTTCGCCCTCGTTGGCTTGGGACTCAATACTGCCGAGCATCTGGCGTACGGCGTCCACAAGGCTCAAAAGTGCTGTGGTGCGCTCCGGGCTCAATCCGATGGCGCCGTCGCGCAACAAACTCAGAAGATTTTCGCCAGCGTGAGCCACGCTTTCGAGTTTTCCAAATCCGAGAAACCCGCAGGTCCCCTTAATGGTGTGAATCGTGCGGAAAATGCTCGACAACGTGTCGCGATTACTGGGATCCTTCTCCAGTTTCACCAATTCGCGGTCCAGCAGATCGAGGTTTTCGTTGCTTTCGACCAGGAATTCGCGAACGATCTCATCGCTCATTCCATCATCCGGTGAATGTTCCGGAACGGGACGTGCCGATTCCAACTCGCCTGCCTTGACACTTTCCTTGCGGTTTTTGCCTTTGCCCGCCACACACACCGCCCGCCAATATGCCTGAAGCCTCTATTCCCATTGCAACCAGCGTTCCAGCGTTTGTAATTCACCGTCTTTTTCTACCTCGGATTACTTCGCCAGGTCACTCTGTGCAATCAGTCGACATCTCTTCTCTTTTCTTGAGTTCGCGACCCGAGTGGAATTCGAATCCACGATTTCACGTGCGGATGCCTTTGTCAGTTCGCTCCTTCCCATTTTCAACTCGGCAGGTTCGCTTCATTCCGGCACAATTCGATTGGATTGCTCTCATTAGAATTCACTGAAGACAGATCGCTAGTCGGCGGCGGCCCCTGTCTGTTGGCGATCGCCCCATTGCGACTTTACTTCCCGGCGACGTTTCCGCTACTGTCTTCGCACCCATCCTTCTCTGGAGGCCGCCGCTTCTTGTCCAGCGCCGCAACTTCTGCACATGTCGCACCCTCCCGCGTCATGGGTTTCCGCGACCTTGTGTTGTTCTATGTAGTCACAGGGATCAGCCTTCGCTGGATTGCGACGGCCGCGGCGCATGGTCCTTCGTCACTGGTCGTCTGGTTCGCCGCCTGGCTTTTCCTGTATCTCCCGCTCGCGTTGTCGGTTATTCACCTCTCCGCGCGATTTCCGGCCGAAGGCGGATTTTACGTTTGGACCAAGAAAGCGTTTGGAGAACGCGCGGGGTTCCTCTCCGCCTGGATGTACTGGGTGAGCAATCTGCCGTACTTCCCCGCCGTGTTGTATTTCGCTGCTAGCAATCTGCTGTTCGTGCATCCGTCGCTTCACCGCTACTCGCAGAAACCGATTTACTTTGTTGCGTTCTCCGTATTCATACTGGTCGGGCTGACAGTACTAAATATTCTGGGGCTGAACCTAGCCAAGTGGGCGCACAACCTGGGCGCGATTGCCATGTGGATTCCGGCGCTGATTGTGATTGTTCTCGGATTTGTTGCGTGGGGACACTTCGGCTCCGCCACGTCGTTTGCGCCGCAGAATTTCATTCCGACGGCGCGCGTTCAGGACATGCTGTTCTGGTCCATCATTATTTTTTCATTTATTGGGTGCGAATCGGCTTCGCTGATGGCCGAGGAAATCAAGGATGCACGGCGCAACATTCCCCGCGCCCTGCTGCTGGCCGGGATTACCATCGCGCTCTGCTATATGCTCGGGACGTTCTGCGTGCTGCTGGCCATCCCGAGTTCCGAATCATCGAATCTCGACGGACTGGCGCAAGCCATCGCCCGGACTGCCTCGCGCCTACGCATCAGTGGCCTTACGGAAGCTGGTGCCTTTCTGATCTCCATCAGCAACATTGGAGCAGCGGGAGCGTATCTAGCCGCTGCCGCGCGCTTGCCGTTCGTCGCAGGACTTGACGGCTATCTGCCTGCGGCGTTCGGCAAACTCCATCCGCGCTACAACACGCCGTGGGTTTCTGTCTTGGGCCAGGGATTTTTTGGGATGCTCTTCGTCTTTCTGGGACAGGCGGGTGCTTCGGTGGGCGGCGCCTACGATATTCTAGTGGCCATCGCCGTCGTCATCACAATGTTCCCCTTCATGCTTCTGTTCGCGTCCATGATCCGGCTGCAGGATCGCGTGCGTTTTCCCGAAGTCGAATCTTTGAGCCCCGACTTTAGGTCCTCGAGGTCGGCGATCTCGATTAACTCGTTAACTTGGTTATCGCCACTGATATCTCGATTCCTCGGCGCGATCGGCTTCGCCTCCGCAGCCTTCGCCACGTTTCTTTCCCTGATTCCTGCTCCCGAAGAGCCGCACAAACTCCTCTATATCTTCAAACTTTTGGGTTCCACGGGACTGCTCATCGCTCTCGGCCTGACGATCTTCCAACTTGGTCGTCGAAATCCACAGCAGTAGGCGCCGCAAACGCGGCTATCTGCGCTTGGCCGACGATCCGCCGCCGCCAAAAATCATGCAGGCGCCGAACACGAAACCGAAGTTGTACCAACCACCGTTATTGTGCACCTCATAAAAATGCACCTTGTCGGTAAAAAACGAGATGATCAGCGTAAATGGGCAAATGAAGCCGTGCCACAAACCCAGCCAAAAGCCGGCAATCGTTCCGCCGGGGCCAGGCGTGTGCGCCAGCAGATTTGGCCCTGCCGCGCAGCTTGCCAGGAACACGGCAGCCCCACACATGAACCCGATCCATAGTGCCTCTTGAGTTTTCATGAACATTCTCCTGTTCCAGGATTGCAGCAAGCTTCCGCTGAGCCAAGCTGTAGAAAAAAGTTCTGCAGCGACTAGAATCCCGATTCTTGGACGGCAGGAGCGAGGTTTTCGCGATCTACGCGGATGGGAGGGCGCCGTGAGCTTCCCTCAACCCTAGTTACGCGCGAGTGGGCGAGAAAGTTTCAACACGGCACCCTAACCGATCAAGCGGGCGACCTTTGATGCCAGCTACTTCTTGCCTGGGGGCGGAGGATAGTTCTTCAGCAGTTTGGCGATGGATTTCTCGATATTCTTCTGCCGCTTGTCGGGCTTGGCCTTCGGATCCAGCGTCTTGGAAGCAATCCCGCGCCAGACGAGCTGTTTATTCGTCGGATCGTACATGTCCAGGTCCAATTGTCCGGTGTAGATGGTGGAGGTGGTCACCGTGGCCGAGCCCATGCGCGCCGCGCCGCCATACCACCCGCCGCCCCAGCCCGGGCCGTAGCCCCAGCCCGTGCCGTACGCGTTCAATTCCTTTTCGGTTCCGATGGCCGTCTGGTAGCCCAGATAAAGGTCGGCGGTGTCTGAATCGGTTTTCGTCAAACCTTTTTTCGCCAACTCGGCGTCAATGGCATCGGTGAGCTGTTTTGCGGTGATCGCATCAACTTGATCCGCGTTCTTGATGCTCACCCATTTGTAGCTCTTGAACTTGGAGAAATTGGCGTCCTGCGCGTAGTTATAGCGGACGTCTTGCGCCGCAGCGAAGCCCACGCCCAGAAATAGCCAGATGAGTACCAACAGGGAAAGTTTTTTCATGCTTGATTCTCCTTTGGATGGGGCAGGTGGTGGATTGCAAGATTGCCAGCGGGAAGTATACAACTGTTATCCGCTTGCGGCTGTAAACGCCAATTGCGTTTTATTTCAGGTGTTCGAGGACGTAGCGGCGGATATCCAGACTCGCATCTTCCATCGGCGCATAGTAGCCGAACTGGTGCACGCGAGATTCCGTGCCTTGCTGCACGCGCTTGCAGATTTCCCAGTCCTGGCGATTGACCAGATCCCAGAACTCGATGGCATCAGATGATGCGAAGTCGGACTTTTTTATTTCATCGGGATGAAAGAGGAAATCGCAAGTCACTGTAGTGCGGTTCGACGCTTTCGGCCACAGCATAAACGCGGCCACGTGATCGCAAGCCAGGCTGAGCATCAGATTGGGATAAATCAGTTCGCCCTTGTGGCGTATCTTTTCGTTTTCATCGAGGCCGGGAAAAGGCGCGCGATTCGTCTTGCCCGTCCAAGTAAAGGTTATGGCGCCTTCCTTGTGCGGGATTCCCTTTTCCCATTCGAGGGCCGCGCCGCCCTGCTGCTGGAAGGCTGGGACAACGTCGCACAATTCTGGATGCACGGCACCGCAGTGGTAGCACTCGTTATAATTCTCCAGAATGATCTTCCAGTTTGCTTGCACCTCGTAAACGATGCGTTTCACCGTCCGCAGATCCGCCAGCGGGTAGCGTTTTACACGCTCCATGGCTTCGCCGAAGGACGACTTCAGGGTTCGGGCGTCGCGCACCGCGACTTCGGGTGTGAGGTTGAGAAAAATAAATCCGCCCCACAATTCCACGCCGACCGGATAGAGCGAAAATTCCGCCTTGCAAAAGCCTTCGCCTTCTTTG
>Ga0209698_10008316_pt1 | contig 10727 bp, 9 predicted proteins | sample LitLauG_LLR_2012_FD_187203 | JGI IMG/M metagenome (GOLD analysis project Ga0209698, IMG submission 187203) | Freshwater sediment microbial communities from Pennsylvania, USA - Little Laurel Run_MetaG_LLR_2012 (SPAdes) (version 2) | ecosystem: Environmental > Aquatic > Freshwater > Creek >... | reverse complement strand
GTCAGATGATTGTCGATACCCATGGCCAAACACAAAAGACCGTTTACGTCAACAACGGTGAGATGACCATTCCGGTTTCGAGCGGCATCGTAGCGGTTGACCACGGCACAAAGGAACCTCGCGTTGCTGTCGCCAAAGGCACATTTCAGGTCAGTTTCGGCAACCTCACTAAGACGGCCACGGCGGGTCAGCTATACGGTGGCGAATTGCGTCAGGTCAACCTGCCGGCATCGTCCGAATTCGCCTGGAGTCAAAACTCCGTCGAATACGACGAACTATTAAGCCAGCTCTCCGGCTTCCAAAAGGATCTGCAGTCCATTCCCTCACCGGAAGTTCGCTATTCTTCCAATCTCGCGCAGTATCTGCCGGCGGACACGTTCCTCTACGCAGCCGTTCCCAACGTTGGCGGAACGATCACGCAAGCCAAGAAGTTGTTTGACGCACGTCTCGCCGAAAGTCAGGCGCTGCGCGACTGGTGGCAACAGAAAACCGTTGCCAAGAACGGCGAGTTCGATCGCATGATCGATCAAATTAGCTCGATCAGCAGCTATCTTGGCAACGAAATCGTCATCTCTGTCGGAGGGACCGCGGCCGGTGCCGAAGCGGGACCCGTGATCCTTGCCGAAATAAAACAGCCTGGCCTAGCCGAATACCTGCAAGCGAACTTGCCCGCTAATGCGCCCTTGGAAATCGTATCGGCCGCGTTCCCCGCATCGGCCGGTGCCAACAAACTGTTCATCCAATTGGATAACAACATCCTCGTCGCCACGCCCAGCGCGGTCCAGCTCAAGCGCGTTGAAGATGTCGTGCAAAAAGTGAGCGCAGCCAACTTCACCACTACGCCCTTTTTCGCACGTGTCGGCAAGGTCTACCAAAACGGCGCGAGTTATTTTCTAGCCGCGAATCTGGAACAAATCGCCGCCAAATCCGTACCTAACTCCAAGGCTGGTCTGCCAGTTGGTTTGGACAATGTGCAATACCTTGTACTCGAACGCAAAGGCGATGGCGAAATGAGAGCTTCCGTCTCGTTCGACGGCGCTCGCCAAGGTGTCGCTTCTTGGCTTGCTGCTCCCGGTCCGGCTGGGTCGCTCAATTTTGTCTCGCGCGACGCCAATTTCGCCACGACCATCGTCATGAAGAGTCCGCAAGTCATGATGAAAGAACTACTGGGTTTCGCAGCGGGCTCCAACCCCAACTTCACGCAAGAACTCGACGAGTTCCAAGCAAAGGCAGGCGTCAATCTGGTGAACGACGTTGCGGCTCCGCTTGGCAATGACATGACTTTCGCTATGGAAGGTCCTCTTTCTCCGGTTCTCGCTGTCGAAGTCTTCGATCCTGCCCGCCTGCAACAGACGCTCACGGCGTTCATCGCCAAGCTGAACCAGCAACCCGGCGTCGCCAACAAAATCGGCCAGTTGACTCTCTCTTCCACGCCGGTCAACGGCATCACGTTCTTCTCCATCAGCAGTTCTAAATCGCCCGGACTGGCCGCCATCTACACCTTCGTCGACGGTTACTTGCTCGCCTCGTCCAGCCAATCCAACGTGCTCATGGCCATTCAGAACAAGCAAGTGGGCCAAACACTTGCCAACTCCGATTCGTTCCGCGCGAAGCTGCCCGCCGATGGCTATTCCAACTTCTCGGCCATGGTTTACAGCAATTTGAGTTCGCTCGGCGGCTTGGCCAAACAGTTCGGCTCTTCCGATAAGCAAAAAGCCCTTTCAGGCTTGATCGCCAATAGCGGCCCCAGCCTGATCGTGGTCTACGGTGAAGCCGACCGCATTACCGCCGCCACCCGTGGCTCGTTCTTGGGTTTCGATCTCGGCACTCTGGTCGGGCTCCAACAGGGAAAATCGCTGCACACTATGATTGCTAGTGCCCCCGTTTCGATACAAAAGGAGATTGTCAACTAAGCATGCAGCCTGTGATTGAACTCAATTCGCTCTCAGTACAGCTAGGTAAGCACCAAGTTCTACGCGAGATCAACAGTTCTTTCACAGGCCGCACCATTGGCCTACTCGGTCCGAATGGAGCCGGTAAGTCCACTCTGATTAGTACTCTTCTCGGTTTTTGGCCCATCACTTCCGGCTCGGCCCGCGTTCTTGGGTACGACGTAGCGCGCGAATCCAAACAGATTCGCGCGCTTGTCGGCTACATGCCCGAAAATGATTCCTTCATCAGCGGCATGACCGCCGTTTCTTTCATCTGCATGATGGCCGAACTCTCCGGCCTTCCCGCCGAACAAGCTCTCGAACGCGCCCACGAAGCGCTCTTCTACGTCGGTCTCGGCGAGGCCCGTTATCGTACGCTAGGCACTTATTCTCTGGGCATGAAGCAACTCGCCAAACTCGCCCAAGCTATTGTCCACGGCCCCAAGTTAGTCATTCTCGACGAACCTACCAATGGGCTCGACCCGCCCGCTCGCCAGCGTATGATCCGCCTGGTCCGCGAAATGCGTGACGCCGGCGAAATGCACATCGTGCTCTGCTCCCATCTTTTGCGCGATGTCGAAGAGACCTGCGAGGAAGTCGTCATTCTCAAGCAAGGTCGCGTAGTTCACTATTCGAACCTTGAAAACGAACGCAAACTTAACAAGAAATTTGTCGAACTCGAACTGCACGGCAACGGCAATACCGATAACTTTGTCGCCGCCGTCGAATCTCTCGGCTGCGAGTCTGCACCCGGCGCGTTGAACCGCTTGAAGCTCATCCTCGGCGATAACACCGAAGTTAGCGACATCTACCGCATCGCCGCCGAACAAAACGTTCAGCTGCGCCGTATGAATTTCCGCCGCGACACTCTTGAAGAAATCTTCCTGAAAGCAATGGAGCCGAACAACAATGGCCGTATATAAACGCACCTACCGCGGCTACGCCGGCGGGCTCACGCCCGATTGGTCGCGTTTCCTCGTCATGTTTCGCTATTCGCGACGCAATCTGTTTCGCTCGAAGCTCATGAACGGGTTCTTCCTGTTGTGTTTCTTTTTCCCGCTCTTATGCCTGCTCGGCATCTACGCCAATGATCATCTGGCGGCGCTCCTCCCGAGCCAACTCGGCCAGGCGAAATTGCTCAAAGTCGACGGGCATTTCTTTCTCATCTTCCTCGTGGTCCAATGTTTCCTCGCGTTCATTCTGACTGTTTTCATTGGCCCAGGGCTCGTCTCGCCCGACTTGGCCAACGGTGCCCTCACGCTATATCTATGCCGCCCACTATCACGCCTGGAGTATGTCGTCGGCAAGCTATCTGTGCTCGCCATCGTACTTTCCTGCGCCACTTGGATCCCAGGTTTGATTCTCTTTTTTGTCCAATCCAGTCTCTCCGGTTGGGATTGGATGATTAAGAATTCCTGGATCGCCAGCGGCATCTTCCTTGGCTCCTGGATCTGGATTCTTTCGATCTCTCTCCTCGCTCTCGCTCTATCCGCTTGGGTCAAATGGCGTATCGCCGCCGGTGGCTTGATGCTCGGGGTCTTGTTTATGGGAGGTGGATTTGCTGCCGCCATTAACAGCGTCCTCCAAACCCAACAAGGCCACCTTCTTGATGTTTCGTTTCTTATCAGCGCTATCTGGCAAGATCTGCTTCATGACTCAGGCGAGCGTCCCCTGCCGCTAGCTGAAGCCTGGTTCGGTGTCTTTGCCTTTGCCGCCGCCTGCTTCTACCTGCTCATGAAAAAGATCAAAGCCAACGAGGTGGTCCGTTGAGCGATCAAATCATCTTCGAGAATGTGTCGAAGTTTTACGGCGACGTTCTTGGCGTCAATCGAGTCAACCTATCGATCCCGCCCGGCATCACCAGCCTCGTCGGACCTAACGGCTCAGGCAAAACCACACTCATGAACTTGCTGACTGGCCTGATTCGGCCGAGTCGCGGCACGGTCACCACCCTCGGCCTAACCGCCGATCAGCCCGAAAAGCTTTTCAAGCTAGTTGGTTACTGTTCGCAATTCGATTCTTTTCCCAAGGGACTTACTGGCTACGAATTCGTCAACTCCTACCTCCGCCTCTCCGGCCGCGATGCCGCCGAATGCGACGAGCTAGCCTGGCAAGCCATTGATCGAGTAGGCTTGCGCGACGCCGCCATGCGCAAAGCCGCCGGCTACAGCAAGGGCATGCGCCAGCGCATGCGCCTTGCCCAGTCCATCGCCCATAACCCTCGCGTCCTGATCCTCGACGAACCGCTGAACGGCCTCGACCCTCTCGTTCGATCGGAAACTATCGCGCTCTGCCGCTCATTCTCAAAGGAGGGTTGCCACGTCATTCTCTCGAGCCACGTCCTCCACGAAGTGGACATCATTTCCGATCAGGTCATTCTTATGAACGGCGGCTACGTCGTCGCCGAAGGCAATATCAAAGGCGTTCGCAGCGAAATCCGCGAACAGCCCATGCAGATTGTCATCCGCTGCGACAAGCCGAATACGCTCGCTTCGCGTTTCTTCGAAGAGGACCACATTGTCGAGGTCCGCATGCATCACGACAAAAAAGGATTGCTCATCAAAACCAGCGATCCCGACCGCTTCTTTACCCTTATGAATCACGTCGCACTCAACGGCCACAAACTCGAATCGGTCGCGCCGATTGACGACGACGTCAATTCCGTGTACGAGTACCTCATCGGCGGCGAGGACGAATCCAAATCATGAGCTTGTGGCTAACCCAGATTGGAGCCGTTATCCGGCTCGAACTCAAAAAGACTTTCTTCGCCCGCCGCGGGCTGTGGATCTATCTGCTAGCGCTCGCGCCCGTCGCCCTCTTCACAGTTCAAGCCATTGTTGAACGGGATTTTAAAGTTTTTCAGCCTGATTCTCCAACCGGCCACCCCATCTCCCAGCAGCAAATGGAAGGCATCGCCGATGACATGACGCGCGATCAACTCATTGCGCTCCTTGGGCAGCCTGCTTCGTCGCACACCAAGACCATTAAGACGTTCGACGACGATGGCAAACCAATCGTCATTCAGCAAGAAGACCTGCGCTATTACGGGCCTCGCAACTCGATCATCCTTGAATTGCAAAACGGCGTTCTCAAGGGCCGGATCTATCGAGGACGCTTCACCTTTGAGCAAAACTCGTACATCTTCGCGGGCGTCTTTCAATTCCTATTCATCCGCTTGCTCGTCTTCTTCGGTTGTCTAGGCATCTTCATGAACCTCTTCCGCGGCGAAATGCTCGACAAGAGTTTGCACTACTACCTTCTATCTCCCCTTCGCCGTGAGGTTCTGTTAGCCGGTAAATTTATTGCGGGCTTGATCGCCGCTTCGGTGATTTTCACAACCAGCACTGCTCTGCAGTTGTTCGCTACACTGTCGGTCTTTGATCCCAACACCATGTCGCGTTTCTTCAATCAAGAGCACGGCTATTCGCAAATTGCTGCATATCTCGGCGTCACGATTCTCGCTTGCGTTGGCTACGGCAGCGTATTCCTAGCCGCAGGCCTCTTGTTCCGTAATCCGATTATTCCTGCTGCCGCCGTCTTGATTTGGGAATGGGCCAATCCGCTTTTACCGGCGTTGCTCAAGAAGTTCAGCGTGATCTACTATCTGAAATCTCTGTGTCCGGTGCAGATTCCCACCCCTCCCGGTATGCCCGCGCTCTTCAAGCTGCTGGTTACCAATGGTGATCCCATCTCCGCCTACCTCGCCGTCTTGGGTCTGCTGGCGCTGGCTGTAGTTGTTCTCTGGGCATCGTCGCTCAAGGTTCGCCGTCTCGAAATCAACTATACAACCGAATAATCCGGCTTTAGCTCAGCGACAATCGCTTCGTTTGAGTACGCTCCGCTTACGACCAAATCCACATAAACCATCGACGCCAAAAGCAGGGGCTGTGTCTGCTTTCCGTCGGTTACCACAATCAGCCGGTCGCACTGCTCTCGTGCCTGCTGCAGAAAGGTGATTGCCGCACTATCAATCGTTTCAAACGAGCAGCGGACAAGGCCTACTTTCAGATTGAGCCGCCGCCACAGACGCACACGCTGAACTGCTTCCTCTAGCGCCACCACACGCGAACCGACCGTCAGCGAATCGCCAATTTCGAGTTCCTTCAAGATCTCTTCCTGGCTTGTTGTGGCGGTACCCACTTTTGCTACTACAATGCCCGCCGCCACGTTGGCTACTCGCATTGCAATTTCCATGGGCATTCCAATGGCTACGCCCGCTGCAAACGTAGCCGCCACGGTATCGCCCGCTCCCGAAACGTCGAAGATTTCGCGGGCCACTGCTGGCAGTGATACCGCTGCCTGGCCTGGCCTTACCAGCATCATCCCTAATGCCCCGCGTGTCACGAGCACCGCGCCAATGTGGTTGTTCATTATCACGCTTTGGGCCGCCGCTTCCACACCCTCCGCGGTGCCAACGTCCAACTTCGTGGCCTCTCTCAATTCCAGCAGGTTAGGTTTGACTAGCGACGCCCCTTGATAGCGGCTAAAACTTCGCCCCTTAGGATCCACAAACACGGGCTTGCCGGCCTTACGCGCCGCGGCCACAAAGCGCCCGGCGCGGTCATCGCCGAGCACGCCTTTTGCGTAGTCCGAAAGAATCACTACGTCGCAATCCGGCACCAGCCTCTCAAACTCCTGCAATAGGCGGTTGAGAATGTCGTCATTGACCGAATGCGTGCTCTCCACATCCACCCGCAGTAGCTGCTGGCTTCCCGAAATATATCTGGTTTTTACGGAAGTCTTACGGTCGTGGTCAACCACGCTATGCAGCAAGCAGTTAGGAAGGCTCTTCAGCTCTTGCGCGATCGATTCCGCTGCGCGGTCTGCCCCCACCACCGTCAATAAAACTGCTTGCGCACCTAGCGAGCTTAGGTTGCGCACTACATTGCCCGCGCCGCCCAGCATCGACTTCTCATGCTGAATCCGAACGACGGGAATGGGCGCTTCTGGAGAAATTCGATTTACATCGCCATAGACAAAGTGGTCGAGCATCACGTCTCCGACACACAAAACCTTGGCATTCGAAAAGCGCTCTACGTAAGGGATTAGTTCTTGAGGCTTCAAAGCTTAAGCCCGATGATAACAACCATGTGTAAGCTGAAAGAACCAATTTATGTCGAACGCCAATCTGAGCACGCTCTGGGAAGAACACACTGCGCACGAATTCACCACCCGCGACACCGAGGCCACACTCGCCACCATGGTTGATGACGCCTACGTAAACCACATCCCGGTATTGACGGGCGGCCGGGGAAAAGAAGCCTTGCGCGCGTTCTATTCAAAAGATTTCATTCCAGCCATGCCGCCCGATACTACGCTCACACCCGTTTCACGCACTATTGGTACAGACCAACTGGTGGACGAAATGATCTTTTCGTTCACCCACACCCAGGAGATGCCATGGATGTTGCCCGGCGTACCGCCGACAAACAAGAAAGTGGAGATCGCACTAGTGGCGATCGTGAAGTTCCGCGACGGCAAACTGGCGCACGAACATATCTATTGGGATCAAGCTTCTGTTCTGAAGCAGATCGGCCTGATCACCGATCCGTCACTTCCTGTTCGCGGAGTCGAAACTGCCCGCAAGGTGCTTGGGAAGTAGCGCAATCGAGATCGCGCCGAGTAGCGCAATCCCCAAAATCAGCATCATCGGAATTTGATAGTTTCCGTAATGTTGGCGCAAGGCTGAAACGAAATACGGCAGCCATGTCTGCCCTAAAGTGTTCGCGGGCAAAATTACCGCCATCGCACGAGCAAGCGTGTTGACGCCAAACTGTTCAGCCGCCATCAGCGGAATGAGCATGTAATCCGCGCCCATAGTGAAGCCGAACGCAATAGCAAAGACGTAGAGCGAGCTTGGCCGGCTCGGGCTAACCGAAAGCAAGAGGACAATGGTCGCCACCACCATGAAATAGGTGACCGTCATCACGCGCTTTTTCGAAAACAGATCCGCCAGATGGCCAATCGCCAGGCGCCCCGCGATACTCGACCAAAGAATCAACGAAGAAGCCGTCGCCCAGGTTGTGTTCAAAAGCTTTTGATCGGCGAAGCCCGCATCGCGAAAAACGAACTTCATGTGCTGATTGATCGAACCAATCGCGCCAATCGAACAAACGCTACCCGCGAGCAATAGCCAGAACGACCAACTGTGCAGCAGATGTGAAAAGCTGAAAGGCTGCAAATGCCCGTCGGCGGGTGGATGATCGAAGCCGTCGGGAAATTGACCGATCTCCTGTGGCTTGTCCTTCAGAAGGAAAAAGGCGAGCGGCCAAGCAAGCAGTGTTAGTCCACCCATACACTTGAGCGCCGTCTCGAAACCGTAATGATCTGTCAGGCCCCTGACGAGAAAAGCCCCTAATCCGCCGAACAAACCGACACCTACGTAGATGGTTCCCATCGCCAGCCCGCGTTTTGCCCGAAACCAATGCGAGACGAGGATCTGGTGCGGTATCGGGCCCGAAAAGAGATACCCAACCGTATAGAAGAAATAGAGGGCAAAATAAAGGAGAAGGGTTCCAGGCATAACGCCAAACCCCCAAAAAGCCAGCGCGGTGAGTCCAGTACCGGCGATGATGAGTTTTCTAGGACTATGACGAGGAATTAATGTGGGCCCGACCCAGATGGTAAGAAGTGCCGCAATCGGAAAGCCAAAGGTGATCTCTTTCAGGCTCCAATGGAACGACTTTTGGAAATAGTCGTAGAAAAAAGGCATGTTGTAGTACGGTATGCCGACCGAGAGCCCGAACGTCACAAAGGCGGTAGCAACTACATACCACCCGTAAAATCTTCCATGTTTGGCGGCGACGTCCGAAGTCGGAGTGGTTGTAGTCATTTCACCCCGTTTATCTTACCGCCTGAAATGTCGTAAGCTTGAGAAGCGAAAGTTTTTTGGGCGTCTCTACGCGAAATTCAGTCACACGATTGACGTGCGGGCGTCTATGAACGGAAGATGAACGGGAGTGCAAGAAGTAACTCCAAAGGAGATGGTACTAGAGTAATGAAGCAACACACTGGGAAATTGTTGAGAGCGGGGTTGACCATAGCAGCGTTAACGGTAGCAACCTCTACGCTCGCTTTGGGCTGGGTCACGCCCAACACCCGGACTTTTACGGCCGGCCAGACGGTGAAAGTGCAAGGGGTGATTCTTTCACGCGACGGGAACTCCATCAAATTGCGCATCGATGACGATTCGATTGGCACGGTAGACCTTTCAGACATAACTAAGATTCAACTCAAGAGTGGAGTCATTTTCCATCATTCAGCCAAGATGGAAATGGCTTCTCTGGTTCCGGGTCTGCATATCGAAGCCCAAGGCAAGGGTAACGATAAAGGCGATTTGATTGCGGATAAAGTATTCTTCGATCCGAACTCAATGCGCGCATCGCGTCAGATAGACGCGCGAGTGTCTCCGCTAGAGGCTCGGGCGGGCAGTCTGGAAGGCAGAGCCAGTACGCTGGAAGGCAGAGCTAATACCTTAGAGAGCCGCGCTGGACAGATTGAGACGCGTCAAGGTGCCTTGGAAGATCAAGAAAGGCAAACTCAGGGTTTGGTTGGCCAGGTTAAGTCGGTCGCCGATCAAGCCAATCAAGGCGTCAATGATGTGAACCACCGCGTTTCCGATCTTGACAACTACCAAGTCAAAGATTCGGCGACCGTGTATTTCCAAATCGACAGAGACAAACTAACCCCAGACGCCGAACGCGACCTTGCCGAACTGGCAAAGAAAGCACAAGCGGAAAAGGGTTATGTCATTGAAGTTGCCGGCTATGCCGACAAAACCGGCAACCTGACCCACAATCAGGTATTGAGTGAACGCCGTGCAAACGCGGTGGTTCGCTACTTGGAACAAGATGGCGACATTCCAATTCACCGCATTCTGCCAATGGCGGGTATGGGCGTCAGCCATGAAGCCGCAGACAATAAAACAAGAGAAGGGCGGAAGATGAACCGCCGCGTAGAAGTGAAAATCCTGGTCAATCAAGGTGTCGTCGCCGGAATGTCTCAGCCCAGCGGCTCAGCATCTGCGAAACCACCGAGCGAAGCTTCCAAATAAGAAGTTCACGTAGAAGTCTAGAAATGGCCGGTTGGGAACCTTTCCCGACCGGCCATTTTTTGTGCTCTCGCACAACTAGGTTGACATTCTACATACCTGTAGATAGACTGTCTAGGTAGCATGGCGCACAAAAGAACCGATCTCATTCAAGGCACCCTCGATTTACTGATTCTAAAGACTGTGGCGCAGGGGCCAATTCACGGCTACGGAATCGCACAGCGAATCCTGGTCACGTCGAGAGAGATCCTGCAGGTGCAACAAGGCTCCCTTTATCCAGCGTTGCATCGCCTGCAGCGAAAGGGACTATTGAAGTCGGAGTGGAAGGAATCGGGCAACGGCCCGATGGCGAAATTGTATTCGCTCACCCCGGCCGGCAAGAAACATTTTCAGGAAGAGATGACGCAATGGCAGCGCTACGCGGCCGCCGTGGCGTTGGTTCTACAGTCTTGAAGGAGATGGCTGAATGGATTTCCCATGGAAGCGCGCTGAATCTGAACTTGCCCGTGAAATCGCCCACCACGTTCACGAGTTGACGGCAGAATACCAGCGTCAGGGTTACTCGCCCCAAGAAGCGGCCCGCCTGGCCAAGCGCGAGTTTGGCAGCTACGAGCAGACGAAAGAGCGCTGCCGCGACGAGCGACGTTGGCCCTGGTTTATCGGTCTTCGCCAGGACATTGTGTTCGGCTGGCGCATGATGAAGCGTACCCCCGTCGTGACGGCAGCGGCGGTCCTCTCTCTGGCGC